>OLQL01002272.1_pt1 | contig 13584 bp, 12 predicted proteins | sample 1672971 | NCBI WGS metagenome assembly OLQL01 (sample SAMEA3136742, study PRJEB25190) | human gut metagenome | biome: human gut; feature: human-associated habitat; material: faeces | place: Austria | collected 2013
GATCGCCGTCGAGACCCATCACGACGTTGGAGAACATCTGGATGAAGCGGCGGTAAGAGTCCCACGCGAAACGGGGATTTTCAGTCTGCTTGATGAGACCGTTGATCGACTCATCGTTAAGACCAAGGTTCAAAACCGTGTCCATCATGCCCGGCATGGACATAGGAGCGCCGGAACGAACGGAGACGAGCAGCGGATCCTCTGCATCGCCGATCTTCTTACCGATGCGGTTCTCAAGATCCTCACGATATTCCTGGATGGTATCGAGAACACCTTCTGGCCAAGTGTTATCCGCGTTGGCGTATTCCATACACGTTTGACAAGAAATAGTAAAACCGGGAGGCACCGGAAGGCCAATGTTCGCCATTTCTGCAAGGTTCGCACCTTTGCCACCGAGGATCGCCTTCATGTTGGTGTTACCCTCAGTAACATTGTTACCCTGTGCATCTTTACCGAAGGCATAGACGCGTTTAACTTGGTCAGTCACCATTTTCTCCTAAAAACGAATACTAATCCCTCTCCACCCGCACTAGTATTGCGGATGAGCACTTTCATAATACCGCAAAATCTCCTGCGCGGTTTCTTCAATTGCGCGATTATCGGTGCGAATGACGATGCATCCGAGTTTTCTCATCAGATCACGTGCAGAAGCGAGCTCTTCGCAGACTGCTTCGTATTCTGAATAGGACGAAGCAACATGCTCTGCCTTAGCAAGACGGCGTTTGCGAACCTCGACCAAGAGCTCAGGCGTGGTCATAAGACCGAAGATACGCGTAGGATCGACCGCGAAGAGCTCCTTTGGTGGTTCGGTCTGACTATCGAGCGGCACATTGGCGACCTTATAGCCAAGCTGCGAAAGATAGATGGAAAGCGGCGTCTTCGAAGTGCGCGATACGCCAATGAGAACGATATCCGCTTTCGTGAGGTCTTGCGGGTTGCGACCATCATCATGGTTGATCGTGAAATCCACCGCAGCGAGGCGGCTGAAGTACTGATCGTCGATCGAATAGAGCGCGCCTGGATGTGGCTCAGGCGTGCGCCCCGTTGCTTCTGCGAGCGCATCATGTGCCTGGGCGAGCACATCGACTGCGATGATCTTCCGCGCAGGATCGCTCTCGCACTCACGCGCTGAAGTAACGAATGCCTCCATTGCTGCGCGCAGTTCATCATCAACAAGTGTGTAGAAGATGATGAAAGCGCCAGGAATCTGACGCGTGCGGTGGCGTGCGAGATGTGCATCTAGTTCTTCAGTGAGCTCAGCTGCAGATTTGATGCCTGGAAGTATCTCGATCGCAGGATTCGTCTCACCGAAGCTCGCTGATGCGGCTCGTGCGAGCGCCTTTGCCGTTGTTCCTGTGGAATCCGAAATTACATGAATGGTCGGAAGATCCTCCGAGACCATTCCTTGCGCGATCCATTTTTGCACGCGCACCCCTCCTGCCAAACGTATGGCTATCGCATATAACGTAAGCTCTTCGCACGGTTTTCACAACGGCAGCGAAGAGCTTTACATAAACGATACGTATATTTTTACGATCTGTTTAGCGGTCCTGCTTCACCAAATGGGAGAAATCCGCAACCGAAGAGAACACGCTAACGAAGCGATTCAAGAGCGCAAGTCGATTCGCGCGCTTAACCGGGTCGTCGTCCATGATCATGACCTCGTCGAAGAAGGTATCGATCGGAACACGCAAGGCTGCAAGAGCACGGAGCGCGCCTTCATAATCTTGCACGGCGAGCGCCGCTTCGACCTTCGCGCTCGCGGTATCGGTCGCATCGCGAAGCGCGATCTCGACTTCGCCAAGCGCCGCTTCATCAAGGTCGATGCCCACCTCTTCATCACGCAGGTTGTTCGCTCGCGCAAATGCCGTCGAGAGGTCTTGCATCTCTTCGGCGTGCTCTGCCCTGAAGCGCTCAAGTACCGAAACACGCTTCGTGAACTCGGCTGGTTCACGTACGCCACCTGCGAGCACTGCTTCGATGACATCTGGGCTCTGACCAGCGTCTTGGCACATCACGCGCGCACGGGTGATGAAGAAATCTTCGATCTGGGTCTGGACCGCTGCCTTGTCGAATGAGATGCTGGTGTAGTTATCGAGCGCACAGGCGATCGCATCGGTGAGATTGACCGGAAGACCCGCGTTGAGCATGTTCACGATACCGATCGCACTTCGGCGGATCGCGAACGGGTCAGAAGAGCCACTCGGTCCTTGATCGATCGCGAACAGCCCGCAGATCGTATCGAGCTTATCGGCGAACGCGACGAGCTGCCCAACCACACCATCGGCAAGCGCATCTCCAGCGAACTTGGGCTGATAATGCTGCGCGATCGCACGCGCCACTTGAGGAGTCTCCCCTGCTGCCTCGGCATAGTAGGAGCCCATGATGCCCTGCACCGAGGTGAATTCCACGACCGCATTCGTAACGAGGTCAGCCTTGCAAAGATACGCTGCGCGCGTGGCATCTGCGCGATCGATCTCATCGAGATTCGCTTCTGTAGCAAGATGATCGACCAAAGATACGATACGGTTGGTCTTATCGAGCACGGTGCCGAGCTTCTCTTGGAATACGACCTCATCAAGCGTTGGAACATACGCTTCGAGCGGCTTCTTGAGGTCTTCGTCGTAGAAGAACTTCGCATCATAGAGGCGGGCACGTACCACGCGCTCGTTACCATCGACGATGGTTTCCGTGAAGGCGGGGTCGCCATTGGAGACCACGATGAACTTGTTAGAAAGCTTACCCTGTGCATCGTAGAGCGGGAAATAGCGCTGGTGCATGAGCATCGCATCGACGATGATCTCTTCAGGAACAGCCAAGAACTCTTCGTCGAAAGCGCCCACCATAGCAGTCGGGTATTCGGCCAGGTTCACGACCTCCACGAGCGTCTTTTGAGGAAGCTCTGCTTTAAGGCCTGTTTCAGCTTCGATCGCGCTGACCTGCTTGCGAATGAGCGCTTCACGCTGTGCGTGAGAAGGAACGACCTTCGCCGCGCGCACTACCTCGAGCAGCTTATCTGCATCCGCGACCGCGAACGGACCCGGTGCCATGAAACGATGCCCCATCGTCTCATCCGAAGCCTTAAGGCCTGCGTATTCGAATTCGATGACCTCATCGCCAAAGAGCGCGACGATCCAACGAACAGGGCGCGAGAAGAGCTCATGCTGAGCACCCCAGCGCTGCGACTTCGGCCAAGAGATGCAACGGATGATGGAATCGAGCACCCCGGGCAGCAAAGTTGAGACCTTGACCGCCGGCACTTCACGCTTAGCGAACACATATTCGGTGCCGCCTTGTTCTTCGCGATAGAGATCGTCTACCGTAAGCCCTTTACCACGTGCAAAACCGATCGCAGCTTTCGTGGGCGCGCCCGCTTCATCGAAGGCGATGCGCACGGCAGGGCCTTTGAAGACCTCTGTTTCTGCAACCGTCTCAACAGCGACATCGTAGACCATGACGATAAGACGACGCGGGGAATCGTAAACTTCGATCGCGCCATGCGGGATACGCGCATCGTCCAGGAGCGCGGGAACTTTTCGCTCAAGCTGCTTGACAGCATCGACCAGGTCGAATGCGGGGATCTCTTCAACGCCGATCTCAAAAGCGAGCGTACGAGTTTGAGCCATGAGATTATTCCCCTTCCTCGTCTTCGACGCATTGGCCGACGACCTTTTCAAGATAAGCTTTGCAGCAAGCCTTAGCGATGGTGCGAACGCGCAAGATGTAGCCCATGCGCTCGGTCGCACTGATCACACCGCGCGCATCGAGCAGATTGAATGCATGCGAGCACTTCAGCACGTAATCGTAAGCCGGAAGCGGCAAGCCTGCTTCGAGCGTGCGCAAGCATTCCTTTTCGTAGCGATCGAATTCGCCGAAGAGCAGATCGGTATCGGCCACTTCGAAGTTATAGGCAGAGAATTCGCGCTCGTTCTCCAAGAAGACATCGCCATAGGTGAAGACCGACCCATCCGCCGCACGCGACCATACCAGATCGTAGACCGAGTCGACGCCCTGAATATACATGGCCAAGCGCTCAAGACCATAGGTGATCTCTGCGGGAACAGGATCGCACTCGAAGCCACCTACCTGCTGGAAATAGGTGAACTGGGTCACCTCCATGCCGTTGAGCCAGACTTCCCATCCTAAGCCCCACGCGCCGAGCGTCGGGCTTTCCCAGTCGTCTTCGACGAAACGGATATCGTGCTTCTCGACCTCGATGCCGATCGTGCGCAACGAATCGAGATAGAGCTCTTGCACGTTATCAGGCGAAGGCTTCAAGAGCACCTGGAACTGATAATAATGCTGCATGCGGTTGGGGTTCTCGCCGTAGCGTCCGTCAGTCGGACGACGACACGGCTGAACGTAGGCCGCACGCCAGGCGCTCGGACCCAGGCTCCTAAGCGTGGTAGCGGTGTGGAAAGTTCCTGCACCTACTTCGTTGTCGTAGGGCTGCAGCACCACACAGCCTTGATCGGCCCAATACTGCTGAAGGCGAAGGATGATCTCTTGGAAACTGAGCGGCTCATTTCCTTGCTCAGATGATATGACGTTCGTAGTCATGTAGCTCCTTATGGTCATAATTCACTGGCCGCATCTCAAAGTGCGCGACCTTGTTCATTGGGTTAGCACGAACTTGTCGTGACGCTATCCGATCCAAGCAAGGCTCTCGACAGGCCAATAGATGGCGAACGCCTTACCGAAGACCGTGTCCTTGTCGATCGGACCGAAATAGCGTGAATCAGAGGAATTGGTGCGATTATCGCCCATCACCCACACATCGCCTTTAGGGATGGTGTAGGGATAGCTGATATCGACCGTGCCTACCGTGTTGAGCGGGTAGCTAGGAAGGCCATCGGTATAGGGTTCATCGAGCGCAACGCCATCGACGTATACCTTGCCATCGCGCAGATCGACCGTCTGGCCTTCAGTGGCGATCACACGCTTGATGAGCGTGCGCGAAGGTACCTGCGGATCGGAAAAAACCACGATATCGCCCTGTTCAGGATCGGAGAAATGATAGGAGACCTTTTCTGCGAAGACCATATCGCCTGTTTTGATGGTGTCTTCCATAGAAGCGGAAGGGATCTGGAAGGGTTCAACAACGAAAGAGCGTAGCAACCATGCCCCCACGACCACGACAGCGACCATGATAAGAAAGCTTAGAAACCTTCTGAAGATGCTCGGTTTATGATCGCTCGCGTGACGACCTGAATCCACGACGCTCCTTCCCGATGAGATTGATGTTCATTCGATTATGCGGTCGCTCGTGCCCTTTGCACGCGCTTAACCGCACATTTCCTTATATTAAACAATCTTTTATGAGTTGGGTATGGGCAAACGCCAAGGAGCAAACGAAAGTTACGAGCGGTGCTCGAGAAAGGCACGATCTTCGGGGGTCAGATTCGCCTCTGCGAGCAGATCAGGACGAAGCGCTGCCGTACGCAGAAGGCTTTGCTCATGGCGCCAGCGTTCGATATTGGTATGGTGGCCCGAGAGCAATACATCGGGAACGCTCATACCGCGATACTGCGCAGGACGCGTGTACTGCGGATATTCGAGCAATCCATCATAGAAGCTCTCGTCAACAGAACTGCCTTCATCGCCGAGCACGCCATCGAGCCTGCGCACGACCGCATCGATGACCACCATCGATGCGAGCTCGCCGCTCGTGAGCACATAATCGCCGATCGAGATCGTCTTGTCTGCCAAGGTATAGGCACGCTCATCGATACCCTCATAATGCCCGCACACAAAGAAGAGGTGGCCCTTTTCAGCAAGCTCGAGCGTGAGCGCATCGCTTAATGTCTCACCCGTGGGAGAAAGGAAGATCGTATAGGGTTTGGTAGGAGCAGCAGCGAAGAGTTCGTCACATGCTTCGAAGATCGGCTCGCACTTCATCACCAGACCCTGACCGCCCCCGTAGGGCTCATCATCGGTCGTACGATGCTTATCATGCGTCCAATCCCTCAGATCGTGCGCGCGGAATTCAAGGATGCCCTTGTCTTGCGCGCGCTTCATGATCGATTCGTTCATGATCGAATCGTAGCACTGAGGAAACACCGAAAGCGTTTCGATGAGCATGGGCTATCCTTCCTTTCACTCCAAAGACGCAGGCTGCGTGAGCGAATTGCTTAGAGTTCGACCAATCCAGCAGGCAGATCGAGCTCGATCCGTCGCTCTTCTTCGTTCAGGTCCACGAGGAATTCTTCGACCAAAGGGATGTGGACCGTGCTGCCAGTTGAAGATTCAACGACCAGAAGTGGATGTGCGGGGTTCTTCTCAAGGCTCACGATGGTGCCGATAAAACCCTGATCACGTGAGAACACTTCGAATCCGACAAGATCCAGCAGACTGCGATCATAGCCTTCGGGAAGATCGGCCTTGCGCACGAGCACGCTGTGACCAGCAAGCTGTTCTGCCTGGTCGATCGAGAGAATCGAATCGAAGGACACGAGATGAGCTCCCCCAGCCTGTTCCTGGATGTGCGTGATACGCCCGGTACGCGGAACGCGCAACACGGGAGGCACGAACGCTACTTCCATGCCTTCTTCCAATAAAAAAGGAAGACCCTCGCACGGATATGCGAGAAGTCCTCCCTTAAGATTCTTTGCTTTACCGAGGTTTGCGACCCTCGCCCACACGCTCATTAGTCGATAAGCTCAACTTCGATGCGCAGATCATGACGTGAACCGGCTGCGCGGCTAAGCGTACGGATCGCCTTGATGATACGACCCTGGCGGCCGATCACGCGACCAACGTCCTCTGGGTTCACGCTCACTTCGATGAGCGTAGAGCCATCTTCGGTTTCCGTGGAAGTTACTTCTACTTCGTCAGGGAATTCAACGAGCGGCGCAATGAGCAGCTCGACAAGACCGGAAATATCGGTATTAGAATCGGTCATGACTAGCCATTCTGACGCTGAGCATCGATGAGACGAGCAACGGTCTCGGTGGGCTTTGCACCCTGAGCGATCCAGGTGTCGATCTTCTCAAGATCCATGGTGACCTTCTTGGGCTCGGTAAGCGGATTGTACGTACCGACCTGCTCGATATAACGACCATCGCGACGTGCACGAGAATCTGCGACAACGATACGGTAATACGGTGCTTTGTGAGCGCCATGACGTGCGAGACGAATCTTAACTGCCATGAAGTTGAACTCCTTTGTATATTCTTACTACGCGCTTTCGCGTAACCTTTAGAAAACAGCAATTACCAATAATAAGGTGAGGGGTGTGCTTTTGCAAGAACAGAAACGAAAACGAGCACGAGCGGAAGGTTTACTGGTCTTGAATCATATCCTGAAGCCGCTTGAGGTCGCCCATGCCTAAACCTCCCATGCCTGGAAGCGAGCGCCGGCGTTTCTTCTTCCCCTTCTTGCCTTTGCGCGTGCCCATCATCTGTTCCTGCTGGGCCATCATCTGCTTCATCATCTTGCGGGTCTCGTTGTACTTCTTCATCATCTGATTGACCTGCGTGACCGAAACACCCGCACCAGACGCGACACGTGCACGACGCGAGCCGTTGAGCACACTCGGCTTTTCTCGTTCTTCTTTGGTCATCGAATTGATGATGACCTCCATCTCATCGAGTGCATTCTCATTGACTTGACCGTCCTTGAGCGCCTTATCGCCACCGGGAAGCGCGCTCACGAGCTTCTGGATGCCGCCGATCTTGCGCACCTGCTTGTTGATGGTAAGAAAATCGTTCAAGTTCAGATCCGCGCGCATCATGCGCTCAGCTTCTTCTTGCTCGATCTCTTCAGCACGGATCTGGGAAGCGGTTTCGATGAGGCTGATCACATCGCCCATGCCAAGGATACGCTTAGCCATGCGATCGGGATGGAACTCCTCGAGCGAATCGGGCTTCTCGCCCATCGAGATGAACTTGATCGGCTTGCCCGTGACCTGCTTGATCGAGAGCGCGCCACCACCACGTGCATCGCCATCCATCTTCGACATGATCACGCCGTCGAAATCGACCTGTTCGGCGAAGGCGGAAGCAACGTTCACCACGTCTTGACCGGTCATCGCGTCGACCACCATGAGGATCTGGTCGGGCTCGACCGCATCGCGAATAGCAGCGGCTTCAGCCATCATCTCCTCATCGACATGCAAGCGACCCGCGGTGTCGACGATGACCACATCGCGCAGCGAATCGACCGCATCGCGCACGCCCTCTTGAGCGATCTTGACCGGATCCTTGCCATCGCCGCGATAGACGCGCACGCCGATCTCATCACCCAGCGTTTGGAGCTGATCGGCTGCTGCGGGGCGGTATACGTCGCACGCAACGAGCAAGGGGTTGTGATTCTGCTTCTTCAAGAGATACGCGAGCTTCACGGCTGCTGTGGTCTTACCTGAGCCTTGAAGGCCGACGAGCATGATCACATTCGGGATGCGCGAAGAGAGCACGAGCTGCGAATCGGACTCACCAAGGAGCTTCGTTAATTCGTCGAGCACCACCTTGATGACGTTCTGCGCTGGCGTGAGCGAATCGAGCACTTCGGCATCGAGGCAACGCTCCTTCGTGTTCTTGATGAAGGACTTGACCACCTTGAAGTTAACATCCGCCTCCAGAAGCGCCATGCGGATCTCCTTCATGGCGGAGTTGATGTCATCCTCGTTGAGCTTTCCCTTCGAGCGGAGGCCCGAGAAGATGGATTGTAGTTTGTCTGAAAGATTATCCAGCATCGCGCAATTCTCCAATCAGAGCGTTCGCAAAATCGAGCGCATCGAAATCCTGTAGATCTTCGATACCCTCCCCTACGCCGATCTTATAGAGCGGCAATTCCAATTCATGAGCGATCGCCACCGAGATGCCACCCTTTGCAGTGCCATCGAGTTTGGTGACGATAATGCCATCGAGGTCGAGCGCCTTGTTGAACTCACGTGCCTGCTGAAGGCCGTTCTGCCCGGTGGTCGCATCGATGACGAGCACGGTATAGACCGGCAGCTCCGAACGACGACGCACCACTTCAACCACTTTGGTGAGCTCGCGCATAAGATCGTCTGAGGTATGCAAGCGCCCTGCCGTATCGATGAGCACCAGATCCGCACCCGTTTGCTCAGCGCGCTCGAGCGTTTCATAGCACACGCTTGCAGGATCGCTCCCGCGCTCGCGTGAAACGATCTCGACATCGGCTCTGCGCGCCCATTCTTCGAGCTGTTCGATGGCTGCCGCCCTGAACGTATCGGCGCTACCGAGCAGCACCTTGCGATCGTTGCCATGGGCCTCAGCGGCGATCTTACCCACCGTGGTGGTCTTACCTGAACCGTTCACACCAACGAAGAGCACCACCGCTTCATCGTCGAAGATCGAACCATCAGTCTCGATGAATTGATCGGCGATCTTCTCCGCCAAGAGATCGAGCACCGCATAAGCATCGGGGAGCGCCTTGCGCGTTGCTTCATCACGCAACTCTTCGACGATCGCATCGGCCGCTGCTGCGCCGAAGTCGCTCAAGATGAGCGCCTCTTCGAGCGTCTCCCAGAATTCCTCATCAACATCTGGCCCGCGGTCGAGCAGGATGTTCATCTGCTCCTTGAACTTATCGCGACTACGATGAAGTCCGCTTGAGATTCGGTCGAAAAAGCCCATGCTATTCCTCCTTCGCGCGCGCCTGATCGATGCGCTGACTTAAGACTTTCGTAACGCCATCAGCCTGCATGGAAACGCCATAGAGGATATCGGCAGCTTCCATCGTACGACGCTGGTGAGTGATCATGATGAACTGCGCGAAGTCGCGCACCGTGGCAAGGTAGTTCATAAGGCGGCGCAGGTTAGAATCGTCGAGCGCCGCTTCGATCTCGTCGAGAATATAGAACGGCGTTTGGCGAATGCGGTACACCGCGAAGAGCAGCGCCATCGCCGTCATGGATTTCTCGCCACCAGAAAGAAGCGACATCTTCTTCACCGTCTTGCCGACGGGCTGCGCGTTCACATCCACGCCCGTGTTCTCAAGATCATCGGGGTCGACCAGCGAAAGATGAGCATGACCTCCCGGGAACAAGGTCGAGAAGATCTCGGAGAAGTTCGCGTTCACTTGCTCGAAGGTCTTCACGAAATCGTCCTTCATGCGCTCATCGATGAGCGCAACGATGCGACTGAGCGCACTGCGCGCTGCTTGCATATCGGCAAGCTGCGAGAGCAGATAGTTGTAGCGTTCATTGACCTGCTCGTATTCGCGAGCTGCATCGGGGTTTACGGTGCCTAAGTTCTTGATACGGCGCTTGAGCGTTTCCGCCTCACGCTCGCTTTCGGCGCGATTCTCAAGTTCAGGCAGTTCAAGCGCTGTTTCGAGTGGCGTATGGCATTCGGTGATGATCGCCTGAACAGCAGCCTCGACCTTGATCTCGAGCTGACCCTTTTCGATACGGATCTCGGAACAGGCAGCATTCTGCTGATCGAGCGCGATACGCAGCTCACGCACTTTTTGCGTTGACTCTGCGATGCGCTTATGAAGCTCTTGCGATGATTCCTGCGTCTCACGCGTTTTGAGCTCGATCGTCGAAACGTGCTTTTGGATAGATTCGTTCAAGAGCTCGAGCGTTGAAAGCAGCGGCTCGACACGCGCCGAAGCTCCTTTGATCAGACCGAAGCGCTTCTCGGCCGTGCGTGAGCGCACTTCGATGTTGTGGATCTCCTGCTTGCGCGAGGCGACCATGCGCTCGTTATAGGCATAGGCTTCTTGCAGCTTCGCCCGCTCGAGACGGGCATTCTGCAGCTCTTCGGAGATCGAAACGACCTTGTTCTGAATGGGTGTGAGCACCGCTCGCATGTCTTCGACTTGCTTCTTGCTCTCCTGAAGCTTCGCCTGGACTTGCGCAAGCTCTTCTTTCAACTTGTCGGAATCGGGCTGCGCCTCTTCCAAATAGGCTCGGTAGCGCTGTTGCTCTTCGATCAGGTTCTTATGGCTGGCCTTGAGCGTTTCGAGCGTTTGCGTCTCGCTCGCAAGATCACGCGCGGTCGACTCGCGATTGCCGCGCACGTTCGCGGTCTTCTCGGTTGCCTGCAACGAAGCGATCTGCAGTTCTTTCAGCGAATTCTCCAGCTGATCGTAGGTAGCGCGCACCATGGCGAAGCGCTCAGAGTACTCCGCTTCACGGCTACGTAACTCGACCAGATTACGTCTACGCAGAAGCGCACTGTTAGCTTTGTCTTCTTCCGACTTACGGAAGTAGCGTGCGCGACCATTCGTGTCCACGATGCAACCATCACGACTGACGAGCGTGACACCATGCGGAGCACGCTTCCAAATAGTGAAGAGCTCGTCTTTCGAATCGTAGAGATACACTGCGCCGAGCAGCGCTTCGAAACCTTTTTTATACGTGCTCGAAACCTCGATCTGGTCGAGCAGACGGTGATCGCGCTCGCTCGTTGCGAAATCATCGCTTGAAGCAAGCTGGAAGATGTCCTTTTCAGGCAGGAGCACCACATCGCCGGTTTCTCCGCTCTGTTCGAGCGCATCGATGAACGTTCGCACACTTTCGCGGTCTTGAACGAAAAGTCCGTGCATATTGGACCCGAGCAAAGCTTCAACGATCATATCGAGCTCGCTCGGGACAGAAAGCTCATGGGTGAGCGCACGCCAGGGAGCCAGCTGATGGTCTCCCGACATGACCCAAGAAAGGATGGGGTTGGTTGCTTCGTTAGCACGCTCCAGCTCTTCGAGCGCTTTTCGCTGCGCGCCGATAGAAGTGAGCTCTTCGCGCACTTCGTCCATTTCGCCACGCGTGAGCTCGCGGTCGCGCAAAGCAGTGTTCAGCTCTTCGCGCGCGTGTGTCTCAGCAGTCTCAGCTTCAAGAAGCGCGCCATCAAGATTGTCGAGTTGGAGCTGAAGCTGAGCGCATTTCTGCTCGAGCGCGGTAAGGCGCGCCTGAGAATCGGCCACTTGCGCATCCGCCACTTGAGAGCTCACCTGCGCATCGTGAAGCTCCTCTTTCAGCGAATCGAGCGTGGATTGGATCGTTTCGCTGCGATACGTGAGCGCATTCTGTTCGGCTAAGATCGCGTCGATCTGCTTGCGCAGTTCATTGCGCTGGTCTACCTGTTTGTTATAGTTCTCTTCGATGCGATCATGATCGGATACCGCGTTGTTATAGGATCGTTCAACCTCTTGGAATTGCGTGGTAAGCGATTCAAGATCTTGAGCAGCACGTTTTGCTTGGATCTTCTCGTTTTCGAACGAACGGACACCCATGGCAAGTTCCTTTTCGTAGGACTTGCGACGTTCGCGCAACACGATGCATTGCGAGTTGATGGACTCAGCGACCGAACGCACGCGGCGATAATCGTTTCCGAGTGCCGACTCGTTCTCGCCTGAAGTTTGGAGCTGGCTTTGAAGCTCATCGTTGGCTTTCTCCGCTTCAGTGAGAACGACCAGCGCTTCATTGGATCTTTTTTGATTGGTCTCCTCTGCCTCGAGGATCTCGTTCCAACGCTTCTGCAGGATGCGCAGGTCATCCACCGCAAGTTCCAAACGGTATTTCTGGTATTCCGCATCGAGCTGCTTGAAGGTGATAGCCTTCTTCGCCTTGCGCTCGAGCGGCTTTAGCTGGCGCTCGACCTCAGCGGTGATATCGTTCACGCGGTCGAGGTGCGCATCCATCTGAGCAAGCTTGCGCTCGCTCTTCTTGCGACGCTCCTTGTGCTTCAAGATACCCGCGGCCTCTTCGATGAGCTCGCGCCTATCTTCTGGGCGTGACGAAAGGATGGAATCGAGATTGCCCTGCGAGATGATCGAGTTCGTTCCCGAACCAAGACCGCTATCATGCAGGATATCGAGCACGTCCATGCGGCGCACGAGCGATCCATTGATGAGGTATTCGCTCTCACCGTTGCGATACATGCGGCGCCCGATGGAAACCTCAGAGAAATCAACAGGCAGCGTGCCATCGGAGTTGTCGAGCACAAGCTCAACTTCCGCAACGCCTACTGGCTTGCGCCGATGAACCTGAGAAGATGACGTCTTCCATCGACTGACCGCGCAGGCTCTTCGCATTGCGTTCGCCCAACACCCAAAGCACTGCATCTGAGATATTCGATTTGCCCGATCCGTTCGGTCCAACGATAGCTGCAAGCCCCGGCTCAAAACGCATGACCGTGCGATCGGCGAAGGACTTGAATCCTTTCAGATTCAACGACTTTAAATACACACGCGCCCCTTATTGCTTCTTCTTGCGGGCGTTTTCCGCCTTACGCCTGGCCTTCTCTTCTGCTTTCGCAGCCTTGATCGCGGCTTTCGCATCGGCCTGACGTTTCTTATCTTTTGAGTCTTTCGCATCGAAGAACGAGCTGAGTGCCTTCAGGGCCGATTCAGCAGCATGGCTTTCCGATTCCTTCTTCGTGCGCCCCACGCCTTTCGCCAGCGACTGAACGCCAACGAAGACTTGGGTGATGAATGTTCTGTTGTGCGGAGGACCTTGCGTCTCCACCAATCGATAGGTGGGCGTGATGCCATCTTCCTGAAGCTTCTCCTGCAATACGCTCTTCGGATTCTCTGGCTCGCGCGCCATATCGATGTTCATCTTCGTGATGAGCGTTCGATCGATGAATGCGCTCGCGGCCTGCCAGCCTCCATCGA
>OLQL01002279.1_pt1 | contig 13515 bp, 10 predicted proteins | sample 1672971 | NCBI WGS metagenome assembly OLQL01 (sample SAMEA3136742, study PRJEB25190) | human gut metagenome | biome: human gut; feature: human-associated habitat; material: faeces | place: Austria | collected 2013
GACGGTGGACGATCTCAAAGACATAAACCGGCAGATAGTGGCCTTAGGCGAAGAGATGGGTAAGCCTGTAGTTGCAACTACCGACGCTCATTATGACAGAGATACTTCCGCCATATATAGAAACATCATAATGGCAGGTCAGGGATATAAGGACGCCGAAAGCGGCCAGGGCCTCTATCTTAGGACTACCGATGAAATGATGGAGGAATTTTCGTATCTGGGCGCCGACACTGCGCGAAAAGTAGTCATAGAGAATACCAATCTTATCGCAGATATGATAGATGAACTTCTGCCTGTACCTAAAGGAAAATTTCCTCCGAAGATAGAGGGGGCTGAGGAAACTCTGCGAAAGACGTGCATGGAAAAGGCTCACAGCATATACGGGGACCCTCTGCCTCAGGTAGTGGGGGAACGTCTGGAGAAGGAGCTCAGTTCCATAATCAACAATGGATATGCAGTCATGTATGTATCTGCTCAGATGCTGGTACACAAGTCGCTGGAAGACGGGTATCTGGTAGGATCCAGAGGCTCCGTGGGATCATCTCTTGCGGCTACCATGGCCGGCATCACGGAAGTAAATCCGCTGGATCCTCATTACATATGCCCGGAATGTAAGTATATGGAGTTCGGAGATATGCAGATGTATGACTGCGGAATAGATATGCCTCCGAAGAAATGCCCCGTTTGCGGCGCAGAGATGAACAGAGACGGCTTCACCATTCCTTTCGCCACATTCTTGGGCTTTGACGGCGATAAGGAACCGGATATCGACCTGAACTTTTCCGGCGAGGTGCAGGGCCGGATTCACCGCTATACGGAGGACCTGTTCGGCCACGACCATGTGTTCAAGGCGGGCACGATCTCCGGCCTGCAGGATAAAACGGCCTACGGCTATGTGAAAAAGTACCTGGAGGAGCGCGGGCGCATCGTAAACCATGCGGAGGAGAACCGGCTGGTACAGGGATGCGTAGGCGTCAAACGCACCACCGGCCAGCATCCGGGCGGCATGGTCGTTGTGCCCAGCAATTATGACGTGTTTGATTTCTGCCCCATCCAGCATCCGGCAGACGACAAGGAAAAGGGCATGATCACTACGCATTTCGAGTTCAAATACCTGCACGATACCATACTCAAGCTGGACGAGCTGGGGCACGATGTGCCCACGATGTACAAGCACCTGGAGGATATGACCGGTATCAAGATGGATTCGGTGCCCATGAATGACCCTAAGGTCATCTCGCTGCTGGTCTCCACAGAAGCGCTGGGTGTGAAGCCGGAGGATATCGACAGCCTGACGGGAACCTTCGGCATCCCGGAGCTTGGCACGAATTTTGTGCGCAACATGCTCATCGAAGCACAGCCCAAGAGCTTTGGCGACCTGATTCAGATATCCGGCCTGTCCCACGGCACCGACGTGTGGAACGGCAACGCGCAGGACCTGATCAAGGACGGCGTGTGTACCATTTCCGAGGTGATCGGTACCCGCGACAGTATCATGACATACCTGCTTCATAAGGGTGTGGAGCCGAAGCAGGCGTTTACCATCATGGAGCTGACGCGAAAGGGCAAGGTGGCCAAGGGCGGTTTCCCGGAGGGCGTGGAGGATATGCTGCGCGCCCACGATGTGCCTGAATGGTATTTGGACAGCTGTAAGAAAATCAAGTACATGTTCCCGAAGGCGCATGCCGTGGCGTATCTGATCGCGGCTATCCGCCTGATGTGGTTCAAGGTGTATCATCCGCTGGAATTTTACGCCACACACTTCACGGTGCGCGGCGACGATATCGACTATGATGCCGCGGTGGGCGGTATAAAAGTAGCGAAACAGCATTTGAAAGAAGTAAATGCCCGCCTGAAAGAAGAAAAGAAAGCCAAGGACGAGGACATCCTTGCTTCACTTCAGATGGTAAACGAGATGCTGCAGCGCGGCTACGAATTTCTGCCCATCCGCATCGGGAAAAGCCGCGCCAAGACCTATACGGTGGAGGATGGTAAGATCCGCCTGCCTTTTATGGCGCTGAAGGGGCTGGGAGACGCGGCGGCGAACACGCTGGAAAAGGCTACCCTGGAAGGCCAACAGTATATTTCCGCCGAGGATCTGCAAAGTGCGTGCAATGCTATTTGCGCTACGGCCAAGAACGAAGGGCATATGGAATACGGTATCGTTTCCAATACCATCATGGATACGTTGGCGGACATCGGCGCGCTGGGAGACTTGCCAAAATCCAGCCAGGTGACGTTTTTTTGAGCGCGCCGCACTGTCGTCAAAATGCGCGGGGAGAGGACTATGACGCATTATTTGTTCACGATAGCGCTGCCGCCGCCCGCAGTGTTTGCTTTGTTTTGGGCGGTAAAACGAAAAAAACACACGGGTATGGCAGCCGGCTTCTGGTTCGACATGTTTCTTGTGACGCTGGGCGTGTGCGCGCTGCTGGCGGCATTGGCATATCCCGACAGCGCCGCGTCGTTCCTGTTCCTTGTCTGTGCGGCGCTTGTGTTTGCGTTTTTGCTGTTGTTCGGCGTTTATATCCTGCTGGGGCTTTTGCTCTGGAATACGGTGCAGATGCTCAAGCGGGAACGGCCGAGCCTCAAGCATATGCTGACGCTGATCCTTGCTCTGGCGATCCTTGCGCTTATGGCGCTTCCGTGGGTTTTGGGCAAAAGCGGATTGTTTCCCTGGCTGTATCCGCTGTGGATGGCGCTTCTGGGGACGGCGGTCTTTTTCGCTTTGCACAGCCTGGTGTTTCTGACGGCGTTCTATGTGGGGAAGTGGTTCCCGCCGCGTAAAAGAGTGGATTATATCGTTGTATTGGGCAGCGGGCTGATAGACGGCAAGGTGCCTCCGCTGCTGGCCGGGCGCGTAGATGCGGCGCTGCGGTATGCGGCGCGGCAAAAAAGAAAAACGGGGCGTGAGCCTTGCCTGATAATGTCCGGAGGACAGGGGGCGGATGAGCCGCGTCCTGAGGCTGAAGCCATGCGGGAGTACGCAATGGAAAAAGGTTATCCGGCGGAGCTTGTGCTGGCGGAAACACAGTCGAAGAACACGAAGGAAAATTTTTTATATTCCAAGCGCGTGGCCGAGGCGCACAGCGAGGGCAAGCCGTACTGCTGTATCTATGCGACAAGCGATTACCATCTGCTGCGGGCGGGGCTGTACGCTGGACGGGCCGGCTTTTCCTGTGACGGTGTGGGCGGCAGGACGGCAGGCTATTATCTGCCCAACGCGCTTTTGCGGGAATACATCGCTTACGTGGTCATGAACAAAAAGCGGTATCTGACCATTGCGGCTGCTGTATTTGCTCTGTCTCTTACCCTATGGGGCGGGCTTGCTCTTCTGGCCTGGTTCGCAAGAATGCTGTAAAGAAAAAAGAGCGCCGTGCTTTTGCGAAAGCACGGCGCTCTTTTGGCTTTTTGAGGGGTGCGGCAGTCGTGTCTTTTATTCTTCCACGCGCACCATACTGGGATAGATCTTAGCGAGGCGGCTGTCGGGGAAACGGTCGTCCAGCACCTGCTGCCAGGCGTGCGTTGCGGGGACGCCTTCATAACGCTGGCTCTGGCGCAGCACCGCCGCGCCGCTTACAAGAGAGTTCGCAAGCATAAATGCGATGAGCACCCAACTGATGACGACACCGTAGGTTTTGGAAACGCGCCGTTCGATAAAGCCGTTCAGCCGTGGAAATACCTCTTTCACCCATACCAGCGCCAGTGCGCCCCAGAACAGGCAATACAGCAGATTGATGCGTCCGTTCAGGTTGAAAGGATACCCGGTATAGTCCCAACTCACGGTGCCCAGCACGGTTTCCTGCAGCCAGCTGCAGAAATACTCGAAGGCGCCTCCGATGATGGAACCGCCGATGAAGATCCAGCGGTCGCTTTTTCCGATGAACGGATGCAGGCAGACGGTGAGCAGCACCGCGCCGATGCCGTAGATCAGATTGAAAGGCCCCCACACGAGGCCGGTGCGCTGTGAAAGCCTGCCGGAGGCGATCCAGCAAAAAACAGTCTCGATGACCACTCCCAGGAAACAGCAAAGAAAAAACACCCAGAACAGCTTATAAAAATTAAGGCCGTGGGCAAAATGGCCGGGAACCCCGGCCAGGTCGCGCGCGATCTGTTCGTCGTGCGCCTGTTCCCGCTGGAGCGTGCGCGCCTCCTGAAGATCCAGCCGGGTCAGCTTTTCTTCCAGCTTTTTGCGGCGGCGAGCAAATCGTTCTTGTGTTGTCACGGTCGGTTCCTCCTCTTTTACGCAATAAAAGCAGTATATCACAGTATTCTTATTTTGTCGAAGAAATGTTTATGCGCAAAAGGAAAAGACATCCGACGGAGAAACACAATTACCTGTTTTCACGCTTCTGCTTGGGGCTTTCACGCGGGGAGACTTGTGTCCCGGCCCGGGCAAGACTATGATTTTTTCAGGAAGAGCGGCGGTATGCGTGTTTTGCGCTGCGAGGTGCAAACAGGGAGGTTCGATATGAAAAGGACAGGCTTGGCTCTGCTGGGGCTTGTAATTGTACTGGCTTTTTTGCCCGCACCGTTTTCGGTGCATGCAGCCGGACACGAGTGCACACGGCCAGTGGCGAGGGTAACTGCTTTGGACCCGCTGAGCGGCGAGGCGTGGAATTGGGTCCTGTGGGACGAGGAAGCCGTGTGGATATCCCGTACACAAGAAACTGCATCCGACGGCTCAAAGATGCGTAGGGAGGTTGTTTGGACATTCGATTTGGGGCCGTTTTTGCGGGAGACTTTTCCGTCTGATGAAGCGCCGGCAGCAGATGCGAAAGTGTGGCTTGTTGTCCGGACGGAACACTCGGACGGAACATCCGGCAAAGTCATAGAAACCCATTCTTCATACACATTTGTGGATGCACAGGGTGGGGCGTACCGTCCCGGCTGCACGGTGCGCTGGAGCTCCGGCAGCCTGGGGGAAAATGGAAACCTCTACCCTACGTTGAGCCAGGCTGGTGAAGGGCTGGAAAATGACGGGCCGTTTCGCGTTTTGCATATCGGTTAACGTCCCACGCTATTTGTGCTTGTTTCTACGGCTTTTGGGAATATGTTGCCGAAATCTGGAAATCAAGGTAAAATGATAGGGCGCGGACAGGAGATAGGAACGGTTGCTGCTGTTTTTCCATAACGGGAGGACAGCAAAAAAGCAGTGCAGACAAGATGCCTGCACTGCTTTGGACTGGGTGGCCGGATTATTTTTTCAGAGCGGCCGGCTTCTTGGGCTGATAATGCAGGCCATAGCAACGATCATTGGCGCCGATCTTGGCGGCTTTGCCGATGAATTTGGAGCATGCTTTGAAGAATCCCTTTTCACATTTTTTCATGATGTACCTCCTGTTTTTGATTGGGTGAATGGTTTGCGGGGGAATCCCATAAGGAAATGTATACCGCAAATCTGCTGCGGGCGCAAGGGAATCTGCGCGAACCCCGGTCTGAAACGCGCGAAATCATCATTTTTGGTAGGAGAGGGCTCAATGCAGGTGTTCATTGCGGAAGATAATTATTATGAATTGGAAAGACTGCGGCGGCAGGTTCAAAGCTGGGGAAGCCGGCATGGAGGCGTCAGCATCACGGCTGTGCAGTGCGTGGCGGAAGTGGGGCCGGCGGATTTGCGTACATACGATGCCGTTTTTCTGGATGTGGAACTGCCCGGGAAGGACGGATTCGCTTTTGCGCAGGAGCTGCGCGGTGCGGGCTGTTCGGCGGATATCGTGTTTGTTACGAACCATCCGGAGCTTTCGCTCAAGGGCTATACAGTGCACGCACAGGACTATATCATCAAGCCCGTGGAGCAGGAACGCATCGACGCTGCAATGGATTATATCGCCAGGAATTGCCGTCTCAAAGAGCGCAGGAGCATCGTGCTGCAGCGCGGTATTTCCCAGCAGGACAGATACTTCCTCACAGAAATACTGTATGTGGAGGCAAGCAACCACAGCAGCATCGTTTATACATACGATAAAACGCAAAGCTATGCGCTCACATTCGCGCAGATGGAAAAACTCCTGCCGGCAGAGGATTTTAAAAAGTGTCACCGCGGCTATATCGTCAACCTTCATGCGGTGAAGGGCCTGCGGCGGAATAGCATAACACTTGTTGACGGCAGGGAGATTCTGGTAAGCACGACCTATTTTCAAAGCGTCAAGGACGCTCTGATTGCTCTGAGAGGAGGGCAATGATGGAGAATATCCTGTGGAATACATGGCAGTATTTAGTGGATGTGTTCGACTGCTTTTTGATCCTGTATCTTTTCCGGAAAATGATGCGGACACGTCTCCGGCAGCCCAAGTATTATTATCTGTTCCTTCCCGTGCTGGCGGCGGTGCTGTTCGCCTGTAATTGCTGGCTCTCCGGGATGATAGGCCTTGGTGTGATGACGTGCGTCTACGCCGCGTTTTCGCTTTTGCTCTTTCGGGGAACGGTGATGATGCGCCTGTTCTGGCCCGCATTTTGCTCGGTACTCTTTTTTTCAATCGACTTCATATACAGCAGCGCGCTTTTGATGTTTTTTCCGACGATCGACCCGTATACTTATTTTTCGGAACAGTCGGCATTCTTCATGGTCAATACGCTTGCCACGAGGCTGCTCATTGCCACGGCCGTGGTGCTTGTCACACGCAAGGCGTTCCGTCTCACGCTTTCCTGGCGGAATTGGATGCTGTCTGTGTTCATCCCAGCGGTGAGCGGCGTTATTATGCTGCTTTTGGAACCGAATTTTATGGTGCCGGGAGTGAACGACGGCCTGTTCCTGCTGGTGGCGGTTCTGTTGTTTCTGGTGAATATCCTGTGCCTGTGGCAGACGGTCTCGATTTCCCGCTACACGGCAATGGCGGCGCGGCAGGAAGCCGAGCTGAAGCTCAAGGGCCTGGAGGATACGCAGTATCAAAATCTGCTGGATACGCACAAGACCCTGATGGGTTGGCGGCATGATTTCTTCAATCACCTTTCCGTCATCGGACAGATGATTCAGACAGGCAGAGGCGATGAAGCACTGGGCTATATTGAAGCGCTGCGTGATAAAACAAATGAGAGCTCGACGATGGTGAACTCCGGGAATCTGGCTGTGGACTCCATTCTGAACGCGAAACTTCCTGCCGCAAGAGAAAACGGCATTCGTGTATCCCTACGCCTTGAGGTGCCGAAAATGAAGACCGATCCAGTGGACCTGTGCACACTGCTGGGCAACCTTTGGGACAATGCTTTTGAGGCGAATATGTATCTGGAGAACCATTCGGAACGGTTTATTCGGCTGACGGTGCGCCCATCCGATTTCTTTTGCAGTATCCATATGGAAAATCCCGTTGCACCGGGCCGCGAGGAGCAGGCGGAAAGCCATGAAAGCACCAAACACCTGCCGGGCCACGGCCTTGGCGTGGGGCAGATTAAGAAAACCGTGCAGAAGTACGATGGTGTATACTCCCTGCGTTTGGCACAGCCCGGGCGGTTCGTGGTCGATTTGCTGCTGCCCATAGACGCGGCCGCTCCGGTGGAGCAGGTGTTTGTATGGGAGAGCGCGAAAGAGGCGCTGGTATGATTGACAGATTTGCTGACTGGTTTGCGGGGGTCCTGCTGGAGAAGGGCGTGATCACCGAAGATGAGTTGGAGGTACAGGTATACGGCATCCAGACCATACTTTCCAATCTTTTGAGCTACGGTGTGGTGCTGGCGGTCTCTTGGGCTTTCGGCGTACTGCCATTGTCCGCAGTGTTTCTTGCCGTCTATACGGTGCTGCGGAAAACAGTGGGCGGATGGCATGCGAAAACGCCTTTTTCCTGTGCGCTGTCCAGTATTGCCGTATGGGGCGCGGGGCTGTTGCTTGCGGCCGTTGCCGCAAAGAGCGCTGCACTGCTGTTTGCAGCGTGGGCGGCGGGATGCCTGGCGCTTTGGTGCAAGGCCCCTTGCGTCATGCCGGATGAAGAGGACACACTGGAACTGCGGCGAAAGCTGCGGCTGCGTACGGCCGTGGTGTGTGCGGTGGTTCTGGGTGCCGCTCTGCTGAGCATGTGGCTGTATAGCCCGGCTTTGCGCCGCGGTGCGGCTGCTGCTGTGGCGAGCGTGCCTGTTGTGGCTCTTACGATGCTGGCTGGGATACATGCCGGCCGAAATGAAAAAGAATAAAATAAGAGAACGGCCGGGAGCGTTGCTCACGGCCGTTTTTTCTTCCGGTTTCGACAGCGATTTCACGCCGCTTCAGAGCATTTTCACGCAGAAACGATTGAAATGAAATGGGAGAGTGGGGTATCTTTGGATAGATAAAACAGCCGGAAAAGAATTCAGGCCGCCCGCCAGCCGCGAAAGCGGCTCGAAGCAGCTTTTGCTGCAAAGCGCTTGGGCGTTTCGGCCGGGCAATGAAAGGCTGCGTGAAAGAACGGAGATGGAAACAGCGTGATATTGTACCATGGAACGACATATTCCCGGGCGAAATCGATTGTTGCGGAGGGATGGATCTATCGGACCAACGGAAACCGGGCGGTTTACCGCAATACGGAGCCGGGCTTTGTGTCGCTGGCTGCACGTCCCATCGAGGCGGCGGAATTTGCCGCCCGGGCCTATCTGAACGAACGCCTGCACAACGGCACGCAGAAGCTGGTGGTGTTCGAGGTGGATGTCAATACCAATACCGTGGCTTTGGACAAAAAAGAAACGGACAACCCGTCCACAGAATGGGCGGTGCGTCATCCCGAGCAGACCGGGCCGTATTACAGGTGCGATACGGATCTGCCGCGCTGGTGCGTTACCCGCTGGCTGCTTCTTCAGTTCGTTTCCCCGCAGGACCGGTGGGATTTTATCGACGAGCGCATCGAACTGAAAGACGCAGGCCTGGCGGATCAGCAATGGAGGCGTTCGCTCTCCGCGCTCCAATAGGCGGGAACCCTGAGCAAATAGGCGCGTACTGTGCTCCGAAAAAACAGCGCCGGAACTGTTCCGGCGCTGTTTTGGTCAGAATCTATGCGTTTTTTGCTCAGCCGATATTTTTGCCGCCCTTGGTGGCTTTCATGCGCAGGTCGTGGTTCAAAATACGTTTGCGGATACGGATGCTGCTTGGTGTGACCTCAAGAAGTTCGTCCGGCTTCAGAAATTCCAGACTTTCTTCCAAACTGAATTTGGACACAGGCACCAGGCGCAGCGCGTCGTCGCTGCCGGAGGCGCGGGTATTAGAGAGATGCTTGGTTTTACATACATTGACGGTGATGTCCTCGCCGGCAGGGCTGTACCCAACGACCATGCCCTCGTAGACCTTGTCGCCCGGGTCCACGATCAGCGTACCGCGCTGCTGCGCATTGAACAGACCGTAGGCCACGGCCACGCCGGTTTCATAGCTGATCAGGCTGCCGGTGCTGCGGGCAGGAAGGTCTCCGCGCCATTCGTCATATCCATCGAAAATTGTGTTCAGGATGCCTTCGCCGTGTGTGTCGGTGAGAAACTCACTGCGGTATCCGAACAGGCCGCGGGAGGGGATGCGGAATTCCACGCGCATGCGCGTGGAGCCCAGAGGCGCCATCTGGACAAGCTCGCCCTTACGGCTGCCCAGCTTTTGCATCACACTGCCCTGGTATTCAGTGGGGACGTCGATAACGACATGCTCCATGGGTTCCATCGTTTTGCCGTCCACCTCGTGCAGCAGCACTTTGGGCGGGGACACCTGCAGCTCGTAGCCCTCGCGCCGCATCGTCTCGATCAGGATGGGATCGCGAGGGTTTTCGGAAAACTCCAGCCGTTGCCTTTTTTCAGGTAGTGGCCCAGGACGAGGTAGCCGTTGAATCCGGCGAAGTAGTAGAACATCCCGAAGGCGTTCCAGGTGCTTTCGCCGAAGAGGTAGCCGACGCCGAACCACGGGGCGACGTACGCCGTGGCGTAGGGAATGAAGAGCGATGCGAACCAGATGCCTAGGTAGACGCGCTTTTCCTTCGCGGCCGCCTTTTCGATCCACGCCGAGAAGAACGGCATGTAGAGGTAAAGTCCGATCAGCAGGTACATGTACCACATGTGGTTCTCCTTGAAGCTGAACTGGAAGGGGATCATCGCCACGTCCCGGAGCGAGTCGCCCAGCGCCTGCGATTCGCTTCCTTGGGTGTAGCAGAAGAAGTCGCCGATGATGCTCTTGTCCAGTCCCAGGACGCCCGTGAACCACGGGAAGAGGTTGTAGAGCACCGACCAGATCACGACGGGAAAGAGGATGCGGAAGATGCGTTTTTTGTAGAACGCGCCCAGCGGCTGGCCGACGGGCAGCAGCAGCAGTCCGGTCATCATCGCGAACAGCGGCACGGAGGGGCGGAACAGCGATCCGTAGATGGAGGCCCAGCGGGTGTACTCGGGAATGTCCCGCATCGTGGGTGAGATGTAGAAGGGATCGATGCAGTGCACGCCGATCACCATGAGGATCGCCGCGAGCCGGACGACGTCCAGCCAGACGATGTGTTTTTTGGTTTCTGTCTTGAGTTCCATTTCAGTTCGGGTTTCGTGATTGCCGGCTCTCCGTCGTCCGTTTCGGTGCGGAAGCCGTGTGCAAAGGTAATGGATTCCCTCTTTCCCGGAGGCCAATTTTCGGTCAAAATCGTGACCGGCGGCCAAGAAAGTTCGCTGCGGTCCCGGAATTGTCGGAAAAAATTAGTACCTTCGCTCGATAATATCGACATTCGGGAAATGGCATCTAAAAATACATCCACCAACAGCCGGCAGGCCGTTCAGCGCTCCAACAGCGACAGCGCGCGCTGGATCGCCGGACTGTTGCTGCTGTTCATCGGTCTGTTCGCCGCCGCCGCGGTGTTCTTCTCGTTTTTCAGCTGGGCCGCCGACCAGAGCGGGCTGCAAAAATCGGTCGAGGAACGGGTGACGCTCGGCATCGAGCCGGAAAACCTCTGCGGCTGGGCCGGAGCGCGGCTGGGCCGCCTGCTGGTCGACAATTCGTTCGGCCTGTTCGGCCTGCTGATTCCCGTGATGATCGTGCTGGTCGGCGTGCGGATCATCCGCCAGCGGCCGCTGCTCATGAACCATTCGATCCTATCGCTGTTCCTGATCATGATTCAGGGGTCGCTGACGCTGGGATTCGCCTTCGCCGGCCGCTGGAGCCTCTGCTGCTCGACGGGGTGGGGCGGCGCTTTCGGCATCGCCTCTTCGGCCCTGCTGCGCACGCACATCGGGGCTTTCGGGACGCTGATCCTGCTTGTCGGCGGCTGGATACTGACGGGGGTTTTCATCAACCGCAACTTCATCAACAAAGTCAACGAGGCGGGTAACGTCGTGGTCGACAAGAGCGGGAAAGTCGTCGAGATACTCAAACACAAAGTCGTGCCGCATGTCCGTGCGGCCGGGGAGGACGAGGCTGCGGAACCTGCCGCGGAACCGGCTCCGAAACCCGGTCCGAAGGCGGCTGCGCCGCAGTCCGCGGCACCGAAGGCGGCGGAACCTGCGGTGCAGAAGGCCGCTCCGATCCATGTGGAACGCCCGGCGGAGGCCGTTGCGGCCCGGAAATCCGCGGCGGAAGACGACGAGAATCCCTTCCTCGAACTGACGCCCGACGGAAAACCCGTCGCCGGGGAAACCGCCGCGGAGCAGACGCCCCCTCCCGCCGAGGACGGGGAGTTCATCGAGGTGGACCTTTCGCGCCCCGAGGGCCGCGTGGTGATCGGCCGCAGCGGGCTGGTCGAGCTGGAACGCCCTGCGGTGCGCGACGCCGTGTCCGCGGAACCAGCCCCGAACCCTGCCCCGGAGGAGATTCCGGACGGGGAGGCCGCACCGTCCGATTCCGATGCGCCCTTTACCGAGATCATCGTGCGTGACGACGCGCCCGACGCGGAACCGGAGGGTGTCGTGGTGACGGTCGAGGCCAACGAGGCGAAGCTCCTCGACGAAAAGGCGATCCCCACCGAGAGCTACGACCCGCTGAAGGACCTGGTGAACTACCGCAAGCCGCCCGTGACGCTGCTGGAGGACTACATTTCCGATTCGGAGGTCTCGGACGAGGAGATTTTCGAGAACAAGACCAAGATCGAGGAGACGCTCAGGAACTTCGGCATTCCCATCCAGCGCATCAAGGCCACGGTGGGTCCCACGGTGACGCTCTACGAGATCGTGCAGGCTCAGGGTATCAAGATTTCGAAGGTGCAGGGCCTCGAAAACGACATAGCCCAGAGCCTCAAGGCGCTGGGTATCCGCATCATCGCGCCGATTCCGGGCAAGGGAACCATCGGCATCGAGGTCCCCAACCGCGACAAGCAGGTGGTGTCGATGTATTCGGCCGTGCGTTCGCTGCGTTTCCAGGAGTCGAAGGCCGAACTTCCGGTGGTGATCGGGCGCACGATCCAGAACGAAAATTACGTCTTCGACCTGGCCAAGATGCCGCACCTGCTGGTCGCCGGCGCCACGGGACAGGGCAAGTCCGTGGGGCTGAACGCCATCATCACCTCGCTGCTCTACCGCAAACACCCCGCGCAGCTGAAGTTCGTGATGATCGACCCCAAGATGGTCGAGTTCTCGCTCTACGCCAAGATCGAACGGCATTTCCTGGCCAAGATGGAGTCGGAGGGGTCCCTGCGCCTGCTGGATAGCGTTGTACTGCTCATATACCTCGTCGAAGGTGTCGGGTATCTGCACCTCCTGTGTGCCGACCGGTTCGCTCTCCACCGACCAGCCACATGCGGTCAGCAGCGCTACTCTGTCCTCGTTGGTTTTCAGCTTTGCACTAAGCGCTGCACCTTCAGCGCTGACCGCAGTATCCGCCTCTGCCGTTTTCGGCAGCAGCGTTGCCGCGCCGACCAGCACCAGCCCGACCGCCAGCACGCCCACTACGATTTTCCTCACCGACACCTTTGCCGCAAAAACGATCATGGCATTGTCCCTCCTGCTTTTGCTTCATTCTATGCGTACAGAAGGCAAAAAAGAACGCCTCCGAGTATTTCTCGGAAGCGTAGCTTGTATCAGTCCAGATTTTTCTTCTTCAGCATCCACCATGCAAAGAAGCAGCCGACCACTGTAATGGCCAGCGGCATCCACCAGACCCAGTCGCCCGGTATCTGTCCTTCACCGATATTCATACCGAAGAAGCCGAACACAATATTCGGAATCGTCATGATGATGGTCAGGATGGTCAAAACCTTCATGATGATATTCAGATTGTTGGAAACGACAGAAGCATAAGCATCCATCGTGCCCGCCATGATGTTGGAATAGATATTCGCCATCTCGATGGCCTGACGGACCTCGATCAGCGCGTCCTCCAGAATGTCGCGGTCGTCCTCATACAGCTTGAGCACGCGGCCGCGCAGCACCTTTTCCATCGTAACCTCGTTGCCCTTGAGGGACGAGGAGAAGTAAACCAGCGATTTACTCAGTCCGAGCAGCTGGATGAGCTCCTCATTTTTGAGGGAGTCGTACAGACGCTTCTCGATGCGGGTAAAGTCGCGCTCGATCATACGCAGGTTTTTCAGGAACCGGCCCGCTATGCGGAGCAGAATCTGGAACACAAAGCGCGTCTTGAGTGAGGTATGCACGCCCTTTACCGCGCCTTCC
>OLQL01002287.1_pt1 | contig 13487 bp, 10 predicted proteins | sample 1672971 | NCBI WGS metagenome assembly OLQL01 (sample SAMEA3136742, study PRJEB25190) | human gut metagenome | biome: human gut; feature: human-associated habitat; material: faeces | place: Austria | collected 2013
TCGAAGAGATGCTTGCCGATCAGCGCGGCGTGCCACGACGTGCCGCACGCCACGAAGACGATGCGGCGGGCGTTCACGAACTTGTCGCGGTGGTCGATCACGCCCGAAAGTTTCACCTCGCAGGTGTCGGGGTTGATGCGTCCGCGGATGCAGTCGACGATGGTCCGGGGCTGCTCGTAAATCTCCTTGAGCATGAAATGGGGATAGCCTCCCTTTTCCAGCTGCGAGATCGAAAGCTGCAATTTCTTGATGTCGATCTTGGCGTCGTGATTGTCCAGCGTGACGATTTTCAGCGGGGCGTTGCGGTCGATCACGGCGATTTCGCCGTCGCCCACGTAGACGAAATCCTCGGTGTATTCGATGATCGACGCGGCGTCGGACGAGAGGAAGAACTCCCCGTCGCCCACGCCCACGACCATCGGGCTGCTCTGCCGCGCGGCGACGATCCGGTCGTGGTTGCCCTTCTCGACGACGGCGATGGCATAGGCGCCGATCACCTGCCGGAGGGCCTGCCGCACGGCTTCGGGCAGCGAGCAGCCGCTGGTCGCGCGGACGTATTCGATCAGATTCACCAGCACCTCGGAATCGGTGCTGCTGCGGAAGGTGTACCCGTTCTGTTCGAGTGCGTCCTTCAGCACGCGGTAGTTCTCGATGATGCCGTTGTGGATCAGGGCTATGTTCTCCGATTCGGAGTAGTGGGGATGGGCGTTGGCGTCGTTCGGAACCCCGTGCGTGGCCCAGCGGGTGTGGGCGATGCCGATGCTGCCGCCGAGATCCTTTCCGTCGAGGAAATGCTCCAGGTCGGAGACCTTGCCCTTGCATTTGAAGACGTTGAGACGCCCGTCCGGATTGACCAGCGCGACGCCCGCGCTGTCGTATCCCCTGTATTCGAGGCGGTGAAGCCCCTTTATCAGAATCGGGCACGCGTCGCGCCGCCCGACATATCCAACTATTCCGCACATGTTTTTTTTGTTTTTTGTCCGGGTCAAAAATAAGAAAAAATTTTAATAAACACACATGTGTAAGGGCGGGAATTTACTCCCGCCCTTTTCCGGAATAGGCTGCAATGTCTGCAACCGTTTGATTCAGAATTGATTTATCGCACGTATTTCAGAATTTCCTTCACAATCGCGCCGTTGCCTGCGACGATCGAGATGCCGCGGTCGCGGCGCAGGTCGCAGACGACGCCTCCGGCCTCGGCGAGGATCAGTTCGGCGGCGCAGACGTCCCATTCGTGCAGCGCCAGTTCCCAGTAGCCGTCCAGCAGTCCGGCGGCGACGCAGCTGATGTCGTAGGCCGCGGAACCCAGCCGCCTGACATCCCGCACGTAGGGGATGATCCGGGCGACGTTGTCGCTGTTGTTGTCCGGATCGACGTCCTTGTCGTAGGGGAATCCCGTGGCGATGACCGAGGTGGCGAGCGTCTGTTTCTGTCCGACACGGAGACGTTCCGGCTCCCGCGAAGCGTATTGCAGAAATGCCCCGCCGCCCTTCGTTGCCGTGAACAGCTCGTTCAGATAGGGCGCGTAGACGACCCCCACGACGGTTTCTCCCCTGTGCCGGAGGGCTATCGAAACCGTGAACAGCGGAAGTCCCTGGCTGTAATTGGTCGTGCCGTCGAGCGGATCGACGACCCAGCGCCAGTCGCTCGCGGCGTTGCCCCGGCAGCCACCCTCCTCGCCCAGAATGGCGTGGTCGGGGTAGCACTCCGTGATGACCCTTGCGATATACTCCTCGCTCTCCCTGTCGGCGCGCGTCACCACGTCGCAGACGTTGGATTTGGTCCGGATCGACAGGTTGTCGCCCCGGAAGTAGGCGAGTTGTATCCCGCCTGCGGCCTTTGCCAGCTGCACGGCGAATTCCAGAAACTCGTCGTACATGCTATTCGGATTCAGCGAAATACTTGTAGAACAGCGGAATGGTTTCCACGCCCTTGTCGAACTGCTCCAGTCCGTAACTCTCGTTGGGCGAGTGGATGGCGTCCTCCGCCAGCCCGAAGCCGATCAGCAGCGACTTGATGCCCAGGATCGACTCGAAACCGCTGATGATCGGAATCGAACCGCCCGAATAGAACGGCAGCGGCTTCTTGCCGAAAGTCGCCTCGACGGCCTTTTCGGCGGCCTTGTAGGCCGGCATGTCGGTCGGTGCGACGTAAGGCATGCCGCCGTGGAGCGATTTCACCACGACCTTCACGCTCTTGGGCGCGATGGCGCGGAAATGCTTTTCGAACAGCTCCGAAATCTTGCGGTAGTCCTGATTCGGCACGAGGCGCATCGAGATCTTGGCCGAAGCCTTCGACGGAATGACCGTCTTGGTCCCCTCGCCCGTGTAGCCGCCCCAGATGCCGTTGACGTCGAGCGACGGGCGCACGCCGGTGCGTTCCAGCGTCGTGTAGCCCGCTTCGCCCTCCACATCGCCGATATCGAGCGACCTCTTGTAATCTTCGAGGCTGAACGGCGCCTTGTTGAAGGCCTTGCGCTCGGCAGGCGTCAGTTCGCGCACGTCGTCGTAGAACCCGGGGATCGTCACGCGGCCGTCCTTGTCCACGAGCTGTGCCACGAGGCGCGTCAATACGTTGGCCGGGTTGGCCACCGCGCCGCCGAACAGCCCCGAGTGCAGGTCCTTGTCCGGTCCCGTCACCTCGACCTCCATGTAGGCCAGTCCGCGCAGCCCGCAGGTGATCGACGGCGTCTGCATCGAGATCATCGACGTGTCCGATACCAATATAATATCGGCTTTGAGCAACTCCTTGTTCCGTTCGCAGAAGCCGTAGAGGCTCGGCGACCCGATCTCCTCCTCGCCTTCGAGCATGAATTTCACGTTGCAGGGCAGCGAATCGGTGGCGCACATCGCCTCGAACGCCTTGGCGTGCATCCACAGCTGGCCCTTGTCGTCGTCGGCGCCGCGGCCCCAGATGCGCCCGTCCTTGATAACCGGCTCGAAAGGTTCCGTGCGCCACTCGTCGCGCGGGTCCACGGGCATCACGTCGTAGTGGCCGTAGACCAGCACCGTTTTGGCCTTGGGGTCGACGGTCTTCTCGGCGAAAACCACCGGATTGCCCTCCGTGGGCAGCACGTCGGCACGGTCTGCCCCGGCCTTCACGAGTGCCGCCGCGAGAAACTCGGCGCAGCGCTGCATGTCGGGTTTGTGCTCGGACTGCGCACTGATCGAAGGGATGCGCAGCAGGTCGAACAACTCATTGATAAACCGCTCTTTATTCTCCTTTATATAAACCTTTGCTTTATCCATTTATTCGGTGGTTTTTTGCAGTACGTAATTGTCCGCCAGCGCGCCGGTGACCGGCTGTTTTTCGGCGTCGAGGCGGCGCAGGCGGTTCTCCTCGACCTTGTAGTATTCGGGCTGCTCCCCGTCGGCGGGCGTCAGCGTCAGCAGGTTTTCCCGTACCGTATAGCCGCCCTTCTCATCGAACTCCGCATCGCGGCCGATGTATTTCAGGTGCTGTTCGTACGCGCCGCCGGGCTTGAGCCGGAGCGTCACCTCGATACCCGGGCAGTCGGCTGCGGGCAGCGTGCCCCTGTATGTACCCTGGTAGTCGAGCGACGTTTCGGCCGTGTGCATGTCGGGCGCGGCGGCTGCGGCCTTCTGCGTATCCGCGGCCGCGGTTTTCCTCTGCGCGTTTCCGCCGCAGGAGACCAGCGCGAGGACCGCCGCAAGGATCAGAATTTTGTTTTTCATGGTCTTAAATGTTGCAGATTTCCTTGATTTCGGCGATGAACCGCTGCGCCAGCGCGTCGGCCTCGTCCATCGACTTGGCCTCGGTGTAGACGCGGATGATCGGCTCGGTGTTTGACTTGCGCAGGTGCACCCAGTTTTCCGCAAAGTCGATCTTCACGCCGTCTATATCGTTCACATTCTCATTGGCGTAACGCTCCTTCACCTCACGCAGCACTTTATCTACGTCGATGGCGGGCGTCAGCTCGATTTTGTTCTTCGAGGCGTAGTACGAAGGGTAGGTGGCGCGCAGCTGCGTCATGGTCATGCCTTTCTTCGCCAGCCACGTCAAAAAGAGTGCCGTGCCCACCAGCGCGTCGCGGCCGTAGTGCAGTTCGGGATAGATCACCCCGCCGTTGCCTTCGCCGCCGATCACGGCGCCGACCTCCTTCATCTTCGTCACGACGTTGACTTCGCCGACCGCCGAAGCGTAATACCTGCCGCCGTGGCGCTCCGTGACGTCGCGCAGGGCACGCGACGAGGAGAGGTTCGAAACCGTGTTGCCGGGCTTTTCGGAAAGGATGTAGTCCGCCACGGCCACCAGCGTGTACTCCTCGACGAACATCGAGCCGTCCTCCGAGACGAACGCCAGACGGTCGACGTCGGGGTCGACGACGATGCCCAGGTCGGCTTTCTCGCGCACGATGACCTCCGAAATCTCCGTCAGGTTCTGCGGCAGCGGCTCGGGGTTGTGGGCGAATTCGCCCGTGGGTTCGCAGTTCAGCTCCACGACCTCGCAGCCCAGCTCGCGCAGCAGCTTCGGCATCACGATGCCGCCCACCGAGTTCACGGCGTCGACGACGACCTTGAAACGGCGCTTGCGCACGGCGGCAACGTCCACCAGCGGCAAATCCAGTACCTGACGGATGTGTACCTCGTTGAAATCCTCGCGCGACAGCACATGACCGATGGCGTCGATGGCGGGGTAGTCGAAATCCTCCTCCTCGGACATGGCCAGCACCTGCTTGCCCTCGGCGTCGTTCAGAAATTCGCCGTCGGAGTTGAGCAGTTTCAGGGCGTTCCACTGGCGGGGGTTGTGCGAGGCGGTGATGATGATGCCGCCGTCGGCTTTCTTGGTGATGACGGCCATCTCGGTTCCCGGAGTGGTACACAGCCCGACGTTGACGACGTCGGCACCGCAGGCCAGCAGGGTCCCTTCCACGAGGTTCGAGACCATTTCACCCGAAATACGGGCGTCGCGTCCTACGACTATGGTAAGTTTTTTGCCCGGAGTACGGCGGGCGATCAGGCGCACGTAGGCCGTGGTGAATTTTACGACGTCGGGAGGCGTCAGGTTCTCGCCCGCGGGTCCGCCGATCGTGCCGCGGATGCCCGAAATGGATTTGATGAGTGTCATGTTTTATTCGGTTTTACGTATACTTATGTTTATGAAAAATTCGCTTCGATGTTTTGATATTCGAGGTAAATATATTACTTTTATGCCAATTATGGAAATTAAAAAACGACAATTATGAGAACCATCCCCGCTTCCGAATTGATTATCAACGACGACGGTTCGATTTTTCACCTGCACCTGCATCCCGGGCAGCTGGCCGACACGGTGATCCTCGTCGGGGATCCCGGCCGCGTGGCCCTCGTAGCCGGATTTTTCGACACGAAGGAGTGCGAGGTCGCGAACCGCGAGTTCAGGACCGTGACGGGCAGCTATAAAGGAAAACGCATGACGGTCCTCTCGACGGGCATCGGCATCGGCAACATCGACATCTGCGTCACGGAGCTGGATGCGCTGGCCAACGTCGATTTCGCCACGCGGCAGGAGAAGGCCGTGAAGAAGCGGCTCACGCTGGTTCGGCTGGGCACGTCGGGCGCCATCCAGCCCGACATCAAGGTCGGTGAATTCGTCTTCTCGCGCACTTCGTGCGGATTCGACGGCCTGTTGAGCTACTACAAGGGCCGCGACGCGGTCTGCGACCTGGCGCTCGAAGAGGCGTTCGTGAAGCACACGGGCTGGTACGAGAAGATGCCGCGCCCCTATTTCGTCGACGCCGACAAGACCCTGTTCGAGCATTTCAGCGACGTCACCCGCGAGGGCATCACCGTCGCCGCCCCGGGCTTCTACGCCCCGCAGGGCCGCTGGGTGCGCCTCGAACCGCACGATACGCACCTGAACGAGAAGATCGAGTCGTTCGGCTACGAGGGACGCCGCATCACCAACTTCGAGATGGAGGGTTCGGCGCTGGCCGGACTGGCGGCCCTGATGGGCCACCGCGCCGCCACGATCTGCACGATCATCGCCCAGCGCATCGCGCAGGACGTCGACACCGACTACAAGCCGTTCGTGCGGAAGATGATCGAAACGGCCCTCGACAAACTGGCAATTTTAGAGTAAGAAACCATAAACAGACAAAAACAGAAACAACGTATGAAATTTTCCGTATCAAGCTCGGCCCTGCTTTCGCTTCTGGCTACCACCGGCAAGGTTATCAGCAATAAGAACACGCTGCCCATCCTGGACTACTTCCTCATGGAACTCAACGGCAACACGCTGCAAGTCACCACGTCGGACCTTGAGACGACGCTCGTCGGGCAGATCGGGGTGGACAGCGTCGAGAGCGAAGGTACGATCGCCGCACCGGCCAAACTGATGCTCGACTCGCTGAAGGAGTTCCCCGAACTGCCGCTGACCATCGAGGTCAACGACAAGAACTGGGAGATCAAGATCAGCTGGAAGAGCGGATCGCTCTCGATTCCCGGGGCCAGCGCCGTCAGCTATCCCGCCGTGCCGCAGCTGAACGCCGAGAAGAAGGAACTCCGCCTCGACGTCGACACGCTCGTGAACGGCATCAACAAGACGATTTTCGCCACGGCGGACGACGAACTGCGCCCCGTGATGAACGGCATCTATATCAACCTGGCACCCAACGCGCTGACGTTTGTGGGAACCGATGCGCACAAACTCGTGAAGTACGAGGCCGAGACCGAAAACGAAGTGACGGCGTCGTTCATCCTCCCGAAGAAACCCGCCAACCTGCTCAAGTCGGTGCTGCTGAAGGAGGACGACGCGATCGAAATGGCGTTCGATTCGAAGAACGCGCTGTTCAAGCTCAAGAGCCACACGCTCGTCTGCCGCCTGATCGAGGGCAACTACCCGAACTACAACGCCGTGATCCCGGCCAACAACCCCAACAAGGTATTGGTGGACCGCATCGAGCTGGTCAACGGCATCAAGCGCGTGGCCGTCTGCTCGAACCCCACGACGAACCTGATCCGCATGGACATCGCCGACAACCGGATCACCCTCACGGCACAGGACATTGACTTCTCGGTGTCGGCCAACGAGACGATCTCGTGCAGCTACGACGGGCAGCCCATTTCGATCGGCTTCAAGTCGACGTTCCTCGTCGAGATCCTCTCGAACATGGATACCCCGACGGTGGTGGTGGAACTGGCCGACTCGACCCGCGCCGGCGTCTTCAAACCCGTTTACGACGACAAGCAGTCGAGCGCGACGCTCATGCTGCTGATGCCGATGATGATCAACGCATAACGGCCGTCAGATGAAGCTGAACCTCAAACGACCGATCATCTTCTTCGACCTCGAAACCACCGGCGTGGACACCGCCCGGGACCGCATCGTGGAGATCTCGATGGTCAAGGTCATGCCCGACGGCGAGGAGATCACCAAAACCCGGCGGCTCAATCCCGGGATGCATATCCCCGAGGAGGCCTCGGCCATACACGGCATCACGGACGACGACGTGAGGGACTGCCCGACGTTCGCGCAGGTCGCGCGGTCGCTCGAACAGTTCATCCGCGGCTGCGACTTCGGCGGCTTCAACTCGAACCGCTTCGACCTGCCGGTGCTGGTCGAGGAGTTCCTGCGCGCCGGCGTGGACGTGGACTTCAAGCGCCGCAAGTTCATCGACGTGCAGAACATCTTCCACAAGAAGGAGCAGCGCACGCTGGTCGCGGCCTACAAGTTCTACTGCGACAAGGACCTGGAGGAGGCCCACTCGGCCGAGGCCGACACGAAGGCCACCTACGAGGTGCTGAAGGCCCAGCTGGACCGTTACGACGATCTGGAGAACGACATCGACAAGCTGGCCGAATACTCGTGCCGCGCCGAATCGGCCGACTACGCCGGGCGCATCCTCTACAACGAGAAGGGCGAGGAGGTCTTCGGGTTCGGCAAGTACAAGGGCCGTTCGGTGGCCGAGGTGTTCCGCATCGAGCCGAGCTACTACGCCTGGATGATGAACGGCGATTTCCCGCTCTACACCAAGAAGGTCATCACCGAAATCCGGATGCGCGATAAAATGAAATGACGATGAAACGACTCTGTGCCGCAGCTCTGATGATCGTGTGGGCTTTCTGCGCCGTTGCGGCGGGGAAGTCCGCAACGATCGTCTACATCAACGGTGCGAAATACTACATCCACACGGTGCAGGCGGGCGAGACGCTCTACGGGCTTTCGAAAACCTACGGGGTGGGCGAGAAGGTGATTCTCGAAAACAACCCCTCGATCGCCCGCGGCCTGAAAACCGCCGAGAACATCAAGATCCCCTTCGTGGCCGACGTTCCCGAACCCAAGTCGGACAAGAAGCTGCGCAAGACCTTCGACTTCCATTTCGTGTCGAAGGGCGAGACGCTCTACGCCATTTCGCGGCAGTACGAGATTCCGGTGAAAACCCTTCTGGAGGACAACCCGAACCTCGACCCGCTGCACATGCGCCTCGGCGAACGCATCCTGATCCGCAGGAAACAGATCGGCTCGGAGGACGAAGCCGGCACGAAGGAGCAGTGGGAGGAGTACCGGCAGTCGCTGAACAGCGTGGCCGAGGAAGGCACGGCCTATCACATCGTCCATCCGGGCGAGACGTTCTATTCGCTCTCGCGCCGCTTCGGGATCACCGAGGCGGAGTTCAGCGCGCTCAACGGCGGACTGAAACCCGCGGACCTCAAGGCCGGGGCCATGGTCAAGATTCCCGCGCCCGAGGCCGGACAGATTCCGGAGGGCGCCGACAGCCTCCAACGGCAGGACAGCGTGCCGGAGACCGGGCAGCAGGTCGTGCAGATCGACTTCCGGGCGCTCCGGGCCGGCGACCCGCTCGACGTGGCGCTGCTGCTGCCCCTCGCCACGGGCGGCGAGCCTAACGGCAACTACCTGGAGTTCTATCAGGGTTTCCTGCTGGGGCTGGACAGCGTGAAGCTCAAATACGGACGTTCGGTGAACGTGGACCTCTACAACACGGCCCGCGACACGGCGCGCATCCGCGAAATCGTCGAAAGCGACGCCTTCCGGAAAGCCGACCTGATCGTCGGCCCCGTCTACGAGGAGGGGCTGTATCCGGTGATCCGCTTCGCCGAGGAGAAAAAGATTCCCGTGGTGTCGCCGCTGGCCAATATCGAGGGGATGAACAGCGACGTGCTGTTCCAGCTCGCGCCCGACCCTTCGCGCAAGTACGAGAAGGCGGGCGATCTGGTGAACGGCGACAAGCGCGTGACGCTGATCTGCACCGAGTCTGCCGACAAGGAGTTCGAGCGCGAGATGCTCGCGCTGCTGGGCGATTCGGAGTACCGCCGCTATACCTATAAATACGAGCATCCCACGGCCCGCTCGGCCGACAGCCCGAGCGACCTCACGCCGCTGCTGGAGAATACGGACGACAACGTTTTCATCATCCTCTCCGACAACGAGGTGGACATCGACCGCATTCTCGCGGCCCTCGCGTCGGCCGATACGAGCCTTACGAGCCGCGGCCGCACGGCGCCCCGTTTCGTGGTGCTGGGCAACACCCGCTGGAACCGCTACAACACCGTCGACCGCGCGATGTTCTTCAAGGACCGCGTGATCTTCTTCTCGACCTACCACGCCAAGCGCGACTCGGAGACCGTGCGGGCGTTCGACAACGCCTACATCCGTTCGTTCGGCGCGCTGCCGACCCTCTTTTCCTACCGGGGCTACGACACGGCGATGATCTTCGCCCCGGCCATGTACGGCGACATCGAGTACGACCTCGAAGACCGCCGCTATACGCCGTTGCAGACGACTTATCGGTTCGGACAGAACGAAGGCCGCGAGAACCATGTCAACCGCGACTGGACGCGGGTCAACTACAACAGCGACTTCACCATAACCATCGAATGACAGAGCCATGGCAACTTTGACGAATACGATTCCCGAGAAAACCATCGAGCGATTGAGCGAGTACCGCCGCACGCTGCTCGCCAGCCACCGGCAGGGCATCACGCATATCTTTTCGCACGTGCTGGCCGGCATCCACGGCATCACGGCCGTGCAGGTGCGCCGCGACCTGATGCTGATCGGCTTTTCGAGTGACACGAAGAAGGGCTACGACGTGCAGGTGCTGATCGAGTACATCAGCCGCATTCTCGACAGCCCCTCGGCCATGAACATCGCCGTGCTGGGCATGGGCCACCTGGGCCAGGCCATCACCAAGTATTTCAACGGCAAGGGCCTCAAACTGAAGATCACCGCGGCGTTCGACGTCGACCCCGAAAAGGTCGGCAAAACCATCGACGGCATCCCGTGCTACCACATGGACTCCTTCGAGGAGGTGGTCGAGGACAAAGACATCTCGATCGTCATCGTCTCCTCGCCGACGAAGGTGGCCCCGAATCTCGTGCTGCCGATCATCAACGCCGGCATACGCGGCGTGCTGAACTTCACCTCCACGCCGCTGAACTTCCCGCAGGGGATCATCGTCGAGAATTACGACATCACCACGCTGCTCGAAAAGGTCGCCTACTTCGTCAAGGAGAGCGACGGGAGCAATTCGTAACCGTGTGCCGGGAGAGGGAGAGATGAGGGTTTTTCACGGTTTCGACGCACTTCCGCACTTCGTCCGCCCGGCGGTCACCGTCGGGTCGTACGACGGTGTGCACCTGGGCCACCGCGCCCTGATCGGGCGGCTGATCGCCGAGGCCCGCGCCAACGGCGGCGAGAGCGTCGTGCTGACCTTCGAGCCGCACCCGCGCATCACGCTGGGAAGGGCCGAAGGACTGCGGCTGCTGACGACGCTCGACGAGAAAACGGCCCTGCTGGAAGAACTGGGAGTGGATAACGTGATCGTCATTCCCTTCGACAGGGCATTCAGCGCCTTGTCCGGGGAGGAGTTCGTGAACGACTACCTGATCGGACGGGTCGGCGCCGAAACGCTCGTCGCGGGCTACAACCACCGTTTCGGCCACGACCGGATCGACTGCGACACGCTCGCGGCGTCGGGACGGCTCCGCGTCGTGAAGGTGGAACCGTGCACCGTCGATGGACAGCGCGTCAGTTCGACGTTGATCCGCCGGTTGCTGGAGGAGGGAAAGACCGCGGAGGCCGCCCGCCTAACAGGCGCCGGCTTAAAAAACCGGTTTTAGGACAGCCGCCCGCTTAAGAAGCGGGATTTAGGTGCGATGGGAACTCTGATTGCTCTCACCCGGTTCCGCGCCCGCCCGCTTTAGAGGCGGGTTTTAGGGGCCACGGTGGCGCTGCTGATCCGAAGGAAAATAATCGGGGGGGGGTAATGGTCCAAAATGCTGTGTTGCCAAGTAACAGCACAAAGTCCCCTCCGAGGAGGGGATTTAGGGGAGGGTCAGATTTGTAAACGCGGCCAGCGGCCGCGATAACAGCTGCCGGGAGAGAGAACCGGAAAAACAAACTGTTGAATTAACGATAATAACCATGTTAAGCCACGATTGTCAGATAAGGGTGTGGTACAAGCACACCGACCAGATGGCCATCTGCCACCATTCGAATTACATCTGCTACTACGAAGCCGCCCGCAGCGAATTTCTGCGCGCGCTGGGCATGTCGTTCGCCGAGGTCGAACGGCGGGGCATCATGATGCCGATTCTCGAAGTGCAGTCGAAATACCGCAAGCCGGCCTATTTCGACGAACTGCTGACCGTGCGCATCCTCCTCCGGGAAATGCCCTCGACACGCATCAATTTCTTCTACGAAATCTACAACGAGCGGGGCGACCTGCTCAATACGGGCATGACCCAGCTGGGATTCATCCACAGCGATTCGCGCCGTCCGTGCCGCTGTCCGGAATGGTTCCTGGAACTGATCCGCAGCCGCTGGACCGAATAAGACCCCTGCCCCGGGTCCGATTCACGCCGCTCCGCCCTGCGAAGCGGTTTTTTCAGTGCCTTTTATTGCCCGGAAAGTCCCGCTGTCCGATTTTGGAAGCGGCCCTCTTTTTTCGTACCTTTGGCTTCGCCTTAAATAGGCGGCGCCTCGGCATAGTCAAACAAATTTGCCTCTGCGCCCGGCTTGTACTATCTTTGCGGCTCAATTTGCGATAACTTATGATTTCAATAGACGGCCTTACCGTAGAATTCAGCGGCACGACGCTTTTCAAAGACATCTCCTTCACGATCGGCGACAAGGACCGGATCGCCCTGATGGGCAAGAACGGAGCCGGGAAATCGACCCTGCTGAAGATCATCGCCGGGGTGCGCACCCCGACGCGCGGCCGCGTGACCGTGGGCGGGGGCGGCAAAGTGGGCTACCTGCCCCAGCACCTTCAGGTGGAGGACGGGCGCACGCTCGTCGAGGAGGCGTCGCGGGCATTCGAACACCTGTTCGAAATTGAGCGGCGGATCGCGGCGCTCAACGAGCAGCTCACGACCCGCACCGACTACGAGAGCGAGTCGTACATGCGGCTGATCGAGGAGGTCACGGCCATTTCCGAGAAATTCTACGCCGTGGACCTCTCCAATTACCAGGAAGACGTGGAGCGCATCCTGCTGGGACTGGGCTTCGAGCGGAGCGACTTCACGCGCCAGACCTCCGAATTTTCGGGCGGCTGGCGCATGCGCATCGAGCTGGCCAAGCTGCTGTTGCAGAAACCCGACCTGCTGCTGCTGGACGAGCCGACGAACCACCTCGACATCGAGTCGATCGAGTGGCTGGAGGATTTTCTGATGAACAACGCCAAAGCCGTGATGGTCATTTCCCACGACAAGGCCTTCGTGGACCATATCACCACGCGCACCATCGAGATCACCCGCGGGCGTATCTACGACTACAAAGTCAACTACTCGCGCTACCTCTGTCTGCGGCGCGAACGGCGCGAGCAGCAGCAGGCGGCCTACGACAACCAGCAGAAGATGATCGCCGAGACCCGCGAGTTCATCGAGCGTTTCAAGGGGACCTATTCGAAGACCAACCAGGTGCAGTCGCGCGTGCGGATGCTCGAAAAACTGGAACTCGTCGAGGTGGACGAGGAGGACACCTCGGCACTGAACCTGCGCTTTCCGCCCGCTCCGCGTTCGGGTTCCTATCCGGTCATCACCTCCGAACTGGGCAAGGCGTACGGCGACCACCGGGTGTTCGGCGGCGTGTCGATCACCATCGGGCGCGGCGACAAGGTGGCTTTCGTGGGACGCAACGGCGAGGGCAAGTCGACGATGGTCAAGGCCATCATGGGGCAGATCGACTTCGAGGGTGAGATCCGGATCGGCCACAACGTCCGGATCGGCTACTTCGCGCAGAACGAGGCGTCGGGACTCGACGAGTCGATCACCGTCTTCAAGACCGTCGACGACATCGCCGTGGGCGACATCCGGACCCGTATCCGCGACATCCTGGGTGCCTTCATGTTCGGCAAGGAGGCCAGCGAGAAGCTCGTCAAGGTGCTCTCCGGCGGTGAGCGGACGCGCCTGGCGATGATCAAGCTGCTGCTCGAACCGGTCAACCTGCTGATCCTCGACGAGCCGACCAACCACCTCGACCTGAAGACCAAGGAGATTCTCAAAGAGGCGCTGATGGCTTTCGAC
>OLQL01002293.1_pt1 | contig 13455 bp, 17 predicted proteins | sample 1672971 | NCBI WGS metagenome assembly OLQL01 (sample SAMEA3136742, study PRJEB25190) | human gut metagenome | biome: human gut; feature: human-associated habitat; material: faeces | place: Austria | collected 2013
TCCAAGCCGGTGGAGCTGGACAAATTGGACGATGTGCTCCGGGCCTGGGTTCCAGAGGACAAGCAGAAGGCCCCCGCCCTCCCCCTGGGCGCCCTGGTGGCCGAGCCCATCCCCGAGGACCTGCGGGACCTGCCGGACATCGACGTGGCCCGGGGCATGTCCTACTGCGGCACCGGCCAGGTCTATCGGAAAACCCTCTTCCTCTTTCGGGAGCAGATCCCCGGCCGCCTCCGGCGCATCCGCCAGGCCTGGGATGAGGGCCGTTGGGAGGACTACGTCATCGAGGTCCACAGCCTGAAAAGCGCCGCCCGGTGGATTGGCGCCATGGACCTGGGAGACCAGGCTGAAGCCCTGGAGATGGCCGGCCGGTCCGAGGACTTGGAAACAATCGCATCGGACACCCCCGCTCTCCTGTCCCGGTGCCAGGCCCTGAACGAAACCTTGTCCTTTCTGTAAACAGCACCAGCGCCCCCTTTTGTCGTGGGCGCTGGTGCTGTTTTTCCTCTTTTCCGTGGCACACCCTGCCCTCCCCCTGGGAAGGGGTTATAGCCGGAGGAGCAGCGTTCCCACCTGATAGACCCCAAAGGCAGTCAGCCAGGCCAACGCGGTCTGATAGGCCACCGCGAACCAAAAATGCCGGGGGGAGGCCATCTCCTGGCGCAGGGCGGCCAGGGCCGCCAGGCAGGGGGCGCAGAGGAGATTGAACAGCAGAAACGACAGGGCCGCAGGCACCGTGAGGGACAGCCCGGCCAATCCCCCGGGGCAGAGAACCCCCAAGGTGCTCACAATGCTCTCCTTGGCCAGCAGCCCGCTGCACGCGGCCACCACCAGCCGCCAGTCCCCCCATCCCAAGGGGGCAAACAGTGGGGCCAGATACCGCCCCACCCCGGCCAGCAGGCTGCCAGACAACGCCCCGCTGGACAAATCACCAAACCCGCCCTGCTCCCAGCCGAAGCTGGCGGCAAACCACACCGCCACCGAGGCCAGCAGCAAAAGGCTCCCCGCCTTTCGCAAAAAGGCCCCCAGCCGCTGGCCAGTCCCCCGCAGCAGCTCCCCCAGAGGCGGGAGACGGTAATCGGGCAGCTCCATCCAAAAGGGCACGTCCTCCCGAGGAAACCACGGGCTGCCGGACAGCAGCCAGCTGGACAGCAGCGCCGCCGCCACCCCCACCAGATAGGCCAGGGGCGCCACCCACCAGCCCCCGGGAATCACGGTCCCGGCCACCAGGGCGATCACCGGCAGTTTGGCCCCACAGGGCAGAAAGGTGGCGGTCATGGCGGTCAGCCGCCGGCAGCTGGTCCGGCGGATGGTCCGGCAGGCCAGGATGCCCGGCACCCCGCAGCCGCAGGAGAGCACATAGGGCACCACCGATTTCCCCGACAGGCCAAACCGCCGCACCCCCCGGTCCAGCAGATAGGCCCCCCGGGAGAGGTAGCCGCATCCCTCCAGAAAGGTCAGACACAGGAACAGCGCCGCCAGCTGGGGCAGAAAGACCAGCACTGCCCCCACCCCAGCCGCCACCCCGTCCACCAGCAGCGCCGTGAGCCAGGGAGCGCAGGAGAGCTTTTCCAGGCCGTAGGCCAGCAGCGGCACCACCCCCAGATGCTCCCGGCCCAAAAAGGTCCAGGACCCCTGCCACAGCGTCTGGCTGGCCCCCTCCGCCCAGCCCCCCACCAGGCAGATGGAGACCCAGAACATGCCCATCAGAATGACCGCCAGCAGCGGCAGGGCCAAAACCCGGTGGAGCAACAGCCTGTCCAGACGCTGGGACAGGGATTGGCCCCCCTGCCCCCGGGTCAGACAGCGTCGGGCCAGCGTGCCCGCAAAGGCATACCGGCCGGCGGCAATGATCTCCTCCCGGTCGTCCTCCAGGTCCCTCTCACAGGCGGCAATCACCACCTCCAGCCGCTGGCGCAGCGCCAGTCCCACCCCCAGGGCTTGGTCCACCGCCTGGTCCCCCTCAAAGAGCTTGACCAGGTACCAGGCCCGTCCCGCGGCGGGCAGGTGATCCGATGCCAGAATCTCCACATCCTCCAGCGCCCGGCGGGCGCGGGGCGGAAACAACGGCGCCGGTTTGACCGCTTCCCCACGCCGGGCCGCCGCTGCTGCCGCCTGGGCGGCCTCCGCCACGCCGGTGCCCCGGGCCGCGGAGAGAACCACCACCGGGCACCCCAGCCGCCGGGACAGCAGGTCCCGGTTCAGTTTCTGGCCCCGCCGCTCCAGCAGGTCCGCCCGGTTTACCGCCACCACCATGGGAATCCCCAGCTCCAGCAGCTGGGTGGTGAGGTAGAGGTTGCGCTCCAGGTTGGTCCCGTCCACCAGGTTCAGCAGGGCATCGGGGCGCTGTTCCACCAGAAACCGCCGGGTCACCACCTCCTCCGGGGTGTCGGGAGAGAGGGAGTACACCCCAGGCAGGTCCACAAACCGGACGGACGGGTCCTCCCGCCAGCCTCCCTCCCGCCGCTCCACCGTCACCCCGGGCCAGTTGCCCACAAACTGGTTGTCCCCGGTGAGGGCGTTAAAAAGGGTGGTCTTGCCAGCGTTGGGGTTGCCGGCCAAGGCAATGGTCACCATATCCAGTCCCTCCCCTCCTCCCGCCGGAGCTGCCGGCCGGGCTCCACCGTCACCTGAGCGCCGTCAGCCCGCCGGAGGGTCAGGGTATACCCCCGCAGCCGAAGCTCCACCGGGTCCCCCAAAGGCGCCGCCCGGATGATCTCCACCACCGTTCCCGGCAGAACGCCAAAGTCCAACAGCCGCCGTCGGGCCGCCCCCTGCCCGCCCACCCGGGTCACCGTGTAAACTTGTCCCACCTTCCCCTGATCCAAGGTCATGGCCCGTATCCTCCTTTTGTGGGTTGTCCCTCCATCCTATGCGGGCCTGCACGGGGAAATGACAGCAAGATCATTGCATTGTGCCATTTTCGAAAACCACGTATTGACTTTCCAATATTCATCAACTATCATCTGAAATAGATAAGATTTTTGTTCGAGTTGCCAAATCTATGGATCTATTCCAACAAAACCCAACGCATGGAAAGGAGGATGACCTTCTCACATGAAAAAAACCGTTGCGGGAATCCTGATCGCTCTGGTTGCCTGTCTGGGCTTTGCCGCGTATTTCTTCCTGGAGATCAATCCATCTGCTTTATCCTATATGGAAACCAATCTTACAGAGCAAATCAAGCGGCAATTGCAGGAAGATTCTGAAGATTCTCTTCTGATTTCTATTCAGCGTCCTGGGACGTGGCACGATCTATTTACGCCAGAAGACTGGACCTTCGTTGTCCAATACGCTGATGCTTCTAACCCCCATTTTTATCAGTTGGACATAGACAAAGAGGAATTTGTCGAGACTTCTTCTTCCCAAAAGAACCTGGCGTAATTCCAAGTCTCCAATCCAAACGCATAAGAAAACCCCTCCTGCGCTTTTTGACGCGCAGGAGGGGTTGTTTTCTTTTTCCTCCAATTAATCTTGAGCCCTCCCCTTTTTTCTTGTACATTATAAATATAAATTTCAAAGAGCAGAAAGGAGCCAACACCATGAAACGACGGAAAAAACGGTTCGTCCTGCCTCTCTGTCTGCTGCTTCTGCTGTCTCTCTGCGCCCCGGCGTATGCAGCAGCAGACGCCCCCTTTGCAGACATCCACGGCCACTGGGCCGAGTGTCAGATGACCTGGGCCCAGGAAACAGGGATTCTTACAGGGACCTCTTCCACCACCCTCTCCCCCGATGATACTGCCACCCGGGCCATGGCGGTGACCGTGCTGTACCGTTACGCCGGTTCTCCGGCGGTGGAGGGTACCTCCGGCTTTGCCGATGTCCCCGCAGACGCCTACTATGCCGATGGGGCGGCTTGGTGCGTTCAGGCCGGGCTCATCACAGGGAAAACGGAAACCGCGTTCCGCCCCGGGGACCCCATGACCCGAGAGGAATTCGCCGCGACCCTGTATCGCCTCTTAGTGGACCGCCACGGCGTGCCGGAACAGGTGGGGGAAAACAATGTCACCACCCTGGCGGATTTTGCCGATGCCCAGTCGGTCAGCGCCTTTGCCCAAGACGCCATGGCCTGGGCGGTGGGAGACCTTTTCCTGTCCGGTTTCCGCCAGGAGGGAGACGCGCGGGAGCTATTGCCGCAAGGCCCCATCACCCGGGGGGAAATGATCCACCTTCTGCGTCAGTATGACTGCCTGGTGGAGGGAAACCCGGCCCAGCTGTACCGCTTCTCCCCGGAGGACGTGCGCTCCATCCGTCTTCAGCAGGGCAGCGGCCCCCAGGCAGTGATAACAGACCCGGCGGAGATCCAGCGGTTTTTAGAGAAGGTAAACGCTTTCATGTACACCGCCCAGGAAAATCCCCTGCCTTACGGAGGCTTCTACTTCTTTGCGGACCTCCGCCTGACCGACGGGACCTCGGTTCGCCTTCTCCTTTCCCAAAACGGGATCGACCATCACTACACAGAGCCCGCCTCGGAGGGCGATGCGTATTTCCCATTGGATTGGATGGAGAGCTTTGGTCTGCGTAAATGACCCCTCCTGGGTCCCATGCACCCAAAAAGCCCCTGCCGCGGTTCCTTGGAACCCGGCAGGGGCTTTGGGATGTTGCTGTGGAACCGCCGTTCATTCCTCCCGGGCCAGCTCTTGGCCCCGGTCAGAAGCGTCCCCCACAGGATCTCTCTGGCCCAGCTGCTTTTTCAAGGCGTCTAATTTTAACAGTATAAGGCCGGTGCAGACCGTCACGAGAAAGCAGAGGAAAGCCAGCAGGCCAACCGTTAAATCAACCCCTGCATCGCCGCTGCCGAGCAGCCCCACAAACAAACCTCCGGCAAAGTAGAACCCCGCCAAGGCAACGCCCAGGCCGGCCAGAAGGAGAAGCATCCATTTTTTCATCGTCCAGACCTCCCATTGGTAAAAAACGGCCCCTGCCGCAGTGCGGCGGGGGCCCGCGTGTTTCTGTTATGGTGTGCCCGTCAGGGGTTCCGGGTCGCCTAAGTAGGTGGGCTCCGGCTGGAAGATGGCCCAGAGGACATCCTTGTCCCGGGCCAGGATCTCCCGGAGGTCCCGCATGGTCTGGCCCCGGTAGTTCTGCCCGTCGGCAGCCACGCCCCAGGCCTCCAGGCCCAGGGCCCGGGCCAGGTAGAGGGCCCGGTACATGTGATACTCCTGGGTGACAATGACCACCTTTTTTACCCCAAAGATGTCCCGGGCCCGGTAGAGGCTGTCATAGGTGGACAGCCCCGCGTAGTCCAGGACCACGTCCGCCTGGGGAACGCCCTTTTCCAGGGCCACCCGGTGCATGGTGGCCAGCTCGTTGTAATCCTGGCTGCGGTTGTCCCCGGACATGAGCAGCTTGTCCGCCCAGCCGGCCTGGTAGAGCTCCACCCCCCGGGTGAGGCGGTCAGACAGCATGGGGGTGGGGGTTCCGTCGGCATAGACGCCGCAGCCCAGCACCAGGATGCAGTCCACCGCCTCCGGCGGGGTATCCTCCAGGGTGCGAAACTGCTGCCGGGTGGAGAGAACCACGTAGCCGCTGAGCCCAAAGACCAGGGCCGCCCCCAAGGCACACAGGATTCCCAGCACGGCCAGGCCCCGCAGAATCCATTTCTTTCCCCGGCTCATTGGTCTTTATTCCGGTGCTGGAAGTAGAGCACCCCCGCGATAAACACAATGCCGACGATCAGTCCGATGACCATAGCGGCCTCCTTTCTCTGGCGCGGAGGGAACCCCCCGCAGAGGCTTATTCTTCCTCTCCGTCCAGGGGGAGCTCCTCATCCTCTTCCAGCTCTCCCCGGACATAGGTCACCCGGACCGCGGAAGAACTGAGCATATCCACCCGGTATTCCCGCCAGCCTTTCTCCGCCAGCTTCGCGTTGCCCTGCTCCAACTGTTCGGTCACGTCCTCGGTGTCCACACCGGTGTAGGTCACTTTCTTCTGTTCCATGTTGCCTCTCCTCCTTACTGCCCGTTTCCCTGGGCCGCTTTCATCATAATGGCGCACTCAATCCGTTTTTTGAACAGCTCGCATCCGTAGGTATAGGTCCCGTTGATGTCCCCGCTGGCGTGGTAGGCGTTGGCCGCGCAGCCGCCGGCGCAGTAGAGCCGGGCCCAGCAGTCCCGGCAGTCGGGGTTGGCCACCACGTTACATCGGTGGAATTTCTCCCCCAGCTGGGGGTTGGTGATCCCCTTCCATACATCCCCCATGGAGTAGGCGGGGTCGTTGACAAACTGGTGGCAGGGGAAGAGCTCCCCCCAGGGGGTCACCGCCAGATACTCCGTGCCCGAGCCGCAGCCCGACATGCGCTTGTGCAGGCAGGGTCCCCCCTCCAGGTCCAGCATGTAGTGGTAGAAGGTGATGGGCCGGCCCTCCCGCTCCCGTTTTAGCATCTCCTGGGCCAGGAGCTCATATTGCTGGAAGAGTTTGGGCAGGTCCTCCTGGGTGAGGGCCCAGGGTTCGCCCGGCGGGCTCACCACCGGCTCCATGCTCAGCTCGGTAAAGCCCAGATCGGCCATGTGGAAAATGTCGTTGGTAAAGTCCACATTGTCATGGGTGAAGGTTCCCCGCATATAGTAACTCTGGTCTCCCCGCTGCTGGACAAACCGCTGGAACTTGGGGACGATGATGTCATAGCTCCCCACCCCGGCCAGGTTCTTCCGCAGCCGGTCGTGGACCTCCTTCCGGCCGTCCAGGCTGAGGACCACGTTGTGCATCTCCCGGTTGCAGAACGCTGTCACCTCGTCGTCCAGCAGCATGCCGTTGGTGGTGAGGGTGAAGCGGAACTTCTTGTGGTGGATGGGCTCCTGGGTCCGGGCATAGGCCACCAGGTCCTTGACCACCTGCCAGTTCATCAGGGGCTCGCCCCCGAAGAAGTCCACCTCCAGGTTCACCCGGCTGCCCGAGCTGGCAATGAGAAAGTCCAGGGCCTGCTTGCCCACGGCAAAGGGCATCAGCCCCCGGTCCCCGTGGTAGTTCCCCTGGCTGGCAAAGCAGTAGTCGCAGTTGAGGTTGCAGGTGTGGGCCACGTGCAGGCACATGGCCTTGAGCACGGGCTTGGTGTGTTGGAAGGCCTCCTGCTCCACGTCCTTCCACAGGTCTTGGGAGAAGAGCTTGCCCGCCTGCTTCAGGGCCTGGATGTCCGTCAGGCAGTCTAAAATCTCCCCCTCATCCACGTCGTCCCGGTGGCCGTACTTGGCCAGCATCTGGGCCACAATCTCCTCCTGGGGGGTGGTCTCATAGAGGGCAATGATGTCATAGGCCACCTCGTCCACCAGATGAACCGAGCCGCTGTAAACATCCAGGACAATGTTGTAGCCATTGAGCTTGTATTGATGGATCATATCTGTTTTCTCACTTCCGTCGAATGAAAAAAGTGCCGCTTGATCGGGCCCGATCAGGCGGCAGCTTTCCTCGTGTGTCAGCGTTCTCAGCGATTGGTATTCTCGCACTGCTGGTTGGCAAGGCCGCAGGAGGTCTTGCAGGCAGACTGGCAGGAGGTCTGGCATTCGCCGCAGCCGCCGGTCTTCAGGCTCTTGGCCAGGTCCCGGGTCTCCAGGGTCTGGATTCTCTTCATAAGAAACCGCTCCTTTCCTCCCCCGTTTCGGGGGGTTACGTCATAAATCAGGGTTATTATAATGTACTTTCCCAGGGATGTCAATGGGTACCCCTTTGATTTCCCTGGCCGGCTTGTGAGAACCGTTTGGACATGCTATAATGATAATTACCTTATCTTTCTTAAAATAGAACGGAGAGGAGACAATGGTCATGAAGGAAGAGTGCCTGCTCTGCGGCGCTGGAATATCTTACCCGCGGCAGAAAAATGGAATGCGCGCTCTGCCACAAAAAAGAGTGGAGCAAAACCCGCTGTATTAAAGGGCATTTCATTTGCAACCAGTGCCATACCAAAGGGATTGACCAGGTCCTCACCCTTTGCCTGGAAACCACCTCCGCAAACCCGGTTGAGATTTTGGACCATCTGATGGCCCAGCCCTTTTGTCATATGCACGGCCCAGAGCACCACATCCTGGTTGGCGCCAGCCTGCTCACCGCCTACCGAAACGCTGGCGGTGAGATCGACTTGGCGCCGGCGCTGGTAGAGCTTCAGCGCCGCGGGCAGCACGTCCCCGGCGGCGCCTGCGGTTTCTGGGGGGCCTGCGGTGCTGGAATCAGCACAGGAATGTCTCTCTCCATTCTCTCAAACGCCACCCCGCTCAGCAAAGAGCCCCTCGGCCTTTCCAACCAGATGACCGCTCGTGCCCTGGATGCCATTGGAACCATCGGAGGACCTCGATGCTGCAAACGAAATTCCTACCTATCGCTTCTGGCTGCAGCGGCATTTGTCGAAGAACGGTTTCACCTCTCTATGCCCGTGCCCGCAATCCGGTGCGCCTACGCCGGGCAGAACAATCAATGCCTGGGCAAAGTCTGCCCGTTTTCGCCTGGTTCCTAACGGGTAACCGCATTCTATTCAGCCCAAGAGGAGGGGTACTTTATGCCAGCAAAACGCATTCTTTTTGGCTTTCTTCTCTGCCTGGCCCTATGGCTGGTGGTCCTGGCGGCACAGGCACTGACCCTTGGTACAGAGAAAAGCCTGTTTCCCTATCGCACAGAGCAAGTGGCGTGCGTCGAATTCCAAAACGGGACCACTGGCGCCCGGCATCTGGACAAGGCACAGCGGGTCATCCAGGATGTGATGGATCACCTTCACCGGTTCTCTCCGGATGCCGCGGTGCCCAACCAGTGGGAAGGATGGACCTACGGAATTACCCTCCATTTGAAGGATGGGCAAATCTGTATGCTGACACTGCACCCCGCCGCCCAGGCGGAGGGGTACGGCGCTGCGGTGGACCTCAATGGCACCCGCTATTTTTCCCGGGAGACCGCCTTTCCCCTGACCTGGCTGGAGGAATCCTTCTCCAGCGTCATGGCCCCCTCCCGTTAGCCCGCAGTGGGCCTCATCTGGGGGATGCTATCCTGGCAGTGCAGGCAAACTCCGTCAAAGGTAAACTCCGCCACAAAGGCCAGCCTCCCCCGGCGGTCCCACTCCACAAAGTCTGTGGGGCGCACCTGCAAGGGGTTCTTTCGAAAATAGTGCAGCCCCGCCAGGCGCAGCATGGCGTAGACAAACTGCGAGCAGAACATAATATTGGGCTGGCAGGACATGGGAAAGAGAAGGCCCAGCAGATTATAGGCGCTGCCCTCCTGGTTGATTTTCCGCAGCCGCTTGAGCATGATCTGTTTTTGATGGCGGGTGGCCGCCAGGCGGTACACCCGCACCGAGGCCCCCTTCCGCTCGGCCAGCCCCTTGAGGGTCTCCGGGTTCAGGCCGGGGGCCTCCCTGCCCTCGCCGCCGTTGTAGCTCACCAATGTTTTCAGCGCCCGGTCAAAGGCCAGGGAGATGTGGTTGTAGGCCCGGCCGGTAAACAGCCCGATTACCTCTCCGGCGGGACTGTTGGAGTGGGTCAGCGCCAGGTAAATATAGCCGTCGGACAGCGCCGCCGTAGCCTGGGCAAAATAGGCCGAAGACAGGCTGCCCCGGTTGCAGTACCGGAAGCAGTTGTGCCGGGTCAGGTCCCGCCCCAAATCGTATACGCAGCCCTGGCTCACCACCTGCCAGGCCCGCTGGGCCCGGGTCCGGCGCCCGGACAGCCGGGCCTTTCCGTAGACTCCCCACACCACACACAGCAGCGCCAGAGACACCAAGGGCCCAAAGGGCCGGAGATACCATGGGGTCTCAGGCGCTTGTTTTCTCTCGCTCATGTCCGTTTCCATTCCTTTCTTGCTTGGGTTTTTTGTATTGTTGACCTCATACAGGCATACAAAAATCATACAGGAACCGGACCAATTCGTCAACCCTTTTCCCCCGTTTCTCCACTCGACCATTGGGAAAGTCCTTGGCGCGCAAGGGATTTCCTTCCAGGACAAAAATGGGCCGCCCGGTGCTCTCCGGGCGGCCCACTGGTTTTTTTATCGTAAGTTTTTCCCCAATTCATAGGCCTGTTGGGGATAATCGGTGCGCTCCATGGCCGCCAAGTCCCCACAGGAGAGGGCGGAAATCACCCCCACCCGCTCCCAGCCCAGGTAATTGGTCATGCCCTGGAAGGAGAGGACCGCGCCGGCGGCGGACTCCATGGTGTCGTCCTCCATGGTCAGCAGCAGGACAGCCTTTTTGGGGGTACGCAGGGCCGTGCTGTTGGCGTAGAACCGGTCGATGGCCAGCTTCAGCTGGGCGCTCCAGTCATAGTAATAAATCGGAGAGGCAAAGGCCACCAGGTCGGCCTCCAGCAGATGGGGGTTGAGTTCCTCCATACCGTCCTTGTAGATGCAGCCCTTGTCGGTGTTGTGACATCGCTCACAGGCCCGGCAGGGATGGAGCTCCTGGAAGGCCGCGTCAAAGCGGAACACCGTATGGCCAGCCTCCTGGGCCCCCTGGATAAACGCATCCGCCAGCAGGGCCGAGGTGCCGTGCCGGTGGGGGCTTCCTGTTATCATGACAATCTTCATTTGTATTCCTCCTTACTCTGTTTCACTCCTTGGGCTGCCATCAGGGACGTGCTCCTCCCCCCGGGCCGCCCGCCGCCGGGCCCGCACCAGGGCCACCCAGAACAGGACCCCCGCCAGGGCCAGGGCGCCGCCCAGGGCCGTGCAGATCACCGCTGCGGCCTCCGCCGGCACCCAGCCGGACCGCCACAGCCACAGGCTCCCGCCCACGGACCCGGCCAGCACCAGCCAGGACTTTCCCGCCAGCGCCTGCCAAATGGGCCGCCGGGCAGGCTGGGCGCTTCCGCGAATCCGCCGGGTCTCCTTCCAGGTGACCGCCAGGAAAGGCCCGTCCAGTCCCTGGAAGAGCAAGAAGGTCAGCAGGGGCCGGACCCACCCCACCCGGGGCAGCGTCCCGTAGGCCCGAAGTCCCAGCCAGGCCACTGCCGCCCCGGCCAACATCCACAGGCAGCCGTCCAGAATCAGCAGGGCCTGCCGGCCCAGAAGAAACCGGCTCCCCGCCGGGAACGCCCTCCCTTGGCTCACCCGTCCTGATCCCCCAGGGCAAAGGTGGTGAAGGGCGGCTTACCCCGGGTGCCGATCAGGCGGACCCCCGCCCGGTAGAGTCCCTCCACCGTCTCCACCAGGGGAGGGGTAATCTCCTCCCCGGGGGCGATGAGGGGAATCCCCGGGGGATAGGCCCAGATGTACTCCCCGCACACCTTCCCCATGGCGTCGTAGAGGAAGCTCAGTCCCCCCGGGGCCTGGGCGGCCTCCTCCAAGGAACACCGGCGGGGGGGCAGCGCACCGGGCACCGTCAAAACGGAAGGGGTCTCCTCGCTGGAGGCACAGGTTTCGTCGATGGCCAGCAGGGCCTGGGCCAGGCGGGCCGGCATGGCGTCGTCGGTGCCCAAGCCGGTCATGGCCAGGACATAGTGGTCCAGGGCCATCTCCACCTCGATCCGGTATTCCCGGCGCAGAAGGTCCCGCAGCGCCACCCCGGTCAGACCGGTCCCCTGGGTGGAGATCAGAATCTTGGCCGGGTCCAGGGCGAAGATGCCGGGATAGTGCGCCCCCGCCTCCCGGCCATGGCCCAGCACCCGCAGGTGCCGCAGGCCCTGGATGCCCTGGTCAAATTCCGTCAGCCGCCGGTGCCAGGCGGCAAACAGGGCCTCTCCCTTCTCCTCCAGCAGCCGGACACACCCGTCCATGGAGGCCATGAGCAGGTAGGAGGGACTGCTGGACTGAAAAATTCCCGTCTGACGGGCCACCTGAGGCAGGGGAACCAGCTTGCCGCCGGCGTGGAGAAGGGCGGTCTGGGTCAGGCTGGGGAGCATTTTGTGCAGACTGGCCACCGCCAAGTCCGCCCCCTGGGCCATGGCGCCGGGGGGAAAGGCCGGGTGGAACCCCAGGTGGGCCCCGTGGGCCTCGTCCACCAGAACCGGAACCCCCTTGGCATGGGCCGCCGCGCAGATCCTGCCAAAAAATTAACAAGACATTCACTGCATTTTTTGCTTTTGTACGATTTTAATTCCTTTCATTCCCTGCTTTTCGGCAATTGCGCCAACAGAGTGCCAATATTTTTGTCAGCTCTCCCCGTTCAAGCAGGCTGTAACGCACGCTCCGCCAATGCCGCCCACGCAGCAAAGGCCCAGTCCGGCAAAGATCTCCGGCCAGACAGCCGGTGCGGCCCAGCTCAGGCCGCTCATCAAAACCAGTACATAGGGCAGCTGCCAGCACAGGCAAAGTGCAAATGCGGCAAGCCCGGCTGCGCACAGTGTTTTGCCATTGCCCGGCTGCGGGACATGCAGTGCCCGGGCCAGCGCTGCCAAAAACACCAGTGCCGCAAGCGCCTGCCACACCGCCGCTGTAGGGGTCACGCGGTGCCAGCTGGAGCTGTTCTCCATAAAGCGCAGCAGCACGTTCCAGTAGAACAGCACACTGCCCGCCACCGCCAGATACAGCCCGCCCGTAGGCTTTTTCCAGCCGGAAGGGGTAAGCCAGCAGCGGCCCAGCGTGCTGAGCCACACCGCGCAGATGCACTCCAGAATGGACCGCACGAAGCTGCTCGTTGCCGACAGGCCCACCGCCAGCTGCGCACCGGCGGCCGCCAGAAAGCACACGGCTCCGGCAAAGGCCAGCACTCCGGCCAGAGGCTGACGGCTGCGGACCGTCTCGGCTTTTCCGGCGCAGTGCCGACCGATGAGCACTGCGGCCAGCACCACCGCGCCCAATGCCGCATAGCGCCACCACACCGAACCGACCGTACACAGCCCGGTCACGGCATCGGTACCAAAGGCAAGATCTGCCCCGCGGGCGATGCCCAGCGCAGCGGACAAGAGAATCGAAAGCAAAATCAGTGCATTCATCAGCGTTCCTCGATTGGCTTGTATTTCTGGCGCACGCCCAGATACTTGTAGGCCGGGCGGATGATGCGGTTGGCGAACACGACCTCTTCCACCCGGTGTGCGCACCAGCCCGGCACACGGGCAATGGCAAACAGGGGGGTGTACAGGTCCTCGGAGATGCCCAGCATATTGTAGATCAGGCCGCTGAACAGGTCCACATTGGCACACACCGGCTTAGTGCTGCCCTTTTCCTCGGCAAAGATGCCGGGGGCCAGCCGCTCGATGCTGCACAGCATATTGTACTCTTCCTCAAAGCCCTTCTCGTAGGCCAGGTGACGGGCACGCTGCTTCAGGATCACCTCACGGGGGTCGCTGATGGTGTACACTGCGTGGCCCATGCCGTAGATCAGACCGGAGCCGTCACCGGCCTGCTTGCGCAGGATGCGGCGCAGATACTCGCGCACCTCATCGTCGTCCTCGGGGTTTTCCACATGCTTGAGGATATCCTTCAGCTGACGGTTCACCATCAGGTTAGCACCGCCGTGCTTGGGGCCCTTCAGTGCACCGATGGCCGCCGCGATTGCGGAGTAGGTATCGGTGCCGGAGGAGGACAGCACACGGGTGGTAAAGGTGGAGC
>OLQL01002296.1_pt1 | contig 13448 bp, 8 predicted proteins | sample 1672971 | NCBI WGS metagenome assembly OLQL01 (sample SAMEA3136742, study PRJEB25190) | human gut metagenome | biome: human gut; feature: human-associated habitat; material: faeces | place: Austria | collected 2013
CAGCGGCGAGGATCTATAAGGAGATGGAGGCAGAGGGATACTGTTACACGAAGCGGGGACTTGGAACATTCATTACGGAGGACGAACAGATGCAGGAAGAATTACGAAAGGAAATGGCAGAAGCACTGTTGAAGGGCTTTTTGAAAGAGATGAAGGATCTCGGATTTGGCAGAGAAGAAATCATATCCCGGATTGAGCATTTTGATGAGGAGGAAGAAGTATGATAGCAGAGAGCAGAAGACTGACAAAAGCGTACATGGGAAAGAAAGCGGTGAAAGAGGTCTCCATAAAAATCTGCGGCGGATCTATTTACGGACTGCTTGGACCCAACGGAAGCGGTAAGACGACTTGGATGAAGATGATGACCGGGTTTGTCAAGCCGACGCAGGGAGAAGTTATTTTTGACGGCGCCCCTTGGAATTACCGGGCAAAGAATCAGGTGGCCTATATGTCGACAGAGCCATTCTACTATGATTTTATGAATATCGGGATGGTAGGAAAATATTACAGCGATTTCTTTGAGGACTTTGACATGTCCCGCGCCAATGCCATGCTGGAATCCTTAAAAATCAGCCCAAAGGACCGTTTGAAAACGATGTCGAAGGGAACGAAAGAGAAAGTCCAGCTCATTCTCACGATGAGCCGCCGCGCAAAGCTCTACTGCCTCGACGAGCCGATTGCAGGCGTCGATCCGGCAGCACGCGATTACATTTTATCTACGATTTTAAACAACTACGAACCAGACGCATCCATCCTCATCTCAACGCATCTGATTTCCGATGTCGAAAATATTCTCGATGAGGTCATCTTTATCCAGGAGGGTCAGTTAAAACTGCACGCCTCGGTTGAGGATATCCGGATGCAGGAGGGTGAATCGATTGATTCTTATTTCAGGGAGGTATTCAAATGTTAAAAAAATGTCTGAAACATGAGTGGAAAGCATGCTGGAAAAACATGGCGCTGCTGAACGGTGCCGCCATTTTCATGGGCGCTCTCGGAGGCTTCGGATTCCTCTTTTCCCAGCTTTCTGAGCTGCCGGATCTGCTGATCGTCCTCTATCTGTTTGCGTACGTTTTGATTGTGATCGCCGCATCCGTCATGACACAGGTGCTGATGATCCAGCGCTACTATAAAAATCTTTTTACCGACGAAGGGTATCTGACCAACGTCCTTCCGGTATCGGCAACGGATCATATTCTCTCCAAAATGCTGGTTTTCGGCGCATGGAGCATCTTAAACGCACTTTCCGTTCTCGCTTCCTTCGCTTTTTTGCTTCTGCCGTCCGCAATCCGGTATTTTACCGCAAACACCCTGCTTTTTTACAACAAGACCATGACCTTTTCCGATTTTCTGTCCTATCTCTGGGCACAGATTACCTGTGTTGCCGATGCTGCTTTTTCCCTGATCGGCATCACGAACCACATCGGTATGGCACTGTTTTCCATCGTTGGCTTCTTCGCTTCGCTGTTCTTTGGCATTCTTCTGTTCTATGCCGCCATCAGCATCGGAAGCCTGGTATCCAGCCACAAAATTCTGACGGCTGTCCTCTCTTACATCGGCATGACTACCGTGATCCAGATCTTCGGAGGAATCAGCATCGTCCGTGTTTTCCAGGACTCCACACCGACTGCTGTGGTTACCACATCCTCGGTTTCCACACTTATCATCACCGTGGTGCTCTGCGTTGTTCTGTTCCTGATCTGCCGCTATATCTTAGGCAGACGGCTGAATCTTTCATAAAAATTGCATTAAAAAGCGCCGCCGCGGACGAACCGAATCGTCTGCGGCGGCGTTTTGTATGCATGTTCTGCACTTATGCCAGATGCCAGATATCCTCGTTGTACTGTGCAATGGTACGGTCGGAGGAGAAGAAGCCTGCTTTTGCGATGTTGATCAGGCACTTCTTGTTCCATGCATCTTTGTTCTCGTAGTCTTTGTATACTCTTTCTTTTGTCTTGATGTACTCTTTCAGGTCGAGCAGCGTCATGAACCAGTCTTTGTTCAAGATCTCTTTGTAGAGTCTCTCCAGGCAAACCTTGTCGCCAATAGCAAGAAGCTCATCGCTGACGATGAAATCAACCAGCTTTGCAATCTCCGGATCTTCGTCATAGATGTCTTTTGAGCAGTAAGCAGCATCTGCGTACAGGTCGATGACATCCTGCGGTTTCTTTCCGAAGATGTAGATGTTCTCTTTTCCGACAAGATCGCCAATCTCAACGTTTGCACCGTCTTCTGTTCCAAGCGTCAGGGCACCGTTCAGCATGAATTTCATGTTTCCGGTTCCGGAAGCCTCTTTGGATGCCAGGGAGATCTGCTCGGAGATATCTGCTGCCGGGATCACCTTTGCAGCTTTTGATACGTTGTAGTTCTCAAGCATAATCACTTTGAAGTACGGGCTTACCTCAGGATCGTTATCAATCAGCTCCTGCAGGCACAGGATCAGATGGATGATATCTTTTGCGATGATATAAGCCGGTGCAGCCTTTGCACCGAATACCATGGTGATCGGGGTTTTCGGCTTGTTGCCGCTCTTGATATCCATGTATTTGTAAATAGCGTACAGGGCGTTCATCTGCTGGCGTTTGTACTCATGAAGACGTTTTATCTGTACATCGATGATGGAATTTTCATCCAGCGCGATATTCTGTGTCTCATACAGGAACTGTTTGAGATCCAGTTTACGGTTGTGTTTGATCTCCTCAAGTTTTGCAAGAACCTTCTTGTTGTCTTTGTATTTAAGCAGTTTTTCCAGCTCGTCGGCATCTTTTTTGAATCCCGGTCCGATCAGACTCTCGATGTACTGTGCCAGTTCACGGTTGCAGTGCAGCAGCCAGCGGCGGAAAGTGATTCCGTTTGTCTTGTTGTTGAATTTCTCCGGATAAATATCGTAGAACGGTTTCAGCTCGGAGTTTTTCAGGATCTCGGTGTGCAATGCTGCAACGCCGTTAACAGAAAATCCGTAGTGGATATCCATGTGTGCCATATGGACGCGCTGATCCTTGTCGATGATCGCTACTTTCTCATCTTTGTATTTCTTCTTTGCCTGTGCGTCCAGCTCGTGGATAATCGGCATCAGGTGCGGAACAACCTCCTCGAGGTAATCGATCGGCCATTTTTCCAGTGCCTCTGCCAGGATGGTGTGGTTGGTGTAAGCACAGGTCTTGCTTACAACATCGATGGCTTCCTGCATGGTAAAGCCTCTCTCCTGCAGCAGACGGATCAGCTCCGGAATGACCATGGACGGATGAGTATCGTTGATCTGGATCACAACGTGATCATACAGCTTATGCAGATCGTAGCCCTTCTGCTCGCACTCCATCAGGATGAACTGTGCGCCGTTGCTGACCATGAAATACTGCTGGTAGATACGAAGCAGCTGTCCGGCACGGTCGCTGTCATCCGGGTAGAGGAACAGTGTCAGGTTTTTCTGGATCTGATGCTTGTCAAAGTTGATGCTGTCTGATGGAACGATGCTCTCGTCTACCGTGTCTACATCGAACAGATGCAGACGGTTACAGCCATTGTTGTAACCCGGTACGTCGATATCATACAGAGTAGAATGCATCGTGAAGTTTTTATACGGAACTGCAAAGGATACCGGCTGTCTGACGAGCCAGCTCTCATTTGTGATCCATGGATTTTTCACTTCTTTCTGTTTGTGGTCGACCAGAAGCTGGCGGAACAGACCGAAGTGATAATTAAGGCCGATACCGTCTCCCGGCAATCCAAGTGTTGCGATGGAATCAAGGAAGCATGCTGCCAGACGGCCAAGGCCTCCGTTTCCAAGGGACGGCTCCATCTCCATCTCCTCGATCTCCGTCAGTTCTCTTCCGTGAGCAGCGAGTGCTTTTTCTACTTCCTCGTACATACCAAGGTTGATCAGGTTGTTGGACAGCAGTTTTCCGATCAGAAACTCTGCTGAAATATAATACAGCTTCTTATTTCCGGTGTTTCTTTTACGACCTGCCATCTCCTGTTTGGTGATAACCATCAGGGCTTCAAAGATTTCGCTCTTTGTACAGTTGTCCAGATCTCTTCCAAAACGCTCTTTTAAGATTGCCTGAATTCTTTCTTCCATTCTTTTTTCTCCTCGTGTTGCTGTGGAAAATTCTCACAGTGTAATTTGGTTGCGCTGCCGTTCCAGATTTTCTGCGATCGGCAGCTTTCACAGTTCCATGCAAAGTTTTTCCCTGAATGGGACTGTTCACTTCTGAATCACTTTTTTGCGGCAGCGAAACTGCAAGGGTTTTACTGCTGCGCGATCCGCGACTTTGTGGATTCCCTTACGACGAGTTCCCCATCGTATACTTTGCTGCAGGGTTCTTCTTTCCCCGAAATTAAGGAAAACAGCATCTTCGCCGTCTCTGCGGCAAGCTGCTCCACCGGCTGACGGATCGTTGTGATGCTGGGTATATAATACTCTCCTGCATCAATTCCGTCAAATCCGGCGACGGAAATGTCATCCGGCACGGTAAGCCCTGCCTCTTTTAAGGCACGGCACGCACCGATTGCCAGCGTATCCGCGGTGGCATACAGCGCGGAAAACTCCGTCTTTTTTTCCAGAATTTCTTTTGTTACCTTGTACCCTGTGGCGAAAGAATACGTGTCGTCCTTCGTCATATGAAATACCAGATCAGGGTCATAAGGTATCCCATGATCCAGTAAAGCCTGGCGGTACTGCTGTCGCTCGTGCCCCTGCACCTGCGCGAACGGCGCTGGTACCGGGGCATGCTGTTCTGGTATTACGTGGTCGTCAACGCCGCGCTGGTCGCGGCCGCGAACCTCGCCGACACGGTCTATTTCCGCTACACGCAGAAGCGCTTCACGGCCGATGAAATCTTCTTCGCCGACAACGACAACTCGTTGCAGTTAGTCGGTAAATTCATGGCCGAGAACTGGTATCTCGTGCTGCTGTGGGCGGGACTCGTGACGCTGCTGGCGTGGGGTTACCGGCGCCGGGTGCGGGAGGAGAGCCTCTTCAGCCGCGGCTGGGCCTACTACGCCGGCGGCACGATCGTCTTCGTCCTGGCGGCGGGGCTGAGCGTCGCCGGGATGCGCGGCGGCATGACCCGCATGACCCGTCCGATCACCCTTTCCAACGCCACGCTCTACACCGCCGACAGCGGCAAGGCCAACCTGATTTTAAGCAACCCGTTCTGCATCCTGCGCACCGTCGGCAGCGCGGGAAGCGTCAAATACAAAAAACAGTTCACCCCCGAAGAGCTGCCGCGGCATTTTACGCCCGTGCACCGGCCCGCCGACAGCGCAGCCGTGGACCTCACGGGACGCAACGTCCTGGTTTTCATCATGGAGAGCATGTCGGCCGAACACTCCGCATTCCTCCATCCGGAACTCTACGCCGATCTCCCGGAAAAGGGCTTCACGCCCTTCCTCGACTCGCTGATGCGCAACGGACTGGTGTTCAAACGGATGTACGCCAACGGCACACGGTCCATCCAGGCCATGCCTTCGGTGCTGGGAAGCATCCCCTCGTTCCGCACGCCGTTCGTGCTGATGCCGCAGTCGTTGGGCGAGAGCCGCCAGCTGCCCGCCATGCTGGCGGACAAGGGCTATGCGACTGCCTTCTTCTGCGGCTCGGAACGCGGCTCGATGGGCTTCGGAGCCTATGCCCGTTCGGCAGGCGTCGAGCGGCTGGTGAGCCGCGAGGACTACGAGGCGAAGCACGGCACGGGGGATTTCGACGGCTACTGGGGCATCTGGGACGAAGAGTTCCTGCAATTCACGGGCGAGGAGCTGGCGGCGATGCCCGAACCCTTCTTCGCCGCGCTGTTCACCCTCTCGTCGCACCACCCGTTCATCGTACCCGAAAAGTACGCCGCGACGCTGCCCGATGGCTACACCCGGATTCACAAGGGCGTGGCCTACGACGACCGGGCGTTCCGCCTCTTTTTCGAACGCTTCGGCGGCGAGGAGTGGTTCCGCCGCACGATCTTCGTCTTCGTCGCCGACCACGTGTCGTCGGAGAAATTCGCGGAGGAGACGCGCTCCTACCCGGGCAACATGCACATCATCGGCTTCATCTACACCCCCGACGGCGCGCTGCGGGGCGAGGTCGGCGAGGTCACGCAGCAACTGGATATCATGCCCACGGTGCTGGGCCTCGTGGGCAACACCGAGCCCTACTTCGCTTTCGGGCGCGACGTGCTGAACGAACCGCAGCGGCCCCGCTGGTCGGTCTGCTACGACGGGCGGTTCCGTGCGCTGACCGGCGAAGGCGCGGTCGTGCTCGACGATTCGGACATGGATGTGCAGGAATGCCCGGCCACCCCGGCCGCCGACAGTCTGGCACAGAATTTCCGGGCGCTGGTCCAGCAGTATTACACCCATATCGAGAAAAAGAGCTATACGGCAAATGATTGAATTCAAACCCGTGCGCCTCGAAGACCGGGCGGTCATCGAGCGTTATACCATGCCCTCGGGCATCTGCAACTGCGACCTCGCCTTCGCCAACATGTACTGCTGGCAGGCGGTGTTCCACAGCGCGTGGGCCGAGATCGGCGGATTCCTGGTGATCCGCTTCCAGATCGACGGCGGCGAGCGCATCGGCTACATGCAGCCCGTCGGCGAGGGCGATTTCGGCCCGATCCTCCCCCTCCTGCGCGAGGACGCCCACGCCCACGGACAGCGGCTGCGGATCATCGGCCTGACGGACGAGGGCCGCGACACGATCCGCCGGGTCGTTCCCTGCCATTTCGCGTTCGAGTCGGACCGCGCGCTGGAGGATTACGTCTACTCGGCCGACGATCTTCGCAACCTCGCCGGACGCCGCTATCAGCCCAAGCGCAACCACATCAACCGCTTTACTTCCGAATATCCCGACTACCGCTACGAGGAGCTGACGCCCGACCGCTTCGGGGAGTGCATGGCCCTCGAACGCGAATGGCGCAAGGCCCACGAAGGGCACACCTCGGAACTGTGCGCCGAACAGCGGGCCATGCAGCGGGCCTTCGAGCATTTCGAAGAATTGGGGCTTATAGGCGGCTGCATCTACGTCGGCGACCGTTTGGCGGCTTTCACCTACGGCTCGGCGGTCAACGACCACACGTTCGACACCCACGTCGAGAAGGCCGACACGGAGTTCGACGGCGCCTTCACCGTCATCAACAAACTCTTCGCGCAGCACCTCCCCGAGCGTTTCACGCTGATCAACCGCGAGGAGGACCTCGGGCTGGACGGACTGCGGCAGGCCAAACTCTCCTACCACCCGGCGTTCCTCCAGCACAAATTCACGGCGATCTGCATGCACCCCGACGAGTTGGCCTGCAAAGACCTTTGGATGAAGGCCTTCGGCGACGACGAACAGTTCGCCGACTCGTTCATCATGCGCTATTACTCCCGCCGCCGGATGCTGACGGCCGAGGCCGAAGGCCGCACGGCGGCGATGCTCCACCTGCTGCCGTTCCGGACGGAGCTGGGCCGCACGACCTATATCTACGGCGTAGCGACGGACCCCGCGTTCCGGGGACGCGGACTGGCCTCGCAGCTCATGCGCGAAGCGATGCGGCTCATCGCGGACCGCGGCGACGACGCGGCGTTCCTCATCCCGACGCCCGGCAAGGAGTGGCTCCGAGAATTTTACGGACGCTTCGGCTTCGCAGGCGACGTTCCGACGGAGTTCGTTTCCGCGGACCGCTTCGACTTCGGCACGGGCGACGCGGCCGCCGACCGGGCGATGGTCTGGCGGCGCACCCCGGAAGGGCCGCTCCCCGAACAGCTCACCGCCTCCTGGCATTCATAGCCCGGGACTCTCCTCCGCGAGAGTCTTTTTTTTGCCTGCGCCGGAATCCGCCCCACCCTGCTGCTCCCGGCGCAGGCGACAGCCTGCTCCGAACGGCCGGAACCGGTTCCGGCAACACCTCCGGTTCCGCCCGGCACTCGTCTTCGCCACACCGTTTTCCGCCCGGCCGTCGCCGAAAAAACAGTCATCCGACAGTTTCGTTTCATAACCATTCCATAAATCAAGGACAACGAAAAAGAGATAAAAGGGAAATACTTAATCTTTCAAGCGAAACATGAGCAATATTTAAAATTTTTTATTTGCAAAAAAAGTCCTCCGATTTTGTTTTTTAATAAAATAAGTTTAATTTTGAAATACGTTCGAAACACAATCGAAACTAATTTAAGTTATATTTGAAAAGTTTTTCAGACAGGAGCGACAGCGCTAAACAGATGGTTACCATATATATAATGGGAGACGGGAAGGCCGGCAGGGCGACAAACGGGGACTTCGGGACGGAGTTCCCGGCCGGAAATTTCCGGGCCTCTACGGCTCTCGGATAACCGGTAATTACAAAATCGCATACAAATAAAAAAATATAAAACAAGGACTAAAAATGAAAAATGTAATAAAGTATTTGTTGCTGGGACTCATCGTCGTCTCGCAATTTTTCGCCTGCGGCGGCAGCGATGACAACAAGACGCCCGCAGACAATTTCGACGTGCAATTCACGGTTCCGGGATCGGTAGACGTCACCGAAGGCGGCGAGTGCACGTTCGCCGTAACCGGTGGGGGGGGGAAATCGCCCCTAACCACTGACACATTCATTCTTGAGTCGGACGCAGGCATCTCCTATGTCTGCCCCATCATCAACACCTCTTCCGAAAGTTTCACCGTACGCCTGGCCGACGGGTGTGAAACGGGTTACTACAAAGTCTTCGTCAAAAGGGACACGCGCAAAAAATCGTTCGGAAGAATCTACATCAACATCGTCGAGGACATAGGTTTCGAACCGGATGCGGGCACCACGGTCTACGGGATCGTGTCGTCGGCCGGCGTCGGTGTGAAAAACGTCGTAGTGTCCGACGGCGCGGAAGTGACCGTCACGAACGAGGAGGGCATCTACCAGCTCAAATCGGCCAAGAAATGGGGATATGTCTTCATCTCCGTTCCGAGCGGCTACGAAGTTCCGTGCGACGGCGTGCTCCCGCAGTTCCACCGCGCGCTCAAAAACAGCCCCAGTGTCGTCGAAAGAGCCGATTTCAAACTCGAAAAGGTCGACGGCCAGGACTCCTACAAAATCTTCATGCTCGGCGACATGCACCTCGCCAACCGCACGAACGACCTCCGGCAGTTCGCCGAGGGGTTTATCGCCGAGACGACGGCCTTCGCTTCGGCACAGAGCGTGCCTACCTATCTGATGGTGTTGGGCGACATGACGTGGGACGAGTTCTGGTACTCCAATCTTTACAGCCTGAGCAACTACCGCACCACGATGCAGGGGTATCCCGTGCCGATCTACCACACGATGGGCAACCACGACAACGATCCCTATTTCGCCGGTGATTTCGCCGCCGAAGCGGCCTACCGCAAGGCGTTGGGTCCGACCTATTACTCGTTCGACGTGGGCGAAGTGCACTACGTCATGCTCGACAACACGGTTTACATCAATACGGGCGGCACCGAAGGTTCGATGGGCAAACGCAACTACCACTCCTATGTGACCGACCAGCAACTGGCATGGCTGCGCGACGATCTGGCGGCCTTGCGCGACAAGTCGCAGCCCGTGGTCGTGGGGATGCACTGTCCGGCGATGAACAACTACAACGCGGCGTTCGAGAATAGGGAGAGTTTCAATCCCGCGGGGAAAACGCAGGAGTTGTTCGATTGTTTCAAAGGATTCTCGGACGTCCACTTTCTGACGGGACATACCCATTACAATGCCAATATGGAGCGGGGAGCGATTTTCGAACACAATGTCGCCGCCGTCTGCGAGACGTGGTGGTGGGCCGGCAAACTGTCGGGCGTCGGGGTTTGCAAGGACGGGTCGCCGGCCGGTTACGCCGTTTACGAGGCCGATGGCCGCGAGCTGAACTGGTACTACAAGGGTGTCGGTCAGGATCGCGACAAGCAGTTCCGCACCTACGACATGAACAAGGTGCGTGAATTCTACACGCCGGCCGTGATCGAGATTCTCTCGCAATGGCCGCGGCGTGCGGACGACGGTGCGGGCGACGACTATTTCGACGTGGCCGACAATACGGTCTTCATCAATGTCTGGAACTGGGATTCGCAGTGGACGCTCCGCGTGACGGAGAACGGCCGCGAGTTGCCCGTCGAACGGGTGTGGCATCGTGATCCGCTGCATACGATCTGTCTGGACTATGCGCGGATTCTGAACGGGCTCGATCCAGTCAACGACTGGGAGTCGCTGCGTCACTCGCACATGTTCCGTGTCGTGGCTTCGTCGCCGCGCACATCGTTGCATGTCGAGGCGACCGACCGTTTCGGCCGCCGTTACGAGGAGACGATGCGCCGCCCCAAGGAGTTTACTGCGGATATGAACTGATAAAGCGAAGAGACGATGAAAAATAATCCATTTCTATCTATTCTCATCCCGCTTTGGGGAGTTGTCTCCTTGCTGGCGGGGTGTGCCGACGGCGGCGATGCGGTGAGCCTGTTGCAGGTCAGCGCCGCGAGGGTCGAGGTCGGAAAGAACGGACTGACCGCCGACGGCCGCATCCCGTCGATCGAGGTCGAGTCCGACGGTTACTGGCGCGTGTTCGCGGAGTCCTCCGCCGCGTGGGTGCGGACCGATCCTTCGGCTGCTTCGGGGAGCTGTACGGTGACGTTGAGCGTGGAGGCCAACGACGGCCCGGCCCGGACGGCCGTGCTGCGGATCGGCTGCGGCGACGGTACGACGCAAGAGGTCGAGGTGCGTCAGGAGGGCGCCGGCTCCCGCTTGCGCTACTATGAAGATTCGTTCGGCGCCGGTGCCGACGAGGCCGTCGCACCCTCCGATTACGAGGATTTCCGCATCGCGGGCTGCGGTGCGCTCGAAACGGTCTACGGGGCCGAACGGGCGACGGTGGCCGCCGACGCTCCTTCGACGGGATACGAAGGTGCGAGCGGCGGCGGGAATATCGTCCTGGCTGCGGGCGGACTCTTTACGCTGGGACCGGTCGATGTGAAGGGTGCGCTCGATCTGCGCTTCTCGACGGGGCTCTATCTGCCTTCGGCCGAAGCGGCCGGAAGCGTGCGGTTGCAGGCCAGCCGCAATGCGACGCAATGGATCGACGTGCCGTTCGCGGTCGCGCCGGAGGCAGGGTGGAGTTGTCCGATGACCGCTTTCTACATTGCCGAAGACGTGACGCAGCTCTGGTTCCGGCTCTCGACCGGGGCCGATGGCGTGCGGATCGACGATCCGGCACTCGTCGAGGGAGAGGAAGCCGAGGGCGAATTGCTCGAACTGGGCGGGGAGCTGGCAGCGCCGGAGGGGCTCGAAAGCCGTGGCCGAAGCGATCGCCGAACGGTCGCTCACCTTCTCGTGGGATGCCGTGCGCAACGCCAAGAGCTACGATTACGAACTGTATACGAAACAGGGCGTGCGGGTGGCCGAAGGGTCGACGCCGCTGACGACGGCCGCCGTCGAGGGGTTGGAGATGGGTACGACCTATCGTTTCTCGGTGCGTGCCGTACCTGCCGAAGGGACGATTTACAGTGCGTCGGAGGCCGCCGAGTTGGAGGCGACGACCGTCGGGCTGCTGCCCGATCCCGAGGTGCGTCTGCTGCGCAAGACGCACGGGATGCTGGTCTTCGAGTGGACGAAGGATCCGTATACGACGACCTACGGCCGCCGTTACAATTTCGTGTTGGTCGACCGCGACAGCGTGGTCGTCCGTCAGCAGAGTCGGGTGAATTACGCCAGCAACGCTACCTACAACCTCTCTTACGTCTACAACCGGCAGGCGTTCGGCGGATTGCAGCCCTCGACCGATTACAGATTCTATGTGCAGTATGTTTCGGATTCCGAGCAATACAGGGATTCGAATTGGGTCTGCTGCGAGGCGACGACCGATCCGCGGCCGCAGTTGCCGATCGGTTGCCTGCTTTACAAGGATTTCGAAGAGGCGTGGTTCGGCGGCAGCGCCATCGATGTGGCGTGGGGACAGCACCCGTCGGGCAATCAGCTCGATCTGGATTACGATGCCGAGGAGAGCATCGAACTCTATGTGGTCTACCCGATTCGTTGTATGGAGGACAGTTTCAATACGGCCAAGCTGCCCGAACAGTATCGTCGCAAATATTGGAGCGGCTGGGATTGGAGCGATATCGGTGAAAAAGATATCGCCAGAAAGTCGAATACGGGACTGTTCCTGATCTGCGGGGCCGTGAAGTTCGGCAGCGGTTCGGCCTACGGCCGTATGACCACGCCGGCGCTGGGGCAGTACGGTCTGAGCGGAGTTTCGGATATCGTCGTCTCGTTCAAGGCTTGTCCCTACACCGAACCGAATCTGACCACGGGCAATCTGATGGTTTCCCCCTATATTCTCTGCGGCGCGACCTTCAATATCTCGATCTGGGCGGGTGCAGGTACGTTCGAGAACGGTTCGACCGAGATGACGCTCACCAATCTCACCCCCGATCAGACCGATGCCCAGGGCAACGGACATTATTCGTGGACGGAGCATTCGGTGCGGATCAAGGGTGCCGATTCGCATACCCGCGTCTCCATCTCGACCGTTGCGCAGAAAGGCTACTATCGCATGTGGTTCGATGATCTGATGATCGTGCGCGACGACGGCGGTCAGAGCGAAGGATCGTCGGGCTCGGGTTCGGGCGGCGATTACGGCGACGGCGGCGACGGTTTCGATACGGAGGGTTCCGCCTCCTCGGGCGGTTCGGCCGGAGGGGGATCCTATGGCGACGGCGGCGACGGGTTCGATACGGGCGGCACTCCGGGCGGCTCGGCTTCGGGCGGCGATTACGGCAACGGAGGCGACGGTTTCTGAAAATAAAATCAAAGTATGAATCGTAAAAAAACAGATAAGGAAATGATACGTGAAATGATGTGTTTGCTGGCCCTTGCGGGAGTGATGGCCGGTTGTACGAACGACGGAAGTTCGGAGTTGCAGCGCCCGGAGACGACGGTCCGGCTCACGGCGGAGTTGCAGCAGGGGTCGCGTACGGTACTCGGCGACGACGGCCTGAAAGTGCTGTGGGAGAATCAGGATCGGTTGGGCGTATTTTCGGACAAGGGCGATGCCAACGTTTCGTTCCTGCTTTCGGAAGGAGCCGGAGAGTCGGTGGGACGCTTCGAGGGGGCGCTCTCGAAGGGAGCTGTCCCGCAGTACGTCTATTATCCCTATTCGGCCGACGCGGGAACGTCGACCGCGACGCTGGCCGTGACCGTCGACGCGGAACAGACACAAAACGGTACGGCGGCATCGATCGGCGCCAATGATTTCAAGATCGGTTCCTACGATGCCGCGCAGAAGCGTTTTTCGCTTCGCAACAAGTTGTCTCTGCTGGCTTTTACGGTCGATGATCTGACGGGTAGCGAGTTGTTCGGCCAGCCGCTCGACCGGATCGTTCTTGCGGTGGACAACCGCGATCTGTCGGGTGATTTTACTGCCGATCTGACCGATCCGGAGGCGGCGCTTACGCCGGTGTCGGCAAGTGCGGAATCGACGCTTTCGTTTTCCGGCAA
>OLQL01002299.1_pt1 | contig 13437 bp, 9 predicted proteins | sample 1672971 | NCBI WGS metagenome assembly OLQL01 (sample SAMEA3136742, study PRJEB25190) | human gut metagenome | biome: human gut; feature: human-associated habitat; material: faeces | place: Austria | collected 2013
TCGGAACTGGCAATAGCTCCGGTATGTGAAGATGCCGCACGACTACCGCTTTCCGAACTGCCTGCTTTAATAGCTGCGATTTTACATCCTTTCCGAATTAACGAAGAAGCATGGAACAACAGTCGGTCGGGATTCTTAATGCTTTCAATATAGATAAGTTTAATTTTTGAGTCTTTTTGTGGATCGAAAGTTTCATCCATGTATTGCAGGACATCCTCTACTCCAATTTGTTTGGCGTTTCCTACTGACCAAACAGAATTGAACTGAAGCCCTTTGGCTACTGCGGACTCCAAAATAAAAACAGCGGTAGCCCCGGAACTGGAGATCAGGTCTGCTCCTTGGGGGTTCAGGTTCGGAATGGGCTGAGTAAACACACTGTGATGCCACGTATTGAGCAATCCGATACAATTCGGACCAATCAGTGAAGCACCGTATTTATTAACAGTCTCAAGAATGCGCTCTTCCAATAAAGCGCCTTCCCGCGTTTCTTCTCCAAATCCGGCCGAAAGAATTATGAAAGCCCGCGTCTGCTTCTCTCCGGCCAGTGTTTCCACCACCTCCGGACAAAGAGCCGCAGGAATAGCAAGAATAGCGAGATCTGTATCGGGTAACTCCTTTGCATCGGCAAAAGAAGGCACTCCCTGCACTTCTGTTTCTTTGGGGTTGACAGCCCGGAGCTCTCCCTGATAACCACCGTTTATCAGATTCTTCAAGATAGCACCGCCCGGCTTATGTGTATTGTTCGACGCCCCTACCACAACAATGCTTTGGGGATGAAGTAACTGGGTTGTAATCATAGATTGTATATTATACGATTATTCATTCACAAATATATCGTTTTAGAATTTATCGTCAAACGAATCTCACCTAAAATATACAAAACTAAAACGTCTCCAAACAGAATCATATTCTCAAAGAAATTAATGCCCTGCATCAAGATACAGTCTATCGTCCAATATACAAATCCAACTTAAAAAATAAAACACTATCCCTCCTTTTTATCTTTCATTATTTACAAAACACAAAAAGGAGAAACAGAATGCTTTATATTATCCTCTATTTTTCACCAGCATAATCACCGGATTTGACTCTTCATCCAGTCCAGCAGCTATTTCTTTCAACTTTCCTTTCAATCCGTCATTTTTATACGCATCAACAATTTTGTTGGCTGCCAATGGTTGGATAGCTACTATTTCATCGCCATTCATAGGATCTGAAAGCATATCTACGTTTTGTTTTTCTACAAAATCACCATTGAGCACATTGGCTTCAAAAACTGCATTCTCCTGCTTGTCGTACATTAAATCGGTAATAAGAAATCCTCTTCCGGTAGTAAAATCAAAATCCTTCTTTACAGTATGCATAAAATAATAGCGGTCTGTAACAACTCCCATTGTGAGAAGTATCTCCAGATCCCTGGTAGGAGATTTTATAAGAAAAGGATTTAATTGATTCTTTTCCGGTACATAGTTATATACCGTATCGGAGGAAGTTTCAACAAGTAACCATTCTTTCCGATATGGAATTATAGAACGTATAGAAGTCATTGCAACCGCCCCACCCTTCTGTACAACCGGAGTTTTTATGACATCAAAAGGTATATAAATTTTTTGGGTGACACTTCCGTCTTGCTTCGATATAATCAGGTGATAGGATCTGTTTTCTTCTCTCGGTTGTCCCTCCTTATAATACAAAGACATATCATAACAAATCAGATTGTTCTTATCGTAATTAAATACTTCTAAATATTCACCACCTTCTACATGCTTAAAGTCCCGTTTAAAGTTTCCCGATAAATCATATACATATATTTTCTTTGTCGAAGCACAGTTGACAAACATTTCGTTGTTATCTTCATCTAAAATAATTCCGTTGATAAAACTATATTCTCCATCCCCCTGTCCTTTCCGGTTTATTTTTCTTATCCCTTTACCGGTTTTTCTGTCAAAAACAAAAATATTACCATCATGGCTCCAGTTTTTTACTAATATATATTTTTCACCTATAGCCATCACACTACCCTGAGTTATAAATTCATCGTTCGTTTCCAACGGAATATATTCTACGTCCATAAGATCTTGAAGAACCAATTCTTTCTTAGGATAAGTTGTAGTAACATCCACTGTGATTACATTTGTCTTTTCCTCTTTTTCCACGCATCCCAACAATCCGATTATCAGGAATAACGACATAATAATCTCTACTCTTCTCATAATATATGTTTTAAGTTTACTCTTGGTTTGAATCTAAAGCGAACCGGAAGCCTCCATATTCATCATTATAGTTTCCTATATCATAATCAATATATGACACTCGACACCCCAGGGAAGTACCTCCCCAACTACCTCCCCGCAATACACGCCTAAAGAAAAGAGTAGCTCCTTTTAACGGCCATTCCGGACTGACTGATTTGCCATCGTGATAATATTCTTTAGTGTACGTATCCTCGCACCATTCCCACACATTTCCACTCATGTCATACAACCCCAACTCATTGGGCTTTTTGAGCCCTACCGGATGTGTGGTTTTCATTTCTCCAGTTCCATCCTCTTGATAATTCTTAACATACCACGCCACCTCATCTATGTTATTACTTCCACTGTACTTATATCCTTCACTTCGCTTCCCGCCACGTGCTGCATACTCCCATTCTGTTTCTGTTGGAAGGCGGAAAGTTTTACCAGTAAGAGCATTTAGCTTACTTAAAAACTCGTGGGCTTCATTCCAGCTTACATTTTCTACCGGGCAATCATCACAGCCGGTATTTGCAGACGGATTAGAATCACTTCCCATCACGGCTTTCCACAATTTTTGTGTGACCTCATATTTACCCATGTAAAAAGTAGATACAGTTTCTTTATGCGCAGGCTTTTCATTGTCCTCACAATCACACCCTTGTTCATCTGTACATCCCATCATAAATGTACCGCCTTGTATTTGGATCATCTCAAAATCTTCTCCATTCACGGTAAACGTAACACTTTGTATAGGGTCTTGTACAGATTTGTTTTGCGTACAAGAAAAGGTGAGAAACAGTGCCCCCATAATTGTCAGGGTTCTGACTTTTGACATTCCGGTACAAGTACACAGATGTTTTATACTAAAAACAAAATCTCCCATTCTTTAATTCATTTAAAATTCTAAATAAGGCACATCTGTATACTACAAGATAGGATATTTACCGATTTGCCGTTGTGTATTTACGTATATCTCTTCAAATACCTTTTGCCTATGGTTTTTATAGATACAACGTATTATTTATTTCATGTGGTCGCAAATGTAGATAATTAATTCAAGCTTTTGAATAAAGTTGTTTTTTTATTTCCCGGAAGTGTTCAACAACATAATTTCACTTCCTAAAAAACACAACCTGGCAAAAGGAAAAGATGACAAGACGTGGTATTTCCACCTATTTTATCGTTGATTATCCGGTCTCATCTGTCAATAGTACACCGGCTTGCCACCCTCCAATAAGAAAGGACGCTGCATATGTCCCATATATGTATCGCCGTATACCAGAAACAGTGAGCGGACAGGTACCTCTCCAAAATCCAGTGTACGAGAATCTTTAGAGGTTACTTCTTTTAGTGGTTGCCAGCCATCTTTCCAATAAAGCAGCGTATAAGGTTCGTCACCCAACTTCAAAACCCGCTTTACATCATAAGTAAGAATACCATCCAACAAAGTAGGCTGCCGAGTCGGAGTAATGAAGTGAATGCTATCCGGGGTCATCACAAACGGATCACCTATCGGAAACAACTTTCCCTCCTTATCCGCCACCTGAAAATAAAGTAATCCGTAAGGCAACACGCGGTGCAATACACTGTTATCTTTCACTCTTCCCTGCGACACTACCTTGAAAGTTCCACGATTAAAAGTAGCGATATAAGCCACCGTATCCGATGTATGCACAGGTAACCGGACACTGTCGGACAAATAATACTGGGCAGCCACCCCCTTCAGTAAGCGATTGACCAATTGCGCATTCCAACGGTTGCGCTCTATTTCCGGCTCTGGTTGGCGTTCATAACAAACACGCTGCACCAAAGGAGCAATCCATCGATTCCGCTCCGGTTCACGCTCATAAGGAGAAAAGTAGAAAAATTTTCCGTCTTCATCGGTAAAACTGTTGTAAGCATGTCCTCCGTTTACCTTACCGTGGTATGGAAGAATATCCAGATTCAGCGGGATACCGACAGCGCGCATCAATTGAACCGCATTCAATGCCAGATGATCACAGGTACCTCCGCCCAGCTTCTCTATCAACTCGATAGAGAAGTCCCCCGGTATTTTGGCAGCATCATGAAGATATTTCTTTCCATGTTGTGAGTTAAAGAAAAAAACGACCTCCTGCATGGTAGCTCCTGCCCGTGCCAACGAGTCGGCCGTCGTCTTATAACGCATATAGTAGTAAGAACGCCACCGGTCCAAAGGCTCCTGTTTTAACCGATAAGGCAATATATTCCGGCAAAACTCTCCAAAAGACAATTGTTTGCACCAAGAATATTTTTGCCAAACCTCAAAAGCTAAATCAATGTTTTCTATCAAATAGTCGGCAGTAATACACGTTAAGTCCGGTTCAGGCTCTTGCCGTATATAACAGCTATCACTTTCTTGAAGCAAATAACGGATGGTCCCTTTACCAATCATATTTTCGATCAAAAAGCAGGCAGCTTTATGTTTCAACGAATCGTCTTCGTAATGCCCTAATACTTGTTGAAGTTCCTTCCGATTGTCTCCCGCCAATGTGAGAGCCTGCTCCAATGGCGCATCATGTACCGCAGTGCAAGAGAAACAGAGAAAAAGTAAAAATAATATGCCGGTAAAATGCTTCATCAGGAGTCAGCTTTTAGTCTTTTAAGGTTAATAAAATGATCTCTTCCAAAGATATATCGTTTTTTGCAATTATCCGGAGAAAATACAGCCTTTTTTATCCTGGCAGAAAAATTGGCATCATCGTTTTTGTGCTCTCCTACAAAAAACGCATTTCGATCTTCCATCTTCCACCTTAGAAGACACAAACAACTGATTTGCAGAAACATATCTAATGAAAGATGCTGTTTTTAGAGCCATTTATCTTCCACCCCTATCTTCCATCTTCCACCCTCCGTTTTAAAAGGAATATCGGGAATAGGAGTCTGAAAGGCAACAAGATAAGATTGTTTTCTTATCCATTTATGTCTTTGAAAGCATTTCATCTTCTTTGCTATCTTTAGCGGAAATGGTCTGTTCTCTATCTCGTCCCGCATACCCGGGCTCACCGGCCCAGGTACGCGGGCTGATGGGCCCGGGTACGCGGGACGAGGTAAAGAACATATAATACCAACTACTATTCTTATACTAAACACATTACATAGCCAGGATTTTCCTTTAGAGTTATTGGGCTTTCCCCGATAATTTCACATGGACAGGAGATGACGGAACATTACAATAAATAGCAATATCTTTATTAAAGTACCCCGGAGATTCAGCTTTATACTTTACATTAATCACCAAGCTATCTTTCACAGAAACAGGCTTCCGGCTATATTCTACCGAAGTACAGCCACAAGAAGTAACGATATTTTCAACGGCTAAGGAGACCGCACCAATATTTCTTATAATCAACGTTGCTTCTTTTTCTTCACTCCAATCAAATGCCCCCATATCAATCGTTTCGGGCAGGCTTATTTTCGTCTGAATCAAGTTTCGACTTTCGCATATACCAGCAGATAAAATCAAGTTTAAATACAGGGTCCTCACATTAGGATTATGAATCGGGTTTCCGATAGCAATCACTTTATTTTTATTATCAAGTAGAAAAGTTTGAAAAGCCAAATTGGATGGGATTTTATTTATTTTATTAAAAGAGTCATTTGTATCAAGACACACCGGATACAAAAAATTATTATATTTTATAAGATGCGCCATCTCTTTTTCATCTCGAGGATGAAGAATAAATATAACTTTTACCGCATGATCCGACACAGAATCAAGGTAAGAAATAAAGTCTTTCCAAGCGGGCAACTTAAGTTTACACCCCATACAACCAATAGAATCAGCATAAGTCACTATCGTATACCGGCTATCTTTAAGAAACCATTTTGCCGTATCTTCTCCCATAGTAGTAAATACCAGATCATCAGGATAAATAATTTCCTTTCCATCCCACTCATCAATCATACGAGCAATCCGAGATTTATCAGAATTCTGGCAAGATACAAAAAGCAGGATATATACAAAAATAAATATAGTCCTCATAAGCAACAAACATTTTACACAAACCACGAAGTCTGAGGCTAAATATACAAAAAAGACAGCAACACAAGTCCAAAACATATAAAATTTTTAATAAACGCGCATATTAACACAGTTTTTTTTAATAAGAAGCAAATATAAACTATATTTGCAAATAATAACCTTTAATAAAAATAGTATGAAACAAACTTCATCCAAAGCTGTAGTAACTATAATTATAGCATGCACAGCATTGTACGCATGGAATCATAAGCAACCGGTTTTAACCAATGTGCAGTTACAAAACCTGGAAGCAATAGCTGCCGGTGAAGAAGGGGCATGCACTAAATGGATAGAACAAACGTGTTACTATAGTTTCTCAGAGGAACATGATAATGAGCCACATTATGAGTGCAATGGTTCGAGTGGACAAGCTGGAATGACATCCTGTGGCGTAATAAATAATAAAAAGCCAACATTTGGCTATGTAAGAGGCACTTGTCTAATATGTATAGAACATTAACCTTAAAACAAACATTATGAAAAACACACTTCTAACCATCATTTCCTTCGCATTGTGTCTGTATATTGCCTCCTGTAGCCAATCATCCAAACCGGAAAAAGGTCAAATAATAGAAACAATTACAACGGATACCCAACAGGCATTATCTTTTAATCACGAACCCCTATCCATTGACCCAATTGGCATAGGTGATATTATTGTCACCGATACATTTCTAATATTAGCTCTAAACAAAGAGGAAAATATGCTGCATGTATATAGCCTTCCCCATCTACAATTCCTTGGAAGTTTTCAGAAAACAGGAAACGGGCCAGATGAAGTTATACTCCCCAGTGCTTTTACACAATGGTTTAGCAAAGACGGACAGATACAACTTGTAATGAGATCCTATCAAAAATTTACAGGTTTATTAAATATATCCAAGTCTTTGATAGAGAATAGGGCTGTTTATGATAACAAATATACCTATAATGCTCCCAAAGGAAAGAATAGTTTCCAACAGTCCAGCGTTTCCTATCTTTTAGGAGATTCCATATTTCTCATAAACAGAAGTATCATAATGCGTCCACAAGACAATCAAAATGATTTTTTTGAAGTTTACGATTACAAAGATGACAATATCCTGCGCAGTTTCTACGCCTCTAATTTCCCCAAGGAATTGCTCGAACATCGCGGAAGAGATCAGGCTTTCCAAAAAGACATTGCAATCAGTAATGATTGCAAGAAAATGGTCATTACATATAGATTCCTCAATATGATAAGCATAGTAAACCTTGAAACTGAGGAGATTAATAACTTATTCACTGATGGAAACAAATTAAATTGGGAACAGGCGATAGCAGCCGCTCCCAAACCTTATTATACCAAAGTACACTGCAATAATACATATATCTGGGCCATGGCAATAGAGGGAGAAGCCCCTTCAACATTCCGCTCTCGCCTGGATATCTTTGACTGGAAAGGCAATTATTTATGTAAAGCCCATCTGGACAAATGGGTTTCCTCTTTCAGCATAGACGAAAGAAACCAAGCCATGTATGCCGTAACGACAGATGACATGCTTGTTCGATACAACATCAAAGAACTACTGGATCAGCTTCCCTAAGAGCTTTTCCTCTTCATATAACAGCCCCATACTCTGCATTGAATTCAACGAAGAGTGTGGGGGTATTATTCAAATCATCCACCTTATTTATAAAGAATTCATCAGAAAGTCGTTATCTTTGCACGTTCCCAAGTAGATAACAATAAATACACGCAATATATCAATGGAAAAGAACTTTAAAAGAACTACCGTCACATCGGCACTGCCGTATGCGAACGGTCCCGTCCATATCGGCCATTTGGCCGGTGTATATGTACCGGCAGACATCTATGTCCGCTATCTGCGACTGAAAAAAGAAGATGTACTTTTCATCGGAGGTTCCGACGAACATGGGGTACCCATCACCATCCGTGCCAAAAAGGAAGGTATCACTCCGCAGGATGTGGTAGACCGCTATCACTTCCTGATTAAGAAATCATTCGAAGAATTCGGTATCTCGTTTGACATATACAGCCGTACATCGTCCAAAACACACCACGAACTGGCTTCCGACTTTTTCAAGACCTTGTATGAAAAGGGTGAGTTCATCGAAAAAACTTCAGAACAATATTATGACGAAGAGGCACACCAGTTCCTGGCCGACCGTTATATCACCGGAGAATGTCCGCATTGCCACTCGGAAGGTGCTTATGGCGACCAATGTGAAAAGTGTGGAACTTCACTTTCACCTACCGATCTGATTAACCCGAAAAGTGCCATCAGCGGAAGCAAGCCGGTCATGAAAGAAACCAAACACTGGTATCTGCCACTTGACAAACATGAAACATGGCTGCGCCAGTGGATATTGGAAGATCACAAAGAATGGCGTCCGAATGTATACGGACAGTGCAAAAGCTGGCTCGACATGGGTTTGCAGCCACGTGCAGTCAGCCGTGATCTGGACTGGGGTATTCCTGTGCCGGTAGAGGGAGCCGAAGGTAAAGTCCTCTATGTATGGTTCGATGCCCCGATCGGTTACATCTCAAATACGAAAGAGCTGCTTCCCGATTCATGGGAGACCTGGTGGAAAGATCCTGAAACCCGCCTGGTTCATTTTATCGGAAAAGATAACATCGTATTCCACTGCATCGTATTCCCTGCCATGCTGAAGGCTGAAGGCAGCTATATTCTACCGGATAACGTACCGAGCAACGAATTCCTGAACCTGGAAGGAGACAAGATATCGACCTCGCGTAACTGGGCAGTGTGGCTGCACGAATACCTGGAAGACTTCCCCGGAAAACAGGATGTATTGCGTTATGTATTGACAGCCAATGCACCCGAAACCAAGGATAACGATTTCACCTGGAAAGACTTCCAGGCACGCAATAATAACGAATTGGTAGCCGTTTACGGGAACTTCGTGAACCGTGCGATGGTATTGACACAGAAATACTTCGAAGGTAAAGTACCTGCTGCGGGTGAACTTACTGATTATGATAAAGAGACGCTGAAAGAGTTCTCCGACGTTAAAGCTGAAGTTGAAAAACTACTCGATGTATTCAAATTCCGCGACGCGCAGAAAGAGGCGATGAACCTGGCCCGTATCGGTAATAAATATCTGGCTGACACAGAACCCTGGAAGCTGGCAAAAACTGACATGGAACGTGTAGGCACTATCCTGAATATCTCTCTGCAACTGGTAGCCAACCTGGCCATTGCTTTCGAACCGTTCCTTCCGTTCAGTTCGGAACGCTTACGCCGGATGCTGAATATGGATAGCTTCGACTGGGCAGAATTGGGACGGAACGACCTGCTTCCTGCCGGACATCAACTGAACAAGCCGGAACTGCTGTTCGAAAAGATAGAAGATGCCACTATTGAAGCACAAGTACAGAAGCTGCTCGATACGAAGAAGGCAAATGAAGAAGCAAACTACAAAGCCAAACCAATCCGCGCCAATATCGAGTTTGACGACTTCATGAAACTCGATATCCGTGTAGGCACCGTTCTCGAATGTCAGAAAGTGCCTAAGGCCGACAAACTGTTACAGTTCAAGATAGACGACGGACTGGAGACACGTACCATCGTCAGCGGTATCGCACAACACTACAAACCGGAAGAGCTGGTAGGCAAGCAAGTCTGCTTCATCGCCAATCTGGCTCCACGTAAACTGAAAGGCATCGTCAGCGAAGGTATGATCCTGAGTGCCGAAAACAATGACGGCAGCCTGGCTGTCGTAATGCCCGGACGGGAAGTGAAACCCGGAAGTGAAGTGAAATAAGTAATAAAATAAAGGGTGTACTCAGGGCTCTATTGAATGGGGCTCTGGGTGCACCCTCTGTTTTTTTATTCAACCGTACTAACGTTTTAAGAACGAAAAGGAGGAATCTGCTTTAATATGACAGAGCAATCGCTAAAAGAGAAAACAGCCAAAGGATTATTCTGGGGAGGATTCAGCAATGGCATCCAGCAATTACTGAACCTTCTGTTCGGAATCATCCTCCTTCGTATGCTGGATGCAACGGACTACGGCATGATAGGCATGCTGGCCATATTTACCGCTATAGCCAATTCCATACAGGAAAGTGGTTTTACTGCCGCTCTCGCCAATAAGCAAGTGTTCCGTCATGAAGATTACAATGCGGTGTTCTGGTTCAGTTTTCTGATGGGGGCATCGCTTTATCTGCTACTCTTTTTCTGTGCCCCTCTTATAGCGGATTTTTATAAGACTCCGCAGCTCGTTCCCTTATCCCGTTTCCTCTTCTTAGGATTTCTGATCTCCAGTTGCGGGACCGCCCACAATGCGGTGTTGTTTAAAAAACTAATGGTAAAAGAGAAAGCGAAAGCTACGATTATCGCACTACTTTGCTCGGGGACCATAGGAATCGTAATGGCATACAACGGAATGGCTTTCTGGGGCCTGGCCGTACAGCAGATCACTTATATTTCCATCGCCAATGCGTTACTGTGGCACTTCTCTCAATGGCGTCCCACTTTTTCATTTAATTTCAAACCCATCAGAGAGATGCTTCCATTCAGTAGTAAGCTACTTATCACCAATGTATTCCATTACATCAATGATAATATATTCTCTGTTCTTCTGGGACGTTTTTATACCAGTCAGGATGTAGGATATTATACCCAAGCCAACAAATGGACCAATATGGGATTCTCACTGATCAGCAACATGATCAACGGGGTGTCTCAGCCTGTCCTGGTCGAAACCTCTTCCGACACCATGCGACAGAAAAATATATTTCGGAAGATGCTGCGTTTTACAGCCTTCGTATCGTTTCCCTCCATGTTCGGACTGGCATTGATAGCCAACGAGTTCATCGTAATTGCCGTCACCGCCAAATGGCAGGCATGTGTACCCATCATGCAGATTCTTTGCATCTGGGGAGCATTTGTCCCCATTACTTATATGTACTCCAATCTGCTGATCAGTAAAGGAAAATCGAATCTGTTTATGTGGAATACCATTGCACAGAGCCTGGTTCAACTCACAATACTTCTTTGTACGATCTCACAAGGCATACTCGTCATGGTCGCGATTTATACGGTTATCAACATCGGCTGGCTGTTGATATGGCATTACTTCGTAAACAAGCAGATACACATTACCCTGTGGGAGGCCCTGAAAGATATCACCCCGTACCTACTGATTTCCATAGCAGTCATAGGCGCCAGCCATTTCTTAACACTGGGCTTCCACAACCTTTATGTGTTGCTGATACTCAAGGTAACAATAGCCGTGAGCCTTTATGTATTCATCATGTGGATCGGCAAATCGGTGATTTTCTTTGAAAGTGTACAGTTTATCCGGAAAAAACTCCAGAAATAAGCTATGAATATCCTGATTCAACAAACCAAAGCATTTCCTCACCGTGCCAATAGTTTTTATTGGTTCTATGCGCAACTGACCGAATGGCTGACTGCACACGGGGTAGATAGCAAACTTTACTTTTCGTACCTGGAACTGGCTGACAGTGAATTTGAGAACGGGCTCTTGCTGCCTGATCATTATCCTCAGTTCTACACTCCCCGGAACATCGAGGCAATCTGTGAATTTATTGTCGATAAGAAAATAAATGTAATTCTTGACTACTCACATGTCATCACCGGAGACACACGCAGATATTACCTTGAAATCAGGAAAAGAAATCCCGGTATAAAAATATTCACGATGATTCACAACTGCCCCAGCCACACGACGCAGTTGAAACAATACGAATTGTCTACACTCCGTTTTAAGGATGTACGCGGGGCAAAACAATTCTTTCAATGGATGTTGCCACAACTTTATATCAACTTGTTAAAAAGAGTGGTCAGCCACCAGAACCGTTCAGCCTACGACACGCTTGATGAAGTAGTGCTGCTTTCGCCTGCCTATATCCCCGAGTTCAGAAAACTTATCGGTAAAAAAGATGCCCGGAGGCTATCTGCCATTCCCAATGCTATACAACCTGTACATAGCGTCATCCCAATAGAACAGAAGGATAAAGAAATTATCTTTGTGGGCAGAATGGCAACCGAAAAGGCATTACCCAGATTATTGAAAATATGGGAAATGATTCAGGATAAACTGCCGGACTGGAAACTTACACTCGTAGGAGACGGACCGCGATTCGACACATGCCGGCAGATCATCAGGGAAAAAGAATTGAAACGTGTCCGACTGACAGGTCATCAAATGTCTATTCCCTATATCGGCCGTGCACGGATCATCTGTCTGACTTCTGTCATAGAAGGATTGCCCACCGTATTTACGGAAGCGATGTCATTAGGGGTAATTCCCATCGGATTCGACTCTTTCAATGCAATCTACGATATGATAGATGACGGGGTAGACGGATTTATTATCCCCGACAACAATTATGAGCAATATGCGGCAACTATTCTTCGTTTAGCCGGAGATGACACACTTCGCTGCCGGATAGCCCATAAAGCACAAACCCGTAAAAGCAGGTACGACATCGAACATGTAGGCCCGCTATGGATGGACACTTTCCGCAGACACGGATTAATTTAACAGAAGAGCACCATGAAAGTAACGATCTATCCTCATTCTACCAGTAAGGGCGATATACGGGTTAACCCGTATATCAGCGACTTTATCCAAACATTGGAACAAAACGGAATGATAATAGCCAATCCTCCGCATAAGAATCCACTGTTCAGCCTTATCCCGCAGAAAACGGACAGTGACGCTTATATTTTTCACTGGCTGGAGAATGTGCCGGATTATAAATATGGAGTATTACAAACCCTCGCTGCGATCTGGCTCCTTTTCAAAATCAAACTGCACAACAAAAAAGTGATATGGTTCCTGCACAACAAACAGCCTCACATAATGAAGCACCGATGGTCGAAAAAGCTATTGATAGGCCTCCTTCTCCGCAAAGCGGATTTGATAGTGACCCACGCCACAGAAGGTATAAAAGTTGTTCAGGATCAATACCCGAAAGCTGTTCCCAGAACGATATTCTTACATCACCCCACAAAGAACCGGATAGAAGAATATATGCCTCAACCGGCAGAAACCGACCTGTTGATCTGGGGTAATATCTCCCGATACAAAGGAGTGCCGGAATTCGTGCGCTTCGCCACGCGACATTCACTAAAGCTCAAGACTAAAATTATCGGCAAATGCAGCTCTACGGAACTGCTG
>OLQL01002306.1_pt1 | contig 13410 bp, 9 predicted proteins | sample 1672971 | NCBI WGS metagenome assembly OLQL01 (sample SAMEA3136742, study PRJEB25190) | human gut metagenome | biome: human gut; feature: human-associated habitat; material: faeces | place: Austria | collected 2013
CGCGGCGGAGGGGTTTACTTTTTGGAAAGGGAGGAATCCTCTGTGGAGACCCGTGTGGCCGTGCTGGCGATCATCGTCCGGGACACGGCCTCTGTCCCGGCGCTGAACGAGCTGCTGCACCAGTACGCCCCCTATATCATCGGGCGGATGGGGGTGCCCTACCACGCCCGGGGCGTGAACATCATCAGCGTGGCGGTGGACGCACCGGCGGACGCCATCTCCGCCCTGTCCGGCAAGATCGGCCGGCTGGCGGGGATCACGGCCAAGACCGTTTACGCGCCGGAGGATGCGCTGCAACAAGGAAAGTGAGGAAACAGAAGATGAAACAGTGGATGAAGAAGAGTCTGGCGGCCTGCCTGGCCCTGGTTATGTGCCTGACCCTGGCCGCCTGTGGCGGGAAGGAGGGCGAGACGCCCGCGGAGGAGTCCGTCAACGTCCGGGTGGCGGCCTTGAAGGGACCCACCGCCATGGGCATGGTGAAGCTGATGAGCGATTATGCTCCTGTGGAGGAAGCGTTGGAGGATAAGGAGAATGTGGTGACCGCTGGCGGCGGAAACACCTATGAGTTCACCCTGGCCGCCTCCGCCGACGAGGTGTCCCCCAAGCTGATGCAGGGGGAGCTGGACATCGCCTGCGTGCCGGCCAACCTGGCCTCCGTGCTGTATAACCGGACGGACGGCGGCATCGTCACCCTGGCGGTGAATACCCTGGGCGTGCTGTATATTGTGACGACGGGCGATGATATCGCCAGTGTGGCCGACCTTGCTGGCAAAACCATTTATTCCACAGGCAAGGGCACTACGCCGGAATATACATTGAACTATATTTTAGAGCAAAACGGCCTTGTGCCGGGCGAGGATGTGACGGTGGAGTATAAAAGCGAGGCCACCGAGGTAGTAAGCGCCATGCAGATGTCCAGCGGGTATCCCATTGCCATGCTGCCGCAGCCGTATGTCACCACAGCGCAGATGCAGATGGAGGGCCTTTCCGTTGCGCTGGATATGACGGAGGAATGGAACAAGGTCTCGCCCGATTCCGCGCTTGTCACCGGTGTGGTGCTGGCGCGCACACAGTTTGTGGAGGAAAACGAGGCTGCATTTGAAGAATTTTTGGAGGACTATGCGGCCAGCGTGGAATTCGTGAATGCGAATACGCAGGACGCTGCAGCGCTTGTGGCGCAGTACGGCATCGTGCCCAAGGCCGAGGTGGCGGAAAAGGCCCTGCCGGCCTGCAATATCACATTCATCACCGGCTCTGATATGAAAGCCAAAGTGTCCGGCTATCTGAACGTGCTGTATGAACAGAACGCGCAGGCGGTGGGCGGCCAGATGCCGGGCGATGATTTCTATTACGGTGCGTAAGCTGCTGCACAAAAGGTGGCTGCAAAGCGCGCTGGCCGTCGCTTTCTGGCTATGTGTGTGGCAGGCCGCAAGCGCGGCGGTGGCCTCTTCGCTTATTCTGGCCTCGCCGCTTGCGGTGTTAAAAACACTGGCGGGCCTTGTGCCCTCTGCCGCCTTCTGGCACACGGTGTGCCAAAGCACGGCGCGCATTCTGGCCGGTTTTTTTCTGGGGCTGGCCGCGGGGTTGGCGCTGGCGTGCCTTTCGGCAGCCTTCGCGTTTGTGCGCGTGCTGCTGCACCCCCTTGTGCTCACAGTAAAAAGCGTGCCGGTGGCCAGCTTCACCGTGCTGGCGCTGTTCTGGCTGCGCGATGCCGCCAACCTCTCTATGCTTATCAGCTTTCTGATGGTGGTTCCGGTGGTGTACGCCAACACGCTGGAGGCCCTTTTAAGCGTAGATGCCGCTTTGCCTGAAATGGCAAAGGTGTTCCGCCTGGGCGCCGTGCGCACGGCGCGCTATATCTACGCGCCCGCAGCCGCGCCCGGCGTACGGGCCGCCTGCCGCGTGGGCCTTGGCCTGTGCTGGAAAAGCGGCGTGGCAGCTGAGGTGATAGGCATTACATCCGGAAGCTTGGGCGAAATGCTGTATAATGCAAAGCTTTTGCTTTCGGCGGCAGACCTGTTCGCCTGGACGCTGGTCATCATTCTGCTCAGCTTCGGCTTTGAAAAGCTGTTTCTTGCTGCTTTGGGCCGTGCCGAACATGCGGTGTGCCGGCGGTGCCCGCCGCCCATGCGGCGGCAGTCTGCGGCGCCCGCGGCGCTGCGGGCAGACGGCGTGTGGAAAAGCTTTCACGGCAATGCGGTGCTTTGCGGTGTAACGCAAAGCTTTGCGCCGGGCGAGGCCGTGTGCGTGATGGCGCCCAGCGGCGCGGGCAAAACCACGCTTTTGCGCCTTCTGCTGGGGCTTGCAAGGCCCGACAGAGGCGAAATTTCACCCGCGGGGGTAAAACTTTCCTGCGCATTTCAGGAGGAGCGGCTGGTGCCCGGCCTTTCAGCGGTGGGAAATGTGCTGTTGGCCTGCCCGTGCACGCAGGCGCAGGCAGAAGATGCTTTTCGCGCGCTTGGGTTTGAAGCACATACCATGCGCCAGCCTGTGTGCCAGCTTTCGGGCGGGCAGCAGCGCCGTGTGAGCCTTGCGCGCGCCATGCTGGCCGACAGTGCGGCTGTCCTGCTGGACGAGCCCTTCAAGGGGCTGGACGGCGGGGCCAGGGCCGCTGCCGCTGCCTTTGGCAGGCGGCCGGGCGCGCCGTGGTGTGTGTGACGCATGACGCGGCGGACGCGGGGCTGCTTGCAGCGCGCACAGTGCAGCTTTGTGCGAAAAATGGCGCTAAAGCCTCCCGGCCCACTTGAAACCGAAAGGCTTTGCTGGTATAATTTGCTTATTCGGCAGAACAGGCGCCTGTTCTCTGTTTTCACCAGACGGTGAAAACAATTTTCCCTGAAAAGAAGTGCCGCCCTGCTCTGCCTTTCGAAGCCTGAAAGAAAGGTGAAGCGGATTATGAAATATGCGGTATGGAAAAAGGCGGCAGTGTTCCTGCTGGCGGCATGCATGGTGCTTGCGTTTGGCGGCACCGCAGCGTTTGCCGAAGGCGAGACAGGCAATGTGGCGCAGGTGAACGGCACGCAATATGCCACATTGGATGAAGTGTTGGCGGCGGCACAGAATTTGGCTGCACAGGGCCAGCCTGTTGAAATAAAGCTGTTGCAGCCTATTGTTCTGCCTGATGGCAAACATATTGAAGTTCCGGCGGGTATGCAGGTCACACTGGATTTTAATGGATGTATTCTTTCCAAACAGGATGCCGGCAACGATGCCCCAATAGAAAATTTCGGTACGATGCGTATCGTCGATTCCAAGGGCGGCGGTGGCATCAGCGGGGCAAACAGGTGCATCAATAATTATGGGGAAATGGTAATAGAGTCGGGCCGTTATACTACCACTGATACGTCCGGTGGAACTGCTGTGCAGAATAAAGCGCCGGATGCTGTGATGACTATTGAGAATTGCGATGTGGAGGCAAGCGTTTTTGCATTTGCAAATGCTGGTACGGCAACCATCAACGGCGGAAAATTTAAAAATTCCTCCTGCAGTGCTTGCACGCCCAACTGGGCTTATACGGTGAAGTCGACAGGCACTCTGTATTTTAACGGCGGCCAGGTGGATGGCGTGCAGGGCGCTTTGGCCGTTTCGGCAGGATACGCTGAAATAAAGGGCGGCACATTTACAGCACATGAATGCAAGACACACGGCCCAAACAATGCATTTTATGCTTTGTATGTGGCGGGTGAAGAAGATGAAGTAAAATGCGTTGTATATGATGGTAACTTTACCTCGGAGGGGAAATATACAGCTGTATTGATAGGCAATGACAACACGAACGGCGATGGCGGAATTAACGCAAAGGCCACATCAGAAATAAAGGGGGGCACTTTTGTTGCGACAATAGAAGGTGTCCCCGCGTTAAAAGGCGCGCCGAACACCGGGAACCCGACCGTCACAGGCGGCACCTTCAGCTCGGATGTGAGCGCGTATGTGCCCGCAGGTTCTGCGGCGGTGGAAGATGAAAACGGGAACTTCATCATCGCACCTGCTGCGGACGCCTGCTTTGCCATCGGCAATGTTGGATACAACACGCTGGCCGAGGCTGTGGCCGCAGTACCCGCGGACGGCACGCAGGTTACCATCACCATGCTCAAAGAGGCGCAGGGCGACGGCGTTGTGGTGAAAGCGGGGCAGAACATTGTGTTCGATTTCGGCGGGCACACATACAATATCAACGGAGCGCTGGTTGGCTCTGCAGGCACAGAGACGAACGGCATGCAGCTTTTGAAGGGCTCTGTCGTCACGCTGAAGAACGGCACGCTCACTTCCGACAAAGCCCAGATATTGGTGCAGAATTACTGCGATCTCACATTAGACGGCATGATGCTGGACGGCACGAAAAGCAGTGTCTGCGGCTATGTGCTTTCAAACAACTTCGGCAACACGGTGGCAACGGGCGATACCTGCATTACGGCGGGCGAGGGAAAAGTGGCCTTCGATTTGTGGTATAATATGTCGGATGTATATAAAGACGGCGTCACCGTCACCTTTGACAAAAACTTTACCGGCAAAGTGACCGGTAAGGTAGAGTACGGCACAGGAAACCCGGTGGCCGGCTGGGAGGATAAAGCTGCCCTCACCATTCAGGGCGGCACGTTCGACACACAGTTTGTTGCCAGCGGCAGCAATGACATCAAACAGGCAAACATCAGCATTTCAGGTGGTTCCTTCACCTCCAAAGATGCAGCCGGTTACGTTGTGCCCGGGTTTGAACTGAAGCAGAATGCAGACGGCACCTTCGGTGTGGCCAAAAAGCCGGAAACGCCTGCGCAGCCCCAGCCGTCCGTGCCCAGCGGCGGCCAGAAGGCAAACCCAAAAACAGGCGTGCCGGCCTGAGGCTGAAAACTGGTAAATTTATATATGCGGCATAAGTATGAAGGGGCCGCCCCGCAGTGGGCGGCCCCTTCGCATTTGCCTGCCGTGCGCGAAAAATGCAGGCTTTGCAAAGAAAAGCACGGCAAAAAACCTTGACAAACCGCCTGTGCAAAGCATAAACTGAATAATGCGGCAGCATGTGAAAATACATGCGGGCAGGCCGCAGAAAGGACTGTGAGCAGGCCATGGAAGGCGACGCCCAAGGGCGATTATGCAAACAAATATCACATAGCGCTGTTCACGGTGTGCGGCGGCCCTAGCTGCCTTTGCGCCGTGCTTTTGCGCGGAAAGGAAAGGCTAATGGTTTCTATTTATGAAACGCAGCAGGGGCGCCTGCACGAGTGCGAGCACATTTGCCCCGGCACGTGGGTGGACCTGTGCGCCCCTACTGAAGAAGAGGTGGCTGCAGTGTGCACGCAGCTGCACATTGATGTAGACCTTGTGCGCGCCGCGCTTGACGAGGAAGAGCGAAGCCGCATTGATTTTGAAGACGGGCATATGCTCATCCTGGTGGATACCCCCACTGTGGAGGTGCGCCCCGGGCGCGGCTTTGTGTACACCACGCTGCCGTACGGCATCATTCTCACCGAGGCGAACATCGTGACAGTGTGCCTGAAGGAGACGGCGCTGACACGCGCCTTCAGCGACAGCCCGGTGAAGAATTTTTCCACAAAAAAACAGCGCCGCATGACGCTGCAAATGCTTTACCGCAACGCCACGCTGTTTCTGTTCTACCTGCGCGAGGTGGATAAGGCCTCCAACCGCGTGGAAAACGAGCTGCACATTTCCATGAAAAACAAAGAGCTTATCCAAATGCTGGGGCTGGAAAAGAGCCTTGTGTATTTTTCCACTTCTTTGAAGGGCAACGAGCTTGTGCTGGAAAAGCTGATGCGCACCCAGTTTGTAAAGGCGTACCCTGAGGATGAAGAGCTTCTGGAGGACGTTATCATCGAAAACAAGCAGGCCATCGAGATGTCGAATATCTACCGCGATATTCTTTCGGGTACCATGGACGCATTCGCCTCCGTCATCTCTAATAACCTGAACATTGTCATGAAGGTGCTGGCCTCCGTCACCATCATCCTCACCATTCCGTCCATTGTGTTTGGGCTGTGGGGCGCAAATGTGCCCGTGCCGTTTGAAACATCGCCCTATGGCTTCTGGGTGGTTATCGCCATTGCGGCGGCGCTTACATGCGCTGCCGTGGTGTGGATGCTGAAGAAAAAATGGCTGTAAAGTGCCTTGGCTCTGCCGGGCGCCTTTCGCGCCGCTTTTGCGGCGGCGGAGGGCGCTTTTTTACGCTGTGTGCCGCGGCGCTTACGAGCGCCGCTGTGGTGTGAATGCCGAAGAAAAAATGGCTGTAAAGGTCTTTTTAGCCCCGCCGGGCGCTTTTCGTCCCTTTTGAGGTGACGAAAGGCGCCTTTTTTCTATGCCTTTTGTGTGGAAATGATTGATTCTTATAAATTTTGTGTAAAATATATAAAATGCCCGCTTTTTTTTGGAGATGGATTGCCTAAATGATACAGAATTCCCTTGAAAAATACAGGAAAGATGAGTAAAATAAAGGAAAGAATCCTGTGCGCACCCGTCCCGGCGTCCGCCGGGGCGGTGCCGCTGCCAGCCTGAGGCGCCTTTGGCGCCGAAAAGGAGGAAGTGTTTTGAAAAAAAACCAGAAACATCCGCAGGCCGAAGTTCCTGTCTATCTGTTTAAGCAGGGCAGGAATTTTGAAAGCCAGAAATTTTTCGGCGCGCACTTTGAAACGCGCGGCGCGCAGCATGGCGTAGTGTTCCGCGTGTGGGCCCCACGCGCCAAGGCCGTCAGCGTGGTGGGCGATTTCAACAGCTGGGTGCCCGGCGCGGCCCCCATGGAAAACCTGGACGAGGACGGCGGCATCTGGGAGTGTTTTGTGCCCGGCCTTGCCGTATATGACATTTATAAATACTGCGTTACCACGCCGGATGATGAGCTGGTGTTCAAGGCCGACCCCTACGCCTTCCACGCAGAGACGCGCCCTGCAAACTGCTCCAAGGTGTACGAGCTGGCCGGCTATGAATGGGGCGACGCCGCCTGGCAGAAAAAAGCGGCAAAAAACAGCCCGCTGAAGGCCCCGGTGAATATCTACGAGATGCACGCCGGCTCGTGGCGCACCTATGAGGACGGCAACCCCTTTAATTACCGCGCTCTTGCCAAAGAGCTGGTGCCCTACCTGCAGGATATGGGCTATACGCATGTGGAGCTGATGCCCATTATGGAGCATCCGTTTGACGGAAGCTGGGGTTACCAGGTGACAGGCTATTTTGCCCCCACCAGCCGTTACGGCACGCCGCATGATTTCATGGCCTTTGTAGATGCGTGCCATCAGGGCGGCATCGGCGTCATTATGGACTGGGTGCCCGCCCACTTCCCAAAGGACCAGTTCGGCCTTTATAAATTTGACGGCACCAATTGTTATGAAGACCAGAACCCTCTGCGCGCCGAACACAAGGAATGGGGCACCATGGTGTTCGACTACGGCCGCCCGGAGGTGCAGAGCTTTCTTGTGTCCAACGCGCTGTTCTGGCTGGAGGAATACCATGTGGACGGCCTGCGCGTGGATGCCGTGGCCAGCATGCTGTATCTGGATTACAACCGCCGCGACGGCGAGTGGGCGCCCAACAAAAACGGCGGAAAAGAGAACCTGGAGGCCATTGAATTTTTGCAGAAGCTGAACAGCGAGGTTTTTGCGCGCCACCCCAATGCCCTGATGATAGCAGAAGAAAGCACGGCGTGGCCGCTTGTGTCCCACCCTGTCAGCGAGGGCGGGCTGGGCTTCAATTTCAAATGGAACATGGGCTGGATGAACGATATGCTCAGCTATATGAGCACAGACCCCCTGTTCCGCAGCGGCAGCCACAACAAGGTGACGTTCAGCTTTTTCTATGCCTTCAGCGAAAATTTTATTTTGCCTATCAGCCATGACGAGGTGGTGCACGGCAAGTGCAGCCTTATCAACAAGATGCCCGGCGATTACGAGCAGAAGTTTGCCGGCCTGCGCACCTTCTTCGGCTACATGATGGCCCACCCGGGCAAAAAGCTGATGTTCATGGGGCAGGAGTTCGGCCAGTTTATTGAATGGAACGAGGCTCATCAGCTTGATTGGCTGCTGCTGGGCTACGAGCGTCATGCCCAGATGCAGCAGTATGTGCGCACCCTGAACCGCATATATAATGAAACGCCGGCCCTGTGGCAGGACGACTTTTCCTGGAACGGCTTCCAGTGGATTGTGCCGGACGATTCGTCCCAAAGCATCATCGTGTTCCTGCGCAGGGATGAAAGCGGCGGCGAAGTGATTTGTGTGGCAAACTTTGCGCCTGTGCTTCGGCCAGATTACCGCTTTGGTGTGCCGAACCCCGGCACCTATGCCGAGCTGCTCAATTCCGATGCAAAGGAGTTCGGCGGCACCGGCGTGTGCAACACCCAGGTGAAAGCGGTGAAAAAGCCCATGCACGGCTTTGAACAGTACATCTCTGTAAAGGTGCCGCCTATGGCGGCAGTGCTGTTCCGCGTGCCGAAAAAGCGCGCCCCGCGCGCCGCGGGCAGGCGGCAGGCGGCGAAGCCGGCGCCGGAGGCAAAGCCCGCGGCGGGTGCAGGGCAGGCCGCTGGGAAAACAGGGCAGACGCCTTAAAAGCGAAGCGATTCGCTTGCAGGATAAAAGGGCCCGCAAGGGCGAAAGCAAGGGGAGAAAATTATGAAAGAATGTATCGCCATGCTGCTGGCCGGCGGCCAGGGTTCGCGCCTGTATGCGCTTACCAGAAAGCTGGCAAAACCTGCCGTCCCGTTCGGCGGAAAGTACCGCATCATCGATTTCCCGCTGTCGAACTGCGTGAACTCCGGCATCGACACCGTGGGTATCCTCACGCAGTACCAGCCGCTGGTGCTGAACGATTACATAGGCAACGGCCAGCCGTGGGATCTTGATCGCCTGTACGGCGGCGTGCATGTGCTGCCGCCCTACCAGACGGCCACCGGGTCAGATTGGTATAAGGGCACGGCCAACGCCATCTACCAGAATATCAATTTCATTGAGCGGTACGACCCGCAGTATGTCGTCATCCTCTCCGGCGACCATATCTACAAGATGGATTATTCCGAGATGCTGGCCTTCCATAAGCAGAAAGGGGCCGACTGCACCATCGCCGTGCTGGAGGTGCCATGGGAAGAGGCGCCGCGCTTCGGTATCATGACAGCCGATGCCGACGGCACCATCACCAAATTTGAGGAAAAGCCCAGGCAGCCGCAGTCGAACCTGGCGTCTATGGGCATTTACATCTTCACATGGGAAAAGCTGCGCAAATATCTTGTGGAGGACGAGGCGGACAAAACCTCCTCGAACGATTTCGGCAAGAATATTATTCCCAATATGCTGGCAGATAACCAGAAGATGGTGGCATGGCCGTTCGACGGATATTGGAAGGACGTGGGCACCATCGACAGCCTGTGGGAAGCCAACATGGATCTTCTGGACCCGAACCAGCCTCTGGATATGTGGGACCCGGCGTGGAAGATATATTCCCGCACATCGGGCCGCCCGGGCCACTATATTGCGCCGCAGGCCCATGTGGATAACTGCATGATAACCGAGGGCTGTGTGGTGGAAGGCAATGTGAGCAACAGCGTGCTGTTCGCCAATGTGCGCGTGGCCGAAGGGGCAGTGGTGGAATCTTCCATTCTGATGCCCGGCGCGGTGGTAGAGGCGGGCGCCGAGGTGTGCTATTCCATCATTGCCGAAAACGCGGTAGTGAAAAAGGGGGCCCGCGTGGGTGCGCGCCCGGAAACAGTGGAGGATAAATCCAAATGGGGCGTGGCCGTGGTGGCCGAAGGGCGCACCATTGGCGAAAATGCCAGCGTGGGGCCCAAGGCCATGCTGGAAAAAGATGTACAGGATGGTGAGAAGCTATGGTAAACAAAAACACGCTGGGCATTATTTTCCCCAATACCTATGACGACCTCATCCCTGAGCTGGTGCACCGCCGCACCATGGCAAGCGTGCCCTTCGGCGGACGCTACCGCATGATAGACTTCACGCTTTCCGCCATGGTGAATGCGGGCATCGACAATGTGACGGTGCTGGCAAAGAAGAATTATTACTCCTTGATGGACCACCTTGGCAACGGCCGCGAGTGGGACCTTTCCCGCAAGCTGGGCGGCCTGAACATGGTGCCGCCATTCGCCCAAAGCAACACCAAAATGTACCATGGCCGTGTGGAGGCCATTGCCTCTATCCTGAGCTATCTGGAGGCGCAGAAGGAAAAATACGTCATTTTGTCTGACTGCAACATCGCCTCGGATGTAGACTATGCCGATTTGATGAACAAGCACATTACCGCGGGCGCAGACGTGACCATGGTGTACGAGCGCGCCGCCATACCCGAGGCGCTGCAAACAGATAACTACACCTTTGATTTTGACGAAAACGGCCGCATGACGCAGCTTCGCTGCAACGATTACCGCACCGGCGTACAGAACCTCTCCATGAATGTCATTGTCATGGGCAGGGAAGAGCTCATCGCCATGGTACGGGACGCCACGGTGCGCAATTATGTGTATCTGGAGCGGGACATCCTTGCCCCGGCGCTGAAGCTTTTGAATGTACGCGGGTACGAGTACACCGGCTACCGGGCGCGCATCTATAACATGAAGAGCTATTTTGACGAGAACATGCGCCTGCTGGACCACAGGAATATGGAGGCCCTGTTCCCGCCCGAGCGCCCGGTGTACACCAAGGTGCGCGACGAGGCGCCCGTGCGCTATGCCATGGACTGCAGGGTGCGCAACAGCGTGGTGGCCGACGGCTGCATCATTGAGGGCGAGGTGGAAAACTGCGTGCTGTTCCGCGGCGTGCGCGTGGCCAAGGGCGCCAGCGTGAAAAACTGCGTGCTGATGCAGGGCACCGCAGTGGAGCAGGGCGTGGAGATGGAGTATATCGTCACCGATAAAAACGTCACCATCACCGAGCGCCGCCACTTAAAGGGCAACGAAAACTTCCCTGTATATGTGGAAAAGGGCACCACTGTCTGACGTGCTGCGCCGGGCGCGCGGGCTGTGCGCCCGGCAAACTGGAAAGAGGGGAATTTATATGAACATTTTGTTTTGTGCCAGCGAGGCTGCGCCGTTTGCCGCCTCCGGCGGCCTTGGCGATGTGGCAGGCAGCCTGCCGAAGGCTATTCAGGGCAGCGGGGCTGCATGCCGCGTGGTGCTGCCGCTGTATGGCGATATGAAAGAAGAATACCGCAAAAAGCTTACCTATCTCACCAATTTCAATGTGCCTGTGGGCTGGCGCAACCAGTACTGCGGCCTGTTCGAGCTGGAAGCCGGCGGCGTGAAATACTATTTTCTGGACAATGAGTACTATTTCAAGCGCACCGGGCTGTATGGCTTTTATGATGACGGCGAGCGCTTTGCCTTCTTTTCGCGCGCCATCTGCGAGATGCTGTTTCATATAGACTTCCACCCGGACGTCATCCACGCCAACGACTGGCAGACGGCGCTGGTGCCCGTGTATCTGAACCTGTATTACCGGCACTTGGAATCTCACCGCAGCATCAAAACGGTGTTCACCATCCACAATATCCAGTATCAGGGCAAATACGGCATGGATATTATGGAGGATACCTTGGGCATCGGCCATGCAGACGCGCATTTGCTGGAGTATGACGGCTGTGTGAACTTCATGAAGGGCGCCATCGAGTGTGCCGACAAGGTGACTACCGTTTCGCCCAGTTATGCCGCAGAAATACTGGACCCATGGTACAGCCATGGGCTGGACGGCCTGCTGCGGCAGAAGCAGTACAAGCTGTGCGGCATTTTGAACGGCATCGACACCAAAAGCTACGACCCGGCCACAGACCCGAACCTTGCCGAAAACTATACGGCGGCCAATTTCAAGGCGCACAAGCTGGCCTGCAAGAAAGAGCTGCAAAGCATCTTCGGCCTGCACGACTGGCCTGTGCCCGTGCTGGCCATGGTGACGCGCCTTGTGGGCCATAAGGGTGTGGACCTTGTGCGCCATGTGGCGCAGGAGGTGGTGAACAACGGCATCCAGCTTGTGGTGCTGGGCTCTGGCGAAAGCGAATACGAAAGCTTCTTTTCCGAGCTGGCGGCCCGTAACCCCGGTGCGGTGGGCGTGCGCATCGGCTTTGTGCCCAGCCTGGCGCGCAAGGTGTATGCCGGGGCGGACATGTTCCTGATGCCGTCCAAATCTGAGCCGTGCGGCCTTTCGCAGATGGTGGCGCTGCGCTATGGTGCCATTCCCATTGTGCGCGAGACGGGCGGCCTGCGCGATTCTATTCACGATTCGGGCGACGGCAAGGGCAACGGTTTCACCTTCCGCAATTACAATGCCCACGAAATGCTGGGCACCATTCTGCGCGCCAAAGAGGGCTTTGAAAAGCAGGACGGCTGGCGCGTGCTGGTAAAGCGCGCCATGGAATGCGACTGCTCGTGGGGCGCCAGCGCCAGGCAATATGTGGATATGTATGAGCAGGTGTGCCAGCTTTGGTGAGGCGCGCCTGGAAAAGACGGCATGTGCCCGCGCGCCTTCCCCTTGGGTGCGCGGCACTGAAAAAACAGCCGGGCCCCGGTGTAAAATGCCCCGGGGCCCGGCTGCTTTTGTATGCAGGGCCCACCGGCGGGCACACTGGGAAGGGCGTGGAGGATATACGGAGTAAAGTGAAAACTCTTTTCGGTTTATTTATGGAGAAATATATCATAAAAATATAAACTCCATACTTCTTTTTTGAGAAAATAAAACAGGAAAAGCAATATTAAAAATCAAAAACAATCAAATTCAATTATAATTCCGTATCATGGAATGTATATAGAGATTAAAAATAGAAAAAGGCAAATTTATCCGGGAAAGTGCACAAAACCCATAAATGAGCAAGATGCAGTTTTGTTGAACAGAGAGAAAAAACGGAGTTTGTGAACATTGCATAATTGAAAGGCGTATTTTTGTGTTATAATGCACAATACAAGGGCAAGGGGAAACCAACAGAGGGGTGGCCCATGATAAAGCAATTGCTGCCCTTGCAGGAACATTTCGCAGCTGCGAGAAGAAAGGAACATGCATTATGGTTAAGCAAGTGAAGATTTCCAGCTTTACTGAAGTAAAAAACATCATGAACGCAGCGTCCGGATGCTATGACGATATCGGCGTGCACGATGCAAAGGGAAGCATTGCTGACGCCAAAAGCATTTTGGGCCTGATGAGCCTGGATTACACGAAACCCGTGATGCTGGTGAGCGAGAACGAGCGCGAGCTCGAGCACGTGTTCAACGCCATCAGTTGAGTTTTTTGTGAGAGTGTGAAGCAGAACAGGTAAAGCAACATCCCATGCGCCGGGGCAGGTTTTCTGCCCCGGCTTTTCTGTGCAAAGTAAATCTGCTTTGCCTGTATTGAAAACAGGGCACGAAATATGGTATAATCTGCACCGGCGGTGCCCCAGATAAGCCATAGCGCGGCAAGGGGCGGCGCCGAAGAAAACAGGAAGGAGAAA
>OLQL01002308.1_pt1 | contig 13399 bp, 5 predicted proteins | sample 1672971 | NCBI WGS metagenome assembly OLQL01 (sample SAMEA3136742, study PRJEB25190) | human gut metagenome | biome: human gut; feature: human-associated habitat; material: faeces | place: Austria | collected 2013
TTCTTTATCGACCGCTGCGTCATGTCGTTTATCGACCTGGTGCAGGTGAGCATTGTCTCGGACTCCAACCCCAGCGACTTTTTGTCGAGCCTGGTCTACATGACCTACAAGAGCGGCGACTTCTTTATCCGCGGCATCGAGATCACCATTGCACTTGCGACCTTCGGTACCGTCATTGCCTTTTTCCTGGCGCTGCTCTTTGTGTTCCTGCGTATTCAGACGTTCGATCGCGTGGATAACGATCTGGTGCGCTTCTTTAAGAGCATCGGCCGCGGCTTTGCGACTGTCTACTCCACCATCGTGCGCGGCACGCCCATGATGGTCCAGGGCCTGCTCATCTATTACGCGGGCTTCACCGTTTTGCGCGGCATGGGCTTCGAGACCGCCCAGGCCAACCAGATCTGGAGTACCTTCACCGCCGGCCTTGTTACCATCTCGCTCAACTCCACCGCCTACATGATGGAGGTCCTGCGCGGCGGCATCGAGTCCATCGATCCCGGCCAGGCCGAGGCGGCGCGCTCGCTGGGTTTGTCGCAGTGGCAGGCCATGCGCAAGGTCGTGTTCCCCCAGGGTATTAAAAACGCGATTCCGGCGCTCACCAACGAGCTCATCATCAACATCAAGGATTCGTCGGTGCTTTCGGTCATCGGCGTGTTCGACCTCATGTACGCCACCACCACCGTCGCCGGCGTGTACTACCGCCAGATGGAGGTCTACTGCGTGGCACTCGTGGTCTACCTGATCCTGACGCTTGTGGCGAGCCGCCTGCTCGAGGCCTTTGGCAAAAAGCTCGGCGCCGAGGCCCCGGCCACGCTGCCCAGCTCCAACTAGGCTCAAGACGAGGAGAATCATCATGGCAGATACCGCCACTACCGGCGCTGCGGCCGCCGCGCAAAACCAAGAGCCGCTCATCCGCGTCGAGGGCCTGCGCAAGAGCTTCGGCTCGCTCGAGGTACTCAAGGGCATCGACCTCGCTGTCAATCCCGGCGAGGTCGTCACCATCATCGGCGCCTCGGGCTCGGGCAAGTCGACCTTCTTGCGCTGCCTCAACCTGCTCGAGACCCCGGACGCGGGCCATATCTGGTTCCACGGCCAGGACCTCACGGCCGAGCGCTGCAACATCAATAAACTCCGCGAGGACATCGGCATGGTGTTCCAGGGCTTTAACCTGTTCAACAACATGGATGTGCTCGACAACTGTACCCTCGCGCCCGTCACGCTCAAAAAGATGAGCAAGGCCGAGGCCGAAAAGGTCGCGCTAGAGCATCTGGCAAGCGTGGGACTCGAAAAGTTCGCACACGCCGCCGTGGGTCGCCTGTCCGGCGGCCAAAAGCAGCGCGTGGCCATCGCCCGCGCCTTGTGCATGAACCCGCAAATCATGCTGTTCGACGAGCCGACCTCTGCACTCGACCCCGAGATCGTGGGAGAGGTGCTCGAGGTCATGCGCAAACTTGCTGCCGACGGCATGACCATGGTCGTCGTCACGCACGAGATGGCCTTTGCCCGCACCGTGTCCGATCGCGTGGTCTTTATGGACAAGGGCGTAGTGCTCGAGGACGCCGCGCCGGCAGAGCTCTTTGGCAACCCCAAACACCAGCGCACTCGCGAGTTCCTCTCTCGTTATCTCGAGGACAAATAACCGACCGCAAACGCTTGCGTTGCAGGGCCGCTCCCGTGGGGCGGCCTTTGTCGTTACAATCGAAAGGATGTCATGGCCGAGGTTTGGCGCTTCTTTGCGCATGAGGACGATTTTGCCGATATAGACGAGGCAGGCGCGTGCGAGCGCTTGGGCCGCGTGCTGTCGTTTCCGACCATCTCGAGCATGGATGCCGAGGCGGTGGACTGGCAGCCGTTCGACGACCTGCGCGCGTATATGCAGCAGGCCTGGCCGCGCGTGTTCGCGGCGGGCGAGGTCGAGCTTATCGACCATTCGCTATTGGTGACGCTTGCCGGCAGCGATCCGGCTCTTAAGCCCATTATGCTCATGGGCCACATGGACGTGGTCCCCGTGGTGCCGGGGACCGAGGCCGACTGGACGCACGCCCCCTTTAGCGGGCACGTGGACGACACCTACATCTGGGGCCGCGGCGCGATCGACATGAAGGACCAGGTCGCAGGTATTCTCGAGGCTGTCGAGTATGCGCTGGCGCACGGTTGGCAGCACGAGCGCACGCTGCTGCTGGCCTTTGGCCAGGACGAGGAGACTACGCAGTACGGCGCAGGCACCATCGGCCGCGTGCTCGAGGAGCGCGGCATTGAGCTCGAGTTCCTGATTGACGAGGGCGACTACCGCATCGTTCCGGCTGCCGAGTACAGCGCGGGCGAGGGCTGGCTTATGCACGCCGACCTCGCGGAGAAGGGCTATGCCGATATCGTGCTCAAGACAAAGAGCGCGGGTGGACATTCTTCCAACCCCTACGGCGGCACGTCGCTCGAGGTGCTCAGCCGTGCCGTCACCGCAATCTGCGATATCGAGTGGCCGACGCGCGTGACCGACTTGCTTGCCGCCCAGCTCGTCGAGTTGGGGCTCTACACGGCCGATGAAATTGCCGCCAACGGGAATGCCATTGTCCGCGATTGCCTCGCCAGCAAGAAGCTCTATCCGCTGGTGACGACCACCTGCGCGCCCACGCAGATCGAGGGTGGCAGCACCGGCGCCAACGTAATGCCGCAGGATATGTGGGTCAACATTAACTTCCGTATGCTCGAGGGCACGAGCGTGGCCGACGTTGTGGCGCGCTGCCGTGAGGCGGTTGCTGGGGCGGACCTTGCCGGTCGTGTCGAAGTGAAGCTAGGCCCCGGTAGCTCCGAACCCTCGCCGTCCCCGCGCATCGGTGGTCCCGGCCTCGAGGCGGTTCGCTCCATCGCCGCCCGCTATTTCCGTGAGCCAAAGGGGACGGAGGAAAACGGATTATTCGAGCCGGTGACAATTGTGCCCTCGACCGTGATCGGTGCAACCGACGCTGCCAACTACCAGCACATTTGTCCTGAGTGCATTCGCTTCTCGGCCTTTGTGGTCGACGATGACGAGTGTGATCGCGGCGTCCACGGCACCAACGAGCGCATCACCTGCCGCGCCTACCTCCAGGGCATCCGCTTCCTCATCGCCCTGCTCCGCACGCTCTAGAATGTGACAAAGGGACTGAGCCGATTTCATCGGTAATGAGACAAAAACTGTAATAGAAAAAGGCTAAGATATCTTAAGAGACATATGCTGGGGTTGGTATTCCTTGAACGACCGCGGGCATGTGCCAGACCGCCTCGGCCCCCGGGGAGCGCCCGGGCAGGTCGCCGTGTGACTGGGGAGGAAATTATGCAGGAGCTCAGAGAGATGACGTCTCGACTCGTGAATATTGCTACCGGGGGGGGGTGTCTAAGCAGGGAACTTCCTGGTGAACACCGGCCGCGCGAGCGGTGGTCCGTCATGTCTTGTGGCCGTCGTCGCGGGCTGCGCTCGGTCTCGCCATATGCGATTGTTCTGGCCCTCGCCATCGCGCTGACGGCGAGTTTCTTCCTGCCGCTTCGTGCCGAGGCGGCAATTTCGGGCCACACGGTTCCGACGATTTCGCCTTCGGGGACAACAATCAACCTGTTTGATTACTGGGTGAATCCCGATAACCATCTGTCGGTTTCCGGCAACGGCGGCATCAACAAGAACCACCGCTTCCAGTTCAAGGATCAAGGAGCCAACGAGGAACTTAACCAGTATACGGGTGGCTCCCGGGTCCGCACCGGCATCGTGAACAATGTTCTTGCCGGTGGTTACCCGAAACTCACCAACCGCTGGGAGGGAGAATCCCTCGGCTACCTGTTTGATTCCTCCGTCCAGACGGGCAAGATATCCCATATGGGTGTGACGGGTCTGTTGCAGGCCAAGGGTGGCTACTACGAGTATGACAGCTCGCGGAACTACGCGGCGTACAACGCCAATAAGAATGCATTTGATGTCTACAATGCTGCCGGCGTTATGCAAGCGGGGGCTGAGCCTCATTCAGTAGGCCAGTTCTTCCCCTTCGATGCGGCCGATGAGGTATTCAAGGAAGAGGACGGCAAACTCGTCCCGAACGGCATTACGTCGCAGAACAACGGACCCCTCAACCATTATTTCGGCCTCTCCATGTCGTCGCGCTTCGTGCAGCCGAAGGATGGCAAAACGAACGCTGACAAGCCCATGACCTTTGAGTTCGCCGGAGACGACGACGTCTGGGTGTTCATTGACGATGTCCTCGTGGGCGACATTGGCGGTATCCACACCAGTGCTGATCTGACCATTAACTTCCAAACGGGCGACATCAGCGTTAACAATTCCGCAAATGGCACGCTGAAAAGCAAGTTCAGGGATGCGGGGCGGGATATTTCGGGCTTCAACGGCAGCACCTTCGCTGACGGCACCAACCACACGCTCAAGTTCTTCTACTTGGAGCGTGGCGCCACCGACTCCAACATGAGGCTCAAGTTCAACCTCGTGACGGTTCCCGAGTCCGACATTATCAAGTTCGACCAGGATGGCGGTCTGGTGGAGGGTGCTCAGTTCGCGCTGTACAAGACAGACGAGTGGTTCGCTGACACGACCACTAACCCAGAAAACCTACTTGGCTCCGGCACCACGAACGCGAATGGACAACTGACGCTCACGAATGACGTGGACAACGGCGTTATCAACTTCGATGACCTTTATAAAGAGCATGGTTACCAGTACTACCTCCTGAAGGAAACAAAGGCGCCTAACGGTTACCGCTCGAGTCTCACGGCGACGCATGGCAGCATGCAGCTCGAGTACGTGTCCGCGAGCGACGACAAGGACGCCGCGGGCGGCGTCATCATTAACCGCGGCGGTATGGACGCGGACAGCGCCGTGTGGCAGACGGGTGCGTTCGCCGGCGCGAAGGAGACCATCACCGCGCCGTCGATCGTGTACAAGGCGAGCGATGACCAGACGAAGTCCGACAAGACCGTCAGCCTGGACTCCGGCATACTGTTCGCTGTGGTGCTCAAGCGCGATAAAAGCGCAAACACAGATATCAACGATCCGAACAGTTGGTACGCCGTGTCGGGCGACCCATCGACGGGAGCGGGATACACCCTCGCCAAGAAGCCGAGCATGGCCGGCGCTATCGAGGCGGCGAAGAAGGACCTGCACGCCTTCACGCTCAACACGAGCGGCCAGTACCAGGTAGAGATTCCGTATCTGCCCGGTGACATCTCCAAGTACTACTACCTGCTGAGCGGTAATGACCGCAAGAATGCCGAGTACACGGTGGCCATCTACCACACAATGGCGAGCTCGATCGGCGACGCGACGCCCGAGAACACCGTCCACGTGTACAGCGACGACATCGCAGACGGCACGAACTTCAAGCGACAGTTCGCCACGCGCTTGCTCGTCACGAACATCCAGAATCGCCTGTTCGTGCAGAAGACCGATACCGAGGGTAAGCCCGTTGACGGGGCGAAGTTCGCCCTGTACACCTCCAGCCAGGTGACTACGGAGAACGGCAAGGTCATGCTCAATGGCGAGCAGACCCCCTACGACACCCTGACGACGGGGTCGGTCGACTACCCGGTCCTGCTCGAAGGTGCGGGCATATTCCCGAATACGAGCAACGGTAACAGGCCGCTCGTGAAGGGGACCTACTTCCTAAAGGAGGTCTCGGCGCCCGAGGGCTTCCTGCTTAACGACACGCTTACCAAGGTGATTGTGGACGATTACGGCGTCCATGCCGATGCTGGTACGGACGATGACGGTGTTTCGACGTTCGTGGGTCCGGGCGTGCTCATGAAGAGCCTGGGCCAGTTTGGCGCAGAGGGTGACATCGACAACACGCTCACGTGGATCAAGGGCCAGCGCCAGACGTCCGACGGCAAGCTCGACGGCAACGACAACCTTTCCTGGAACAATGACGCCAAGGGCGGCGAGGATGAGGTGCACCTCAAGTACGGCGCCAACGGACGTGTCTACCAGTATGGGCCCACCGAGGAGGGTAAACCTTATCGCTTGGAGACCGAGACGGGCTGGATACGTATGGGTATCATGCAGGACGAGCGGCCCAAGGGGACCACGTCGAAAGGTGCCCGTGCCAATCTGGGCGACATGAACCTGAACGCCCTGTTCACGGGCGCCACCTGCGTGCGCGTGGCGAACGAACGCGAGGCGAGCCTTGAGGTGACGAAGAAGGTTGTCGTGCCCAATGGCCTGACGGGCAATAAGGACGCGAAGTTCACCTTCAAGTTCACCGTGCCTGATGGGAAGACCTACAAGGCTGCAGTGTTCAAGAACGCTGGGGCCGCAAGCGAGAAGCAGGTCGGCGATATGTTCGACCTGACGAACGGTCGCGAGCAGACCATCACGGCCGGCCAGACGATCCGCGTGTACGGCCTCGCCGAGCACGACGCCTACACGGTGCAGGAGCTGACCGGTACGGACAAGATGCCGGCCGGCTTCACGCTGACCAAGCGCGAGCAGGGCGGCAACGCCCTGAGTGGCGAGGGCTACAGCATCTCCGGCACGATCGCAAAGCAGAACGCCGACGGCACACTGGCCGACGCCAACAACAAGCTGGTATTCACGAACACCTACAGCGTAAAGTCGCCGGTGACGCTCACCAATGCGTTCTGGGCGCAGAAGGTGCTCCAGGGCCGTGACTGGAAAGATGGCGATAGCTTCAAGATTTACCTGCGCGCGGACAAGGGCACGCCGATGCCCGACGGTGCCGAGAATGCACCCGTGAGTGGTATGAAGCAGGTTGTGAAGACCGTTGAGAACGGGGACAAGTTCGACTTCGGCGAGATTGAGTACACCAAGCCCGGCACCTACACCTATCTCATCGCCGAGGCCACGCCGTCTCAAAACGACGCTAGCTGGCTGCCCGGGTTCGGGTATTCAAGCGCTTCCTACCGCGTCACGGTGACGGTGAGCGATAACGGCGACGGCACGCTGTCGCAGCCGGCAGTCAAGATGGAGCAGACCTACACCGACGACGGCGTGAGCCATGAGGACAACCCGATCAAGGTCGCTGACAAAATCGCCAAGATCACGAACACGTACCGACCGAAGGGGACCTCGGTAACGCTCAAGGCGAAGAAGCGCTTCACAGGTGGTGAGCTCGCAGGGAACGACTTCACGTTCCAGCTGCTCGACAACGACGGCAAAGAGCTCCAGGCTGTCCAAAACGACAAGGACGGCAAGGTCGCCTTTGCAGCCATCGACTACGCTACGCCGGGCGATCACGACTACGCCATCAAGGAGGTTGCCGGCAACGACTCGACCATCGTCTACGACGCGAAGGACGTGAAGGTCCACGTCAAGGTCACCGACGAGAAGGGCGAGCTGAAGGCGGTCGCCACCTACGACGGCGAGAAGGCCGTGCCGACCTTCACCAACTCGAAGCCGACGGCCGACGCCACTATCGAGGCGACGAAGACCCTCAGGGGCAAGGACCTGACGGCTGGTGCGTTCACTTTCGGCCTATATCAAGGCGACACGACTACGGTTGATCCCATCCAGACTGTCCAGAACGACAAGGACGGCAAGATAAAGCTCATCCTCACCGGTCTGACCATAGGCGAGTACGACTACACGCTCAAGGAGGTCGCTGGCGGCGATTCGACCATCACCTACGATTCCACGGCGGTGAAGGTCCACGTCTCGGTGAAGGCGGACGGTGACAAGGCAAAGGCGACTGTCACTTATGACGACAGGAATGACGCCCCGACCTTCACCAACAAGTACCAGCCTGCCGAGACCTCGGCTACGCTCACGGCGAAGAAATCGTACGTGAAGTCCGACAACACGCAGGCCACGCTCAAGGGCGGCGAGTTCACCTTCGACCTGTACGAGGGTGATCTGACGGCTGAGCAGCTGAAGGGCAAGCAGCCCATCCAGACCGCTGAGAACGGCGAGGACGGCACCGTTGCCTTCCCGACCATCGACTACACCAAGGCCGGCGAGTACAAATACACCATCGCGGAGCAGAAGGGCAACCTGTCCCACGTGACTTACGACGCTACGGTGCACCATGCCGTGGTGACGGTCGTGGACAACGCCGGCCAGCTGGAGGCGAGCGTCACCTACGACGACGGCAAGACGGATGCCCCCACCTTCAAGAACACTTACGACGCAACCGGCTCCGTGGAGCTGACGGCGACCAAGGTCGTTGCGGTCGCGCCGGGCTTCACGCACGACACTAAGCTGAAGGGCGGCGAGTACACGTTCGAGCTGAAGGACGCCGACGGCAAGGTGCTCGACACCGCGAAGAACGACGCCGACGGCAAGGTCAGCTTCACGCGCGAGTTCCAGCTCTCCGACTTGGACGGCGCCGCGAGCAAGGACTTCACCTACACCATCGTGGAGCAGCCGGGCGCGGAGCCGGGCATGGTCTATGACAGCCATCCCCTCACCTATACGGTGACGGTCACGGACGGCGGGAACGGAGCACTGAATGCGAAGGCGATCGTGACGAGCGCATCCGGCTCGGATACCTTCACCAACACCTACCAGCCGGCCGCGACCGGCCTGGCCCTCGGTGCGCAGAAGAGCTATGTGAAGAAGGACGACAACACGCCGATCGTCCCCAAGTGCGGCGAGTTCACCTTCGATGTGTACGAGGGCAACCTGACGGCTGAGCAGCTTGCCGGGGCCAAGCCCGTCCGGACCGCGACCAACGGCGCGGACGGAAGTGTTAACTTCGACGCCTTCTCCTACGCGAAGCCGGGCACGCACGAGTACACCATCGTGGAGCGGAAGGGTGATCTGGCCTACGTGACCTACGACGCCGCGGTGCACCATGCCGTGGTGACGGTTGCGGACAATGCCGGCACGCTGCAGGCGAGCGTCGCCTACGACGGCACGAATGTCACGAAGCCCAGCTTCACCAACACCTACGAGGCACAGGCGACGGACTCCGGCGCGATCGCCCTCACCAAGAGCGTTGACGTGCACGACGGCAGCTATCAGCTAAAGGCGGGAGACTTCGCCTTCGAGCTGGTGGGGTCTGACGGCTCGGTGATCCAGACCCAGAAGAACGATGCGCACGGCAAGGTTGCCTTCGACAAGCTGACCTTCGACCATGCGGGCACCTTTACCTACACGGTCCGCGAGATGCAGCCGACGGGGGACGCGCCGGGCGTGCCGGGCGTGACCTACACCGGCAAGACGTACACCCTGACCTACGTGGTGAAGGACAACAACGACGGCAAGCTGGTGGTAGAGAGCTCTACGGTGAAACCGAGCGAGGGCACCGAGAACGGCGTCACCCCCAATACCATGACGTTTGCGAACAGCTACCAGCCGGGTCAGACCTCCTACCAGATCTCTGGCACCAAGGTGCTTGAGAATGCCGACCCGGCCACCACGCGGACGCCCGCCGATGGCGAGTTCACATTCGCGCTGATTGACGTGGCCACCGGGCAGGAGATCGACCGGACCACGAACGTGGGTAAAGCGTTTACCTTCAAGGCCATCTCGTACACCGCAACTGGTTCGCATGCGTACCAGGTGAAGGAGGTTGCGGGCCAAGATGGCACCATCACTTACAGCGATGCGGTGCTGGACGTAACGGTGAACGTGACCGATGACGGCAGCGGCCAGCTGACCGCGACGGCGAACAAGACGGCTGCGGATCTGACCTTCACCAACACCTACACGCCGACGGCAACGACGGCGACGATTACCGGAACGAAGGCTCTGACCGGCCGCGACCTGGCCGAGGGTGAGTTCTTCTTCGACCTGAAGGACGCCGACGGTAACGTGGTGCAGACGGTGCAGAACGGCGCCGACGGCACGTTCGGCTTCGCGCCGCTGCAGCTGGACAAGGTGGGGACGTACGTCTACACCGTGTCCGAGCGGGCAGGGGCGACGGCGAACGGCGTCACCTACGACACGACGGTCTTTACCGCGACGGTGACGGTGACGGAGAATGCGGAGACGCACGCGCTGGAGGCGCAGGTTGCCTACAGCAAGGGCGGCAAGGCTGCGGATGCGGTGGCGTTCAGCAACAGTTACGCGCCGGCCGCGACTGAGGTGAAGCTGGGGGCCTCCAAGGTGCTGAGCGGCGAGGACCTGAAGGAAGGGCAGTTCTCCTTCCAGCTGAAGGATGCCGACGGCAAGGTGCTGCAGACCGCAAAGAACGCGGCGGACGGCACGGTGGGCTTCGAGGCGATCTCGTACGACAAGCCCGGAACGTACGCCTACAGCATCTCCGAGGTGGACGACGGTCAGAAGAACGTGACGTACGACGCGGCCGAGCACCGGGTAACGGTGACGGTGACGGACGACGGTGCGGGCCATCTGGTGGCGACGGTAACCTATGACGGCGCCGTGGCGCCGGTGTTCAAGAACACGTACACGCCGCCGACCACCCCGCCGACGGAGCCGCCCACCAATCCGCCGAGCAAGTCACCGGTGCCGAAGGAGGAGAAGCCGGGTCTGCCGTATACGGGCGATACCAGCTTGTCGCCGATGGCCCTGGGTGGCATCGCGGGCGGCGCGGTGGTGCTGATCGCCGCAGGCGTTATCCTGCGGCGCCGGAACCGGTAGCTACGGCGGCCGAGAAGGGCTTTGATTGAGGGCGGGTGGTCGCAGGGCGCGGCCGCTCGCCCTTTTTGGTGAAAGGCTATGTTAACCCGCCGTTTGCACGTCCGGCTCCAGATGGAACTCGTACTCCGGCTCCATCATCTTCTTCCGGATCTTTTCGTAGCGCCCGTCGTCGAGCTGCTCGCGCATGAGTGACGTCCTGTCCCCGACGCGTGCGGCCTCGCGCAGCCATCTAAACCACATCAGGCAGCTGTGGAGCCTGCGGGTCGATACGCCCTTGAACCTCTCGAGGAAGTGGCCGAGCGAACCCTGCGCTTCAGCATCCTCTGGACCGTGTCCCGCTCGTACCCGGTGAGCCTGCCGTGGGTCCTCGGGACCGCCCTCGCGGCGCCCTTCCCGCCCTTTCCGGACATGGCGTCCTCCGATCTCCCGGGGCCGGCCGATCCGGCCCTCAGGGTATCGGATTCCCAAATTTATCCGTATATGTGCGGATGAATGCGGGAGGCGTTCGGATAAAGTTGATAATCAAGGCCTTTGTCGCATTCCGTGCGGGTTATATGCAGGTATGCCTGCGCACGCTATCATGTATGGGTTAGACCGCAACTATGTACCTCATACGCGAAGGGATGCGCATGTATCTGAAGATCGACATGTTCTAGCTGGGCTTACCCCCGCAGTGGCGCCGCGCGCCCCATCAACTCTGCCGATTTTCGCCTTCACGCACATAAAGGAGTCCCGCCATGCGCGACAAGCTCGAAAAGATCATTAAGGCCTACGAGGAGCTCGAGAAGAAGCTATCTGACCCGGCCGTCGCCTCCGATATCAAGGAGTTCACGCGTCTCAACAAGGAGTACGCGCACCAGTCCGACCTCATTGCCGCCTCGCGCGAGTACATCGGCGCGCTCGATGACATCGAGGCTGCCAAGGAAATGCTGCACGATACCACCGATGCCGATGAGAAGGAGATGCTCCAGATGGACATCTCCGAAAACGAGGCCAAGCTCCCCCAGCTCGAGGAAGACATCAAGTACATGCTCATTCCGAGCGACCCCAACGACGACAAGAACACCATCGTCGAGATCCGCTCCGCCGCCGGTGGCGACGAGGCGGCCATCTTCGCCGGCGACCTGTACAAGATGTATCAGCGCTTTTGCGAGTCGCGCGGCTGGAAGACTACCGTGCTCGATTCCAGCCCCAGCGAGGCCGGCGGCTTTAAGTCCATTGAGTTCAAGGTCGAGGGCGACCGCGTCTACTCCGTTATGAAGTACGAGTCCGGCGTGCACCGTGTCCAGCGCGTTCCCAAGACCGAGTCCCAAGGCCGTATCCAGACCTCCACGGCAACCGTCGCCGTGCTTCCCGAGGCCGAGGAGATCGACGTCCAGATCAACCAGTCCGACCTGCGCATCGACACTTACTGCGCCTCGGGTCCTGGTGGTCAGTGCGTTAACACCACCTACTCCGCCGTGCGCATCACCCACCTGCCCACCAACACCGTGGTGCAGTCGCAGGAGCAGCGCTCCCAGATTCAGAACCGCGAGGTCTGCATGCAGATGCTGCGCGCCCGCCTCTACGAGATGGAGCTCGAGAAGCAGCAGGCAGAGCTCGGTGCCGAGCGCCAGAGCCAGATTGGCCACGGCAACCGTTCCGAGAAGATCCGCACCTACAACCAGCCCCAGGACCGCGTGACCGATCACCGCATCGGTTTCAACTCCACTTATAACGGCGTCCTTCTGGGCGACCAGCTCGGCACCGTCATCGAGGCACTCGCCGCCGCCGAGCGTGCCGAGAAGCTGGCACAGGCCGTGTAGTAGGTTCCGCCGTTCTACCGAACGGCGGACCGGCCGACGCTGCGCGGGCCGCATTTGGACAATCTGACGTTCAACTTCAAGGGCGCGACCAGAAGGTCAGCGCCCTTTCGTTTCACGTCACCTTGTCTCAAATGCGACCCGCTCGCTGTCCGTCCTCTACCTGCGGCGCTGCCTTGCTCCGGATGCGGTATGCTCAACCTGCGGCGCCTTAGAGGTAGTCATTGGGGACGTTCTTAAATGACTAGGTTGGGCACATTGCTTTGAGATGTTATTCAATCGGCTTTGATGGCCATGAAGCCGGCTACCTGTTCAAAGAAATTAGCGGCATTTATCTGCAATTGAAAATAATGCTCAAAAAATCGTTCAAGAAGTCGCAGTGCATTTTTTGATGCGTCGCACGTCAAGTGATTTGGCAAGTTCTTGGTTAGATATTGGTCAGTTTTGGGTCAACCTTGCCAAAAGCTTGACGAATGCAGATTTTGACGTCGACGAATGAGCACTTCAGGCAGGTTCCAAGCAAAATTCTGGGCTGATTCTCGATAATCGCCTTCAATCGCCCCTTGCCATGCGCTGGCCTCGCGTACAATCTGCTCCGACATTCGCGCGCCGTCCGGCGCTTAAGAGGGGAGGGCCCCATGGCAAACGAGATTTGGACCATCAAGCGTTGTCTCGAGTGGACCAAGGAGTACCTGGCCGAGCGCGGCGAGGAGCACCCCCGTCTTTCTGCCGAGTGGCTGCTCTGCGCTGCCACGGGTTTGGCACGCATCGACTTATATATGCGCATGGACGAGACGCTTAACGCGGCTCAGCTCGAGACCATGCACGCGGCCGTTGTTCGTCGCGCTAAAGGTGAACCGCTGCAGTACATCACCGGCAGCACGCAGTTTCGCATGATCGACGTCACGTGCGCCCCCGGCGTGCTCATTCCGCGTCCCGAGACCGAGATGCTCGTCGAGGAAGTCCTCAATTATCTGGATGCCGAGGTGCTGAGCCCCGAGACTGCTGCCCGTCAGCGTGTTGAGCTGCCTTGGAACGATGAGGTCGAGGAGGCACGCAAGGC
>OLQL01002322.1_pt1 | contig 13336 bp, 10 predicted proteins | sample 1672971 | NCBI WGS metagenome assembly OLQL01 (sample SAMEA3136742, study PRJEB25190) | human gut metagenome | biome: human gut; feature: human-associated habitat; material: faeces | place: Austria | collected 2013
CGCAGATGAAAACGCTGATACAGACAATAAAGAAGATAAGGAAAGTAAATCAGATCAGGATAATAAAACTGATACAGACAATGAAGAGAATAAGATTGAAGAAGATAAAACAGATAATAAAAACAACAAAGATAATAACAGCAATGCAGATAAGACGGATAAAGATACAGAAACTACCGGTAAGCTGGAACCTGCAGATGATATGACACAGGATAAAGAAGATACGAAGAAAGATGATGAAGATGGCGCAGGTGATAATATCTTTGATAATCCTGTTCTGCCGGACGATAAGGATGACCGTCCTACAGATGCAGAGGATTCTCTTTCTGATGAAGAAAAAGAAGAGAGGGCTGCACTTAATCATACCTGCGACGGTATTACAGTAAGTGGAGTTAATCTTCCATGGTATGTACAGTTCAGAGTTTCAAGCGGTGACAGCTATCAGTTTACCAATGAATCAGATGCAATGATTTTCCAGTCTTATGAATTTGAACTCTGGGATCTTAAGAATAATACAGAATACGAGATCCCTAATGGAGATTATATCAGTGTCACTGTGCCGGTAAAATCCGGATATCAGTATACTATCGAACATCTCCTGGACAACGGGGCAACTGAGACGATTATTCCGAGTGTAGAGAATGGTATTATGGTATTCAGCACACATTCTTTCAGTCCATTTGGAATTGCAGGAAGCAGACAATTAGTAGGACCTGATGCAGGGAATGATACGGACGACACAGATGCGGTAACTCCTGCACCGGCTTCCTCCGACAGTCAGAGTTCTGATTCCGGAAAGAACAATACAGTATCTATGAATGACAGTTCTGACAGCAATAATGGTTCTTCTTCTGATCAGAATGATAATTCAACGGAAAATAAAGCTGTGAAAAATAACAATACAGTAAATACCGGAGATACAACATCAATTATGCCGTTTGTGATACTGTTTGTGGCAGCTGCAGTGATCGCCGGTGTGGCTGTATTTATAAAAAAGAGAAAGAAATAAAAGAATAACACTGATTCCTCCCCCATATAGTTTAACAGGAGGGGAAGCAATGAAAGTCAGAGCAATTTTGAAATCACTATTATTTGCATATGCATTAACAGGAGTGGCATTACTGCTTTTGGCCCTGGTACTGTTTGCTTTTGATCTGGGAGAAACAGCTGTAGATGCGGGGATTATTATAATTTATGTACTTGCATGTTTCATGGGAGGCTTTATGGCCGGCAAAATTGTGCGTAAAGACAAATATCTGTGGGGTGTTATCACAGGTCTGGCTTACTATGTATTACTGTTGACTGTCTCTGTTATGGCAAAAGGCGGCTGGGATATGAGTGCAGCTCATGCAGTTACAACATTTTTTATGTGCACAGGCGGTGGAACACTGGGTGGAATGCTGTCGTAAAAAAAAGCTTTTAAAATGAGAAGATATATGATATACTATGCCAAGAATATAATTACATAAGGAGGATAGAGTTATGGAACATATCAAAACCCTGAATACAAAGAATTTACAGAACACTGTAAAAAAAGGTGGATGTGGCGAGTGCCAGACTTCCTGCCAGTCCGCATGTAAAACTTCCTGTACAGTAGGAAACCAGAGCTGCGAGCAGAAATAAGATCAGCTATGGAGAAATGAGATAAGCAGCGGAACTTTTATTCCGCTGCTTATCTTACGCTTAGAAAGGATTTTAGTAAAATGAGTCTGATTCACCGTTATAAAAGCAATGGCTTTAATATTGTACTGGATATCAACAGTGGATGCATCCATCTGGTAGATGAGGTTACATATGAGGTTCTTCCATATCTGGAAGAGGGCCTTGGCACAGAAGCTATTGCAGAGAAACTGGAAAACAAATATAACAGAGAAGATATTGAGACATCTGTAAGAGAATGTAATAAGCTGAAAGAAGATGGAATGCTTTTTACAAAAGATGTTTATGAGAATGTAATTGAAGAATTTTCAAATAACCGGCAGACCGTTGTAAAAGCATTGTGCCTGCACATTGCTCATGACTGCAATCTGGCCTGCCGTTATTGTTTTGCCGAAGAAGGCGAATATCATGGCAGAAGAGCTCTTATGTCCTATGAAGTCGGCAAAAAAGCTCTTGATTTCCTGATCGCGAACTCCGGTTCCAGAAAAAACCTGGAAGTAGATTTCTTTGGCGGCGAGCCGCTGATGAACTGGCAGGTTGTAAAAGATCTGGTAAAATATGGCAGAGAGCAGGAAAAGCTTCACAATAAGAAATTCCGTTTCACTTTAACAACAAACGGAGTTCTTCTGAATGATGAAGTAATGGAATTCTGCAATAAAGAGATGGGCAACGTTGTACTGAGTGTGGACGGACGTAAGGAAGTACATGATTACATGCGTCCATTCAGAAAAGGTGCAGGAAGCTATGACCTGATCATGCCGAAGTTCCAGAAGTTTGCAGAATCCAGAAATCAGGACAAGTATTATGTAAGAGGTACTTTTACTCACCATAATCTTGATTTCTCCAAGGATGTGCTTCATCTGGCAGATCTTGGATTCAAACAGATTTCTGTAGAGCCTGTAGTTGCGGCTGATACGGAGGAATATGCGATCCGCGAGGAGGATATCCCCCAGATCATGGAAGAGTATGATACTCTTGCAAAAGAAATGATTAAAAGAGAGAAAGAGGGAAAAGGATTTAACTTCTTCCATTTTATGATCGACCTTACAGGTGGCCCTTGTGTATACAAGAGACTGTCAGGCTGCGGTTCAGGAACAGAGTACCTGGCTGTAACACCCTGGGGTGATTTTTACCCATGTCACCAGTTTGTTGGTGAAGAACAGTATCTCATGGGAAATGTAGACGAAGGCATCACAAAGCCGGAAATCCAGAAGGAATTCGGCGGATGCAACGTTTACACAAAGAAAGACTGCAAAGACTGCTTCGCACGTTTCTACTGTAGTGGCGGATGTGCGGCAAATGCATTCCATTTCCAGGGAGATATCAAAGGCAATTATGAAATCGGATGCGAACTCCAGAGAAAACGTGTGGAGTGCGCCATCATGATAAAAGCCGCACTGGCATGTGATTAGTGGGCAGTAATCTGTCTGACTGATACCGCCGTCGGCTGTTATCATAACAGAAAATGGCTGGCAGGCGGATGAACATGACCGCGGACAAAAAATCAAGAAGGGAAAAGAACTATGAAGAAAAGTAAAGGAATCGTAGTGCTGCTTCTGACACTGATCCTGACTGTGTTCTTTTGCTTTACTGCAGCCGTAGGTATCGGTCCTACCGGAACCGGTGCAGCAAAACATATCAACACGGGTCTTGATCTTGCCGGTGGTGTCAGCATTACCTACCAGGCTAAGGAGAGCAATCCGACAAGCGAAGAGATGTCAGATACGATCTACAAGCTTCAGAAGCGTGTAGAGCAGTACAGTACTGAGGCTCAGGTATACCAGGAAGGATCAGACCGTATTACAGTTGAAATTCCTGGTGTTACAGATGCAGATACTATTCTGAATGATCTGGGTAAACCAGGTTCCCTGTATTTCATCACAAAAGAAGATGCTGACGGAAATCAGAACTTTACTACAGGACAGGATGGATATGTTCTCTCCAGAACTATGGATGAGATCAAGGAATCCGGAAGTGTTGTTCTGGAAGGTTCTGATGTAGCAGATGCCCAGGGTGGTGCGATCCAGAATCAGAACACAAGTGCAAAGGAATATGTGGTAAGTCTTACTCTTACTTCTGATGGAGAAAACAGTGGTAAAACAAAATTTGCAGAAGCTACAAAGAATAATGTAGGCAAGCAGATCGCTATCGTCTATGACAATGACATTATCAGTGCTCCGAATGTAAATGAAGAGATTTCCGGCGGAAAAGCACAGATTAGCGGAATGTCTGACCTGGAAGAAGCACAGAACCTTGCTTCTTATATCCGTATCGGTTCTCTGGGACTGGAACTGGAAGAACTTCGTTCCAGTGTTGTAGCTGCACAGCTTGGTGAAGAAGCAATCTCTACAAGTGTTCTTGCAGGTGCAATCGGTCTGATCATCGTTATTATCTTTATGATCATTGCATACCGCGTACCTGGTGTAGTTGCAGGTATCGCACTGATTCTTTATACATCATTAATGCTGATCACGCTGAATGCCTTTGATATTACTCTTACTCTTCCGGGTATTGCGGGTATTATTCTTGGTATCGGTATGGCGGTGGATGCCAATGTTATTATTTATGCCCGAATCAGAGAGGAAATTGGTGCAGGAGTTTCAGTAAGGAATTCTATTAAGTCCGGTTTCAGCAAAGCTTTCTCTGCAATCTTTGATGGAAATATTACAACACTGATCGCAGCCTTTGTGCTGATGTGGCTTGGTTCAGGTACTGTTAAGGGATTTGCTTATACACTTGCCCTTGGTATCGTGATCTCCATGTTTACAGCACTGGTTGTATCCAGACTGATTGTAAATGCACTTTATGCAGTTGGTGTACGTGATCCGAAATTCTACGGATCTGCAAAAGAACGTAAGGCAGTTGATTTCCTTGGAAAGAAGAAAGTATTTTTTGCTATTTCCATTATCCTGATCCTCTGCGGTCCGGCAGCGATGTTTGCTAATTCGCATGCAGGAAACAAAGCGTTAAATTACAGCCTTGAGTTCTCAGGCGGTACTTCTACAACTGTTACATTTAATGAAGATATGGATATTAAGACCATTGATTCTGAAGTAACTCCTGTTGTAGAAGAGGTGACAGGAGATAAAAATGTTCAGCCTACAAAGGTAGTCGGAACAAATCAGGTTGTGATCAAGACACGTTCTCTGAATCAGAGCGAACGTGAAACTCTGCAGAGTGCACTGGTTGAGAAATTTGGTGTAGATGACAGCACGATTTCCACAGAAAGTATTTCTTCTACAGTAAGTAGTGAAATGCGTCGTGATGCGATCGTAGCCGTTATAGTAGCTACAATCTGTATGCTTCTTTATATCTGGTTCAGATTTAAAGACATCCGTTTTGCAAGCAGTGCGGTATTTGCGCTTCTGCATGATGTTCTGGTTGTACTTGCATTCTATGCTATTGCCAGAGTATCTGTCGGTAATACATTTATTGCCTGCATGCTTACGATCGTAGGTTATTCTATCAATGCTACAATCGTTATTTTTGACCGTATACGTGAGAACCTTCACAGTGGTTCCAGAGAAAAACTGGCAGAAATTGTAAACACAAGTATCACTCAGACTCTTACAAGAAGTATTTATACCTCTTTTACAACTTTTGTTATGGTAGCTGTTCTTTATATCATGGGTGTTTCTTCTATCCGTGAATTTGCAGCACCTCTGATGGTTGGTGTTCTTGTCGGTGCATATTCTTCTGTATGTATTACAGGTGCGTTGTGGTATGTGATGAAAAAGAAATTTGCAGGAAAAGGACAGCCGGCAATTGCTGCAGCTTCCGCATCTGCAAAGTCCTCTTCAAAGCCGAAGAAAGCACGTGATGTATCACAGAAAGATCCGACTCAGCCAAAGAAGAAAAACAGAAAAAGAGTAGCTGAACGTCTGGCTGCCGAAGAAGCAGCTAAAAAACAGCAGAATGATGATGCTGAATAAAACAATAATTGTCTGAAAAACAGGCAGACAGAAATATCCCGGGGTAAAACTCCGGGATATTTCTATGAGGAGAGAAAATATATGGAGAAATGGGTAATAGCAGCAAAAAGAGCAGATTTTAACCAGATCGGTCAACAGTTTCATATTGATCCGGTGATTGCGAGACTGATCAGGAACAGAGATGTGATCGGAGAAGATAAGATAAGAGAGTATCTGTCAGGAACAGTACAAGAGCTTCCTTCTCCCTGGCTGATGAAGGATATGGAAAAAGCTGTAGATATCCTGGAGAAAAAAATATCGCAGAAAGCAAAAGTCCGTATTATTGGTGATTATGATATTGATGGTGTGACCTCTACATACATTTTAATGAAAGGCCTTGCGAGGATCGGAGCAGATGTGGATACTTATATTCCGGACAGAGTTGCAGACGGATATGGGATTCATGCACATCTTATAGAAAGAGCGGAAACGGACCGGATCGATACGATCGTGACCTGTGATAATGGAATTGCTGCGGCTGCTGAAATCCAGATGGCAAAGGATAAGGGAATGACAGTGATTATTACAGATCATCATGAGGTTCCTTACAGGGAGGAAAAGGGAGAACGCCAGATGGTGCTTCCTCCGGCAGATGCGATTTTGAATCCGAAACAATATGATTGTCCATACCCGAATAAAAACCTGTGTGGAGCAGTGGTGGCCTTTAAATATATTACAGCACTTTACGAGAGATTTGGTGTTCCGGCAGAGGAGCTGGAAGATTATTATGAACTGGCGGCTATTGCAACAGTAGGAGATGTTATGGATCTTCAGGGAGAGAACAGGATTCTGGTAAAAGAAGGGCTGTGCCGTCTGAAAAATACCAAAAATCAAGGATTGCAGGAACTGATCCGCGCAAATTCTCTGGAAGATGCTAAAATCACAGCTTATCATATCGGATTTGTGCTGGGACCATGTATCAATGCCAGTGGCAGACTGGATACAGCTGCCCGTTCTCTTGCACTTCTCAATGCAAAAACAAAGGAAGAAGCAGCAAGGCTTGCCGGAGATCTTACAGCTCTTAATCAGAGCCGAAAAGCTCTCACTGAGAAAGGAAAAGAAGAGGCAATCCGGATCATAGAGACTACAGAGCTGAAAAATGACAGAGTACTGGTAGTTTATCTTCCAGATTGTCATGAAAGTCTTGCCGGTATTATAGCAGGCAGGATCAGGGAAAAATATCACAGGCCTGCCTTTGTATTGACGGGCGGTGAGACAAGTGCAAAAGGAAGCGGAAGATCAATAGAAAGTTACTCTATGTATGAAGAACTGGTAAAATGTGCAGACCTGATGATACAGTTTGGAGGTCATCCGATGGCAGCAGGTCTTTCTATAGAAGAAAAAAATATAGAAGAATTCCGGAGACGTCTCAATGTCAACTGTACGTTGATGGACGAAGAATTGCGTCCTAAGATCGTGATTGATGTGCCGATGCCTGTGTCTTATATTACAAAAGAACTGGTAGAACAGATTTCGCTTCTGGAACCCTTTGGAAAAGGGAATACAAAACCGGTCTTTGCACAGAAAAATCTCAGAGTGCTTGATTACAGTATTATCGGGAAAAATAAAAATGTAGTAAAATTAAAACTTCTCGATCCGCAGGGGATTTCAGTGGAAGGCATTTATTTCGGAGAAGCAGAGGATTTTGTGAACTTTATCAGGGAAAAAGACAGTATTTCTGTTACTTATTATCCGGAGATCAACAGATTCAGGGGACGAGAGAGTCTTCAGATTATTATTCAGAATTACTGTTAATATTGCCGCCTGTTTTGTAACCGCCGGTAAGCCTGGAAATACAAATGTCAGGGCTTAACAGTAACTTGATTCTGAAATAAAAAGGTGATATACTATAAAATATTTATGAGCGAACAGCAATATAACACACACTGGAGGAGAAATAAAATGAAGAAAATTGAAGATTATGTATTAAGTATACCGGATTTTCCTGAACCGGGGATTATTTTCAGAGATATTACAAGTGTTCTGCAGGATGCGGATGGCCTGCAGTTGGCCATCGACTCCATGCAGGACTGTCTTAAGGATATAGATGTGGACGTGATTGCAGGAACAGAGTCCAGAGGCTTTATTTTTGGTGTACCGATCGCATATAATCTTCATAAACCATTTGTACCGATTCGTAAAAAAGGCAAACTTCCCCGCGAAACAGTATCTGTAAGCTATGATCTGGAATATGGCAGTGCAGAGATTGAAATGCATAAAGATTCCATAAAACCAGGTCAGAAAGTGGTTATCGTTGATGATCTGATCGCAACAGGCGGTACGATCGAAGCAGCGATCAAGCTGGTGGAACAGCTTGGCGGTGAGGTTGTCAAGGTTGTATTTCTCATGGAACTTGCAGGTTTAAAGGGACGCGAAAGACTGAATGGGTATGATGTAGCGTCCGTAATTTGTTATGATGGTAAATAGGCACAGCTGATTGTGCAGGACAGGCAGGTGGGAGCATATGACAGAGATAACAAAAAGTACAGAAGCAAAAAAAGATGAAATGCAGGTTGAAAAAGAGAAGCTGGAATCTGTAAAGAGAGCAGATGCGGCAGTAAAGACCATGCATGATTTTACAAGTCCGGAGGTGCTTTATAAAGAACTGATAAACAGTGTTCTGAAGTATCATCCATCAACAGATATTTCCATGATAGAGAAGGCATATAAGGTTGCAAGTGAAGCTCATGAAGGACAGAAGAGAAAGTCTGGAGAGCCATATATCATTCATCCTTTGTGTGTTGCCATCATTCTGGCAGATCTGGAACTTGACAAAGAAACGATAGTTGCAGGTCTTCTTCATGATGCAGTTGAAGATACCTGGATGACCTATGAGGAAGTGGAGAAGGAATTTGGTTCAGAGGTTGCACTTCTTGTGGATGGTGTTACCAAGCTGGGACAGTTATCTTATTCTGCGGATAAAGTAGAAGTTCAGGCAGAGAACCTCAGAAAGATGTTTCTTGCCATGGCTAAGGATATCAGAGTTATTCTGATCAAGCTTGCAGACCGTCTTCATAATATGCGTACCTTACAGTATATGCGTCCTGAAAAGCAGCAGGAAAAGGCCAGAGAGACCATGGATATTTATGCTCCTATTGCCATGCGTCTGGGTATTTCCAAGATAAAGGTAGAGCTGGATGACCTGTCGCTGAAATACCTTAAGCCGGATGTATATTATGACCTAGTGCATAAGGTTGCCCTGCGTAAAAGCGAGAGAGAACAGTTTGTAGGTGCGATCGTAAAAGAAGTTAAGAAGCATATGGATGATGCCAATATTAAGGCACAGGTGGACGGACGTGTAAAACACTTTTTCAGCATCTACAAGAAGATGGTAAATCAGGATAAGACTATTGATCAGATTTATGATTTATTTGCTGTCCGTATTCTTGTAGATACAGTGAAGGATTGTTATGCTGCCCTTGGTGTAATCCATGAGATGTATAAGCCAATTCCGGGACGGTTTAAAGATTATATTGCCATGCCGAAACCCAATATGTATCAGTCATTGCATACCACATTGATCGGACCCAACGGACAGCCCTTTGAAATCCAGATCCGTACTTATGAAATGCACAGAACTGCAGAATATGGTATCGCTGCACACTGGAAATATAAGGAGTCGTCTGACGGAAAAGCTCCTGTAGGTAAGAGTGAGGAAGAGAAACTGAACTGGCTGCGTCAGATTCTGGAATGGCAGAGAGACATGTCTGATAACAAAGAATTCATGAGTCTTCTGAAGAATGACCTGGATCTTTTTGCGGACAGTGTTTACTGTTTCACTCCACAGGGAGATGTTAAAACACTTCCAAGCGGTTCTACACCGGTGGATTTTGCGTACAGTGTTCACAGTGCAGTCGGAAATAAGATGGTAGGTGCCAGAGTTAACGGTAAGCTGGTTCCGATTGAATATGAGATCAAAAACGGCGACCGTATTGAAATCATTACTTCACAGAATTCTCAGGGACCAAGCCGCGACTGGCTGAAACTGGTTAAGAGTACTCAGGCAAAGAACAAGATTAACCAGTGGTTCAAGAAGGAATTAAAAGAAGATAATATCCTTAAGGGCAAGGAGATGCTTGCGCAGTATGCGCGTGCAAAGGGATTTAAGATCGCAAATTATACAAAAACCCAGTATCTGGAGGCTGTTTTGCGTAAATATGGTTTCAGGGACTGGGATTCAGTACTTGCTGCAATTGGTCATGGCGGATTGAAAGAAGGTCAGGTTTTCAATAAGCTGGTGGAGGCATATGATAAGGAAAATAAGAAGAATCTGACAGACGAGCAGGTTCTTGAGGCTGCTTCTGAGACACAGGAAAAGCTTCACATTGCCAAGAGTAAGAGCGGCATTGTGGTAAAAGGAATCCATGATGTGGCAGTCCGTTTTTCCAAGTGCTGTAATCCAATCCCGGGTGATGAGATTGTAGGTTTTGTTACAAGAGGACGTGGGATCACAATTCATCGTACAGATTGTATCAATGTGCTGAATATGTCTGAGACAGACAGGACACGACTGATTGAGGCAGAGTGGCAGCAGCCTGATACCAAGGAAAAAGAGAAGTATATGGCTGAGATTCAGGTTTATGCAAATAACCGTACAGGGCTTCTTGTGGATCTTTCTAAAATATTTACAGAACGTAAGATCGACCTGCGAAGTATCAACAGCCGTACAAGCAAGCAGGAGAAGGCAACTATTTCCATGAGTTTTGAGATTGGAAGCAAAGAGGAACTGCGTTCCCTGCTCGAGAAGATCCGTCAGGTAGAGAGTGTCATTGACGTAGAGAGAACTACAGGCTGATCATGGAAAAATCTGCTGGAACATTATTTTATGGAACTGCTGCAGATTGACAGAAAGGAATAACATGAAGAATTTAGAATTACAGAAATGTATATTAGGACCTGTATATACAAATTGCTATCTCCTTAAGAATAAAGAAACCGGAGAACTGATCATTGTTGATCCCGCAGATTGTCCGGAGAAGATTGAAATGAAGATTTCCCGGATGAATGGAAAACCGGTGGCGATTCTTCTTACCCATGGACATTTTGACCACATTCTGGCTGCACAGGCAGTAAAGGAGAAATATAATATTCCGATTTATGCCTGTCGTCAGGAAGAGGAGATGCTCCGCGAACCTTCGATCAATATGACTGTACATTATGGACAGGGATGTTCTATTGTGCCGGATGTATTTCTGGAGGATCTGGATGTTATCAGACTGGCGGGATTTTCCGTTCAGATGATCCATACACCGGGACATACCAAAGGAAGCTGCTGTTATTATCTGAAAGATGAAGGTGTATTGTTCAGCGGTGATACAGTGTTCTATGGCTCTGTTGGAAGAACGGATTTTCCGGGTGGAAGTACAGCAGAAATCGTGAGAAGTCTCCATAAACTGGTAGATTCGCTTCCTGAAGAGACCGAGGTTTTCCCCGGACATGATGCATCTACCACTATTGGTTATGAAAAGAGGTATAATCCATTTGTGTAAAATAGGCATTCTGTTTGAGAACAGAGATTTTGAACATGATGTTTATGAACTGATCAAAGCGTTTTATCCCGAAGCGGAGATACATACTCTTTATGAAAATGCTGAAGCAGAGTATGACCTCCGCTTCAGTGTGGAACGGGATAATGACAGTTATATCATAAAATACGAAAGGACAGAGAATCTGTCGAAACAGGAAACAGAGCAAAAAGGGGTAATTTCCGCAGACATACTTTCTAAAGAGAATGCAGGCTGTGGAATACAGGATGCTCATGCTCTGAGAAAAGAGAATAAAGATAATATCAAATATGCTCTGTATCAGTTGTTGGTAAAACTGACGGGCAGAACTCTTCCATGGGGAAATCTGACAGGAATACGTCCTGCCAAACTGGCAATGGGAATGATCGAATCCGGAATGAAAAATACGGAAGCAGCCCGGGAGATGCGTGAGAGATATCTGGTAAGTCCGCAGAAAACAGCGCTTGCCATCACTATTGCAAACAGGGAAAGAGAGATTCTGAAGGATATTGACTATGAAAATGGATACAGCCTTTATATTGGAATCCCGTTTTGCCCAAGTATCTGTCTGTATTGTTCCTTCAGCTCCTATCCGCTGAAAGTGTGGGAGAAGAGAACAGATGAATATGTGGAAGCTCTCTGCCGGGAGGTAAGAGAGACTGCTCTTATGATGAAGGGAAGAAAACTGGACACCATCTATATTGGCGGCGGTACCCCGACTACACTGCTTCCACATCAGATCCGTAAGCTCCTGGATACAGTGGGAGAAGCTTTTGGCTATGAAGGACTGGCAGAGTTTACTGTGGAAGCCGGCAGACCGGACAGTATTACACGTGAAAAGCTGATGGCGATCAGGGAGTATCCGGTAACAAGAATTTCCGTAAATCCACAGACTATGAATCAGGAAACCCTGGATATTATCGGCCGCAGACATACTGTGGAGCAGACAAAAGAAGCGTTTCATCTGGCACGAGAGCTGGGATACGATAACATTAACATGGATCTGATCGTAGGTCTTCCGGGTGAGGATATTCACATGGTAGAGCGGACTCTTGAACAGGTTCGTGAACTGGCACCGGACAGTATTACCGTACATTCACTGGCAGTGAAACGTGCAGCAAGGCTGAATATTTTTAAAGAGAAATATCAGGAAATGTCTTTTGAGAATAATCAGGAAATTATGGATCTGACCATGAAAACTGCGTATGAAATGGGAATGGGTCCTTATTATCTGTACAGACAGAAGAATATGAAGGGAAATTTTGAAAATGTTGGCTATGCAAAGGTTGACAAAGCGGGAATTTACAATATACTGATTATGGAGGAAAAACAGCCTATCATCGCACTGGGGGCAGGCGGTTCTTCCAAGCTGGTCTTTGACCATGGACAGAGAATTGAACGTGTGGAGAATGTAAAAGACGTTTCTAATTATATTTCCCGCATTGATGAGATGATCGAGAGAAAACGGACAGCAATAGCTACCTGACTGTAGGATGTGGAGGTAACATTTTGGACACAGTACAAAAGACAGCGGCAGGTTCACAGCAGAGGATCCTGGAATTTGACCTTGCTTCTGAACTGCATCATGGAATGCTGGTAAGTAATCTGGCTTATGCGGTTGCAGAGGAGATGGGACTGCCGCATGAACAGTGCTATGAGCTTGCAATAGCAGGAATGCTCCATGATATAGGAAAGCTGAAGCTGACAAGTTATATTAACGGACAGGAGCAGGATCCTCTGGTGATCGAGGAACTGAAGTATGTCCGGATGCATTCTACATTGGGATATGAGGAACTTAAAGGGCAGGGATATTCGGATTTTGTATTGGAGAGTATCCTGTACCATCATGAGAATTATGATGGCAGTGGATATCCGTCCAATAAAGCAGGTGATGACATACCCATAGGTGCCCGGATACTCAGAGTCTGCGATGTATATGCAGCATTGATCTCTGACAGACCATACAGAAGAGGATTTGATATTTCTTCAGTTATGGAGTTGATGATCGATGAAGTAAAAAATTTTGATATGCAGGTTTTTCTTGCGTTTCAGAGAGTGGTTCATAATGGAGACGGGCAGAATTTTTATAAAAGAGGAGGACAACATGGCATTAAAGAAGAAACCGGTAACCGGTATGAAGGACATTTTACCAAAAGAGATGGAAATCCGTAATTATGTGATGAACATGATTCGTGAAACATA
>OLQL01002329.1_pt1 | contig 13316 bp, 12 predicted proteins | sample 1672971 | NCBI WGS metagenome assembly OLQL01 (sample SAMEA3136742, study PRJEB25190) | human gut metagenome | biome: human gut; feature: human-associated habitat; material: faeces | place: Austria | collected 2013
GCGGCTTGCGGAATATCCCTTTTAGCAGTTTTACTCCAACCAAGGTAGAACTCCATGTTCGATTGTCCGGAACAAAGCCATACCTCTCCGGCCAATACATTATTGAAAGTTTGTTTCTGCTTTCCGGCAGAAACAGTCAAAGTATATGGGCCGCCGGCCTTCAAAGGCTGGAGAGTGATTGCCCAATCACCATTGGAAGCAGTTTTCACAGACTGTTTCTGTTTAGCTATTGCTACAGTCACTTTTTCTCCTGCGTTTGCTTTGCCACGGATAGTCAGAGGCTGCCCATGTTGAAGCACCATATTGTCAGTATACAGTTCAGATAAGTGTAATCCACCGAAATCTCCCGTAATCGCAGAATATACCGTTTTCGCAAGAATGCCGGCACCCTCTACATTAGGATGTACAGCATCCGGAAGAAGATACGGATACGGATAAAGCGGCGCATGGAAATCTATCAACTGAACCCCGGCATATTTAGCTATTGTCTCGATACTTTGCTGAATTTCTCCATGCCAATCACGGGTACCCGACTCAAAACGAGGATGACGATCGGCAATCGGTGTCAGTCGGGCAATAATAATATGACATTTAGGATTAACAACACGGAAAGAATCAATCAATGCCAGATAATCTTTCACGAAATGATCACGATAGTTCGGCCAGTCACGAGGATCCGTATCATTGATTCCCAAGTGAATAACAACAATATCACCGGCAAATGCAAGCGCTTTTTTAAATTCTTCCTGCTGCATGTAAGGGCGGTGTCCTTTATTTAATAAAGTAGCCCCTGATTTTCCGAAATTTCCAACTTCATAAGTATCGCCCAAAAGTTGCTGCAACTGTGAAGGATAAGAATCCGTTGCCGGATTTGGAAGAGTATACCCATACGTAATACTATTCCCCACGCAAGCAACTTTTATCCGCTTCTGTGCGGACAAAACTGCGCAAATCATCAAAAATAGAGATAAGAATAGTATCTTTTTCATTTCTTGTTTATATAAGGTTTAACAATATCCACCCATTTAAGGTAGCCTTTACCCAGTAAGTGTAAACCATCATTTGTATACTCAATATTCATCTTGCCGGTCTTCTCATCAACAAAATGAGAATAGAGATCAATATAGGTCACGTGTTCTCTGTCAGCCAGCCGAAGCAGCCCTTCATTAATCTTTTTCACCTCTTGCCAACGTGACGTATGTCCGCCAAACATCTTATAATGATCGGTTACCGGAAGTACACTTTGCAAATATAGCTTTGTTTTTGGAGATTCTTGTTTAATTTTTTGAGTAATCATACCAATACGATGAACAATTGTATCCGCAGAGGTGCCCCGGCTTACATCATTTATACCGATCAACAAGAATATTTTAGCGGGTTTTCCTTTTAAAATCGCATCCAGCCGATCATAAACACCCATACAGATATCACCACTGATTCCCCGGTTTTTGACATGCTTATTATTCAATAATTCACTCCATTCTCCCCCGTTAGTAATACTATTACCCAGAAAAATGATATCTTTTGAAGTCACAGGCAGCTCCTCAAACAGAGTTGCACGTTGATAATAGAACGTAGAATATTTGCGTTCCTGTGCGTTGCCCGCCATTGAGGCGAGCAACAACATCATTAATAAAATTTTCTTCATTCGTTTTTATTTTTTCTCGATCACTTCGTTTTGTCGGGCGAATAGATAAGTCCGTCCACTGCATTTTCTCCGTCAGGAGTTACAAAAACTGTAGTAAACATCCACTTCACCAACCGCACCTCGGGCATATTGAATTTGCCAACCGGCAATTTCAGGAAAACTTTATTCCAGCCTTTATTCAGATGTACGGCGATAGGCGGACGTGCCACACAATTTTCATTTCCCAACGCTATTTCATTACTCTTTGTACTATGAGTAGCTGTCCATACAGGCGGCTGTATTTCTTCATTATTGATCCAGATACGGCTGCCTTTATAGTCCCATTTACCTTGTAACGGAGCCAAGTCCATTTCCGAACGACCATAATTCTGAAATTCAGCCCATAGCCCTACTTCCTGATCTTTCGGAGAGTAAACCCATGTATAGGCATAAGCCGTATGATTCTCTTGCGGATCTTTATAGAAAGTAGGTACCATTTTCCCCCATACATGACGAAGATAGATACCCGCACCAATGGCAGGGAGTACCCCATACTCTTTTCCTTCATATAAATAAGAATCCTTCAATTCCTGTTCCGGAGGAAAGACTTTATTCAAATCTCCACCATTAGGAAATGCATCAATAATATTCCATTTTACATTCGTCTGTTTTACATAGGCGAACGGATATCCCTTAAATGTATGCTCTTTATGCCAAAGCATACGATTCTCAAAATCAGCAAATTCTTTAAACTCCGGAGAGTCTTCAGAAGGTAAGATAGTACCATTCTTATCAAAATATTCTGTACCTCCGCCTTTCCATGCACGTTCAGCAATAGCCAGCATATTAGGATAGAAATTATTCTCAAGTATAATATTGCGTTCGTTAGCTACGTAACGGTCATTCCAGATGGCAAGAATTGTCCCTGCAATATCGTCACTTCCTTGCTCAACATTATAAATACGGCTGTTATACAATGCAATGATATCGCCAAAAGTATCAAAATGATTGAGATAATGAAACTTAGAATCAATTGCGGGAATACCTTTTTGGGCTTTTCCACGATAACTCCACAAATGCGTCATATCAATTTCGCCAGGTTTATAATGCCATCCCGGATTCCACGAAATTACTTTCTTTCCTTTGGCACGGACATATTCGACCATTTCCGGAACGAACTTTAGATTGGTAAACCGAACTTCATCCGTACCAATATGAAGATAAGGTACATCAAAAGTCTCGCAAACTTCATCTACCAGCAATTTAAGAATTTTCATTCCTTCCGGGCTCTGCATATCATGACGGAATGTACGGACAAAAGCCTCACTATGCCCCGGCATATCAAATTCCGGGATTAAAAGTATATTATGCGCTTTACAAAAAGCGACTAAATCTTTCGCTTCTTCCAATGTATAGTATTTACCCGGCATACGAGTCGTATTCACACTGTCATTCAGCATCGGAAAAATTTTACTTTCCAGCCTCCACGATTGATTTTCAGTCAGGTGCCAATGAAAGACATTAATTTTAAAACGTGAAAGAACAGCAATTTCACGTTTCAATTCTTCAATCGACATATACGTACGCCCTACATCCTGCATAAAGCCACGTATTCGGAAAGCAGGCCAGTCAACAATTGAACAACCGTTGAATGTTGCCTTTTTCTTTCGCACATCCTGTAACTGGGCCAAAGTTTGCATAGCCCAATATACACCATGCTCCGTCACAGCCTCAACCGTAACTTTACCATTATTTACCACCAGGCGATAAGCTTCGTCTGCGTTCAAAGGTACCTCTTCTAATGAAGGTACCAGTTTCACTTCAATACTTGCACGAGCTTTGTCATCAATGACTCCACCCCTATCGACAACAAAAGCTTCCCACTCTTGCCGAAGCACCGGAGTAGAAAGCTTTGTTCTGCCCAGTACAAAACTGGAACTTAAAGGAGTAAACTTTTGCGGCTCCGGAAGCAGGTGATATTCACCTGCCCGGACCGTAGAAATTGTGCATAAGTAAATAATGAAACTGATTAAGAAAATTTGTTTATTTCTCATCGGTGTTTATTTAGTTTATGGGGGAAAATTTCTCATTTAATAATGTCTTTCAACTTCACTGCCTGGAATGTCATATGTGCCACACTGCTTTCATAAAGAATACCAACCGTTCCCCAGAAGTATGGACAGGAATAACGATTTCCCGGATCATAGCTTTTATTCATGACCTCATCCATCAGGCTGCCCTTATTCGGGATCAGATCCCAGTCAATATACTGTAAGTAATCCTCTTTAATCAGACGCTCGATCATGTAATCCGAAGGGATCAGCACGTCATAGGACTCACCGCCGGAAAGCTTGGTGTACATCATTTCGTTGGATTCGAAGGTTTCGTAAACTACAGTACAATTATATTCCTGCTCAAACTGTGTCAGAAGATCCAGATCCATATATTCTCCTGCATTATAAACCTTCAGGACATGGTTCTCCGCTGCACCGCCTCCGCACTTGATCAGTCCGAAGCCAAGGGCGAAAACCAGCAGAAGGGCGATCACGCGCTGAATCTTTTTCGCATGCTTGCTGGCATGCTTTTCCAGGAGCTTTGGAAGCACGTTGGCAAAAACCATGACAAGCACAATGACCAGGATTACAATTGTGGATAGGGCGTTGATGGTAGGGTTGATTCGTTTGGTCATATTATAGACCACAATGGAAATATTTTTTACACCGTTTCCGGATACAAAGTACGAAATTACGAAATCGTCAAAGGACATGGTAAATGCCAGCAGCGCACCGGCGAAAATGCCATCCTTGATCATGGGCACGATTACCTTGGTCAACGCCTGGAACGGGGTTGCTCCAAGGTCCATGGCTGCATTTGCCAGGTTCGGGTCAAGGCTTCGCACCTTGGGATAAACACTGATGATCACATATGGTGTACAAAAGGAAATGTGCGCCAGCAGCATGGTAAAGTACCCTTTCCGAAAGCCCAGTGAAGAAAACAGAAGCATCAGTCCGATTGCAGTAACAATATCCGGGTTCAAAATGGGCAGGTTGTTGATATTTAAAAGTGTTTCCTTTAACACCTTCCGGGACTTGGAAAGACCGATTGCAGTGATGGTTCCCAGCACTGTGGAGATCACAGTTGCCAGGATGGCGATGGTCACAGACACGTAAACCGCTTTGCTGACTTCTGTATTATGCAGCAGCTCTGTATACCATCTCATGGAAAATCCCGTAAACCTGGTCAGGGATTTGGAGGAATTAAAGGAAAAAATCATGGTCACCAGGATTGGCAGGTAAAAGAATACCAGACAGATGGCCACATAAAATCTCTGAAAAAAGCTTGTTTTTTTCTGCATGATACTCTCCTACTCTCCTTTTTCCTTGTCCATCCGCTTCATCAGACTCATGGAGATCAAAATGATCACCGCCAGAATCATGGAAATGGCACTTCCGAAATTCCAGTCTCCAACTGAGATAAACTGGGACTCGATCAGGTTACCGATCAGCATGTACTGTCCGCCTCCCAGAAGCTTCGGGATAACGAAGGAGGAAATGGCAAGAAGGAAAACCATCATAATACCATTTACCACCCCTGGCAGGGACAGCTTCCAGATTACCTTCCAGAAGGTCTGGAAACGGTTGGCTCCCAGATCGTAGGCTGCCTCGATCAGGGATTTGTCCATTTTATTTAAGGAAGTATGGATAGGAATGATCATAAAGGGCATAAAGTTACAGATCAGACCTACCATTACGGAAAAATCCGTATACATCATGCTGATAGGGCCCAGTCCGATTTTTGCCAGAAGGTTATTGATGATTCCGTTATCTGCAAGAAGATTCATCCACGCATAGGTACGAAGAAGCATGTTGATCCACATTGGAATGGTTACCAGCATAATGAGAAGTCCCTGGACTTTCTCAGAGCATCTTGCAATGATCAGGGCAAGGGGATAGCCAAGCACCAGGCAGATAAAGGTGGTGAGAAGTCCCAGCCAGAAGGATTTCAGGATCACATTCAGGTAGGTAGCTTCCAGGAATTTGGCAAAATTCCCCCAGGTGAAGGAAAGTGTCATTACTTCATTTCCTTCTGTGGTGAACGCATACAGGGCAATGAGAAACAGTGGGATCACAAGGATAACAATTGCCCAGATAAAGTAAGGGATGATCAGGCGCTTAAACTGTTTCATCAATAAGCTCCCATTCTGTACATGACGTGAATGTCTTCCGGTCCGAATTTCAGTCCTACCTGGCGGCCCACTTCCGCATAATCGGTGGTCTGAACTTTATAGGTGCGCAGTTCTGTTTCTACGAGAATTTCGTAATGAACGCCTTTGAAGGTGACGTTTCGGACAACACCGTTGATTTTCGCCTGAGATGGTTCCACAATGTCAAGGTCCTCAGGACGAAGCACAACCTCGATTTCTTCATTATCCTCAAAGCCTTTGTCCACACATTCGAATTCAAATCCGTCAAACTGAACCAGATAATCTCTGATCATAATTCCTTCTATAATATTGGACTCTCCAATGAAACTTGCTACGAAACGGTTTTCCGGCTCGTTGTAAATATCGGTAGGAGAACCGATCTGCTGAATTTCACCGTTATTCATAACGACCACAGTATCAGACATGGAAAGGGCTTCCTCCTGGTCATGGGTAACATAAATGAAGGTAATTCCAACCTCCTGTTGGATTTTTTTCAGCTCAATCTGCATCTGTTTTCGTATTTTCGCATCCAGGGCGCCAAGAGGCTCGTCAAGAAGAAGGATTTTCGGCTCATTTACCAGCGCACGGGCAATAGCCACTCGCTGCTGCTGTCCGCCGGAGAGCAGGGTGACATCTCTTTTTTCGAACCCCTCCAGACCTACCATTTTCAGCATTCTAGTGACTTTCTGGGCGATCACGTCCTTGTCCACTTTTTTCAGATTCAGGCCGAATCCAATGTTCTCTGCCACATTCAGATGGGGAAAAAGGGCATATTTCTGGAAAACGGTGTTTACCTCTCTCTTATATGGAGGCAGCTTGGAAATCTCAATTCCGTTAAACAATACTTCGCCGCCGCTTGGCTCCTCGAAGCCTGCAATAATACGAAGGGTTGTGGTCTTTCCACAGCCACTTGGTCCCAGAAGGGTGAGAAACTCGTTCTCATAGATGTCCAGATTGATTCCGCGGAGAACCTGCTGGTCATCAAAGTTTTTTGTGAGGTTTTTCAACTCTATGAGTTTGTTCATTCGTGTGCTCCTTTCCGTCCCTAAGTGGAAATATCCATATATTTCCTCATGCCGTGAAAAAACCGGCTTTTATCAGGTGATTTTCTTCGCTGATTCCTGTGAGCAGACTACTTATACTTCCTCTTTAACTTCTTTATAAGAGAGTAAACAAGAAGGATCACCACTGTAAAAGCCAGCATAATCGTACACAGGGCATTGATTTCCGGCGTGACACCGGTTTTGATCTGAGTGTACACCTTAATTGGCAAGGTAGACAATCTCGGACCGTTAATAAAAATACTGATTACCACGTCGTCCATGGACATGGCAAAGGCAAGCAATGAGCCAGACGCAACAGCTGGCATGATCAGTGGCAGCGTAACGTCAAGAAAGGCTCTCATGGAAGTAGCTCCAAGATCCCGGGCAGCTTCCTCAAGGGAAGGATCCATGCCCACCAGCCTTGCTTTTACTTCCATCAATATATAGGGAACGCAAAACACCGTATGTCCAATCAGCAGAGTAAGCATTCCGAAGGGCAGATTCAGCATGTAGAAAAATGCCATCAGCACCATACCCAGAATAATTTCCGGTATCATAAGGGGCAAAATGGAAATGTACTCCAATGCGCCTTTTGTTTTCCAGTGAATCCGTGACAGGCCTACAGCGCCTAAAGTTCCGATAACTGCTGAAACCGCGCAGCTGGCCACGCCAAGGATCAGGCTGTTTACCAGTGCTTCCATCATGGCACTGTCTGCGAAAAGCTTTTCGTACCACTGGAGGGAAAATCCGGTGAGACGGACAGGCAGCTTGGACTCATTGAAGGAGAAAATGATGACTACGGCTACTGGGAGGTACATTAAGAAGAAAATGATACCAAGGTATATCTTCTCAAAGCGGGTGCTCCGTTTCATGCCAGAGCCTGTATTTCTCTTCTTTCCAAACTTTTTAACTAATGTACCGTTTTTAGCCTCGGCGCCTTCACCTTGCATTTTCGGATCCAGCACTTCTATTTCATTATTTTGTGTTTTTATCATCCCAGTCCCTCCACTTCTTTCGCATTGGTGACCTTGCGGTACAGCAGGATCATCAAAGTGGTAAGGATCATCATGATCACTGCCAGAGCTGCCGCAAAGGGCCAGTTATTTCCCCGGGTCATCTGATCCTGGATCAGACTACCTACCAGCACAACTTTGTTTCCGCCCAGGATATCTGCTATGAAAAACAGTCCCATAGATGGAATAAAGGTTAGGATTACGCCGGACAAAAGTCCTGGCAGGGTCAGCTTAAAGCTGACTGTCCAGAAGGCCTTCGCCTTGCCTGCCCCCAGATCGCGGGCTGCTTCTACCAGTGACCAGTCCAGTTTTTCTGCACTGGAATATACTGATAAAATCATAAATGGCAACAACACATATATCATACCAATGATGATTGCCGGGTAGCTGTACATGATTTTCAGCGACTTCTCGATCAAGCCAAGCTTTTTCAGCACAAAATTCAGAACGCCTTTTTTTTGAAGGATGATGATCCAGCCGTAAAGTCTAATCAGGGAATTTACCCAGAAGGGAAGCATAAGAAGAAGCATAGCTTTCTTTTTGCCGCCTGCCGGTAATTTCGCCATAAAATAGCCAAACGGATACCCGATCAGGGTGATAAAAACAGTACTTGTAATGGCCAGCTGAAAGGACTGGACAAAGGTGTCCAGGTACACTGGTTCCAGGAGCTTCCGGTAATTATCCAGGGTAAAGATCCACTGCACGCCGTGGACTTCTCCCGGGGTGGCAAAGCTTAAGGCTACCATGTAGATAAGAGGGCATGCCACGAAGATTAGAGTGAAAATATATAATGGCAGGATCATCCAGATGGTGGCGCGGGGGTGTCTGGCGGGTGCAGCACTCTTGCTGTTGCCGCGGATTTTTTTTTACAGGCACAGATTCCTTGCTGTTGCCGTGGCTGTTCTTTGCAGGTGCAGATTTCTGGCTGTTGCCACGGCTGTTACTGAGACCGCCCATCACTGATTTCCTCCTGACATATCAGCAGGCTCTTTCGTCTTAATCTCCCGATCTACTACAACTGCATTTCGCGGATCAAAATACCATTTTATCCGCTGACCTGGCTGAATGTTTGCATTCATGCCAAACCGGCTGGCTGTGATTTCTGTGCCGTCAGACAAAGCAAGCAGAACTCGCAGCTGACCTGCAGCGAAATTCTTCTCCTTCACAGTTGCGTGAAGATGTCTGCCAGTTTTCTCAGCTTCATTTTGCTCAACTACATTTTCCATTTCAGCTTCATCCAGCAGAATATTTTCGCTTCTCACAGCCAGGGTAAGCTGCTCTCCCACCTTTACAGTCTCTTCTGTATAAACTGAAACAGTGTCATTACCTATTTGAACCTGTGCATAAGAACCATTTATTTCTGCAACTTTTCCTTTTAAAATATTGGCATTTCCCACAAAGGTTGCCACATAGCTTGTTTTCGGATGGTTGTAAATCTCATCCGGAGTGCCGATCTGCTCAAACTGCCCCTGATTCATTACCACGATCCGATCGGACATATTAATGGCCTCTTCCTGGTCGTGGGTGATATAGATAAAGGTAATTCCAAGCTTCTTCTGCAGTCGCTTCAGTTCCAATTGCATCGTCCGTCGAAGCTGCAGATCCAAAGCTCCGAGAGGCTCGTCCAGCAGCAGTACACGTGGATTATTTGCCAATGCTCTTGCAATGGCTACACGCTGCTTCTGCCCGCCGGAGAGCTCCGCAGGTTTTCGTTTCTCGAAGCCTTCCAGCTGAACCAGCTCCAGCATTTCCTTAACCTTTTTCTTTATATCCGCTTTTGGTACTTTTCGTATTTTCAGACCATACCCGATGTTATCCGCCACGTTCATATGGGGAAAAAGGGCATAATTCTGAAATACCGTGTTCACATCTCTCTGGTTTGGCTCCAGATTCGTCACATCTTTCCCCTCCAGCCATATACTTCCGCTGTCCGGCTGCTCAAGTCCTGCGATGATGCGAAGAGTGGTCGTCTTGCCGCAGCCGGAAGCACCCAGCAAGGTGACGAATTCCCCCTGATCAATTTGCAGATTGATTCCCTGTAGAACATATTCTTCTGATGTAAAACTTTTTTTCAGATTTCTTAATTCAAGAAATGAGTCAGACATTTGTCTCCTCCTTTCTGGAGCGTGTTTGAAAATTATTCCTGCAGGCTTCCACAAATTGTGACACGCATTTTGAAGAAAGCCTTTTTTAACACGCTCTGCTGTAATGTTAAGTGAAGTACGAAAAAAATACGGGATACCCCTATAGCCATACATTCAGAAAATCTCTATATAAACACGGTGCATGTTTATATAGCGCCATTACTGTATATTGCTATATCGGTAACCCGTATTCCCATATAATTCTTCAAAAAAAGGTACAACTTTTCTAAAAAGCCTGGGGCGGAATAACCTGACATGTACCTCATCTCCTTTGTTTGCAATCAAGGTGTATTCTATCATAGAATGAATCATTTGAAAACAGTTATTTTCCCATTGATAACATATTTTTTCATTTTCATTTAACAGATCAGGAGCAGAACCAAATTGGCTCTGCTCCCTTGCAAAATGTTATCCAATATTATATTTTTTACGTATTTCTTCTTTATCTTCTTCAGAAATTTTAAGTGCATCCATAGCCTGATCCACAGACCAGTTCATTGTTTCTGTAAGAGTTTTAATTGAAGAAACCAAACTCTCGCAAACTCCTTTTTCATAATTTCTCTGTGCTACATCGTCAAGAACATGTCCCACATCTGTTACCTCACTTTCTAAATCCATTTCCATTTGGATTCCAAAATCGTCCTGCAAAATCATCCTTTTCTCTGAAGCCGGGAGTTTCTTCATCCGGATATATTGGAATTTCAGAAACATACAAATCTCCTTCTATGTATTTCTCTGCAATTTCCTGTATTGTACACTCCCTGTACTCCTGCAGACAGCTTTTCATAATCCATGCAAGAATAATCTTGTTTGATAATAATTTCTTACATGCGTTATCATACGCTGCCTTTTCTCCTGCGGTAGAAAGCATTTTTGACAATTTGTTTGGTACTTTCATTCACCACAAGCCTTTCTTTATGAACTTTATCTACATTTTTATAATAACACATACTGCGTTCTTAAATCTATAAAACTTTTATTAAAAATATTAACTGCCTTTCTTTATTCACACTATCCATTTAAAGATATTTATTGAGCTTTTACCAACACCATGATACAATAGCTTCAAGGGTTTTTACTACATTTGAGGAGGTTTTCCATGAAAGAAATTACAGCTGTAAAAATTAATCCAACAGATTTTGCTCCCTTTGGCACTTACTGTTCCATGACTGAGCCGAAAGGTTATCCTTTACAGGGCGAAATCCACAAATTTTATCCGGATCGTATCTCAGGTACTTGTATGGGAAGTATGGGATTTTCTCCCATTGCCGTACGCAAAGATGAGCGAATCGTTAAGATGGCAGAATACCACACAACCACCTGGGAAGGCATCGTAGCTCTGGATGATGATATGATCATTCATGTTGCTCCTGCATCTGCCGGTACGCCAGTCCCGGAACTTACAAAGGCCTTCATTGTTCCCAAAGGACATATGGTAAAGATCAATGCTGCTATCTGGCATTTATGTCCTCTGCCTGTAAACAACGATGTCCTTCATGCAATGATCATTTTACCGGAATGTACTTATGCCAATGACTGTACGGTAGTTGAGTTTGAGGAAAAAGACTGGTTTAAAATCGTATAATCAGAATTTTCACCCACGATAAATCAGAATTTTTACCCAAGATTTTCTTGACAAATGGCTGCTTATAACTTAAAATATCTTTTGTGTCTGATAAGTGTATAAATTTTTATACACTTATCATTCCATAAGCTGGAATAGCTCAGTCGGTAGAGCACTTCACTCGTAATGAAGGGGTCGTGAGTTCGAGTCTCATTTCCAGCTTTTTTTATTTGCATCAAATAGATATTCCTGATCTGCTTCGCTGCTTACTTATTGTAAAAAGATTCAAAAAGACTGCATTCCTCACATCTGAAATTCAGATATGTAAATGCAGTCTTTTTTGCTATTTTATTACTTATTTGCTATTTCTGTCTGCTTTGTTATTGTCATTTTTTACTGTGGCTCTTTTCTTCACTGTTTCTGCCTTTTTCTCTGCCTTGACAGCTTCTTCTACTTTCGTAGCTTTTTCTTCCTTTACTGACTTCTTTGCTGGAGTTTTTGCCTTCACAGTCCTTACCAGTTTTCCTGCAGTCTTATCTTTCGCAGTCTTATCTTTCGCAGTTTTCGCTGCGGTCACTTTCTTCCTGGCTGGGGCTTTCCCGGGAGTGCAGCTGTAAATGCTCACACCAAGTGCCGGCAGCTTCACCTTAATAGAATACTCCCGTTCATCGCACTCTTCTGCTTTTGCTGTCTTCACACGAGAATTCACTACACCCTCTCCGCCGAATTCTGCTGCATCGCTATTAAAGATTTCTTTATATTTTCCTGCAAAAGGCACGCCCACCTGGTAATTCTCGTAGGGTATTGCGGCGAAATTACAGATTACAAGCAGCGTTTCCTCTGGTTTCTCTGTCTTACGCAGGAAAGTGATCACATTCTCCTCGTATTTCATCAGCTGAACCCACTCAAATCCGTCATACTCATCATCCATCTGATAAAGAGCAGGCGAACTCTTATAAAGGGTATTCAACGCCTGAATGCATTTGGCAAGTCCCTCCGGCATATCAGTCCCCGGTGCCATCATTTTACAGCCAGGATGCACCATCATATAGGAATAAGCCTCTCTCACCTGTGCCAGCTTCTGCTTCTCATCTCCCGGAAGTTTCGCCATAAACTCATTCAGGCTTCCCACATCTCTGTTTCCAAGAGTCAGAATATAATGCTCAGAATATGCATATAAGGTGGACAAAGTCAGCTGGTCATGATAATTCTTCCGCAAAATCGGATCTACTGACAGATAGAACAGGAAATCTCTTGTCCATCCGCCACTCCACTTATAATCAAACCCAATGTGATCATTCTCCACACTGTCAGTCAGCTCCGGCCACAGACCATCCTCCTGTGCGATCAGAAGTGCTCCTGGATCACGCTTCTTCACAATGGAATTCAGATGCTTCAGAAATTCAATGGCAGGAAGGTTCTCATTGGAGCCATACATATTCGGTGTCCATCCATCCTTTCTTCCATAATCCAGATAAAGCATGGCATCTACATCATCCATACGAAGCCCGTCCACATGGAAGACCTCCAGCCAGAAACAGGCATTGGAAATCAGGAAATCCATTACCATAGGACTGTCATAATTATAAAGCATGGTGCCCCACATCGGGTGGACTGCCATTTCCGAGTCTTTCACTTCATAAAGGGCTGTTCCGTCAAATTTCTCCAGACCGCCTGCGTATCTCGGGAACTGTGCCGGTGACCAGTCAAGGATCACGCCT
>OLQL01002342.1_pt1 | contig 13252 bp, 7 predicted proteins | sample 1672971 | NCBI WGS metagenome assembly OLQL01 (sample SAMEA3136742, study PRJEB25190) | human gut metagenome | biome: human gut; feature: human-associated habitat; material: faeces | place: Austria | collected 2013
ATTTGACCGTTGAGGCCGTCAATCCCCAGGGCGGGCGCAGGGTGTTCACTTCCCGTGATTACCCGGCTTTTGTGATCACGGATCCCGCCGCCGTGGCGTTTTTCAAGTTTTTCACCAAGGATGAGCGGGTATGAGTGGGCGGTGAGGTATGCGGGCGGCCATGAGAGTTTGTGGGAGGAGTGCAGACGGGTGCTGGATGCAGGAGGTGTGGCGGCGATGAGCGGAGAGGTGGTGTTGCTGGGATGGCTTGAGGATGGGGGGAGCGTGTTTTATGTGCATTTGGCGTGGGGGAGTGTTCATGAGCTGGTGGAGCTGGCACGGAGGTGTTTGGGTGAGCAGGCGCAGGGGGTGGAACGGGTGAGGTTTGAGCGTGGAGGGAGAGAGTGGGACAGGGGGATGCGTGAGGTGGCGTTGGTGGATTTGTTAAGTATTAAGATTGGAAGTTAAGATATTATGTTTATTAGTCATTTGATTGCGAATGGTTTTTTGCGCGAGGAGGCTGGTGATGGGGGCGCAAATGGCGGAGGCCCGGTGAGCCTGATGGCTGGTGCCGGAAATAGTGCTGGTGGAGATGGGGCTGGAAGTGGTGATGGAGCTGGAGGAGAAGGAGATGGCGGCGCAGCCGCGCCCGGAGCGGGTGCCGGGATGAGGTATGATTTGGGAGATGAGGCGGCAATGACGGCATGGAGGGAGGCTCTTGGGATGAATAAGGAGTTTGCGGGCGCGGAGTTTTTGCCCGCTGCCCCGGAGGGGTTGCCGGAGGGGGTGTGGGATGCGGAGGCAGTGGAGGTGTTGGGCCGCAAGGCTTGGGAGCTGGGTGTGCCGAAGGAGGCGTTTGCGGGGATTGTGCATGAGTTTGCCACCCGGAGCGCAGAGGCTCAGAGGGCGGCGGATGCCGCCGAGGCTGAGCGCGTGGCCGCTGTGAAGGCTGAGCTGGAGGGGTTGTGGGGAGATGGCTATGGGGCGCATGTGAGGAGTGCGGTGAGTGCGCTGGAGATGCTGGCCAAGATGACCGGGGTGAGTGGTGAGGAGGTGCGTGCCGTGGTGGATGATCCGGTGATCGGCACGAATCCGGTGATGATCCGGCTGTTGGCGCAGATGGGGGCGATGATGCAGGATGAGCCTGCCAAGGGGCTTAACAGGCCCGGAGGCGCGGCTGCGGGGGGGAAGGCGGAGGCGGAGAGGATGATGCATGATCCGAGCCACCCTTTACATGAGGCGTTTATGAATCCGAACCATGCCAATCACAGGTATGCCGACGAGCAGTATAACCGCCTGATGGGGTTTTAGGGTCATGGAGAGCGAGTAAGGACAAGAGTTATTAACAGTTAGTTATTATATTATTATGGCAGTTACAATTAGCGATAATTATCAGGTCAAGTACACGAATAAGTGGGGGGTGCTGTTACAGCAGAAGGTGAGCGCATTGGAGAAGCTGGTGACGGTGGACAGGGATTGCAAGGGGGAGGTGAAGTTTATCGACCAGTACGGGGTGCTTGATTTTAAGGAGAAGACGACGCGCATGGGGAGCACCGCGCTTGATGAGGCTCCTACGTTGAGGCGTTCCATGCGTCCGCGCATTTTCACCAAGGCGGTAGGGTTTGACGAGTTTGACGCGACGAAGCTTGGCGATTTGGATTTACCGGTGAGCAAGACGCTGGAGGGGTTGAGGATGGCGGCGAACCGGAAGATGGATGATGTGATGATTGCCGCGTTTCTGGGGCAGAATTTTGTGGGTAAGGACGGGACGACGGCTGTGGATTTTCCTGCTGCCCGGGTTGTTGCCAAGGATTATGTGGAGTCCGGCACGAAGGCCGCAAGCGGCCTGACGCTGGCTAAGCTGCGCCGGACGTTGCAGATGTTTCAGGAGGCGGATGCGTGGACGGAGGATAGTGCCGCCGCCGGGGATCAGCTTGTGTTTGCGTGTTCTTCCGCGCAGATTCTTAATTTGCTGAGTACGACGGAGGTGACTTCTTATGATTATAATAGCGTGAAGGCTCTGGTGGATGGGAAGGTTGATACGTTTATGGGGTTCAAGTTTGTCCGCACGGAGCGTCTGCCCAAGTCCGAGGGGGTGAGGGAGTGCCTTGCATGGGTGAAGAGCCGCGCCCAGTTCGGGTTGTGGAATGATTTCAAGGTGAAGATTTCCGTGCGGGATGATATGGATGAGGCCCTGCAAATCCGGGCCAAGTTCGCCTGCGGGGCGACGCGGCTGGAGGAGAATGGGTTTGTTAAGGTGTTGTGCGCACAGTAAGGAGTTGTTTCCGGGCAATGTTTGTTGCCGTGGAGCGGCGGGGGGCGGTCTGCGGGCCGCCCTCCGTTTTCAGCTTAGTTTTTTGATGATGTTATGAAGCAGTTGGATGTGGTTAATTTTGCCCTTGCCAAGCTGGGGAAGGCTCCTGTGACGGGGCTGGATGATGAGGAGGTGGGGGCTGTTTTGCGCGCCATGTGGCCGAGTGCCGTGGAGTATGTTGTGCAGGAGGTGAAGCCTGTGTGGGCTAAGAGGGTGACGCAGTTGGAGGGCGAAGAGGATTTGCGGCTGCCCGGTTTTGTGCGGAGCGAGGCGTTGCCGGAGGGGTGCGTGGATGTGGTGGATGTGGATGGGGCCGGGTGGTGCGTGTTTGACGGGAGGTTGTTTTGGACAGGGGAAGGGAGGGAGGTGCGCGTGGTGTATCTGGTGAGGCCGGATGATGCCGTCCATGAGTGGTGCTGTGCAGATGGCGAGCTGTTGGCCGCCAAGCTGGCGTGCCTGTGCGCGTTGATCGTTACCGGGCGCGGGGATTTGGAGGGACGGCTGCAAGCGGATGTGAGGCAGCTGGAGATGAGGGCGCAGTACCGGGCGCGGTTGCAGGATATGGGACGGGGAGGGAGAGATGGAGCGGTGTCTCCGTGGGGGAGGAGGGGGATTGTATGAGCGGGATGAGGGTGGCGTTTACCGGAGGCGAGTGGAACCGCATGGGGGCGATAAGGGATGATGTGGATGGGTATGGCCGGAGCGCGCAGACGATTGTGAATTTTCTGGTGCATACGTTCGGCGGGCTGATGCGGCGGCCCGGCACGGAGAGGATGTGTGTGGTGGATGGAGGGGCCGCTTGCGGGCGGGTGCGGCTGATGGGGATGGATGTGAGTGATGAGCGGCGGTATATGGTGGTGTTTGGAGCGGGGTTCGTGGAGGTGTTCCGGCTGGATGGGAGTTTGGCCGCCCGGCTGGAGAGCCCGTGGACGGAGCAGGATTTGCCGGAGCTGCGGTGGGTGCAGTGTAATGATGTGGTGTGGGTGGTGTGCGGGAGGGTGGCTCCTCAGAGGCTGGAGAGGCATGGCGATGATGATTGGAGGCTGGCGGTGATGGAGTTTGACCGGAGTCCGAGGGAGTTTGCGATTTCCAAGGATGGGGAGGCATGGGTTGAGCGTGGTGCGGGTGGGTTGACGTTTGGTGCTGACCGCCATGTGTTCAGCTCAGAGGAGTTTGGTACGAGTTTGCTTTATACTCAGCATATGGCGGAGCGGGTGGTGGTGGCGCAGACTTACGCGGAGTTGACCGGTACGAGTAATCCGCCCAAGGCCGTTCCGGATTTGTCCGCTGCGGGTACGATTGTTTTGGCGGGGCAGGAGTTGTGGACGGTGAGCGGCGATGTGCGTATTACATGGACATGCTATAAGCAGTATTTCGGGAGGACGGATTATAAGGGGAGCAAGAGTTTGGCTGATTATCCGGATTTTTTCTTTCCCGGATGGGTGGTGAGCCGGTTCGGGAGCGGGTTTAACAGTATGCAGGAGTGGTGGGCTTCCGACGATGGGCCGCAGAGGGCTTTTGTGTGCCATGAGGGGCCGTGGACGCTGAAGACTTACGGGAATGAGGATCAGAGGTGGCAGGGCGAGTTTCAGTTGATGGGTGCGGATGCGGAGGATGAGAGTTTGAACCCTCATAGGTTTGAGGTGCTGCATAAGTTTTGGTCATGGGATGGGGATTACCGGAATTTTGAGTTCAGCGGTACATGTGAACGTCCTACCCGGTTGCAGTTGCGGGTGATGAAGTATAAGCCTGCGGCGACTAATTGGGGCAGGCATGAGTTGAGGCTGCATGCGTGGGATTATGAGGCGGAGGGGGTGGTTGCCGGGGTTGGCGATTATGGGGAGGAGGTGTGGGGGAGTGTGCTGGAGCTGGATGGAGGGAGGTTGTTTCTGGCAGGGAAGGCCCATGCCTGCTGTTATGTGTTTGACCAGCTGAATGGCGGGGGCCGCAAGGTTGGCGAAGAACGGGATGAGGGATGCGGCTGGGTGGGGGGATGCGTGTTGAAGGATGGCCGGGTGTTTTTGATCAGCGGAGGGGCAAGGTGTTGTGTGCTGGATGTAGATAGCGGTGAGGAGAACGAGGTGCTGCTGGAGGGGGTGGGTGATGATTTTTTTGGCGAGGCGGTGTTGCTGGATGATGGGCGGGTGCTGCTGACTCCGTTTTTGGCGACGGCTTTTTATGTGTATGATCCTGCGGATGGGAGTTTGATTCAGGTGGCGCATGCAGGTTTGGCAGTTACAAGCGGGAGTTACCGGAAGGCCGCTGTGGTGGATGGCGGCAGGGTGTTGTTGTGCGCCGGCAAGGATGGCGTTGCATGCGCGGTGTATGATCCTGTGGCGCAGAGTTTGACTGCCTGCACGATGACCGGGAGCAAGAAGGCTGTCTGGCATGTGATGCCGTTGCGGGATGGCCGGGCTGTGTTGCTGGGTGGAGCGAGTGCGGGGGATGTGGCGGATGGGGAGGTTGCCATGGGGAGTGTGTGTTTGTATGAGGATGGGAAGGTGGTTGAGAAGATGGGTTCCTTTTTGGGGCTTGCCGGGTGTGTGGAGAGGGATGACGGGTGTGTGTTGTTGTTGTGGTATGGTTTGGCCGGCTGGACTGAAACTGTGTGGGATTTGGAGGAGGATAAGAGGAGTGTTCAGGTGACGGTGAATGGGTTTTGGCCGAGAAAGTGGAAGTGGTGCGGGTGGCGCAGCGGGGGGATGGATATGGTGAATTTTTTGTCCGGAGCCGTGGGACGGGGCGTTGAGCAGGTTTGGACGGCGGCAGAGATGGGGGGGATGAAGTGGAGGGTGTTGAGACTGAGTTATAAGACGTATGGAGGGGCCGGGCTACCGTATGAGAGGGCTGTGACGGATGTGTGGAGCAGGGGGATGTTTGGAGGAGGGTGCGGATGGCCGAGTGCTGTGGCGATGCACCAAGGGAGGTTGTGGCTGGCCGGGACGGCGGCGAATCCACAGACGGTGTGGGGGAGCGTGGTGGATGATTTTGCCAATTTCCAGATTGGGGACAGCGATGATGATGCGATTCAGGTGACGCTGGCGGCTAAGGATTGCCACCGGATTGTGTGGATGGAGAGTGTGAATGATTTGTTGATTGGTTCCACGGCCCAGGTTTGGCGGCTGAGCGGAGGTGAGGGCGGCGTGGTGACTCCTGATTTTTGCCGCGCTGCCGTGCAGTTGAGAGTGGGGTGCAGCCGGGTGGATGCGGAGGCGACGGATGGAGGATGCGTGTTTGTCCAGAGAGGGGGCATGCGGGTGAAGGAGCTGGGGTACAGTTTTGAGGCGGACGGGTACAGGGCTGCCGATACGACGACGTTTGCCGAGCATGCAGGCGGCCCGGGAGGGTTTGTAGGGCTGGCCGTGCAGCGCGTGCCGGAGGTGAGGATTTGGGGGGTGAGGGCTGATGGCGGTCTGGCGGTGCTGACGTATAATGTTGAACAACGGGTGTGCGCGTGGACGCGGCATGTGCTGGGAGGGGGCGGCAGGGCGTTGAGCGTGGCCGTGATGGATGGGCAGGATGCCGATGAGGTGTGGCTGGCTGTGGAGCGTGATGGCCGGGTTAGTCTGGAGCGGTTGGTGGAGGGGTGCGGCGTGTTCCGTGATGGATGGAGCCGTGGAGGCGATACCGGGGTGCCGTATGAGTCCGTACTGGTTACAAATGGGCTTGCGTTTGAGCGGGGTGCGGGGGTAAAGTCAGGGAGTGTGAGCGTGCGTGCGCGGTTTGTCGCGAGCGCGGCGGATGGGGTGCGTGCAGGGTTTTGCGGGCGGTTGACGGAGTTGAGCAGGAGCCGGGGCGATGTGCTGGACGGCTGGCAGGATTTGACGGTGCCGGGGGTGTGGAGTGATGAGCTGGTGTTTGAGTTGCGGTGTGCCGGGGATGGCGATGTGCGTTTGCTGGGGTTTGATGTGCAGTTTTCAAAGTAGTTTATTGATAATTATGGAATGGTTTCAGTTAGGTATGGCCGGTCTTCAGGGGCTGGCTGGCGCGTTCCGGGGACGCGCCGAAAGGCAAGCCGGGCGGCAGGCGAGGCAGACGGCTTATTATAATGCGTCCGCGCTGGACAGGGAGGCGGATGCGCTGGATGCGGAGAGCGCGGAGAATCAGATGAGGATGCGGGCAATGCAGGGGGTGGCCGTGGGGCAGGCCGCTACGCAGACGGCAGCGAGCGGCGTGGAACGGAGCGGGAGCGCGCTGGGGAGGGAGATGAAGGTTGCGACGCGGTTTGAGCAGGAGGTGAATGATTTGGCGGCGCGTAGTTTGCAGCGGTCTTCCGCCATGAGGGAGCAGGCCCAGATGGAGAGGTGGAAGGGGAGGCAGGCAGAGCGGGCAGGCAAGGTGTCCGGGTTCGGGAGTTTGCTGAGCGGCGTGGTACAGGGCGGCGCAACGGCTTTTAACGCTTTCAAGTAGGAACGATATGGATAAGTTTTCTTTGTTGAGCGGGTACCATGAGCCTGTGCTGGCCGATACGGGGGCCGCAACGGCTCCGGCGCGCGCGGCGGCGGAGGTGGCCGGGGAGATGGGGGCCGGGGCGAGGTTGCTGGCGCGGGAGGATGAGGAGAGGGTGCGGTTGCAGGAGAAGGCGGACAGGATGGCTGATGCGGGGAGTTTTGAGGATGTGAAGAGGTTGATGGAGGAGGAGAGGGGGGCATGGGATAATGCCGAGCTGGCGGCAGGGAATAAACCGGGGAGGGAGGCCCGCTGGAATGCGCTGGTGAGCAAGAGGCTGGGGCCTATGTTCCGCAAGGTTAAGTTTAAGACGCCGGAGGTGAAGGAGCGGGCGCGGCTGTGGTATGATGCGTTTACGTCAACGGGCCGTATTGATGCCGGGCGCAGGGAGTTGCTGGCGAGTAAGGAGAGGGCAGCCAAGTCTTTCAAGGCGAGGTATGATTTTTGCCTGAGGGGTGGGGATTATTATGGCGCGAGGGAAGCGGTGCAGACGGCTGGTGCGGAGGGGGTGATGGAGCCGGATGAACAGAAGCTGATGTTTCAGGATGTGAGTTTCAAGGAGACGGAGAGCAAGGTGCAGACGGCGATTCAGAGAGATCCTTTTCATGGGTTGGATGTGCTGGAGAAGTCGGGAGGGCTGGATGCGGTGAAGGGTAGGCCGGATGTGATTGAGGGTTTCCGGAAACAGGCGGAGGCGGCAAGGCGCAAGGCTCAGGCCGGAGTGGCTCAGGGGTATGTGATGGATGCTTTTGAGGGCCGGGAGTTCCGGGCGGAGGATTTGAAGAAGGATGTGAAGGAGGGGCGCGTGGCCGTGGATGACGCGATGAGTTTGCGCGGGGCGGAAGAGCGACGGAGGAAGGCTGTGGAGAAGATGGGGAAGGAGGAGGCGGAGTTGTACACGAGTCCGGAGGATTTTATGCGGGTGGATGGTTTGTTGCGGGGGTATGAGCCTGATTTGGATGTTGACGGGACGATGTATGCGGAGGTGGAGAGGGAGATTGCCACGTCCATGCTTTCCAAGACAACGAAGGAGAGGATGATGGCGGAGCTGAAGGATCTGGCCGTGGGGAGTGTGCCCGCGCGGTTCCGGGGGGCGGCCAGGGAAGCGGCGAGTGTGGTTGAGGGGATGGTGGATGGGGAGGTGTTCGGAAAGTGGAAAGAGGCGAAGGATGAAGGGGATTTTTCCGGGTATGAGAGGTCTATGGCGGCGGCTTATCAGGTGAGACAGGGGCTGGAGCGGTGGGTGCGGGAGAATCCGGGGGCAAGCCGAGAGGAGATTAGGGCACAGGCTGAGAGGCTGGCGGCGGATGGTATAGGGGTGAAGTTGTCAGGCCGGCGGAATGCTCCGGGTGTGGCGGCTCCTGAGCCTGAAGTGAAGCTGAAGAGTGTTGGCGCGAGTGAGGTGCTGGATGAGTTGGGGGTGGATATGAATGAGCAAGGTAATGCAGCTCTTTTGCCTCCGCTGAATGGGGATTGGGGGGCTCCGGTTCAGGATCGGAAGGAATGGAAAAAGGTTCTGGAGGGAGTGAGTATGAAAGGGAAGGATTTGAGGCAGTGCCATGCTGCCGTATTCAAGGTTTTTAGTGTGAAGTCTGCTCAAGATGTAGCGGCATTGAAGCGGGTGGTGGAGGAGAAGTGGGCGTGGGAGAATGGGGAGAAGTGATGTTTCTAGTTAATGTTTAATAGTTAAAAGTTTTTATGTTTGGAAATGATATTTCACAGGTAGCGGCTCAGGCGAGGGAGTTTGAACGTAGCGGGAAGAGGGATAAGTTTTTGGAAGAGAGCGCGGCTGCGGTTTATGATGACGGAGAGAGCAGGCAGTTGTTCCCTGTGGAGATTGATCCGGCAATGGATCGGTATTTGCGGCAGAAGGGGGAGGGCTGGCAGGCTGACGCTTATCGGAGCTGGCAACGCGGGAAGATGCTGGCCTCCGAGTTGAGAAAGGGTGGGGATGATCCGATGAAAGCGGAGAAGGAGCGTGTGCTGGGCGAAGAGAGAGCCAAGGTGCAGGAGTATGTTAATGAGAGGACAAGGCGCGGCATGCCTTTGTTTCCTGATGCATTGGCGTTTAAGAGTGCTCAGGAGGATGAGGCTGAGTATGCGCGGAGAAAGGATAATGTGAATTGGCATCGGAGCGTGTTTAACGGGGATTTGAAGATGGTTCCGGAGAGTGTGAAGAAGGAGTTTGAGGCGCAGTTTTTCCCGGATAATGAGTTGGGGGATGAGTTGCGAGCGCGGTCGCTGGTGCTGGGATGGGCGTTGGATGAGGGAGGATATACCGAGAATCAGGTTTCGGCGAGGAACGGGGTTCCGCTACTGGAACAGATGTGTATTCGTTTGAAGGAGCAGGGGGAGCAGATTGATTTTAATAAGCCGGGGCTGACGGTGTACAGGTTCCTCAGCCGGAGAGCGAAGGAGGACGCAAGGGCTGACGAGCAACTGAAGAGTGCTGCCGAGAGCGTGAGGCAGGCGGTGCTGACGGGCGGAGACGGGCGGAAGGCGTTGTGGGAACAGCGGGGGCAACTGGGAGAGGAGATGTATAAGAAGGTTGGGAATACGCTGCGATGGGTGAAGGCGGATGCGGAGAGGACAAGGCGAGGACTGGAGCCGGTGTTGCCGCGCGTGATGGAGGGGCTGGAGTGGGCCGTGAAGTATGCTGACGGTACGGCGAACCGGATTTTTCAGCCGGAGGGGATGGCTTCAATCCACCAAGCCCTGAAGGCGATGGATGGTCTTACGGATGCCCAGATGGATGCGCTGGCTGAGATTGTGCAGCGCAAGGGCGGGAATGAGGGGAGTTATATGGCGAATGTATGGAAGGCCGGGAACCGTGGCTGGGAGGATTTGGGTAATGGAATCAGGTCTTTGCTGCGAGGCGGGATTGCGGCTCAGTTGGATGTGGCGGGGGGAGTGAAGGAGTTGTTTGGCGGCGATGGGTCTGCCCTGAAGGCTGACGCGAAGGCGGCGGATGAGTATGGCCGGAGGCTGGATGCTTTTCTGGCGATGGCGCAGGGGACGTACAAGCCGATTAACAAGCCGGAGTATGGGTGGTTTGGGAATGGGGTGCTGAGCGCGGCGCGGTCTGTGCCGATTACGGCGTTGAGTTTTTCCGGTGTGGGGGCCGGGGTGGCGGCGATGTCTTATGCCGGGGATAGTTACAGCAAGGCCGTGCAGGAGCGTCCGGATGGCGGCAGGCTGGCGAGGATGGGCGGCGCGGCGGCGAGCGGTGCAGTGCAGGGCGCGCTGGACCGGGCGGGCGCAATGGTGTCTAAGGGGATGCTGGGTTTGAGGTCCGGGAGCGCGTTTGTGGATAAGTGGATGAATACTCTGAATCTGAGCCGTCAGGCGATGAGGCTGAAGAGTTCCGCCCTGCGGGCCGGGGCGCGATCCGGTGGTTCGTTCGTGGTAACGATGGTGGAGGAGGGTGCGACGGAGAAGTTGCAGGATTTGGCCGATCCGGTGATGCAGAGTTTGGCTTCCGTGCTGGCGGGGGAGGCTCCCGGCATTGATTGGAACAGGTTTTGGAAGGATTTTAAGGATTGGGATCAGAATATGGAGTTGTTTGGTTCCGTGCTGGCGTTTGCGCTGGTGGGGGCCGGGGCGCGGTTTACGGCTGAGGCCGGGATGCAGCGGCAGTTGAGCCGGGAGTATGGGAAGCTGAAGCGGACGTTTGGTTTCAGCGATGCCTTGCTTGCCCGCATGCGTGCGGAGGAGAACGATGTGGCGCGGTATGCGATGATGCAGGATGGGATTCAGGATTTCATGCGGCGGAATTACGGGAAGGAGGTGGACGGAGTGAAGGTGGGACTGGGCGACAGGGATGGGATGCGGAAGCTGGCCGCCCGCGGCGGAGTGAGGACGATGGATGTGGTGGCCGCTGCTGAAGCGCATGCTGCGGAGACGGCGCGAGGGGTGGATGAGGTGCGCGTGGACGGAGCGGAGGTACAGGATGGGAAGGAGGCAGAGAGCGGCGGCGTGAGCGAGGTGGGGAGCGGGCCTGTGTTGAGTTTTGAGCATAGGGCTGTACCGGAGCGCAAGGGGCGGAGGCAAGCAGATGAGAAGGAGGTGCAGAAGCTGGCGGTAGAGGCGGCGATGGAGATGTTAAAGGAGTTTGGGGTGAGTCCGATCCGCGAGGAGAGGAATGAGTTTACGGAGGAGATGCAGTATGTGGTGGAGCTGGGGGACAGGCCGGAGATTTTTGATGAGTATGAGGATGCTTTTGAGGCTGTGCTGGGGCATTTGGAAGAGCGGGAGGATGAGGTTGTTGATGGGATGAAGCTGAGGATGCAGAAATATAAGGATGCGGATAAGGATGGTTATGTAGGCCGGTTGCAGGATGAGACGAATGAGGAGATGATGCAGTATTTGGACGATGTGGGGCAGGATGAGCAGATGAGGTTTGACCGGAGCAAGATGAATGTGGAGATGACGCTGGCGATGATGAAGAGCCGGAGCGAGTCCATGCGTAAGTCTGCCGAGAGCCGGGAGAGGATTTTTGCGGCGCAGATGGGTGAGATGGTGGGCATGGGCGGTGATGATTTACGCGTGTTGGGGTCAAATACGTTCAGGGAGTTTGCGAACGGGCGGTATGAGGTGGTGAGCAGGTTGTACCGTGGAGCGAATCCTCTGGATGTTTATGAGGAGTGGACGGAGGGGATGACGAAGGTGCTGATACGGAATAGCGAGTGGACGGTTGCGGAGTTTGAGGATGAGCTGATGAGGCTGGAGAAGGCGACTGGGGAGACGTTTCTGGCGACCGGGGAAGGGGTGGACAGGTTACAGGCGGTTTGCGAAGGGGTGAGCAAGGCGGCGCGGGCACATTTGCTGGGGCATATTTCCGATGAACGTCTGCCGGATAAGCTGAGGAGGTGGTTTAAGATGTTTGTTTTGTTGTTTGAACGGTATGTGACATATGTGGGTGAGTTGGTGACGGCTAGGAAGATGTTGAGTGCGGAAGTGCAAGGGCAGATGAGCGGGAAGTTCCGCCGCCTGTTGAATGATTTTGCCGGGTTTGACGAGGCGGCAATTGCGGAGCGCGCGAGGAAAGCGGAGCAGGCGCAGATTGAGGCAGAGGCGATGGGGGGTGTGCCGGAGATTGGAGAGTGGGTGGCCGGGAGGCTGCCGCACCCGAAAACGGCGGCTGAGGCCAGTTCTGATTTAACCGGGGAGTTGCAGCGTATTTATGATGCGCTGACAACGACGAGGACGGCCAAGGGAAGGCGCAGGAAGGATGGTACGCTGGGGAAGGGTTTTGAGCAACGGGTGGTGGCGCGTGCAGAGCAGTTTTTCAGCAGGGATGGGCGTGTGTCCGATGTGCTGGAGGCCGCGAATGAGGCCGGGTTTGATTTTGCCGATTCCGGGGAGTTGTTGAGCGCGGTGTATGACAGTGTGGTGTACGGGTATAAGCGGTATGCGGCGCGCGGGGAAGGGCAGGAGGTGAGTTTCAGCATGGGGGACAGGGTAAGGCGCGTGCCGATGGCGGAGGCCCGGCGTGTGGCTGATGCGTTCCACCGAGTGGAGGGCATGGAGCCTGTTTCTGCGGATGTGCCGGAAGCGTATGCGACTGATTTGAAGGATGCGCTGGGGATTATAAGGGAACGGTATAGAGTGTTGCAGAAGGTGACTCAGGAACAGGGGTATGCGCTGGTGATGGGGGATGGGAAGAGGGTGCAGGTGGGAGGAAAGGGGTGGAGGGAAGTGAAACAGCATGCAGCCGATAGACGGGTTTTGGCTGCGTTGGCCGTGCTGCCGGAGTTGGCCGGGCGGGCTGAGTTTATTTATGCTGGAGAGAATTCAGATCTGGAACGTAAGCCTAATATAGCCAGGTTTCATTATTATTTGACGAAAGCGGATTTCAAGGGGGCTTCCGGTGATGGGGGTGCTGATTTGGCCTATGTGAATATTGCCGTGGCGGAGGGGAAGAATGGGGAGTTGTTTTATGATTTGGATGCTTCTACGGTGGAGGATGTAGATAGCATGAAGGGTACTTCCGCCACCCTGCAACGACCCCGCGTACCAAACACGGGCGAGGCAGGGGATGGAGTACCCCACAAGGGAAGGGTAGCGTTGTTGAAGGAGTTTGTCAATTATGTTGACAGAGATTTAGCTGGACAAGGAAGAGAAGGGCGTGAGGTGAGTGTGCAGGAGGTGGAGGCGCAAGGTGGGTTTGATGAGCATGGGGTTCTGGCGGCGGAGAATGCGGTGGTGGTGAAGCCGGATGGCGATGTAACGATGTCTGTTCGCGCCCTACATGCAAGTCCTTACAGTTTCCGGAAGTTTTCTACGGATTTCATGGGCAAGGGAGAGGGTGCACAGGCGTATGGCTGGGGATTATATTTTGCGGAGAATCCGGAGGTGAACCGGGATTATATGAACCAGTTCGCACAGGATAATGCGACATGGAAGTTCGGCGATGTGGAGACTTCCGATATGGAAGTGATGCATCAAGCCCTGGCTGACAGGTTGTTGCCGAAGGATGCCCTGCCGGAAGTGATGGAAGATGCGAGTGAT
>OLQL01002345.1_pt1 | contig 13229 bp, 14 predicted proteins | sample 1672971 | NCBI WGS metagenome assembly OLQL01 (sample SAMEA3136742, study PRJEB25190) | human gut metagenome | biome: human gut; feature: human-associated habitat; material: faeces | place: Austria | collected 2013
GGAGCATTTTGCTCCGGCCGCTGTTTTAATTGGAATAACGGTACATGTTTTGCCCGCCGCATTGAAAACAAATTGGCTTAGGCTAAAGAAAGCGCTGCTGCAAACTATATAAGCTGCGACAGGAACAGTTCGTTCAGCTCTTCCCAGCCGATTTCCCGCTCATTGGGAAGACGCGCGATTTTTTGTTCGATTTCTGCTATGCTGGAACTGAGATATTCGTTGAGCGTCCTGATCTGCGGAATCATCCTGATTTCAGGGGAATTCACCTTGAGTTCGAGCAGACGCTCGACTTCCGGTTTCAATTCCGGTGCAAGCCCGCTCTCCATCAGTTCGGAAAACAGCATGGGCGGCGGGGAGCCTTTGTCAAGGATCCACCGGCAGGCGAGGACCGGGCGCAGGACATAAAAATATTTCTTTGCCTTTATCATATCGCCTTTGATGTATTCGCGGTAGTTGCCGGCCGCCATATGGATATAGTGATACAGCCCTCTCTTCGAAGAAAAATATCGCCCCATAACAGATTTAAACCGTGCCGCAAAATCTGTTTCTAAATATACAATGGGGGAGGCACCCCATTCAAACAGCGTTGGGTTGGACTTATGCAGAAGCCGCAGCGTCTTGGTGAGGTCCCACCCGTTGATATCCAGCGCGTCGTTGATCGGCAATTCGATCACATCACGGTGTTTTTGAAGCCGCAAATACGCATCTTTCGGGCGGACGTAGATGAACCGTACATCATAGTCGCTGTCCGGAGAGGCAAAGCCCCATGCCCGGCTGCCGGATTCGACCGCCAGCAAGATCCGCACATTTTGTGTTTGTTCAATTTGAGCCAGTTCTTTTTGTATTGTATCTTTCATCCGGTGCTCCTCCTTTCGGCGTGTGTGTCACGCATCCATTTGCTGCTTGGCGGATAAAAAAGCCTTTTTGTCCCTATGGCTGTGCTCATCACGGGATTTTGCCCGGCACATGGGGCAGGAACAGTGGATTTTTCCTTTGGCGAGACGGCCGTATGCACCCCGCGTCCAGGCATATACATACTCCTCTCCGCCAAGCCTGCGCAGGATCCCCAGCTTTCTTTCAACGGCCCGGTTTCTCTGCCGCCGGTAATAAGCCCGCGTTCTTTTCAATTAAATCACTCCCCGACAGTTCGGGCAGCCTGTAAGAACCGTCAGGGCACCGCTTTCTTACAGGCAGCCTGTCTTTACAGGGAAAGTCAAACAAACAGGTGTTTTCATCATTCTGCCGCCTTAAAGTTATAAACAGGTTTGACACGCTCTGCGATTTGCGCCGTGGGTTCGATCTGCGCGATGATTTCCTCCATGCTCTTATAGGCCATAGGGGATTCATCCAACGTATCCGGAACAACACAGGTGGAGTAAATGCCCTTCATTTCCTTCCGGTACTGTTCCATGGAAAGCGTGGAAAACGCCGCTCTCCGGCTCATGAGCCGCCCGGCCCCATGAGGGGCGGAGCAGTTCCACTCCGGGTTTCCTTTTCCGATACAGATAAGGCTGCCGTCCCGCATATTGATGGGAATGAGCAGCTTTTCGCCCTTCTTGGCAGAAACCGAGCCTTTGCGCAGGACCATCGCGTCCGTGTCGATATAGTTGTGAATGGTCGTGAATTCGTCTGCTTTTGTAAAGCCCATACCGGAAAGGATCACATCCATCATCGCTTTGCGGTTCAACACAGCGAAGTGCTGCACAATGCGCATATCATGGATATAATCCTCGAAAAGCTTGCCCTCCACATAGGCCAGGTCTTTCGGTATGCTGATTTTATGCTCTTTTTTGAGGGCGGTTACTGCAGGCTGGATCTCCTGAAAGCGCCCCTCCGACTTGAGCGTTTCGATGAGCTGCCCGATCTGGTAGCGTGCGCCGCCCCACAATGCCATTCGGCCCTGTTCCTGATAGTAATCGGCGACCTCAACGCCCAGATGGCGGCTGCCGGAATGAACGACGATATAAATATCGCCCGTATCGGAACGATCCGCCTCGATAAAATGGTTGCCGCCGCCCAGCGTGCCGATGCTTTTTTTCGCCCGCTCCAGATTGACGTAAGGCGCGCAGCGAAGCGCGCTCAAGTCGATGGACGAGCAGTATTCGTGGGAGGCCCTGCGCACTTCCCGTCCGCAGGGGATCGCGCTGCGGATCAGCGCATCCAGCTTTTCAGAATCGATCTCCCGTTGTGCGATCCTGACGGTTTCCATGCCGCAGCCGATATCCACACCCACCATACCGGGAACCACCTTATCCGTAATGGTCATGGTCGTCCCGATGGTACAGCCTTTTCCCGCGTGAACGTCCGGCATGATGCGGATTTTGCTGTCCCGAAACGCTTCTTCGTCGCAGACCAGGCGGATCTGCTCCTCTGCTTTTCCGTCCAGCGCCGGCGTATAGCACAGCGCGGTATTGAATTTTCCCTTTACTTCGATCATAATGGTGATCCCCTTTCCGACGGGACCGGAACATGCGGCTTTCACCGCTCCGGCTCCGGATATCAGGAGACTGTTCCCGGATGCATCAGGCCCATAAGCTGAGAGAGAACGTCTCCATTTCCGTTTAAGTTGATATTGCCCACATTCTCGCAGATGCGCTCAATGTGCTCCAGCTCCTTGAGCCTGTAGAGCGTCGGGTTTTCCTCCATCAGCTTTGCGGTGTTGAGCAGCGAGCGGGTGGAGGCGACCTCTTCCCGACGGGTGATGAAGTTGGCCTGCGCCCGCTTTTCCGCGATCAGCACTGTATTCATGATGTCGCGGATCTCGCCGGGAAGAATGATATCCTTCACGCCCGCGTCGATAATTTCCACGAAGAACTCGTTTTCTTTTGCCTTAAGGCGCTCAAAGGCATACCTTGACAGCTCGTCTTTATTCGCCAGAATGTTGTCCAGCTTCTGCTTCCCTACAAAGTCCCGAAGAGCGAGCTGCGCCGCAACGTGCATTTGCCCGGCATAGTCGTCGATTTCGGTGAGTATCTTCACATAATCCGTGATGCGGTAATTGCACACAAAATTGATGCGAAGGCCGACCTTATCCTGCGTCATGATCTCCTGCCCGGTGATCTCCATCCGGGTGAGCCGCGTGTCCACAAGGTTCACGTCTACCCGGATATTGTTTTTCCAGAAGTAATAGGTGCCGGCGTCCAAAATGCGGATCAACTTCTGGTTAAAGTACAGCCGTGCTTTCTGATACTGGGCCACCTCCACTTTTGTATAAACCGTGGTGGGAAGCTTTGCGAATATGTACTGCGGCACATCCTCCGCAACCTCGGGCGTGGAGATATCCACAAGCTGGTACTCGTGACGCTCCAGCACAGACCAGAAGGCGTATTTGCCGCGGCGGAGCACTCCGCCGAATTTTCCGCTTGTGTAGTGAAGCGCCAGCTGCTGGTCCGCAACTTCGCAAACAGAGGTCAGTTTTGCGACCTCGCTGTTTGCGAGAAGGGTGTCCAGTTCGCATTTTGCAGACATGAGAGGCTCCTTCAAAGAGACGATCTCAATTTCCCGGGCGCCGAACAACGGATACTTTCCTGCGCCCAGAAGCTTTACAAACCGTCCGTTATGAAACAGGAAACCCTTCTGATTCTCATTGATAATAACCTTTTTCATATAAAAAACCTCCTCGGGTCTAAATTCGTGATTCGTCATCCATGCCTGCCCGGCGGCTGAACCCTTCAGCGCATGGCGCCAACCGGCGGAGAATTGCTTCCTGGCCGTTTGGCCCTTTGCACGGTATCCGTTTTCAGACAGGGCCCGGTAAGCATTGCCCGCAATGCTTGCTGCATCCAAAGATGCACTGCGCATTTCTGGCCGGATAACGAATCCTGTTTTCATCCGTACCCGAAGGTACGCCTGCTTGCCGCTTCCCGCGGCGACCAAACCAACTGGCATACATCCTGACGGATGTAAGGCAGGATTCGAACCTGCGATATAAAGGGGAGTTGAACCCCGCCGCTTTCGCGGCTGCCACGCGCAAGCCTGACCGGCATACGCTTTGGAACCTCCTCGCGCACCGCGGTGAAAGAACATTCAAACACCCGCAAAGGTCATCTTGCATCCATAGAATACTAAAATTTTCCTGCCTTATCACGGAAAAAAAGCTGCGAACTCAAAAGAGTCCGCAGCTTTTTTGCATTTCCAGCCGTTTTTTGATCAGTCCCACAAAGCGTTCCGGCTCAGTTACCTTAATAAACGGGCCGAAAGAAAGCACCCGAATCACCAGTTCTGTCTCGTCGTCCTGCCGGTAGTTGATCGTGACGCGGTAGTGCTTTTCGTCCAGCCGCTGCGCCTCTTTTTCAAAGTGCGCAAAGTGAAGCAACACCCGTTCCAGGGCATTGCGTCCGTCATACAGCTCGATCACAACGCGTTTGTTTGCGGCGGCACAGATGCTTTGGCGCCCGTACCGTTCTCCCCGAAAGGGCTTACAGGACAAAATCCGCCCAAGATTGATGGTTTTTCCGTACCGGCAGCCGGAGGCGACCAGGCGGAACTTGTCGTCCTTTTCGGAATACTCCAGATATTCCGGCATGACGTTCAGATGTGTGCGGGCCTCCCGGCGGTTTTTTACATCAATACTGAGCGGATACCGCTTTTTGATCGCGTCCAGTATCCGATGGAAGATTTGTATGTATACCTCATCTTCAAATGGGTCGCCGTCCGCATACCGGTCAAAAATGTAAATGTCGTCTGGCGTGAACAGCGGCGGCACATCCTCAAGGCCGGAACTGTCAAAATCAAACAGGCGGATGCGCGGGTCAAGAGAAATCGCCTTCAGCCACCGCTTTTGCAGCACCGTAAGCGGCATGGTCGGCGGATGGAGGAGGGGCGTTGTGCCGTCCGGCCGGAGCAGCTGCCATTTTTCGCTCGTGAGCGCCGGTTCGATGGATAAAACGCTCTCTGAAAACGCACAGCGCTCGATAACCGTTCGCAGATCTTCCTTCGTGAGCGGGCGCTGAACCGCTTTGCGCAGAACGGCCGCGACTGTGTTGTAGTAAGCGCCGTAAAGCTCGCTGAAAATCATGCTTCATCGCCTCCGTTCAGCCCGTACAAGCGAGCCATCGCGTCGATGTCCCTTTTGAACTGCGCCGCCAGCTCCTGATTGGAAAAATGAATGCTGACAATGCGGCAGATAAAGGTACGGATCCACGGCACCAGCTCGCCCGCGTCATAGACGTCGGCGGAAAAGCGGCTGGTGTGAGCGTCGACACGCTCGACCTGTCCGCAGCGCTTTTCCCGTTCCAGACGGCGGTGGATATACGCTTCACCGTCATCATACCGCACGGTAAACTCCACCTGCTCCAGCCGCGCGCATCCCCCTTCGGTACTGACGCCCCAAATATGCTTCTGCATTTGGTCAAGCTTCTGCCGGTATGTATCGTAGCTTTCGCAATTTCCCGCCGTCTGGACCGACAGAATATTATCAAGCCGGATGGAGCCGATCCGTTTGTTCCGCGGAGCATAAGCCATCAGATACTGGCGGCCGTTCTGCACACTGATAAAAATGCGCAGGGGAACAACCTTCTGCGCGGCGGTGCGCTCCCTGCGCCGGTTGACGGTTTCGATTTGGACGGACTGTTTTCTGTGCATCGCCTCAAACAATCTGTACAAAATCTCACTGTCCAGCGCCCCGGTGATATAGTGATGCTTGAACACAAAGTGTTCCTCATGGGAATCGGCTTTATCCAGCAAAAAAGAACCGATCGCGCCGCAGGGGGCGACCTCGGAAAAAAAGTCAAGCGCATCTGTACAGGCAGGCTGAGCCGTGGCCGCACGGCGGTACAGCAATGTTTTTGCGGACCGATCTGTACAGATAAGGCCCTGCTCGGCGTATTCCTTCAGTTTTTTGCGGACGGTGGATGCATCGAATGTTTTCGGCTCATCAAAGCACGAAAGCCGCCGGTCGATTTCATCCATGATGCCGCTGAGCGGCAGCGCGATATCCGGACCGGATAAAACATCGAAGATCAGAAAATGAAGCGTGATATCCCCATCGGTAAAGCTTTTCGCTTTCCATGCCTTGTAGAGCGGATTGTGATGAGAAATACGGCTGTCGATGGAGAGAAAGACCTTTTTGCCGTCAGCGGTCTGCCGAAAACGCATATAATCACCCAGCCAGCTTTCAACGCGGCGGCGCTCGTCATCATAGGAGCGGGCACTTTTCTTCGTGAACTCATCGCGGCTTTTAAAACCGTACACATAGAATTCGCGCATATAGTCCCGAATGCGTTCAAAGTTTTTGATCAGCTCGCTGTAGGCCATACGTTCGTCTCCTTTCATCGTGCTTTGGCGCGCCGCAAGTTTTTTGACCTTACCATAAAGTTTTTGCGCTTTTTTATGAAAAACACCACTAAAATCTATGATTTTAGTGGTGTTTTGGTCGGAGTGGGGAGACTCGAACTCCCGGCATCCTGCTCCCAAACAATCCGGAAAAACTTTTTCTGGTCATTTCCAATGGCTTTTAGCCATTTCCGCTCGGTCTCACTTACTCTCTACACCTCTTTGAACCTGCGTTTTCCGTGTGTTCCGGCGCTGTCTGTGGTCATTTATGTGGTCAAAAACGCTTCCCGCCCCAAACCGGTGATTTTTTCACCGGCCCAGGACGGGAAGCGTTTCGCGTTTTAGATTGGTTGGATTGTAACTCTGAGCAAGGGGTTATGCAAGTGTTTTCTGCGGAAGAATCAGCTCAAAGTTTGCGGGGCTATAAACAAAGAAATAGGGGCCGGCATGGCGGCACGCTTCATGAAAACTTAGCTGCCCAGGCAGCAATCGCCTGATCAGATACGCCGTTGATCAGCTTCCCGGCTTTCCAGTCCGCGTTCGGGCAAAGTTTTCTCAGCTCGTCCACGGTTTTTCCCATGCCGCTGCCGCCGGAGGTAGCAAAAGGCACCAGAGTCTTCCCGGAAAAATCATAGCTTTCCACGAAGGTATGGATGATATGGGGCGCAACATACCACCAAATCGGGAAAGCGATGAACACCGTGTCGTAATCCACCATGTTGGGTATCGTTTCGGCGATTTCCGGGCGGGAGTCCGGGTCATTCATTTCCACGCTGCTGCGGCTCTTTTTGTCCATCCAGTTCAGGTCGGCGCTGGTATAAGGAATGGCGGGCCTGATCTCAAACAGGTCTGCGCCCGCAGCCTTTGCCAAACGTTCCGCAACCTTTTTCGTCGTGCCGCTTGCAGAAAAATAGGCTACCAGTTTCTTGCTCATTTCAGTATTTCTCCAATTCGTTATATTCTTCATCACTGACCGGCTCGCACCACTCGTTGGAGGTATCCTCTCCGGGGATCTCTGCGGCGATATGGGAGAACCAGCTGTCTTTCTTCGCGCCATGCCAATGCTTGACTTCGGGCGGGATAGTAATGACCGTACCGGGAGTCAGCGACACCGGCGCTTTCCCCGCCTCCTGATACCACCCTTCACCGGCGGTGCAGATCAGCAGCTGGCCGCCGCCTTTTTTCGCGTGGTGGATATGCCAGTTATTCCGGCATCCCGGCTCAAAGGTGACATTTGCCAGGAAAAGCCCGCTTTCCGGCTTCGTCAGCGGGTTCAGAAACGACTGTCCGCTGAAATACCGGGCATAGGCCGTATTTTCCGTCCCAAGGCCAAACACATTTTGCTGCGCGAATGCGTTTTGATCCATTGTTTTCATGATGTACGCCTCGTTTCCGTCTGTTTTTGCCCCTGAAGCAATCAACCCATATATTGCCGGAAGAACCCTTCCATCTTGTCAAAGGGGATCACATCCGGCCGGTCGTAGAGGTCGGTATGCACTGCGTCTGGAATGAGGAGCAGCTCCTTGTTGTCGCCGGTCAGCTTTTCAAAGGCGTCCCTGCTGAAGTAGCAGGAATGTGCCTTCTCTCCGTGAATCAGCAGCACCGCGCTGCGGATCTCGTGGCTGTACTGCAAAAGCGGCATATTCAGGAAAGGCAGCGTCGAGGTGACATTCCAGCCCTGGTTTGAGTTCAAGGACCGCGCATGATACCCACGGCTGGTCTTGTAATAGTCGTAGTAGTCTTTCACAAAGAAGGGTGCATCCTCCGGTAGCGGGTCCACAACGCCGCCCGCCCGGGCATAGGTCCCGCTTTTGTAGTCGGCCGTCCGCTGAGCATTCAAGGCCCTGCGTTTTTCGTAGCGTGCTTCCTCGCTGTCCTCAGAGTCAAAGTACCCTTTGGCATTCACCCGGGTCATATCGTACATGGTGGAGGCGACGGTTGCCTTGATTCTGGTGTCATTGGCCGCCGCGTTCAGCGCCATGCCGCCCCAGCCACAGATGCCGATGATACCGATGCGCTCCGGGTCAACATTGTCCTGAACGGACAGGAAATCTACCGCTGCGGAGAAATCCTCCGTGTTGATGTCAGGAGAAGCCACATACCGGGGGCTGCCGCCGCTCTCTCCCGTAAAGGACGGGTCGAAAGCGATGGTCAGGAAGCCTCGCTCCGCCATGGCCTGTGCGTACAGCCCGGAGGACTGCTCTTTTACCGCGCCAAAGGGTCCGCTCACCGCAATGGCCGGGAGCTTGCCGGCGGCATTTTTCGGAACATACATATCCGCCGCAAGGGTGATGCCGTAGCGGTTATGGAAGGTGACCTTGCAGTGGTCTACTTTTGCGCTTTTGGGAAATGTCTTGTCCCATTCTTGTGTCAAACTCAATTGCTCCATATTAGACCTCCATACCCATCTGATAGGCTTTCTCCAGTGCCGGATGTCCGGCAATGTCGCCTACGTCGTTCACGCCGCCGGCAAAGACGGTGCCTGCCAGCTCACACCGTACAAAGCAGTCCACCCAGCCCTGTACGGCTTTGACGGTTCCTTCCACCGTTTCTTCCCCATCCTCAGCCGCAGTTGCCAGAAGATATGCCTTGGTAAAGGCGTAATCGGAATCAAAGAGCGGGTTGGCACGATCCAGCATAGTCTTGAGCTGACCGCTGACGCTGTAATAGTAAACAGGCGTGGCAAATACCAGCACATCCGCATCGTGCATTCTGGCGGCGATCTCCACCGCGTCATCGTCTATTACGCAATGGCCAAGCTTGAGACAAGCCAGACAACCCTTGCAGAAGCCGTAATTCTTCTCCCGGAGATAAATAGTTTCTACCTTGTGTCCAGCTTCCTCAGCACCTTTTGCAAAGGATGCAGCCAGCGTTTCGGAATTGCCGCCCTTGCGGGGACTGGAAGAAATAATCAAAACATTCTTGCTCATAGAAAACTCCTTTTTGTGTCTTGCATTGTGATTGATTAGCTGATAAACTCATGATAGTACCTAAACCTGACTTTAGGTCAAGTGTTATTTTTGAGATTTTTCTCAGTCATTTTGGAGGGAGTTCCATGTATACCATCGGCCAGGTATCCGAACTGTTCGGTTTGCCCATATCCACACTGCGGTATTATGACAAGGAAGGGCTGTTCCCCACGTTCCAAAGAGATTCCGGCATCCGAAAATTCGGGGAAAAAGAGCTGGAAGCCCTCCGGGTGATCGAGTGCCTGAAAAAGTCCGGTCTGGAGATCAAAGACATCAAACAGTTCATGGAGTGGTGTGTACAGGGCAGCGAAACCTATCCACAGCGGCGGGAACTGTTCCTCCATCAGAAGGCGGCGGTGGAAGCGGAGATTGAGCGCATGAACCGGGTCCTGGACATGCTGCGCTTCAAGTGCTGGTATTATGAACAGGCGATCCAGGACGGAAACGAGGACCGTCTTTCCCATTTGCGGCCGGAGGAAATGCCGGAGGATATCCGGCGGGCTTATGAACATGCACACAGCAAGGATGCGTAGAACGAGAAATCCGGAGAGCAAGCTGCTCTCCGGCCTTTTTCACCTTTTAAAGCGCCTCGAAATGATACCTGGGCTTGCCCAGGCTCTTTTTGCCGTACTCAATGGCTTCCGTGCCGCAGTGGCAGATGCACGCCATGCAGTGGGTGCAGTCGCCGCCCCAGACAGGCTCGCCATTTTGAATCGTGATGTTGTTCGTTGGGCAGAGCTTGGCACACTGACCGCAGCCGGTGCAGGCATCGCCGACCGTAAAGGCGTTTGCTTTGACGAAAAACGAATAGAAAATAGGATTCACTGGGCCGCTCATGAAGCGGTCATAGAGGTTATTGCGGGGTGGTGTGAACGCTTGATTCGCCGCGATGGCGGAAATCACTCGCTCAATGTCCGGCTCCGCATTGGCAACGATCTGCCGCGCTTCCTCCGCCTGCGGCGCGTTGAACATGGCAATATAATTTTCGGGCATGATGATCTGCGCCGTGCCCATATAGGTGAGCTGTCTCTCCTGGCAGAGCGTGCGGTTATACTTGGCGGCGTTGTCAATCTCACTGCCGCAGGTCATGACGAACCAAGCCTGTCTGGCACAGGGAAAGTCCGTTTCTGCCAGATGATCCCATACAATACGCGGGATGCGCCACGCGTAAGTGGGCGTGACGATAACCAAGCGCTCATCGGATGCGACTGGCGAGCAGTCCCCCGCCTTAATGCGGTCGTTCATGCTGAGAAGCTCGTCGCCCAGGGCTTCCGCGATGCGTTTTGCGATATACCGGCTGTTCCCGGTGCCGGTGAAATACAAAATCATATCAAAATCCCCTCGCAGTGGTCGATCTCGTGCTGGATCCGCCGTCCAGCCGGTGAAAGTCTTGAGGCGGGTTTGGAACTTCTCGTTCTGCCACTGCACTTTGATGGTTTGGAAACGCTTCGTTTTCCGTGTACCGGCGAGGGACAGGCAGCCCTCCTCGGCTTCATACGCTCCGGACTGCTTGACGATGACGGGATTAAACATGACCGTGTATTCACCCTCGTTGTCAAAGGCGATGATGCGTTTGTTGACGCCGATCATATTCGCCGCCATGCCCACACAGCCATCCTTGTGGGCGGCCAATGTTTCCAGCAGATCCTGTGCTACGCCGAGATCCTCTGCCGTAGCAGGTTCAGCCCTCTGAGCCAGAAAAGACTCGTCTTTGCATATTTCACGAACCATTGTTGTTCTCCTTATCTGTTCTCCGCCTTATAGTCAGTGCCCCAGGCCCACATGGCGTCCAGAACCGGCTTCAAGCTATAGCCCGTCTCGGTGAGGGTATACTCCACTCTCGGCGGCACTTCAGCATAGACCTTGCGGGTGAGCAGGCCCTTCTCCTCCATGTCCCGGAGCTGGGCGGTCAGCACCTTCTGGGATACCGTACCGATGGACTTTTTCAGCTCGCCGAAGCGCTTGATGCCGTCCATCAGATCCCGCAGGATCAGCACCTTCCATTTGTCCCCGATGAGCATCAGGGTAGTCTCCACCGGGCATGCAGGCAGTTCCATCCTATAACCTCCAATAGTTTCTTTTTGGTAACTACAGCACAATATTGTGCTTACTTTACAACTGATACTTTTGGCCTTATTCTAAAAGCAAGCAAGGCACAAGTCAAGCTGTAAAAACATTGGAGGTTTTATCATGAAAAAAGTTGTTGAATTTCTGACTACCAACCCGGTTCAGTATCTGTCCACTGTGGGCCGTGACGGGAAGGCCAAGTGCCGCCCCTTCATGTTTTGCTTTGAGCAGGACGGCAAGCTGTGGTTCTGCACCAACAACCAGAAGGATGTCTACAAGGATATGCAGGCCAACCCCTATGTGGAGGTCACTGTTTCCAGCCCCAGCTATACCTGGATCCGCCTGCACGGCAAGGTCGTGTTTGAGAACAATAGGACCGTCAAGGAGGGCTGCATGAACAATCCCATCGTCAAGGGCCAGTACCAGACCGCCGACAATCCCATCTTTGAGGTGTTTTATCTGGAAGATCCCCACGGCATCATCGCCGACTTCTCCGGCAATCCTCCCTACGAGTTCTGATCACTAATACCGCAATGCCCTGCAAGCGATTGCGGGGGTATTGCGGTATTCATTTGAAACCGAGGAACAAAGATGGTACGATAACTTGGGGTGACGCTATGAACTACTTGAAATACCTGGTCGAGGAGATCCACACCACCGTCGTGGCCACCGTGGATGACACAGGGCTGCCTGTGACTGCCGCCATCGACATGATGAACTACGATGAGGATGGCCTGTACTTTCTGACCGCAAAAGGAAAAGGCTTCTATGACCGCCTGAAAAAGCGGGGAACGCTGGCGCTAACCGGCATGAAGGGAACAGACACCATGCACTGCGCCGCCCTTTCCATTCGCGGAAAGGTGCGGGAGCTGGGCGGCGAGTTGCTGCCCCGGCTGTTTGAAAAGAATCCTTACATGAACGAGATCTACCCGGACGCGGCATCCAGAAGCGCATTGACCGTCTTTATCATCTATGAGGGTAGCGGTGAATGGTTTGATCTCTCCCGAAACCCCATTGAGCGTGCCAGCTTTACCTTTGGCGGCGCGGAGGAAGTGCAGGAGGGCTACTTTGTTTCGGATGCCTGTATCGGCTGCAAGCTCTGCTATTCCAAATGCCCGCAAAAGTGTATTGACATTTCTGGCAAGCCGGTGGTCATTCAGCAGCAGAACTGTCTGCATTGTGGCAACTGCTATGAAATCTGTCCGGCCAGAGCCATTGTGAAGCGAGGTTAAGATGAACCAGGCTGAAAAAAGAGTATTCCTCATCAAGCGGCTGCTGGATGAGGACAGGCGCTATCGCGGTATGGAAGTCCCAGCGGATTCCTATGAGCAGAAGCGTATGCTGCGTTCTCTGATGAACGTCCGTCACCCCAAAGCCATCGACGCCGAATTTCTGACCGTGCAGGACGAATACCTGCGTCAGGAGATTGAAGATGCAGGCATCACCCGCCTGGACGATTTGGAGCCGGTTTGCGGCGATTTCTACCTCTGGCAAGGCGACATCACCCGGCTGGAGTGCGGCGCCATCGTCAACGCGGCCAACAGCGGCATGACGGGCTGCTATGTGCCGTGCCACGCCTGCATCGACAACTGCATCCATACCTTCGCTGGCGTCCAGCTCCGGCTGGATTGTGCCCAGCTCATGGAACGCCAGGGCCATGAGGAGCCTACCGGGCAGGCCAAAATCACGAAAGCCTACAATCTGCCCTGCGACTATGTGCTGCACACAGTGGGCCCCATCATTGAGGGCCGTGTGACCCCGGAGGATGAGCGCCTGCTGGCCTCCTGCTACCGTTCCTGTTTGGAACTGGCCCTGCAGAATGGCGTGGAGAGCATCGCGTTTTGCTGCATCTCTACCGGCGTGTTCCATTTTCCAAATCAGCGGGCCGCTGAGATTGCCGTAGAGACTGTGCAAAATTTT
>OLQL01002355.1_pt1 | contig 13175 bp, 8 predicted proteins | sample 1672971 | NCBI WGS metagenome assembly OLQL01 (sample SAMEA3136742, study PRJEB25190) | human gut metagenome | biome: human gut; feature: human-associated habitat; material: faeces | place: Austria | collected 2013
TGAAAGAAAATGGCGCCGGAGAGTTCCGTCTTGGCGTGGCTCAGCAGCCCCGCCAGGGCCATGGCGGTCACCGTCTTTCCGCTGCCGGACTCGCCCACCAGGCCCAGAATCTCCCCTTCATCCATGTGCAGGGAGATTCCCTTCACCGCCTCCCGCCCTTCCGGCGCGTTGCGGAAGCGAATGTGGAGGTCTTGAATGTCTAACATGCCCGTCCCTCCCTCTCAGCTTCTCCGGCGCTGCTGGAGCCCTTCCGTCAGCAGGCTCAGCCCCAGAATCATCAGTACAATGGCCAGGCCCACAAACAGGGCATACCAGGGCGCCCGGCCCAGATAGGTCTGGGCCTCCGACAGCATTCGCCCCAAGGAGGCGTCCGGGGGCTGCACCCCCACCCCCAGATAGCTCATGCTGGCCTCCGCCAGCACCGCGTTGTTAAAGCCGATGGCTACAATGGGCAGCAGCACCTGCACCGTGTTGGGGAGGATATGCCGGAAGATAATCCGCAGGTGGCTGGCCCCCATGAGCCGGGCCGAGGCCACATAATTCAGGTTTCGCTCCTTGGCCACCTCACCCCGCACCACCCGGGCAAAGGAGGGGATGAACAGAATGCCCAAAATTAAGATGATCTGATACTTGCCCATCCCAAACACATTGATGAGCACCAGTGCCAGCAGAATGCTGGGAAAGGCCGTGATGGCGTCGCACACCCGCATGAGCACCAGGTCCGCCGCCCCGCCAAAATATCCGGTGAGGCAGCCGATCACCGTCCCGATGATCCCGCCAATGAGCACGACACACAGGGCAATAAGGAACGTACTCCCCGCCCCCTCCATGACCCGTGAGAGAATATCCCGGCCAAAATTGTCCGTGCCCAAGGGATGGGCCAGACAGGGGGCCAAAAACTTGTCCGCGCCGGACATTCCCGTGGTGTCATAGGGGGTCCAGACATAGCCCACTAAAATGAGCACCGCCATGACGCCCACAATCACGCCGCCGATCAGCAAAAAGAAATTGGGATGGGGCTTTCTTCCCCCCACCGGATTCCGCTGGGCTTTCTTCGACGCTTTTCCGTCTCTTGCCAGAAGCACATTCCTTCCCTCCCCTCTGTGTCTTGTCTCTTTTGGGGCAGGCCCCGGGGGTTATTGAATTCTGACCCGTGGGTCCATATACTGGTACAGGATGTCCGCGATAAAGTTGACCACCACCACCCACACGGCCAGCAGTACCACCACCGCCTGGGCCACCGGGAAGTCCCGGCTGCCAATGGAGGCCAACAGGAGCCGGCCAATGCCCGGCACCGCAAACACCTGCTCCACCACAATGCTCCCCGCCACCAGTTCCGCCGCGGTCACCGCCAAAAAGGCAATGACGGGGATCATGGCGTTGCGCAGGGCATGCTTTTTCAGGGCATCCACCCGGGTCCGCCCCCGGCTGAAGGCGGTACGGATGTAATCCTTGTTCATCTCATCCAGGATGGAGGAGCGTAGCATTTTAACGGTCATCGCCATCCGGGACAGGGCCACCGCCAGGGCCGGGAAGAGCATGTAGAGGAAAAATTGCCCCGGGCTGTCTGCAAAGGACACAAAATTTCCCGGTACAAACACCCGCAGGGTGATCCCGAAGACAAAGCACAGCAGGATGCCCACAAACACCGGCGGAATGGACATGCAGATCTGATTGACCACCGTGATGATCCGGTCCAGCCTGCTCCCCTCCCGCCGGGCCGTGGCAATCCCCAGGGGGAAGGAGGCCGCCACCGTGATGGCGAAGGCCATCAGCACCAGGGCCGCCGTGGCCGGCAGCTTCTCCAGCACCATGTCCTTGACCGGCAGGTTGTAGCTGTAAGACTCCCCCCAGTCTCCCTGGACGAAATCCGCCACCCACCGGCCATACCGGACCAGCACCGGGTCGTCCAGTCCCAGTTCTTCCTCCAGCTGCGCCACCTTTTCCGGGGTGGCGTTGGTCCCCAGCATACTGGTGGCCGGGGACCCGGGAATCACCTGAAAGGCCAGGAAGGCGAGAAGGGAAACAATGAACAATGTAATAATGAGAGTGAGGAGCTTGCGCAAAATATATTTCATCCTCTCGCCCTCCTTTCTCTTTCAGGCATGGCCCAGGGGGCCGGATTGGTTAAACAGACTGGACATAGTGGACGGTAGACAGGTCCATCACATACAGGGGATAGAACTGATACCCGTCCAGGTCAGACTTGATGAGCACAAAGTCCGCCAGGTCCTGGATATAGACATTGGCCGCGGTCTCCGTGAGCAGTTTGGCCGCCTGCTTGTACAGCTTGGTCTGCTCCGCGTCGTCGGTGGTGGTATTGGCCTTTTCCATGATCGCATCGTACTCGGGGTTGTCGTAGTTGATCATGTTGTTCTCATTGTCGCTCATCCAGCGGTTCAGCAGAGCGCCGGCGCTGAGGGTAGCGGCGTCAAAGCCCACCACGGTGCTCTCAAAGTCCCGTCCCATGTAGGTCTCCGAGAGCCAGGTCTCCCATTCCACCGGTTTGATGGTGGCGGTGATCCCCACCTGGGCCAACTGCTCCACCAGCACCTGCGCCACATTCATGTGGGGGGTGTAGTTAGAGGGCACGGTGATGGTCATGGAGAACCCGTCCTCGTACCCGGCCTCCTTCAGCAGCTGCTTTGCCTTCTCTACATCATAGGTGTAGTAATCAGCCAAGCTCTCATCGAAGTACTTGGTAAAGGCCGGATAGATGGAGGAACCCAGCTTCTTGCCATGGCCCTCCCCGGTGAGGTTCAGAATTTCATCCACATTCACCGCATAGCACATGGCCTGCCGGACCTTATCATTGTCAAAGGGCTCCACATCATTGTTCAGGTACAGGGCCTGGACCAGGTTCATGGTACCCTCCAGCGTCTTGTAGGCGCCGCCGCTGACCGTGTTCACCTGGTCAATGGTCAGGTGGAAGGCCATGTCCACCGACTCCGCACTCAGGGCGGACATAAGGGCATTGGCGTCCTCGTAGATCTTGAAGGTCACCTGGTCCAGGTAGGCCTTCTCGCCCCAGTAGTCGCCGAACTTCTCCAGAATCAGGTTCTCCTGCACAGAGCGGGAGACAAACTGGAAGGGGCCCGTCCCCACCGGCGCGGTATCCTGCTGGTCATACGCCGCCGGGACAATGTACACCATGCCCACATAGCTCAGGAAGTCCGGGTTGGCTTCCGACAGGGTGATGGTGACGGTGCTCCCCTCGGCGGAGATGTCCTCCACAGAAGAAAGCGCCGCGGCCAGGGCGGTGTCCACCGTGGTCTCGGCGCAGGTTTCAAAGGAATAGATCACGTCCTCGGCGGTCACAGCTTCCCCATTGTGGAAAAGCACCCCTTCCCGCAGGGGGAAGGTATAGGTCAGGCCATCCTCCGACACGGTACTGTCGGATGCCACCGCCGGCACATACTCGCCGCTGACATTGGGCTTGACCAGGCCCTCGTAGACGTTGAATAAGACCTCTCTGGTTCCTGCTGCCGTCATCTGATACGGGTCAAGACTGTCTCCCAGGTCTTGAGAAATTCCGACCACCAGCTCACCGCCGGTGACCGGCTCTCCGGAAGAGCTCGTTCCATTGCTGCCGATCCCGCCTGCTTCCTCAGACTTCTCGTCTCCGCAGGCGCAGAGTACAGTGGTCAGAAGCAGGGCCGACAGGAAAAGTGCGAAAATACGTTTTTTCATGAACTTCTCCTTCCGCCGCGTTTTCCCCGCGGCGTTACAACAAAAATAGCATCTCCCATTATTAAATTGTCGGTTGCAGTGTACCACCCTTTGCCCCAAATTACAAGAAAAACTTTTTTCCGCGGGCCATTTTTTTGCGGCTCTCCCTGCTCAGACCCTATTTTTGTCTTGCGGACGCCGGCATCGTGCAAAAGCTGCGCACCCGGAAGCTTGAAAATCTATTGTTTCTAATCTCATCATTCCATCGACACATCGTTTTCTCCCTCCAATCTAATTCCCCTACTTTCTTAATCTATCGCACAGCGGCAGCAATTCTTCGATTTTGGCAACGATGCGCTTTTGCTCGGCAAGGGGTGGGAGCGGAAGAATCATTTTTGATAATGTTTGTCCATTGCAATTTGGCTGTGCAGTTGCAATTGTCCCATTTCTCAACTGAGTCCAGTACAAATGTGTTTGCATAAAGTAGTACAGGTATTCAGGACATAGCATATCACTGTATCTGGTTCTAATCAGGTATCCTGCATATATTGCTTCCTCTGGAATTTCTTTTACAATATATGATTTCCCAACAGTTCCTCCTGTTCTGGCAAACAGAATATCATTGCTTGACAAAAGATATGTCGGAATTTCTTCTTCCTTAATATCACAAAATGGAATTGAATCCCAAATAACTTTTCCGCCTTGAATGTCACTGATACGAACCATTCTAATTCTGCCAGACTTCTTTGCTGGAGCGTTATATCCATATTGTATGGAAAAGGATAAATTTCCCCAGCGCACCCACTTCCAGCTCTCCGGAATATCAAAAGGAATTTCATCTTCGGAAATCTCCACCAATGGTTTTTCCTTTTTGATTTTCTTTTCCTGTATCAGCCGTTGCTTCTCTGCCTGAATCTGCTGATAGAGCTCCTCGCCGGTTCCTTCCTCGGCTCTCTGCTCCACCAGCTTACCCTGAATGGCATACTGGAGAATGGATTTCTTCATGTCCTCCGGGAATTTGGCGTTAAGCTGCTCCAGATTCCCATAAGACACTGCATAGCGGTCAACCAGAGGCAAAAGTTCCTCAATCTTTGCAACAATGCGCTTTTGCTCGGCAAGGGGCGGGAACGGCAATATATACTCTGCCATCCTAACCATGGTCAATGTAGAGACCGTCGTTCCGCCTGAATTGCTCTTAATCTGCTTTCGCATCAACTCAGAAGCCATCAAGTACTTTAGATACTCTGGTAGGATGTGTCCAAAGTTTTCGAAACAAATAACAGAAGCGTCCTTGTAATAGAAATGGTCTTCGGGTCTAACGATATAAGTTTTCCCAAGCGTGCCAACAGCTGTTACCATTAGGTCACCAGAGTGAGGAACACCTGATTTTGAGAGTTCTTCAAACAATTCTTCCGAGATAAACAATTCATTGTCTACAAAACCATTTTCCGCCAATTTTACAATTTCTCTCGCTCGATAAAATGGTATACCTTCACTTTTCCAATCAGACTGATGGACACGTCTTGCTGAAACAATGTTTATTACTTCACCCCAGCGCACCCACTTCCAACTCTCCGGAATATCAAAAGGAATTTCATCTTCGGAAATCTCCGCCAATGGTTTTTCCTTTTTGATTTTCTTTTCCTGTATCAGCCGTTGCTTCTCTGCCTGAATCTGCTGATAGAGTTCCTCGCCGGTTCCTTCTTCCGGTCTCTGCTCCACCAGCTTACCTTGTATGGCATACTGCAAAATGCTCGCTCTCAACTGTTCCGGTGTCACTCACTCACACCTCCCGGCAGCAAGGCTTCCAGCTCTGCCAGCACCTTATCGATTTCCGCATTGAGGGTGGTTCTTCTCTCCTGATACTCTCGGATGGTATCCAGCGGATCAAGGATTTCTTCTTCCTCATGGGGATAGCCGCACAGATCGATGTTGCAGCCCTGTTCGTTCAGCAGATACTCTGCGGTAAACTTCTGTGCCTTGAAGTTTTCGCCATCTGGAATTTCCTTTCGGTCATTCCACCAGGCAATGCAATCATCAAAGTGCTTCAGCTCCATGGGCTTCGTCTTGGAGAAGTGCTTTCTGTCGGACGGAATATCCACCCGATAAAACCATGTCTCTGTGGTCGGCTTGGTGTTGTCAAAAAACAGCAGATTGGTGGTGATTGAAGTATAAGGGCTGAACACAGATCCGGGCAGCCGGACAACCGTGTGCAGATTGAACTGGGAAATGAGCTTCTTCTTGATGTTCACCTTGGCGTTGTCCAGACCGAACAGGAAGCCGTCCGGCACGACAACAGCAGCCCTGCCGTTCTTCTTCAAGCGGTACATGATAACCGAAAGAAAGAGGTCCGCAGTCTCGGCGCTTGCCAAATCGTCAGGGAAGAAGCCCTGAATGGACTTGTCCTCATGCCCGCCGTAGGGCGGATTCATCAGGATCACATCAAACTTGTCCTCGTCCGTGTAGTCCAGCAGATTGTGTTTCAGCGAGTTCATGTGGTAGATATTCGGAACCTCAATGTCATGCAGCAGCATATTGGTCACGCACAGCAGATAGGGAAAGGGCTTCTTCTCAACGCCATAAATGCTGTCATCAAGCTGCTTCTGCGCGGTGGTGTCCGTTACCTGCCCCGAGAGCTGCCCCAGCCACGAAGTGATAAATCCACCGGTGCCACAGGCGAAGTCTGCCATCTTTTCGCCCAGCTGCGGCTTTATCATCAATGCCATAAACTCGGTGACTGCTCTCGGCGTGTAAAACTCACCGGAAGAACCGGCAGATTGCAGCTCCCGCAAAATCTCCTCATAGACAAAGCCAAAAGCGTGGCTTTCCTTCACATCGTCAAATGCGATCTCGTCAATGACATCAATGACCTGACGAAGATAAACGCCGTCCTTCATATAGTTGTTGGCGTCCTCAAAGGCGGATTTGACAATGGCTTTCTTAATTGGCGTATCGGGTGTCACCTTGATCCCCTCATAGAGAACCGCATCCCCGTCCTTCACATCATTGCCTTTCAGCACCGGGAACAGAATGTTGTTGACGAAGTTCAGCAGCTTGTCCCCCGTCATGGCGTGACCGTTGCTGTCGGCTTTCGCCCAATTTCTCCATCGCAATGCTTCGGGAATGATGGATTCGTAGTTGTCCTCGTTCAGCTCCCAATCATCTTCCTTTGCGTCATAGACTTTCAGAAAGAGCATCCACACCATCTGCTCAATTCTCTGGGCGTCACCATTGATCCCTGCGTCCATACGCATAATATCTCTGATGCGTTTTATAAATCCTGACTGCATCGCCATATTAAACTACCTCAAATTCATAGATACTTTCTTCCAGCTCCCTGATGGCTGCTTCGTACTGCGCCTTGCCGCCAAACAGCTTGACGATCTTTGCGGGCTTCCCAAAGTTCGCAAAATCGGCAAGGGACAGAACCTTAATATTTTCAACCTCGGTAATACCCTGATTCATGTACTTATCCAAAAGGATACCCAGAACCGCCTGCGCTTCGGCAGAATACTTGCTGAAGAAGTCTTTTTTCTTCACCTTGCTGGCCCGTTCTTTGCGGGTCAGCGGCTTCTTGCCGTATGCCACATAGCAGATGAAATCGAAATCGTCCACATCTTCCATCCCTTGGTCTGCCTTCAACGCTTTGAGGTCAATGCCCATCGCCGTGAAAGATTCCTCAATGGTTTTCTTCTTGTCCGACGCTTTCCACTTGCGGATAAAATCGGACAGGGAAGCGTATTCACCCTTGATATTGGTTCTGGTGTAGTCGATAATATCCTCCTGCTTAAGCAGCTTGCCATTCGCATCATAGACAGAAACGGTCTTATTGATAATCTTTACCTTGCAGCCGTCCCTGTCCACGATGGGCGTTTCCACAGGATCATCGGGAGGATTCTTCCCACCACCGCCGTGACCGCCGCCCTTTGGCTTGGCGCCGCCATGCTCAAAACCCTCGTGCTGCTCAACCGGACCGTCCCATTCAGGGTCGGTGAACAGCCTTGTCACATTCCGAAAGTCCATCACGACAAAGTGTGTCTTGCCCTCCTTTTCTCGGATACGGGTTCCTCGTCCGATCATCTGCTTGAACGTGGTCATGCTCTCCACAGTCTTATCAAGAACAATGAGCTTGGTCATCTTGCAGTCTGCGCCGGTGGAAAGCAGTTCCGATGTGGTTGCAATCACGGGATATGGTTCGGATACAGAGATGAAATAGTTAAGTTTGGACTTGCCGTACACATCTGAGCCGGTAATTCTCACGCAATAGTCCGGATTCTCCTTCACCATATCCTGATTGTCGTTGACAAGGGCAACTCTCATGCGCTCTGCATGGTCTTCGGAAGCGCAGAACACGATGGTTTTCTGCATTCTGTCGGTGCTTTTCAGATATTCCGTGATCTCTCTGGCGACCTCATCAATACGGTCTTGGAGAATGATGGTGTAATCATAATCCCGGTTGTTGTAAATTCGGTCTTCAATGACATTGCCAAAAATATCGGTCTGTCCCTGGTATGGTCTCCAGCCGTCTCCGATGTTGGTTGTAATATTGATGACCTTAAACGGGGCAAGGAAGCCGTCCTCAATCCCCTGTTTTAAGCTGTAAATATAAACCGGCTCTCCAAAGTAGTCGATATTGGATACCTTTTCACTCTCCTTCGGGGTGGCGGTCATTCCGATCTGCGTTGCCGAAGTAAAATACTCCAAAACCCTACGCCAGTTGCTGTCCTCCTTGGCACTGCCGCGGTGACACTCGTCTACAATAATAAGGTCGAAATATTCTACCGGTATCTGCCTGAAATGTTCTTCGTCATTCTGCCCTACCATCTGATGGTAGAGGGCAAAATTCACTTCATGGGAAGCAATCTTGCTCAGGCATTCCTTATCGGAGAAGTCCACCTTGTAGATGGTCTTTTCAAGGGGGGCGAAGTCCTGCAAAATGCTTTGGTCAACCAGAATGTTCCGGTCTGCCAGATATAAAACCCTCTTTTTTAGGTCAGAACGGAGCAGCCGATAGACAATCTGAAACGCTGTATAGGTCTTGCCGGTTCCGGTAGCCATAACAAGCAGCAATCTCTGCTGTCCTCTTGCGATTGCTTCCACCGTTCTGTTCACAGCGTTTCGCTGATAATATCTTGGCGGATACGTGCTTTGAGATGAATAATACGGCTGGGTAACAATTTTCTTTTCCAAGGCAGAAATGCCCTTGCCGCCATTCAACTCCGCATAGTAGCGTGCAATCAGCTCGTCCTGTGTCGGAAATTTTTCCAATGCAATCTGCTGTTCCTGCCCGGTCAGGAAATCATGCTCATAGAACGCGTCGCCGTTTGACGAATATGCAAACGGCAAGTCCATCATCTGAGCGTATGTCATCGCTTGCTGCAATCCATGAGATACAGAGTGGTTGTTGTCCTTTGCTTCCACAACGGCAATCGGCTTACCATCGTTTAAGTACAGCAAATAATCGGCAAACTTGGGTTTGCTGCGAACCACGATATTGCCCCTGATGTTGATGCGGCCATCTGTGATTCTGGTCTCCATCGTGATATGACCTTTCCAACCTCTCTGAATGGCCGGAGTTATGAAGTTTAACTTGATGTCTTCTTCGGACATCTGTTTTTTGCCCAATATCGTCATAGCAAAACCTCCCAATTCATTCTTCGTGCTGGCTATTCTCCGGTCGTTTCGAGAATATTTTCTATATGGCAGTCCATTACCTCCCAGATACGAAGCAGAACATCTGTGGTAATGTTGTCCCCTTTGCCGAGCTTTGCAAGGGAAGCAGAGCGAATGCCGGCTTTTTTCTCTCTTGATCTATAAGCCTCTTCCAGAGCTTATTGCAACTGATACGCGCCATCGGAAGCTTCCCAACCAATTCCGTTAATATTTCTTATATTATACCAAAAATCCACAAATTCCTCCACTGGTTTCGCAAATTAAATATTTTGTGATAGAGACAATAAAAATCATATTCTGTTTTCCTGATCGCAAAAGAAGCGGCCACCGACTATTGAACAATCGGTGGTCGCTTCTACGGACTCCGTTCATCGTTTTGCTAATACTCCAGAATTCCTTAAAGCATGCCAAAATGCTTCAGTGCGTCCATAATGGCCGCTTCCTTTTCCGACGGGCACTGTGGCACTTTGGCATTTTCCTTCTTCGACAGATGATAGTCTTGGCCAACCTCCAACCCGCACTTCCGCTTAACCTGGGAGATATGCAGGGACGATACCTTCAAGCCAGTATGCTCCAGTACATACGCTTTGATCTCGTCATAGATGACTTTGCTCTCCGCCGCAGTCAAATCCAGCTCATCTCAATTCAACTCCACCTCGATATGCTACTTAGTATTGAGTTTGGACAACAGGCACACCGTCTCCACATGCGCCGTCCGCGGAAACAAATCCACCGCCTCCGCCCTCTGCAGCACATACCCCTGCTCCTCCATGCGCTTGACGTCCCGGGCCAGTGTCGCCGGGTCGCAGGAGACATAGACCAGACGCTGCGGGGCCATCTGAACGATGGCGTCGATCACCGCCGGGGCCAGTCCCTTTCGCGGCGGGTCCACGCAGATCACATCGGGGCGCAGGCCGCGGTCGGCCAGGGTCTGGGCGGCCTGCGCCGCATCGGCGCAGAGAAACTCCGCGTTGGTCACCTCGTTGCGGGCCGCGTTGGCCTTGGCGTCCTCCACCGCGGCGGGGATCACCTCCGCCCCAATGGCCCGCCCCGCCTGCCGGGCCATGACCAGGGTAATGGTTCCAATGCCGCAGTAGAGGTCCAGCACCGTCTCCCGCCCTGTCAGCCCCGCAAAGGCCAGCGCCCGGCCATACAAAACCTCCGCCTGCTCCCGGTTCACCTGGTAAAAGGAGGGCACGGAGAGCCGGAAGGTCAGGCCGCACAGGGTGTCCTCCAGGTAGTCCCGCCCCCAGAGGCACCGGTGGGTCTTTCCCAAAATAACATTGGTCTTCTCCTGGTTGACCGACAGCACCACCCCCGCCAAATCAGGCTCTGCCCGGCGCAGCGCCTGCACCAATTCCTCCTGATGGGGCAGGTCCGTCCCATTGGCGATCACCGCGCACAGGGACTGTCCCCGCCGGTTGACCCGCACATAGAAATGCCGGATCAGCCCCCCATGGACCCTTTCATCGTAGGCGGGAACCTGATACCGTTCCATCCACAGTTTGAACGCCTCCCGCAGCCGGGTGGCGGCCAGCGGCTGCAAGAGACAGTCCTCCGCGTCAATCACTTCATGGCTCCGGGCCCGGAAAAAGCCCACCCGGGGGCCGTCGGCCACGGGAAACTGGATTTTGTTCCGATACCGGTCCGGCGCTTCCGCCCCGTGGATTTTCTCCACCCGCCCGGTCCAGCCGCCGATCCGCTGCAAGGCGTCCTGGACCTTCTGCCGCTTAAAGCGCAGTTCCTCGGCATAGGTCATGTGCCGCAGCTGACATCCTCCACACCGGGGATACCGGGGGCAGTCGGGGCTCTGGCGGCCTGGAACCGGCGTCAGCACCTGGGTCACCCGGCCCCAGGCGGCGGACTTGCCCACCTTCAGCAGCTGAACCTGGCAGACCTCTCCCGCCAAGGCCCCCTTGACAAAGACCGCCTGTCCCTCCAGCCGGGCCACCCCCTCCCCCGCGCTGCCGTATCCTTCGATCCGAAGAGGGTGCTGTTCGTTCTTTTTCGCCGCCATGGCCATGTCTCCTTTTTGGTGTCAATGTCTTTTGGCAACAGTATACCACAGGGAATCTTCCCCGAACAACCTTGATTTTTCCCCGGATTTTCTACCACTTGTTCACAGTTTCCTCTTTTTTCTCCCGTGGGAATGTGTTATAATGCTGTGACCATGGGGGTTTATGCCCATTATTTTTACAAAACACAGCGGTTTCCGCTTTTGGAAAGGATCTATCCACTATGGGTTTTTTGACCAAACTGTTCGGCACCAACATGGCAAAGGAGATCAAGCGCATTGATCCCATTGTCCGCAAAATCGAGGCCTTGGAAGAGGAGTACAAGGGGCTCACCGACGCCCAGCTCCAGGCCAAGACCGCAGAATTCAAGGAGCGGTATCAGAAGGGGGAGACCCTGGACGATCTTCTCCCCGAGGCCTTTGCCACCTGCCGGGAGGCCGCGGACCGGGTTCTGGGGCTTCGCCCCTACCGGGTGCAGCTCATCGGCGGCGTCATTCTCCACCAGGGCCGCATCGCCGAGATGAAGACCGGCGAGGGCAAGACCCTGGTGGCCACCCTCCCCGCCTACCTCAACGCCCTGTCCGGGGAAGGGGTCCACATCGTCACCGTCAACGACTACCTGGCCAAGCGCGACAGCGACTGGATGGGAAAAGTTTACCGCTTTTTGGGCCTCACCGTGGGCCTGGTGATCCACGGCGTGGACCCGGTGGGCAAGAAAGCCGCCTACAACGCGGACATCACCTACGGCACCAACAACGAGTTTGGTTTCGATTACCTGCGGGACAACATGGCCATCTACAAGGCTGAGCTCATGCAGCGGGGCCACGCTTTCGCCATTGTGGACGAGGTGGACTCCATCCTCATCGACGAGGCCCGTACCCCCCTGATCATCTCCGGTATGGGGGAACAGTCCACCCAGCTGTACACCCTGGCGGACAATTTTGCCGCCAGTCTGAAGGGCCTGGTGAAGGCCACCGTGGACGACAAGGAAGAGGAGGCCGACGACATCGACGCCGACTACGTGGTCAATGAAAAGGCCCGGGCCGTCACCCTCACCGCCCGGGGCATTGCCAAGGCAGAGAAGGCCTTCAACGTGGAAAATCTCTCCGATCCGGAGAACACCACCCTCTCCCACCACATTAACCAGGCCATCCGGGCCCGGGGCCTCATGAAGCGGGACATCGACTACGTGGTGAAGGACGGCGAGGTCATCATCGTGGACGAATTCACCGGCCGTCTCATGTATGGCCGGCGGTATAACGACGGCCTGCACCAGGCCATTGAGGCCAAGGAAAAGGTCACCGTGGCCCGGGAGTCCAAGACCCTGGCCACCATCACCTTCCAGAACTACTTCCGTCTGTACCGGAAGCTCTCCGGTATGACCGGCACCGCCCTGACCGAAGAGGAGGAGTTCAACGCCACCTACCAGCTGGACATCGTGGAGGTGCCCACCAACAAGCCCCTGATCCGGGTGGACCACCCCGACGAGGTGTACAAAAACACCACCGGCAAATACCACGCCATCGTCCGGCAGATTGCCGCCTGCCATGAAAAGGGACAGCCCGTCTTGGCCGGCACCACCTCCATTGAAAAGTCGGAGGTCCTCTCAAAGCTGCTGACCAAGCAGGGCATCAAGCACAACGTCCTCAACGCCAAAAACCATGAGAAGGAGGCCGAGATTGTCGCCCAGGCCGGCAAGTTCGGGGCGGTCACCGTGGCCACCAACATGGCCGGCCGTGGTACCGACATTATGCTGGGGGGCAACGCGGAGTTTTTGGCCAAGAACGACCTGCGCAAGGCGGGCCTGTCCGACGAGAT
>OLQL01002363.1_pt1 | contig 13144 bp, 8 predicted proteins | sample 1672971 | NCBI WGS metagenome assembly OLQL01 (sample SAMEA3136742, study PRJEB25190) | human gut metagenome | biome: human gut; feature: human-associated habitat; material: faeces | place: Austria | collected 2013
ATGTAGATAAGCTGCGGACGGATAACCGCCGTGAGCGAACGGTTATAGGTATATTGGACCTCAAAAAAGATATGGCGAAATTTTCGAAACGGAGTAAGAAACGGACGATTGACCAGCTCGATATTCTCTTTATTCAGGAGTATAAAAAGTATTTGCGGACGGTCCGCCGGAATGCGGATAATACGATTAATACGAAACTGAACCGCCTGCGCTCGGTGGTGAGATGGGCCGGACGGCTGGGCTATCCGATCGACGATCCGTTCGGAAAAGGCGTAAGATTTTTGAATCGCTCGACGCCCCGGACGATCTTTCTGACGAGGGATGAATACGACGAGTTCCTGCAAAAGGCTTTGGCGGATAGGAACGATTTGGCGATGAGGGTAACGCGTGAGCTGTTTATCTTCAGTTGTGAAACGGGCCTGCGGTTCAGCGATGTATTGGACCTGAAGTGGACACACTTGAAAAAGGATAGTAAAGGTGTGACCTATATCTCTAAGATTCAATGTAAAACGAAAGAGTTGGTTGAAATTCCGTTAATGTCGAAATGGCCGAAGGTCCTGCTTGCCAAGTACCGGAACGAGTCTGTGGACGAGCGTGTTTTTCCTCGCCTTTCGAATGGTTGTGTAAACCGGAAACTGAAAATGTTGGCCGAGAAAGCCGGAATCGGGAAACGCCTCTCGTTCCATGTAGCCCGCCATACCTTTGCCTCCCACTTGGCGAACGCAGGCGTCCCGCTCTATATTGTAGCGAAACTTTTGGGAGATAAAAGCCTCGATATGGTACACCGGGTCTATACGAATACCGAGCGAACGGAACTGACCGAAGCGATGAAAAAATTGAGTGCCTGATAAAAAACGAGAGCTTCCGTCGAGTTTTGGCGGAAGCTGTTTTTATCTTTGTGAAAAACCTTTGAACGATGAATGCCTTGACGAATAACACCGCGACCTTGTTTCGCCGTTATCTGTGGCTCTTGGACGTGATTTACTCCGCGGGCCGTATCACCCTTGATGAAATCCGCGTCCGTTGGCAGCGGAACGAGATGTCGGGCGGCGAGGAACTGCCCCGAAAGACCTTTGAGAACCACCGGAAAGCCGTTGAAGAGTTGTTCGACGTGAATATCGCCTGCGACCGCCGGACGAACGAATACTACGTCGAATGCGGCGACGACATGGTGCGCGACGATCTGCGCCGCTGGCTGTTGGAAACCTTCGCCGTGAACGACCTCTTGGTAAATAGTAAACGCCTGCGCCGACGGATCGCGTTGGAGCCGATCCCCTCGGGTTACACCTATCTGACTACCGTACTCCGAGCGATGGAGGAGAACCGATGCCTGGAGATCGTCTACCGCCATACCTACGATGAAAAACGAGAAAATCGTTACGAGGTCGAGCCTTACGGATTGAAGGCGTTCCGGAGGCGCTGGTATCTGATTGCTGACAGCGTGGAAATGGGTGGAATTTACGCGTTCGCCCTCGACCGGGTACGTAGTATGGTCCCGACGACGAAAGCGGCTGAAATCCCCTCGGATTTTGATTGTGCCGAATTCTATGCCGACGCCTTCGGAATTATCCGTGAACGGGACCGGAAGGCCGAACGGGTCGAAATCCGCGTCTTGGGGAAGCAGACGAACTACGTCCGGGCTCTGCCCCTGCACCCTACCCAGCGTGAAACCGAATGGACCGCGGAATATTCGGTGTTCGAATACCGGTTGGCGCCGACTTACGATTTTCGGATGGAACTGCTCTCGAACGGCGCGGACGTGGAGGTGTTGCGGCCCGCGTGGTTCCGGGAAGAGGTGAAAAATGTGGTTGCTAAAATGATGGAAAGATATGAATAATCCGTATGATAGGCTGATAATTAATTGTTATACGCGCCGTGCGAGAAAATCGGCCGTAGAAACGATCCTATCTAATTGTAATAAATTAGAAGCCGAAGCGATACCAACCGTAACTTTTCTATGGAACGAGGACGAAAATATAGGTTGCTCGTTTTTTGGTAAATATGTTCATGAATGTGAATTTGATATTGATAAAAATGGTACTCGAACGAATGCTCACAATCTGTCTCGCCTTCTTGAAAATATACGTCGAAAAACCGTCGAGGACGGAAAACGAGCGTTTGTAGTCGATATTGGTATTTTTGAAAGAGATTCGACGGAAATGCCTATTCCCTTGTTCTGCCATCGTTTGAAAGAATTGGCGGACGAATTGGATGTAAAAATTATGGTTTTCTTTTTTGTGCGAGCGAATGAAAATGCCCCTATTTATATAAGTGCTCCCGGAGGTTCTCAGCCTATTGAAGAGGTTTTTGCTACGGCTGATTATGATTATGAACGAATAGAAAGCCTAAAAGAAATTGTTGAGATTCCCGACCCGAATTTTAAGCGATATTTAGTCAAAAATTTTGATAAAGACGGTGATGGCGAAATTTCTGTCGTTGAAGCGTTGATGGTAACTCGAATTTTTTGTAAAGATAAGAAAATCTCGTCCTTAAAGGGAATCGAAGCGTTTGAAAACCTTGTACAACTGACTTGTTCTTTTAATGACCTTTGCGATTTGGATATTAGTCAGTTGAACGAACTAATTTACTTAGACTGCCAGCATAATCGGCTAACTTATTTAGATTTATCGGGAAATAAATTGTTGAGAATATGCTGGTGCGGTTATAATTCGATTGAAAAACTGGATGTATCGAAAAATAGTGAACTCTATAAACTTAACTGTCAGAATAACGTATTAAAAACGTTGAATGTCCGTCGAAATAAAAAGCTATTCCGATTGGATTGTGCCAATAATAAATTGACCTCGTTAAATCTGACGAAGAATCCCGAACTGAAGCAACTCCGTTGCTTTCGGAATCGACTGCGGAAACTCGATGTAAGCAAAAATCCGTTACTCCAATATTTGATTGCTTCCGAAAATAAACTGGCATCGCTCGATACATCCTTAAATCCGGACTTGATAAGTCTTTTTTGTGCTATGAATGCCCTAAATTCTCTTGACACTTCAAAGAATCGGAAATTACGTTATCTTAGTTGCCATGATAATAATTTGACTTCGCTAAATTTAACGAATAATAAGAAATTAGTTGAATTAGATATAGAAAATAATAAAATCTCGGATATTGATATAAGTGGTTGTAAAAATTTGACGCGATTGAATATAACTGAAAATAATATCAATACTTTAAATGTAGCCCAGAATCTTAAACTATGGTGGCTATTTTGTGATAGTAATAAGTTGTCAAGTTTGGATTTAATGAATAATCGTAAATTAGCGAAGCTATCTTGTCATAATAATAAACTGTCTTCTCTTGATCTATCGAATAATTTAGAACTAAAAGTTCTCTATTGCGGGGCTAATGCATTAAAAGAACTTGATATAACTAAAAATCTGAAACTTAAATATCTTGATTGCGGCGGAAACTTATTAAAAGAACTTGTTGTAAATCGAAATTTAAAGATTAAAAACTTATATTGCTACAAGAATTGCTTGAAAAATCTCGATCTTTCTAATAACACAGAACTTGTTGAAATCTCTTGTGAGGATAATAATTTAGAAAATATTAATATCAGTTGTAATAAAAAGTTAACAGAGTTTTGTTGTGATAATGATATAAGTCCTTATTTTGGTGATAATGAAATGCGATTGGATGATTGTAAGTGGATGAATGAAGAAGGAGAACCGATAGAGGCACGTTTTACGTGCTATTATAGATAGCGATTTTTGTTATAGAAAAGATATAGGCTTCGATTTGTTCGAAGCCTTTTTTGTTTGTTTTTTCCGAGGCCGATTGTTATTTTTGTTGACGATATAGGACGAGCGCCTTTTTCTTCGGATAAAATCTGGTAAATTTTGTACGGAAGAGGCGCGGTGTTCCTACGTCCCTTGGGGCGTAGGGCTGTTGCTTATTATAGTACGCGGGTTTACCAGAGCCTTTCCGAATATAATAAGTTTGCGGCTCTACGCCTTTTGTTGTTGAATGGCGGAAACGTAGACGATTGTGCGAAAATAATCCGCCCTTGCGCCGGGGGTTGGCGGAAGCGACTGATAATTTTGCCGTAAAGAGTTTTTAACCGAAATAACGGGATATGGAAAAGAGTGAACTTTCGACGAGGGACCGGATGTGCTCCGTGGCGGGAGGTATGGCCAGCCAGCTTGTAGACCGGGAAATTCCGTCGCAGCTGATTCCCTTCTGCGGAGAATTTCCCCTGCTGGATATGATCGAGGCGAGACGGTTTCGGGAGGCGATCTGCTCGACGATGTGGATTGAGGACCTGCCCCCGAAATTCCTGTATGCCGCTGCCGAAGGGAGCCGGATGGCGAGATTGGAACGGGGTTTTCTACACTATCTGTCGAGGAACGGATTAAAGAGCGGCGATTTTGAAAAGTTGGAGGACGCCGAAAAATCGGAATGGTTGCGGTGGTGGATGGAGGACGGCTCTGTCAGCGCCGACGATCTTGTCGTTAAAAAATACCGGGATGAAGCCACCCCGGCCTCGAAATCCCTCGGCGACCCGGCGATGCCGGTTGCTGAAAAGCGGGAAATCTATGACGATCTTGTCGCCCGGCGGGCTTATTGGGACGATCTGTGTTTCGAGTTCGGGCGGGTTAGCTGGGAGAAAAAGTTGCTGAACCTCGCCTTGTATATCCATTACGGCGGGGGTTTGGAGGTCGTGTTGGCCCGCTATAAAGAGAACCACCCCGACTATGCCGACCGGATTCCCCACTCGTTGGCGTACTATATCAGCTACCTGCGGACGGGTGAGGCGACCTCCGTGTTGAATAATTTTCTATTGGAAAGGGTCTGCCTCTCCGAAAGCCGACTGACGGCCCTGCTTACTGCCGAACTCCGCGAGCGGCTGGAAGAGGTGTTTCGTTGGGACGGCGGGACGAATAGCGCGTGGACGGTCGGGATCGACTACCGGGGCGAAGAAAAAATGGATGAAATCGTCACCGCCCTCGATATTGAAAAAGGGCGAGAATATCTTATCTTTGGGAACCTAACTATTAAACCTTTTATTATGGAAACGAAAGAAACCTTGTTGAAAGAAAACCCGTGGCGGGAAGTGGCCGAAAAAATCGAGAAGAACGGCTATATGCGATTGGAAAAGTTGAATGCGTATGCCGATGACATCCCGTTTATCGAAGAATTTAATAAGCGAACGAAAAACCCCGATCATCAGCTGCATACCGAAATATTGCCTTATCCGTTTATCGGCGATGTTCTTGGTGCGCGGGTCGTACTGCTAATGTCGAATCCGGGATATAAGGTGTCGTCGAATATCGAAGCCCATGAAAAGATGAGCGATGAAGAAAAACGCTTCGTTATTCGGGCGCAGACCCAAGCGATGCTACTCGAAGATCGTGCGATTTTTTATTCCGGTCCGGAATATAAGCCGTTTAATGACGAACAGGACTGGTATTGGGCGAAGAAAACACGGATAATCCGGGAAGCTGTTCCCGGAGCTGAAACGAAGATAGCGGCGGTTCAGCTAATGGCTTATCATTCGAGAAAATATAAGCCGTTCCCGGAGAAAATGGGTTTGCTTCCTTCTCAGGAATATACGAAACGACTGGTAAAATATCTGATTGCGAAAGATGTTGTATTTGTATACCGAGGAAGTAAGAATAAGGCCCGGTGGTTTGATCTTGTCCCGGAATTGGAGAATGCCACCTGCGTTGAACTGAGTAGCCGAAATGCGTGTCTGTCAGAAAAGAATTGTAAAGACGGCGGATTCGAAATAATTAAAGCCGCGTTAGCTGAATAGAATTTGTTTGTGTAGGTTATGTAGACCGCCCCTGACCGGGGCGGTTTTTTTGTTGTATTAAAAAATTGAACTGCGAAATCCGTGTAGGATGTTCATTTTAGACTGTCTTGTAAATGTCTTATTATCTGTTAATTAAAAAAAATGTGTTCGAGGTTTATTTATCCACGAAGTTATATAGAGTAGAAAGGGGCCGAAAAGTGCTCTTTTGAAATATTAAAAGTTAAATTAATTAATAGATTTATGAACGCTATTAAAGTAAAAGCCGAGTGTGAAATTATTGTATCTCCGAAGATGCTCCAAACGCTGATTAAAGTGGGGATAGCCCAGAATCGGGATTGGATTATTAATTACCTTACGAGGGCTCTCCTCGGAGCGGAGTTGCTGACTGCGAAAGAGGTTGAAGACTCGATGAAATTTAGCCGTTCGACGCTCTATCGTTGGGAGAAAAAAGGTTTGATTACGCCTATGCGTTACGGACGTTCGAAGAGGTATTGTAAAGACGAACTTTTGAAATTGAAAAAATATGGTCGATAATATTACTTTGAAATGTTACGATAAGGAAGTCTATCATCACCTGCGTTATGGGACTTTCGTTGAAAAATCGAATTGGATAAGCGGCGAACCGTATGATAGATTACTGTTGAATAACGGGAAAAGCGGTATTGACCGCGAGAATCTAAAAATCGAATTTGAGAAGGATTCGATGACGATTTCCGGTAGTATTCGGAAGTGGTACTACGGCGCGTCTTCGCTGGATGATCTGACTAAAACGGATTTGGAGAAGGCTTGGCGGAAAGTGGTCAAGCGGCTCGGCATCTCGTTCGATACGTTGAGAACCTTTGAAATTTCCGAGATTGAAATGGGGCTGAACGTCCCGGTTGATATGACATGTACTGAAATGATACACCGAATCCGGGGATTTAGATCGAAATGCTATAAATTGAAGGAATCGAGTTCTGAATGCCGGGAATTCGTTTCGGGATGCCATACTGCTAAAATTTGTAATGGGATCGACGAAATGAATGGAAATGTTCTGATACGACGTAATATCTTGCGGGTGGCGTTTTTGTCGGGTGACGGACGGCGGAGCGTTCTCGGCCGATTGAAGGTCGGGACGCTCGGTGAATTATTCGACGGGTATTATATACGGGCTGTAAATTATTTTTGGCGGAGTTGCCGAGAGTTTCTTTTTGATACGCTCGGTCGGCGACCGTCGTTCCGGCCTAAACGGGGGAACTTGAAAGAACTGACCGATTTTATCTTGATGCTGGGGCTGGCGAGCCTATCCCATACCGAATTGGAAGGCTATGCAGGGCTGTTGTCGAAAGGGGCTCAACGTGATTTTAGAAAGTGGCTGCGAATACACTACGAGCGAGAGAAAGAATACTCATGCCCCGATTGCCAGTTTGAATTTTACGAGGCTGTAAAATGGCGTTTGATAGAATTAATTAGAAAGAATAACCTGCAAACGAGTGATTGAATATTCACGAAAAAATGAATCTATAAAAAATATTATAAAAAAATTTAAGCCTCGTAATGGCCCCAGAATTTATTGGGATTTCGCGGGATTCGGAGCGTCGATTTTGAGCCGTTTTAGGGGTTGTAGCAGCGTGAGAGCGAATATTGAGGCTGTTATTTGCGTATCTTTGTAAAAATGAAAAACGTCCGTTTATGGTAGATAATTTAACGATAATGTTGGAAAAGTTCTCGGGAAATTTCGAGAACTGCGAAATCGTGAAAGTGTTCGATAATATTGGTATTTACCGACTGAAAGGCCCCTCCCGTATCGCGCCTCACCCACTCCGGTTGATCTATATAAGGAAGACTGGAAGGCTCTATATTGTAAATAGCCTCCGTAAATGGTACTGCGGAAGAACCTCGTTGTTTGATCTGACCTCTGAGACCCTCGTCCATGCCTTGAAGCGGTTGGCAGCCGATCTGAATATCTCCTACGAGGAGTTAGGCCGGGGCCGTGTTACCCAGGTAGAGGTCGGGTTGAACCTATGGACGCGAATCCCGTGCCGTCGGCTGATCCGCCTGATGGCAGGTTATAAGACCCGTTCGAGAAACGTCTTTAAGGATGAAACCGTCTATTTCGGCGACCGGAGCTATAAGAAAGTCATGGTCTATGATAAAACAGCCGAGATCGTCGCTAAAACGCCGTTGCGGAACCGAGCCCGACAGGGTGAGGTCTTCGATATTCTCGCCCGGTATGGCTACTATTTTCCGCGTTACGAATTTAAGCTGGCCGACCGGCAGGCCCTCGCGTTGAATAGGCTCGATATTCACTCCGTGGCCGACCTTGTAGCCAGCTACGGCGATCTCTATCTGTTCCTCGCCCGGGAAGCCCGGAATTTCGTGCTGTTCGAACGGATTGAAATAACGGATGAAATGACTCCGAAAGAGCGTGAGATCGCCGAAGGGCTGAACGAATACGGATATGCCGAATATCTTGCAAAGCGGCGGGCGGCTTGTAGCTCCGCCACGCGGAAAGGCTTGAAAGCGGCCCGCTGTAAAGTACGGAGGGAATTAGTAAGCGTCATCGACCGATACGACGCCGGGAACTACGGAAGCCGTCAGTTTCGGATAGACCTCGGACGGAACCTTGTAAGAATAAGTAAGCACGACCCGGCGCTGAACCTCCCCCAAACCCTCCGGGAGCTGTTCACAGGGCGGCCGCGGCAGCCTCTCCGATAATAATAAGGGGAATAAGTAATCTATGTAATAGCTATAATGCTATGATAGGATAAAGGAGGATATAATAAGCGAAACTGCGTGAACGCTGTATCTACGCCTCTTGATGATCTCGTCCTTGCCTAATAGGAGGAACGTCGTATATTATTTCGAGCCGCGCCCCGTCAGGCTCCTCGACATTCTATAATACGCGCCCTCGGCCAGCTCTCACGGCGTTCTCCGCTATGCTGTTGTAAATGCCGATTTCTACGCTCCTGCCGCTTCGAAGGAGTATTTACCCGCCCGAAGGAAAGGCCTCCTGGAAATCGCTGTTTTCGGCCTTGTAGGCGAAGCTCCTAATTATTGGCGCTCGGAGGTCTTAGACGGGTCTTTGTATTGGAGAAATACCCTAAATACGAACGGATATTATTTCGGGCCGCGGCGCGGGGTGTTGTTGGAGATCGACCGCTATCTGCCAGCCTGCCTATACCTACGTTTGGCGCGATGTCGTGGCGTGAAAACGGGAAACTCTTGGAGAACCCGATTTTAGATCGTTGAAGCCTCCGGCGAACTACTGCCCGGTAGGCTATGGAAACGCTTGGAGATCGTCCCTCTTGTCGTTGTATGGACGGGCTGTTGCTGACGTGAAGGATTGGCGTGTGCTAAAAGGAGTGTTGCTCTATTGGAATTGACGGCTGTAATAGCGAGTTCTGCGTTGGAGCGTTTGTTACGACGGTGTACTATTGAAGCCTACCCAGCGATCCGGACGAATAGAGGGTGTAATGGTACACTATTGAAAGTGTGATTTATTATTAACTATTCGTGTATTGAGATGATTGTTAGAGAGTTTGAATTGTTGAAAATGATCGTGTTTTAACCCTAATTTTAACCCTCGTAATTTTTGCGCTCCCGTAAACGACTTAGAATGAGGCGGGAAATTATTGCCGATTATATTTACAAATATAGGTATTCTTTTTTGAAAATTCCCTAACTTTACACCCAAATAGACCCTTGCAAACAACTATTATGTCGCAATACCATACTCCCGTGCTGCTGGAAGAGTCTGTGGGACTGCTCGCTATCGAACCCGCGGGCACTTACGCCGACCTCACTTTCGGCGGAGGCGGCCATTCGCGCCGCATCCTCTCCTGCCTGGGGCCGGAAGGCCGTCTGTACGGTTTCGATCAAGACCGTGACACGTTGGAGAATTGTCCCGACGATGCGCGGTTCCACTACGTGGAGAGCAATTTCCGCTTCCTGCGCGGGGCGCTGCGGCTGCGCGGCGTGACGGAGGTCGACGGCATTCTGGCTGATCTGGGGGTTTCGTCGCACCATTTCGACGCCGTGGAGCGCGGATTCTCGTTCCGCGGAGAGGCTCCGCTCGACATGCGCATGAACCAGCGGGGACGGCTGACGGCGGCAGACGTCGTGAACAGCTACACCGCGGAGGAGCTGACCCGCATCCTGGGCGACTGGGGCGAGGTCGAAACGCCGTGGAAAGTAGCCAACTGTCTGGTGAAGGCCCGCGCGGCGGCGCCCGTGACGACTACGGCGCAGTTGGTCGGAGCCGTGAAACCCTGCACGCCCAAAAAGGACGAGGCGAAATTCCTGACCAAACTTTTCCAGGCCCTGCGCATCGAGGTCAACGGCGAGATGGAGGCGCTGAAAATGGCGCTGGAGCAGAGCCTTCGGGTGCTGAAGCCCGGCGGACGGCTGGTCGTCATCTCCTACCATTCGCTCGAAGACAGGCTGGTGAAGAATTTCATGCGCAGCGGCAACTTCTCGGGGCAGGTAGAAAAGGACTTTTTCGGCCGTTCGGAGGCCCCGTTCGACCTCGTGACGCGCAAAGCCGTGACCCCTTCGGCCGAAGAACTCGACCGCAATACCCGTTCCCGCTCGGCGAAGCTCCGGGCGGCCGTAAAACGCTGATACGATGTACCGCGACCACGAATTCGACCCGGTGACTCCCGAGGAGCAGGCCCGCCGCGAGCAGGAGGAGGAGTTCGCGCGCCGTGTGCGCCGCGAGGTGCGGCGCATGGAGCGCGGTGAAGCCGAAGAGGACCTCCGCGCCGACGAAGAGCGCGAGGCCGAGGAGCGGGCCGAAGCCGAGGAACGCGAACGCCGGGAACGACGCCGCAGGTCCAGCACCTTCTGGCAGCTGTTCTCGGGTACGATCCTCGTGCGCGAGGGCGTCTCGAAATACTATCCCTACATGCTGACCATCGCCGGGATGTTCTTCTTGAGCATCATGGTGATGTTCTGGTCGCTGCACCTCGACATGCGCTACACGCGCCTCGAACGCGACGTGCAGAAACTCCGCGAACGCTCGATCCGCCTCCAGGAACAGCGTTACCAGCGCACGACCCATTCGGCCATCGTCGAACAGCTCCGGGCGCGGGGCATCGAACTTTACGACCCGCAGGCGCCGGGCGAGATCATCGAAAACTAAACGGCGATGAAGCAGGAACGTTCGAAGGTCAAAAGCGACATTCTGCTGCGGGTGAGGCTCCTGTACGTGCTCTTCATCCTCGCCGGAGCCATCGTGCTCGCACGGCTCGTCTGGGTGCAGCTGTTCAGTGCGGAGGTGGCCTACAACGCCGACCGCCTCGCCAGCCGCATCTTCACCGAGGAGGTCATCCCGGCGCAGCGGGGAAGCATCCTTTCGCGCGACGGCGAACCCCTCGCCACCTCGATCTTCCGCTATCAGGCCGCTTTCGACTTCGCGTCGCCGGGGCTGGATTCGCTCAAGACCTTCCGCGAACAGGCCGACTCGCTCGCGAAACTGCTGGCCGCCTTCTTCAGGGACAAACCCGCCTCGGCCTATGCCAAGCGTTTCCGCGAGGAGCACGCCCGCCGCTACCGGCTGGTCAATCCGCGCGACACCTCCTGCCTGCGTTCCGAAGGGTGGATTTCGCGCATGATGGACCGCATGCGGGGCGAAGAATATGTCAAACGCCGCATCTACGACACGATCCGCGACCATACGCCCGTGAATATCTTTCCCCGCGAGGTGGATTTCGCCGAGTGGGAGACCCTGCGGCGTTATCCGCTGCTGAACTGGAACATGGGTATGGTCTACCGGCTGATCGAGCACGACGAACGCATCTATCCCCAGGGCGAACTGGCGCGCCGCACGATCGGACTGACGGGCGACAAGGGCAACTACGGCATCGAGGAGGCCTACCGCGAGGAGCTGGCGGGCCGCGACGGCAAAGCCCTGCGCCAGCGCATCGCGCGCGGCTTTTACGGCCGGGTGGCGGGCGGGGGCCACGAGGAGCCGGTGGACGGTTACGACATCGTCACGACGCTCGACCTCGACCTGCAGGATGTGGCCGACAAGGCGTTGCGGCGGCAGTTGGAAGCCCAGAACGCTTTGTGGGGCACGACGATCGTGATGGAGGTCCATACGGGCGAAATCCTGGCGATGGTCAACCTCGGCCGCAATGCCGACGGGAGCTTCGCCGAGCGCGAGAACTACGCCCTGGGCCGCAGCATGGAGCCGGGTTCGACGTTCAAGCTGGCGACGATGCTCACGCTGCTCGACGACGCCCGGATGCCCGTCTCGACGGTTTACGACACCCACAACGGCGATCCGGTGACGGTAGGTCCGGCCAGGAACATCCGCGACTCGCACCGCGGCGACCGTGAAATCGACTTCCGGCGCGCCGTGGCTTCGTCGTCGAACGTCTATTTCGCCAAGGCGATCTGGGACCGTTACGGAAGCACTGGCAAAAAGCAGGAATACAGCGATTTTCTCCATAAGGAGCTGCATCTGGGCGAGACGGTGGGGCTGGAGCGCCTCGGCGAGCGGAAGCCCTCGATCACCACGGACTGGAAGGTTCCCGACCCGGGCGTGATGCTCGTGAAGATGTCCTACGGCTACCGCGTGCGGCTGGCCCCGATCCAGATGATCACCTTCTACAACGCCATTGCCAACGGCGGGAAGATGATCTCTCCTGTGCTCGTGCGCTGCCTGCGCCGCGGCGATCGGGTCGAGGAGCGTTTCGAAAGCCGTACCATCGCCTCGTCGATCGCCTCGCGGGCGGCGCTGCGCGAGGTGCACGAATGTCTGCGGGCGGTCTGCACCGAGGGTACGGCCAGCGCATTTTTCCGCGACACGACGCGCCTGCGGGTGGCGGCGAAGACCGGTACGGCGCAGATCACCGATGCCCGCAGCCGCGAGGGCCGCTACTACCTGGGTTCGATGGTGGCCTACTTCCCGGCCGACGCGCCCCGCTATACGGTGCTCACGACCATCGAAACCCGTGCGCAGGCCGGGAAAGCCTACTACGGGGGACCGCTGGCGGGTCCCGTCGTGAAGCGCATGGTCGACTACATCTTCAACCGCGGCCGCGACTGGTACGGCCGTGTCGACGACGGCGGCCCGCGCCGCTATCCCGACCGGATGAAGGGCGGCGATATCGCGCAGATCCGCCGAGTGGCCGACAAGTTGTCGCCCCGCGTTTCGTTCGAAAGCCGCACGGGCTGGGGGCGCGTGGCGGTGGACAGCCTCTCGAACGTCGTCATCGCGAGCCTGCCCGGCGACCGGGGCGTGATGCCCGACGTGCGCGGCATGGGGCTTAAAGACGCCCTTTTCGTGCTCGAAAGCCGCGGACTGAAGGTCCGCTTCTCGGGGCGGGGGGCCGTTGCCCCATCCTGAAGCCGACGATGATCTCTACTGCCATCCTGGAAACCATGTGG
>OLQL01002365.1_pt1 | contig 13138 bp, 9 predicted proteins | sample 1672971 | NCBI WGS metagenome assembly OLQL01 (sample SAMEA3136742, study PRJEB25190) | human gut metagenome | biome: human gut; feature: human-associated habitat; material: faeces | place: Austria | collected 2013
GTAACAGGAGTGTGCACTGCGAAGGGGTCAAGGGGGCGATCGCAAAGCCCCCTTGTCGCTCCCGCAGGAGCGAAATCCCCTGCAACATGAAAAATCAAGTCGCATAGGTAAAAAACACACGCCAAAAATCAGTATCGCGAAAAGAGGTTATGGGGAAAAATCGCAAATTCCCCTATCATTCATTTTACCACGAAAATCCGCATTTGAAAAGCCCGAAAATTCCCCCAATTCCTCGCCAAGTACGTCATGGTGCATCAAAATAGGGCTGCAAAAGCGCATTTGGCACGCTTGCAGCCCTGCTGATTTTATTCCGCCACAATCGCAATGGCGCTGTAATTGTCCGCTTCCTCGTCACGGCGCTGCGCAATCAGCGCGCACATGCCGTTCAGCCATTCCTGCGCGGTTTTGCCCCGTGCGCACGCCACCATGTCCGCCTCCAGCACCCATTCCCAGAAGCCGTCGGTGCACAGCAGCAGACGGTCTCCGCGCCGGATTCTGCCCGCGAAATGCTCCGCCGTCACGTCCTCCTTGTAGCCAAGCGCGCGCGTCAGCAGATTTCGGCTTTCATGCCCCCGAATCTGGTCGTAGGTGATTTCGCCGCACGTCACCATCATCTGCGGGATGCTGTGGTCTTTGCTCTGGTAGATGATTTCTCCGCCGCGAATCCAGTAGATGCGCGTGTCGCCGACGTACGCCAGCTGTGCGCGCGCGCCGCTCAAGCGCAGGAGCGCAAGGGTCGTCATCATCCGGCAGTGCTGCTCCTCCTGCTGGTCGCGGATGAGGCGGTTTGCCTCCCGCACACAGGCGTCCAGCGTGCGCCGGCCAGCGGGCAGAAACCCGCTCATCCGCCGGATGGACACGTCCGTCGCCAGCTTCGACGCAAAATCGCCGCTCCCCTGCCCGCCCAGCCCGTCGCCCAGCGCGCACGCCAGATAGCATCGCCCGGCGCGCACCTCCAGCGCATCCTCGTTGATTTCGCGCTTGCCTACGTCCGACACCGCCGCATAGCTGTACTTCATTGCACCTCAAACCTTTCTTTCGGCGAACCGATGGCAAGCACATCGCCTTTGCTGATAGGGGTATCCTGTTCGCTCGTCAGCCGCTTGCCATTGAGCCATGTGCCGTTGGACGAGCCCAAATCGCGCACGATAATGCTGCCCTCCCGCAGGGTGAGCAGGCAGTGCACGCGGCTGACCCCCTCGCCGTGCAGGGTGAGCATGTGCTTGCCCGTTTCGCGCCCGACGCGCAGCTCCTGCCCATCGAATAGCGTCACCACGCGGTTCGCATACGTTCCGCTGATGCCGATGAGCCGACCTGTGCGCGCCTTGCGCCCGACCACCGCGCCGCTGCCGACGGTGAGCGCCTGCGCGACGCACAGGCGAATCGTCCTGATGAGCGTCGCCATGCCGATTGCCAGCACGATGACGTGCTTCACCTCAATGGCATCCGTGCGCGTGAGGGCAATCAAATCCGCGTTCAGGAACGTCCCGCCGAAGGGGGATTTGGCGCTGTTCATCAGATAATTTTCGGCAAAGCCCAGCAGAATCAGGAGAATGACGCGAACATCCGCAAAATGGCGAATGTTGATTTTCTCGCCGCTCATGCGCAGTCCCAGCGCCCCCGCGACCGGTGCGAACCACAGCGCGTGATTGCCGAAGAGCATCGGCACGCTTGCGCTGATGGCGTTCGTCAGCCCGCTGAAATCACGTGCCAGCCCCGTGGGCGTTTCCACAATCGGCGTGTCCACGATGGATGCCATCAGCATGGTGAACAGCGCGTACCCCGCGCCGATAGCCGCACCAAGCGCCAAGCCGCCCAGCCCGTACATCCGCTTGCGGGTGCACACCAGCACGAGGATGAGCACGCCCAGCATCAAAACGCTGTCCTTCACATAGCCCCAAACCGGGGCAAAATAGCCGCTGATGATGCTGTTATCCACCGGCGTGCCGAACAGCACGCAAACCACGCCGGAGAGCAGCGCCAGCCCCATCATCTCGAAAATCGAGATATTCACGAAGGGGTCAAGCTCCCAGAGGAACATTGCCAGCGTCAGCGGAAAAAGCGATCCGCACCAGAAGAAGGCGTAGATGTACGGCGCGGGCAGTGCGCCAATATCCAGCCAAATACAGGCAAGGCACACCGCCGCCATCAGCAGCAGGATGCCGAACAGGCGTAGGTACATCCACGGCATTTGCCATCGGCGGACGGCTTTTTGCGGGTTTTCCATCTGGCGTGTCAGCGCTCGGAAGGCTTCTCCCCGTGCGTGACGGCGGAAGGCGGGTGCCATCACATCCCGAAAGCTGATTTTCAATTCGTTTTGCATTTAGGCCTTTTCCCCCTTTCTCATACTAATTCGATGCTATGTTTTAGATGAGAATTAGTATCACTGAATGACGAAGCATTCGTCCTTCGAGCCGATTTCCACCCGGTCGCCGCGCTTCAGCGGAACATCCTGCTGTGGCGGAATCCGTGCGCCGTTGACCTTCGTACCGTTGGCGGAGTTCAGGTCGCGGATAACCAGCCCATCCGCCGTCAACCGCACCTCGCAGTGCTTCCGGCTGACCTGCTTGGATGCAAGCACCAGCTGGCAGGATGCCTCCCGCCCCATCGAAATCGGCTTGTTTCTCGGCACACGCAGCTTTTGCCCGCTGAATGAACCCGCCTGCCCGCAGAGCATCGGCGTATCCGGCGTGTCAGGCACTTTCGGCGCGTCGATTTTTCCGTAATGTTCCATGTACGCCATTGTTTTGCCGCGTTCGCTCGCCGCCAAGGCTTGGCGGATGCCGCCGCGCAGCACAAGGAGCAGCGCTGTCCACTCGACAACCGCGACAATCAGTTGACTCATGAACAGCGGATAATCGCCAATGGTCAGTATCGTTACCGTGAGAAACCAGTAGGAAATCGGCAAGTACTCCTTGCTGGCATTATTGAGTGCGTGGCAGCCCATGCCAAGCGCAAGGCAGAGAATCACCCGCCAGTTCAGGAAATGGCGCAGTTTCAGGCGTTCCCCGTTCGCCGCCAGCCCCAGTGCGCCCAAAACCGGGGTTGTAAACAGCAGGTGATTAGAGAACAGCGTCCAGAAGTTCCGCGCTTCCATCGTGGTCAGCCCATGGACATAGCCATACTGCGTTGTTTCGATGAAGGCGAATCCGGATGCAACCGCCGCGCCAATCACCAGCCCATCCAGCGCGTTCAGTTTGCGCCTTGACAGCAGGATAAACAGAATGCAAATCAGGATTTTTGCGGGTTCTTCTGCTACCGCCGCCCACGAATCTGAGTAGTCTCCTTTCAGCGAAAACACATACTCCATGAGCCGAAAAAACGGTGACGCGATGGCAATACTCGCCAGCCCTCCGACAAGCAGCAGCCCCAGCAAATCAAAGATGGAGAGATTGCCATACATGTCCATCTCCCAGATGAACAGCACCATCGTCCACGGAATCACCGTACTGCCGACAATGTTGGCAATGACAGACAGCGGGAAATTAAACTCCATCTTGAGTTTAGGTGAAATATACACCATCGTCTCCGCCGCGAAAGTCAGCAGCACCGTCGCAATCAGCAGCATCACGAACAGGCGCAGGAACATCCACGGGCGCTGCCACGTTTCCAGCATTTCCGCCGTCAGCGCGGGGCGGCGCGTCAGGGAGCGGAACGCGTCACCCTTTTTATGGCGCTTGAGGGTCTGCGCGAAGATGTCCTTCACGCCCAGCCGCCCCTGCTGCACCTCCGCCAGAAACTGCGTGTTGCCGCCGAAATGCAGCGCCCTGCCGCACGCTGGGCAGACGGTGCTGAAGGGGATTTCCCGAAAACAATAGGGACACTTCAAGGCAATGCTCCTTTCTGATGCGAATTAGAGGCGGCGCACCTCGAACACATTCTCTTTTCCGCCGAGCGTGAAGGCGTCGCCGGGATGAAGCGTCACGCCCTTGCCCGCCGTCAGCTGCTGCCCGCCCGCCACCGTGCCATACGTCGAGCCGAGGTCGATGAGGATGATTTGCCCGTCCGCCGTGGGTTCTGCCGCGCAGTGCACGCTGCTGATGCCATGGGCGTCCTTGGGGTAAATAATGGAACAGCGCTTCGGGTCACGCCCGATGACGACGCGCGAGGAAATGGGGAACGTCATGCCCTGCAATGCGCCGCCGATGCACGCCAGCGCGACATGGGCTTTTGATGCTTCCTCCACCTGCTGGGTGGGTTCATCCGCCACTTCCGGGGAAAGGGGCTTCGTTTCCGCCGCCTCCTGCTGATTTATGCCGTCTTTCTTCCTGCCGCGCGTGAGAACAAGGGCGACGACTGCCGCCGCAAGAACGCCGATGATGACGTAGAGCACGGTTTGCGTCTGGGATTCGGCTGCGGGGGCTTCCGTCGGTGCGGCGGTGGGGGCAGCGGTCGGATGCTCCGCTGCTTCCGCAAGGGCATAATACGCATTCAAATCCAGATAGCGGTGGTTTTTGTCCGCAAGCCCCAGCATCACAACAGTGCCATCGCTGCTTGACCCGAAAATCGGGCTGCCCTGCGCCAGCGCTGATCCGCTGTATGTGCCGAACAGTTCGCCGCTTGCTGGGCGCGTCGCCGCCACCACTTCCGGCATAATGGTCAGCCCATCCGCATCTTTTTGCACAAAGCCGCTTATGGTGCCGTCCATTTCGCCGCCGGACAGACCGATGGTTTCGCCGTATGCCACGTTGTTGCTCATGTACAGGCTGGGAATATCATGCGCGCCATCAAGGACAAAACGGATGACGGAATTTTCCTCCTTGCCCACGCGCACGCTGTACGATTTTTCCTCCATGAAGTCGTACAACTCCAGCGTCGTCCCGCGCGCGGCGTATTCCCGCAGTTTATCGCTGCTCACGGCGATAATGCTGTCGTCGATGTAGCAAACTGCCATCGTCACCAGATGATTGTTGTCATAAACGCCGAGCCAGCCGCCCTCAAAGATCGCCTTTTCGGACGATTTGTTATCCATCGACGCGTCCGCCATGCTGGATACATCCGGCTTTTTCTCGCGCTCCTGCAAGCCGGTCAGGCCGTTTCCATCCAGCGCCTTTTCCGCCCACGCGGTGCACCCCGCCAGCAGGCAGAGCATCATCAGCACCGCGAAGAACCTGCGCATCCACTGTTTCATGGTTTTCTCTCCTTTACGCTTGTATCCGGTTCAGTTTGCGTATGTTTGCAATCTCGATAATCACCGCTGTAAAGTTATCCTGATTCGCCTTTTTCTCCATCAGCACCGCATCTTCCAGCTTATGCGCCGCCTCCACCACGTTTGGGCTTCGGACAAGCACGCGTGTCAGCGTTTCGTCGTCCAGCGTGCCGAACACGCCGTCGGACATCAGCACGATTTTGTCCCCGCTGTTCAGCGGAATCGCCTCGGCGGGGAAATCCATCGCCGGGTCATCCGCCAGCCCCAGATAGCTCGTCAGCGCGCGGCAACGCGGATTCTCCGTCACCTCCCGCCACGGAATCAGCCCCAAAGCCGCCTGATGGCGCAGCGTCGCGGCATAGTTGTGCTCGCGGTTGAGCGTCAGCAGCGCACCATCCCGCAGGAGGGCAATGCGGCTGTCCCCGATGGTGAGGAAGTCGAGCTTGCCGTCGCGGATGTTCGCCAGCACCAGCGTTGACCCTGCCCCTGAACCCGTGAAGCGCTTCTGCACCATGTCCAGCACGCTGTGCGCGACGCTCGCCAGCGTTTCGCCCGTGCCGCCGGGGGCTTGCGGGAAACTGCGCAGTGCCGCCAAAACTGCTGCTTGGCTCAGTTCGCCGCTGTTCGTCATGCCGCCCATGCCGTCCGCCAGCACTGCCAGCACACCTCTTGAATGCCGCAATTTCTCGTCCTGCAGGGGCGACACGCCGAACGCGTCCTGCTGATAATTCCGTTTGCCGATGTTGTGTACGTTGCCAACCTCCGTCACATCAAGGATTGGCGGCTCGCCGGGCATATCCATGACGGCAATCGTCTGTCCGCCCTGTGCGGTCTCCGCCGTCCGCTTTCTCCTCCCCGACCGCGCAAGCAGCGCAATCAGCACCACGAGCACCATCACCGCCAGCGCAAGGAGCACCATCAGCCCATACTGCTGAACAAAAAAACCCAGCTGCCCCGACACGTCCACAGGTGTTTCCACACCGGGTTCAGCGCCCGACGTGGGCGCAGGCGTGTCAGACCGCTGGGTGGGTACCGCAGAGCTTGCAGGCGGCTCTGCGGTACTGGTGGTTTGTGAGGGCTGATTGGTCGTTTCGGCAAGCACCGCCTGAATCGGGAAAAGCGTAAAGAGCATCAGCATCATTGCCAGAAGGATGGAAAACAACTTTTTCGCCCTCATGCTGTGTTCCTCCCCTTACTCCTGCGTCCAGTCCCAATCGAAGGCATCGCTGCTGAAGGGAACGAACATCAGCTTCGTTTTGCCCAGCTCGATGATGTCGCCGTGCTTGAGCTGCGTGGTGGAAAGCAGGGGCATCCCATTCAGGCGGACGATGGAGCGGCCGCCCATGAATCCGCAGTAGAAGCTGCGGCTGTTCGCGTCGTAGGTGACGACCATCGGGCTGTCGCGGGAGATGGTGGCATCGCCGGCGATGTAGATGTCCATCTGCGCCGAGCGGCCGAGGTAGTTGTTTTCCTTGTGGATTTCGTAGGAGCGGCCGCGATCGGGGCCCTCGATGCACACCAGCCAGCCAACGACCGGGCGCACCTCCTTGGACATATCCAGCCCGATTGTCTCGCCGCCGCCAAATCCCGTGGTCGGATTCACGGGAACGGTCGGTTCAAGCCCGTTGTCCACCGGAATCACGTTCGGCTGGGTGTGCACCTTGTCCTCATTCGTGCCGCAGTATGGGCAGCGGTCGTAGCGTTCTGCGTCGTAGAAATGGCCGACGCTGCACTGCTTCATAATCATATGGATTTTCCTCCTTCTATCGTGCTCCGCTTTGGTCGGCGGGGCTTGCTTTCACTGGGAATTATAGCACTTGATGATGGCGGGTTTTCCCGCTCATTTCCGCGCGGCGAAATCATACTATTTCCAAATGAGAATGCGCCAAGGCGCGAGCAGATGGCGCAGGTGAATTTGGAAATAGTATCAGGGCTTTGTCGCACGGAAGCCATTGGTCAGCAGGCGGAAGATAACGCCGCTGCCCTGCAAAAGCTGCTGGAGGCTCTCTGCCTGCTGCGCGATGCTGCTCAAACGGCTGATGCGGTCGATTTCGCGCAGGATGCCCTCGTACTTCTGCGGCGCAAAGCGCTTGAGCAGATTCCCGGCGCGCTTGGCGGCAAGCAGGGTGCGCGTCGTCTGCGCGCTGTCGATGATGGGCGCGGGCTTCGGCGCATCCGGCTTGCTTTCGCTGAAGAGCGCCGTTTCCAGCTTCGTGAAGGACGACGGGCGCTCGCCGGACTCCATTGCAAGCCCCGCCATCAGCGCATCCGCCCACTGGCTTTTCAGCCTCGGGCACAGCTTCTGGATGGGCACAAGCGGGTCGCTGCCCTTCACCTTGATGGCGTACTTGCGCTCCAGCGCGTCGGCGGGTTCTTGGGCGGTCAGGGCGAAGTACATCGTCGCGCACAGACCATAGACGTCCGTCCAGTTGCCTTGCAGGCTGTTCTCCTCGTACTGCTCCGGCGGCGCGTAGCCTTTGCTGATGAGGATGGTCTTGCGCGAATCGGGGTCGTTGGGGCGCGCGCTGCCGAAATCCAGCAAAATCGGGGTATCGCCGCCCTTGAGGATGATGTTGGCGGGCTTTATATCCCGGTGGATGATTTTCTTCTCGTGCAGCATCCGCAGATTCTCGATGAACGGCTTCATCATCCGCATCAGCTCCTCCGGCGGGATCGCGCCCTGTTCGCGCACCCGATGCGCCAGCGTTTCGCCCTCGACGTACGCCATCACCAGATACGCGGTATTGTTTTCCTCGAACAAATCCAGCACCTGCACCACCGACGGGCAGCGCGAGGCTTCCAGCAGCATGTTGTATTCCGTCACGAACTTATCGCGCCAGTTGGTGAACAGCTTGGCATCATTGCGCTGCGGGACGACCCTGCCGTCATCGCTTCGGGCGGCAATGCTGTGCGGAAAGTACTCCTTCACCGCCACCATTTCGCCGCGCACGGGATCAACGCTCTCCAGCTTCAAGGCGCGGTAGGTCGTGCCGAATCCCCCGCCGCCCAGCGCCGCGCCAAGCAGATACTGCCCATGCAGGATGGTCTGCGGCGGCAGCGCATCGCGAATCCGCTGTGCGTTCTCCGTTTTCGCCCCGCACACCGGGCAGACGGCTTCCTCCGTCGGCATCATGCAGCGCGTGCAGGCATAGGGCATCGTCATGTGGCATTCCCTCCCAGAGCGTCATTCTCTTCCGTCTCCCGCAGGACAGCCTGCAGGCGCTCATTGCCGTTCAGCTCGCCGTGGTCGTACATGCAGTAGAGCATCAGCCAGTCAAACACGTTACGCGGGTCAAGCTGGCTGTATCCGCAGTCATCCAGCATTTGGTTCACGCGGCGGTAGCGGTCGTCAAACAGCACGCGCGCATCGTCGCTGACGGCGGCATCGTTCACATACAGGCTGTTTTCCGCCCCGTCGGTGATCAGAAACAGCAGAATCAGCACTTTTCGCGGCACATCCTGCCGCCGGTTAGCAATCTGCGAGAGCGTTTTTTCATCCGGCCAGTGGGCGCGCAGGGTTTTGCCAAGCACGCTGCTGCTGCCCGCGGGGGGCTTCAAGTACATCTGCACAATTTCGCGCACGCTGTATGCGCGCTCCGGCAGGTGGGGGAAGCTGTCCGGCGGCTTGGTGAGCACCTCCATGTACTCCTGAAAATACTCGTAGGCGGTGTTGTGCAGCTCCCCCAGATTCATCCGCTGCTGCCTGATGAAATCCACAAATTCATCTTCCCCGCGGATTTTGGTGAACTCGTTCTCCAGCACCTCGGTTTTGCCCTGTCCGCCGATGGCAATATGGCGGATGCGCTCGATGAGGTGGCATGCCTCGTTGTAGCCCAGGCGGCTGCGCAGCGCGTAGAGGTACGCCAACTCGATAGGATTGCGCTGATGCAGGCAGCCGCCGCCCGCGCACGCCAGAAAATTCTGCGCCTGCTCGTCGCTCATGTCCAGCGCAAACACGATGCGCACCAGCTGACCGCGGTTTTCCGGCGCGGTTTTGCCCGTGAACCAGACGGACACTTTGCGGCGGATTGACGCGGCGTTCGGCTCGCCAATCATGCCCTGCAGGCGGGTGCATAGCTTCTCCCGCAGCGCCGAAGCATCGGTGATGCCGGAATATTCCGCGAGGATTTCCGGGAACGTCGGCACGCGGATGCCCTTTTCCAGATACGCGCGGGCAAATTCCGCGTTGCGCGACAGGCGGATAATCCGCTCCACTTCGCTTTCCGCCAGGATCATCGGTGCGGACATAGCCAGTCTCCCTTCCTATTATAAAAGTCACTTTAGTAAGCAGTGTTCTGCCAATCCCGCCCGTACACGGTGATCGCCGTGCCGTCAAACATCGAGAAGTCGCTGATGGCGTTGCCGTCGAGGGCGATTTCCTTCAGCTGCGACAGCGTCGACAAGTCCAGCCCATCCAGCGTGCGCAGGAAGTTCCGCTCCAGATTGATTTCGGTCGTCAGCGGATGCCCATTGAGAGCGGTCAGCTTGGCGGAGGTCATGCCGCAGTTCTGCAGGTCAATGCAAAGCAAGCCGCTCATGCTGCTGATTGCTTCCACGTTATCCACCTTCGCGCCCAGAACATACAGGTACTTCAAGCCCGTCAGCCCGGACAGCGGGGCTAAATCCAGCGCGATGCGATGGCTGTTCCAGTCGTCGCCGATGCGCAGGTAATCCAGATTCTCCATGCCGCCGACGGGGGTCAAATCCACCGCCAAACCCGCCATGTCCAGATTTACCAGCGTCTTCTGCAACCCCTGCCCCAGCGGTTCGATGCTCGTGATGCCGGGGTTCCAGCTGATATTCAGCAAATGGATGCGCGTCAGGTCGCTTAGCGGGGACAAATCGCTGATGCTGTTGCGCTGCACCAGCAAGACGTTCAGTGTCGCCAGCCGCTCCATGCCCGACAGGGACGTAATGGCGTTATTCCCCAGATTCAGACTGTACAGCTCGTTATAGCGTTCGCCGTCATCCACGTTGATGGCAGTGATGTACGGCATATCCGCGTCCGTCAAGCCGCAGTTAGACAAAATCAGCCAGTGAATCGGCAGCTTCGGCAGCACCCAAGTGCCTTCCGCCTGCTGGTTGCGCAGCTGGAAGTAGTGCAGGTGGCGGAAATACTGCAATTCGCTCAGGTCGAACGAATCGGGATTCATGGTCGGCAGGTCAGCGTCTGTCGGGTTGGGCGTCAGGAACAGCGGATCACTCCAGTTGTCGCTGTATTTGTCGACGTACTTGCCCCAGTTGTTGACTTCCCGCTCGCGGCGCTGCCAAGCATCGTGATTCTTCTGCTCTTCGTAGAACACCCACTCGATTTCGCCGTCGCGCACGGTCACGCCGATGACATTATCCAGCATTTTCTGCGTGATGAACGCCTTGGGCGGCAGATTCAGCGCCTCCCGCAGCGACGTACCAAGCCGCGGCATCAGCAAATCCGGGCTATGCTGGTCGGTAATCCACGTTTCCGTGGCGGTGCACTGCTCCAGCGGCGAGAAGTCGGTGATGAAATTAGCGTGCAGGCTGATGTATTCCAGCTTCTGCAAGCGCTCAAGGTGGAGTTCCTCCAGGCTGGTGATGCGGTTGCCGCCAAAGTCGATGTACGCAAGGGTTTCGGGCAGGGTCGCCTCGCCAATCATCATGCTCGTCAGGTTGCTCGTGGCAATCAGCAGATAGCGCAGATTGGGCAGGCGGCTCACGAAATTGATGTCCTGCACGCCGACATGGCCAACGTCCAGCCACACGAGGTTTTGCGCGTTCGCCAGCGGAGACAAATCCAGCACAAGCGATTTGTCGGTGCTTTCGTCGCCGTTGATGGTGACTTCCTCCAGCTGCGGCATTTCGCCCAGCAGGTCGTATCCGTCCGTGACAATCGGGCAATTCCATTGCCGGATGCACTTTGCCAGCCGCGTGCCGCGCAGTTCGTTAATGGACACAATGGCGGTATTTTCGGTCATCAGCTGCCGGATAGTCAGGTTCGCCAGCGGGGTTAGCGTCGTTACGCCGGTGTTGCTGATCATCAGGCGCTCCAGCTTCGTCAGGCTTGCCAGCGCCGCAACGCTCGTGATGCTGCTGTTGCTGATGTTCAGGGTCGTCAGCAGCGGCGCGTGCTGCGCGATGGTCAGCAGGTCGCTTTCCGTCAAGCCGCAGTGGTCGAGCACGAGCGTCGTCAGCTTCGGCAGACGGGAGAGTGCCTCAAGGTTGACCGCCCGTTCGTCCCAAACTGCCAGATACTGCAAATTCGGGAAGCAGGCGAAGTCCGCCAGGTTGATTTCCGTCATCAGCGCTTCGCCGCGGACATCGGGGGTTTGCGGATCATCGCGCCGCCACGGGTTCATGTAGAAGGAATCGCGATATTCCAGCTCGCCCTCGTCCGTCAGGAAGGTGAAGTCGATATTGCCTTCCAGCAGCCGCACACCGCCGATTCGCGCCAGCGCATCCGCCGGGATGGCCTCATCCGCCGCAATCGCGCAGCCGTTGGCATTCAGGAAATCGCGCAGCGCCGTTTCCACGGCGGACGGCACGGGCGTGGCGGTGGGTGCTTCGGTCGGAATCGCCGTCGGGGCTTCGGTCGGCACGTCCGTCGGCGCTTCGGTTGGCGCTTCCGTCGGCAGGGCGGTCGGCACGTCGGTTGGCGCTTCCGCCGGCGCGTCTGTCGGAATCTCCGTCGGAGCAAGTCCTACCAGAACGGATTGGCTGTCGCGCCCAAGCAGCACGCCCACGCCCACCATAATCAGCACCAGCAGCGCCGCAATGCCGATCAGCAGCCGCTTTTGATGCTGGCTCGGCGCGGGCGCGGGGGCATTCTTGCCGTATAGCCCGTCAAAGAACTCCTCCATCGTCTGATAGCGGCTCTTCACCTGCACCGCCATGCCCTTGAGCAGCGCCGCTTCCTGCGCGTGGGAAATGTCCTTCACGCCCAGCGCGGAGGGCGGCACAAGCGGGTCATTATCCAGCCGGTCGGTGGCGGGCGGCGGCGTAACCCCGGTAATCAGCTTGTAAATTGTCGCCGCCATCGAGTAAACATCGGAGTACGGGCCGTCCTCGCCGGTGCTGGAATACATTTCCACAGGCGAATAGCCCGCGCGAATCATCAGCACGCGCGTTTTCTTCTCGCGGTCGCTCTCCATCGCCGAGCCGAAGTCAATCAGCTTTACTTTGCCATCCTTGGTAAGCATCAGGTTTTCCGGGCTGATGTCGCGGTGCCACGTTGACGCGCGGTGCAGCTCCTCCAAGGTCAAAATCGGCGTGCGGAGGAGTTTCAGCGTTTCGGTGAAGGTCAGCTTGCCGCCGTGCAGCTCCGCGTACGCGCCCAGATTGATGCCGGAGATGTACTCCATGATGATATACGCCGTTCCGTTTTCCAAAAAGCAGTTTTTAACGGACACAACGCCGACGTTGTTGTCGAATTTCGCGACCTTCTGCGCCTCGCGGAAGAAGCTGCTGCGCCCCTGCAGGAAGGATTCTTCATCCTTCCCCGCGAACACGCTGACCGTGTGCTGTCCCTGATCGCGAATGACGACGCCGGAGGGAAAATATTCCTTAATCGCAACCGGAATATGCAGGAACATATCCCAGCCGATGTAAGTGATGCCGAAGCCGCCCTCGCCCAGCGCACACCCCACCAGATACTGCCCCTTGAGGATGGTGTGGGGCTGAAGATGATGCTTCTCCGGCACAAAGTCCTTCTCGCTGAATCCGCACGCCGGGCAAGTCTCCTGCTGCGAATCCTTCTGGCCCATGCACCGCATACACCGATTCTGATCGTCCATGATACCGCTCCCCCTTGTCCGCCTCTGTTTTGAAGTACCTTGATTATAACACAGGCGCTATGCTTCGTTTTCCAAACCTTTCTCATGTGACCGATTGATTTTGCTGATTTTCCGCGCCTTTTGCCGTGCGGATGAGCACACGCAATTAGCCATCACTAACCGTCAATCAGGCGAAGCACCAAAAAAGCTGCACGCGGAAGGAGCATGAAAGCGCGACCAACTC
>OLQL01002367.1_pt1 | contig 13135 bp, 10 predicted proteins | sample 1672971 | NCBI WGS metagenome assembly OLQL01 (sample SAMEA3136742, study PRJEB25190) | human gut metagenome | biome: human gut; feature: human-associated habitat; material: faeces | place: Austria | collected 2013
GACCGCCATGGCCATGGCAAGATAGGTCTTACCCGTACCAGCGGGGCCCATACCGAAGGTGATGGTCTTCGTGCGGATATAGTCGAGATACTCCTTCTGCATAGGAGTCTTCGGGCGGATCACGCGTCCTTTATAGGAAAGGACCACATCATCATGAAGCTCTTTAGGGGCGTACTCCCCTTCATGAAGGAGCGCGAGCGAGCGCTTGATCGATTCGACATCGGGCTCAACGCCTTGATCGATATCGGCGAGCATGTCCGAGATGAGCGTAGTGATGCTGTCCACCTCGATGGGCGAACCCTCGATCTCGATCTGACTGCCCCGCACCGTGATGCGCGCTTGGAACGAATCTTGGATGAAACGCAGGTTCTCGTCGTTCGGTCCGAGCAGATTGCCGAGCAGCAGAGGGTCATTCAGATTGATGGATTGTGTTACTTCTTTTTGCATGCCTTCATCATACAAGATGAATCAAGTGCTGTTAAGGAAAGCTCACAAAGAGTCCCTTGTGGGATATCGCGAGGTGCCTCGACCTTGAAATAGGATTCGCTCATACCGATGCCCGGCGCCTCGATGAGCACGGCTTCGCTCGTTCCAATGCGGCGCAGACCGTCTTCTTTGCGCAGGTCGCGAGCAAGCGCGAGGAGCTTTTTGAGGCGCTGTTCTTTTGTGGACGGATCGATCTGATCGCATCGCGCAGCTGCCGGCGTGCCTTCGCGCATCGAGTAGCGAAAGGCATGGATCTTCGAGAATCGCGCCTGTTTCGCGAGCAAGAGCGTCTCTTCGAACTCTGCATCGGTCTCACCCGGGAATCCACAGATGATGTCAGTTGAAAGAGCGAGCGTGGGAAGTGCACCGTAGAGATCCTCGCAAAGCCGCAGATAGAATTCCGCACCATAAGGGCGGTTCATCTCCTTGAGCACCTTGTCTGAGCCCGACTGCAAAGGCAGATGCAGGTGACGGCAGATACGCCCTTCAGCTTGCGCGATCCGCTCGATCGTAGCGGGAGTGAGCGAAGCGGGCTCGACAGAAGAGATACGGAAGCGCATTTCGTGGGTAGCTTCGATGAGCGTCGATAGGAGCGCATCGAGCGCCTGCTTCTCGAAACGATAGGATCCCAGATCGATGCCAGAGAGCATCACTTCACGGATGCCTGCGCGCTCAAGCGCCTTTACTTCAGCAACGATCTCATCGAGTGGGCGTGAGAAGGCCTTTCCCCGCGCAACATGGACGATGCAATAGGTGCACGCATGATCGCAGCCATCTTGCACCTTCACCGACACACGGGCAGGAAAGGCAAGCCCGGTACGACATGCGGGGTCGGCTGAGAGAAAGGCAGCCTTTTCGATGATCTCCACACGAGAATCGAGCGCACGATAGAAATCGGGAGAGATCGCTGCAGCACAACCGGTGACCATCACGCGCGCATGGGTATTCTCACGAAGAGCACGGCGGACGGCCTTGCGCGTCTTCTTCTCTGCATCTCCCGTTACGGTGCACGTATTGATGATGATCGCATCAGCCTCATTGAGGCCGACCAGCTCATTTCCTGTAGCGAGCAAATGCGCGCTCATCGAATCGGTTTCAGCTTTATTCACCTTGCAACCAAGGTTCACCACATGGAATCTCATCATGAGACCTGCGCTGCACAGTTGCGTAATTCGTTGAGCACCAGCGCGCAGGCTACCACCCCCGCAGTTTCGGTGCGCAAGATCGTCGGACCGAGCGAAAGAACAACGACCGTAGCTTCAGAATCTTCGATGCACTGCACCTCGTCCGCGCTCATGCCACCCTCAGGGCCAATAATGATCCAGATACGCTCGAGGCATCCGAGAAGAGATTTTGTTGCGGGTGAATCGAAGAAGGCTGACACGCTGCTTTCCAAGTCTTCCTCTTCCCAAAAGACGATGACCAGATCGTGCGGTCCGAATTGCTCAGCCACCTGCGCAAGCGTGCGTATGCTCCCTATCTCCGGAATGGTCGTACGACCCGATTGCAGCGCAGCGCTCCGTGCGATCTGCGCGAAACGAGAGCCGCGTTTATCCTTCTTCTTAGCATCGAGCTTCACCACGCTACGGCTCATTTCAGTGGGATAGAACCCTACGATACCCAGTTCGGTAGCGGCACGCAGCACAGTGTCCATCTTGTCACCTTTAGCAAGTCCTTGAACGAGCATAACCGGGACCGTGTCGTTTGGCGCGTCAAGATGCTTTGCGATGCGCACCCAGAGCTCCTCACCCTGAAGCGCGGTGATCTCCACTTCGAAATAGTCGCTGCTCGCATCCACCACCGCAATATGCTCGCCAACTTCAAGGCGCAGAGCCTTCACATGGTTGCGATCCTGCGCATCGATCCCCAAAAGAAAGGGAGAGTCTACCTCGCGAGCGATCGCTTCGTTGGTGCAAAAGAGCTGATGGAGCGACATAGCCGAATCCTACGAATTGAATGCGTTGCGTAGCTTCTCGAGCGGCGTACGCGCAGAGGTGAAGCTCTCGTCCATTTCGTCAGCCAAGTCCTCAAGCAGCTCGCGTTCGCGCTTCGAAAGGCGCGTGGGGATCGAGACTTCGACATGCACGAGCATATCTCCGCGCACATCGTCCTGGAAACGCGGCATGCCGAACCCACGCACGCGGACGACCTGACCATATTGGCATCCGCTCGGAATCGGCACCTTCACCAGTTCGTCTTCGAAGATGCCTTCGATCTCGATATCGGCACCAAGCGCTGCCTGGACCATCGAGATGACCGTGGTCACATGCAGATCGTCGCCCACACGCTCGAAGAACTCGTGTGGGTCGATGCGGCACGTAACGATCAAGTCGCCCGAACTTGCACCGCGAATGCCTGCTTCGCCATAGCCGCTCAAACGCAGCTGCTGTCCATCGTGAATGCCCACAGGGATATCGACTGATAAGCGCTGTCGATCGGGAACCCTTCCCTGTCCATCGCATTCTGGGCACGGATTCTCGATCACCACGCCAGCACCCTGGCAGTTAGAACAGGTAGAGGCTGCTTGCATGTCGCCAAGGAAGGTATGCTGAACCGTTACCACGCGTCCGCGTCCATGGCATTCAGGACAGGTGATCTCTTCACCGTCTTCACCCAAGCCCGTTCCGCTACATTCAGGACAAGGAGAAAGGCGATCGTAGATGATCTCCTTCTTCACGCCAGCAGCAACTTCTTCGAGCGTTACGCGCAGACCAACGCCCATATCGCGCCCTTCGCGCTTGACCGTTGCCGAACGCCCCGCGCCACCACTGAAGAACGAGCTGAACAGATCTCCCATGCCGAAACCGCCGCCGAAGAGGTCTTCAAGATCGACGTACCCGCTTCCTGCGCCTGCCCCCGGGATCGCGCCGTAGCGATCATAGTGGTTGCGCTTCGCAGGATCGCTCAACACGTCATACGCCTCGTTGAGTTCCTTGAAGCGCTCTTCTGCATCGGGATCCTTATTCACATCTGGATGAAGCGTGCGCGCCTTTTTGCGGAACGCCTTCTTCACTTCATCTTCGGTTGCGGTCTTATCCACGCCGAGAATTTCATAGAGATCTTGAGCCATGCTGTTCGTTCACTTTCTCTGTATCAAGAATCTTGTAAAAGCGACTGGGCAGCGCGTACTGCCTTGATCGCGTGTTCATAATCCATACGGGTCGGGCCTATGACCGCGATGATGCCGCGATCATCCTTTGCGCCATAAGGTGCTGCCACCACAGAAACATCCGCGAGCTCCTCGCTCACATTCTCATGCCCGATGCGCACGAGCGGCAGATCGCTCGAGGTGGGCTCATTGAAAAGATGGAAGAGGATCGTTTCGTCTTCGAGCTTTTCGATGATAGGCACAAGACGGGTCGCGTCGGAGAATTCTGGCTGATCGAGCAAACGGGCGATGCCGAGCGTATGGGGCTTTTCGGTCTTGCGATGTGCACAGCAATCGTAGAGCTCCTCTTCGATAAGAAGCGTGAGCGGATCGTTCAACACGTCTGCTCGTGCGCTCAATTCGCGCAGTGCATCGCTGCCGCTTGCGCTCTGCCCTGCTTTGATCGTCGAACCTGCATAGATATCATTCAGAGCGGCCTCGATCGCACCCAGGCGCTCCGCGCTCAGCTCCTCATTCGATTCGATCTGGCGCTGGAAGACCGATCCATCTTCACTGACGATAACGGCCAAAAGACGGTTCGTACCAAGTTGCACCAGCGTAATACGGGCGATCTGAACGCTCACGAGCCCGCGCGGAACTACCATAGCGAGGCAATTCGTGAAACGCGCCAAAGCTTGCGAAGTCCGATCGAGCAGATCGTCGAGCTCGGAAGCGTCTTTGCGCAATTCATCCAGGATATCGGGCTTAGGAGCGTCGGAGAGATTATCGAGCAGCTCATCCACGAACGTGCGATACCCGAAATCGGTCGGCACGCGCCCGGCAGAAGTATGCGGCGAGGTAAGATACCCTGCTTCTTCAAGATGAGAGAGCTCGTTGCGCACGGTAGCAGAGCTGATGTCGAGGTGATAGCGATCGATCAGCGTGCGTGAGCCGATCGGGAGCGCATGAGCGATGTACTCATTGATGAGCATCCTGAGAACGTATTGTCTTCTATCTGAGAGCACGCACAACCTTTCGACTCAACGCATTTTAGCAATCTGAGGATGAGAGTGCTAAAACTCCACGAAACAATACTGTTATCGGTAGGTTATGCGCAGGGGCGGTTGAAATCGTTTGCGAACTATGAAGGAAATTCGCATTCAGGCAAGATCGAGCAAGGTTGCGAATATCTCGTTACCGTAGAGCCAACCTTTTTCACTCGGAACGAAGCGCCCGGCTCGTTCGAGCACGAGCCCCTTCTCTTCGAGGGTCGCAAACGCTGAGCGCGTATTCGGTACGAGTGCATCTACCGCCTGCACCTTCTCTGCGCTCACCCCCCTGCTCATGCGCATTCCGAGCATGAGATCCTCGACGAGCGCCTGCTCATGCGTGAGCACTTCTTGAACGTGACCATCGCTAAAACGCACGCGGCTTGCATCGTTCTGCTTCATGGAAACTGCCGCATGACCGATGCCAAGGTAGGGCTTTCCTGTCCAATACATCTTATTGTGCTCGCATTCGAACCCCGCGCGTGCATAGCTCGCCACTTCGTAGCGGTGGAATCCGTGCGCCACGAGCAGTTCCTCTGCGCACACCATCATCTCCGCTGCTGCATCAGAGAGCGCATCTTCGCTCTCAACGAACGCCGATCTGTCCATGAGGTCGCGCAGGCGCGTGCCTTCTTCGATCGTGAGCGGATAGATGCTCACATGCGCCACCCCAAGAGAAAGAGCCTCCTCGACCGACGAGCGAAATGAATCGATGCTCTGTCCCGGGATGCCACACATCAGATCGAGGCTGATGTTCTCGAAACGCAACTGCGCAAGCTCGATCGCCTTACGTGCTTGCTCGGCATCGTGCGCGCGCCCAAGCGTTGCTAGGACCGCGTCGTCGAACGATTGCACCCCGAACGAAAGACGGGTCACGCCAAGAGCGAACAGGTCCTTCACCATAGCCTCAGTGAGGCTCTCGGGATTCACCTCGAGCGTACACTCCACCTCAGGGGTAAGGTGCATCGAGAGCGAGAGCGCATAGAGCAAGCGCGAGAGCTGTTTGTTACCGATATGGGTAGGTGTCCCTCCGCCGATATAGACCGTTTTAAGATCCCCGAGCAGATCAGCGCGCGAAGCTGCGCGAATCGATAAGATGAGCTCATCGATATAGGCTTCGATACAGGGATCATCAGCCGATATCGCTTCGCTCGCGAAATCACAGTACGCGCATTTACTCTTGCAGAAGGGGATGTGAATATAGAGCGCCTCATAGGGCTGCTGGCCTTCGAGCACCTCGCCGCCAGGAAGATCGATCATGCTTGCTCCTCCCCGCTCTTCTGAAGCGCCGCAACATCATGGAGGATCGTGGCGAAATCGTTGAAGGTCACCGCATCATTGATGGCGCGACGTGCCGCCGTTGCTCCCCTCATACCCTTCAGGTACCACATGGCATGCTTGCGCATCTTCACGATATGGTCGTCGAAGCGCTCCGAGAGCATGCGCGCATGGCGGAGCGCCCCTTCGATGCGCTCATCCGTGCTTGGCGCTGGTGTAGCAACACCGGTCTCAAGATAGGATTTGGTCTCAGAGAATATCCAGGGGTTGCCTTCGGCCGCGCGTCCGATCATCAGCGCATCGCACCCAGTTTCGGTGAGCATGGCGCGCGCACGCTCCCCTGAAGTGATATCACCATTGCCTATCACAGGGATCTTCACAGCATCCTTCACGCGACGAATCGTTTCCCAGCAGGCATCTCCTTGGTAGAGCTGCTGAGCATAGCGTCCATGGACCGCAACTGCAGAAGCACCCGACTCTTGAACGATATGGGCAAGCTCGGGGGCAGTCTCTTCACCGTAAGCGAAGCCTCGGCGCATCTTCACCGTAACCGGATGCTCGACCTTGTTCGCCATCGCCTCGACGATACGACTTGCGAGCATCGGATCGCGCATGAGCGCAGCTCCATCACCCTTGCCCGCGATCTTGCGTGCCGGGCAGCCCATGTTCACGTCGAAGGAAAAGACCTCATCTCCGAGCATTTGCTCAAGCTCGTAGGCTTCCTGCGCCATCGTTTCTGGTTCATGACCGAAGATCTGAACAGCCACTTGCTTCTCAGAGGGAGCCAGCACGAGCAGATCGCGCGTCTTGCCACTACCATAGCTGAGCGCCTTCGCGGAGACCATTTCGGTATAGGTGAGCTGCGCGCCAGCTTCGATGCAGAGTTCACGAAACACCTCATCGGTCACACCGGCCATCGGCGCAAGAATAAGGCGTCTATCCTTGAACAGGTCTTCCATCTCGTTAGAACCGTCGGATCATTCGTCGACTTTAAGGATGGCCATGAAGGCTTCTTGGGGCACCTCGACGCTTCCGATGCTCTTCATGCGCTTCTTGCCTTGCTTTTGCTTCTCGAGTAGCTTGCGCTTACGCGTGATGTCGCCGCCATAGCATTTGGCGAGCACGTCCTTGCGCATCGCACGCACGGTCTGACGCGAGAGCACGCGTGAGCCGACCGCAGCCTGAATGGGAATCTCGAACATCTGACGCGGGATAATGCCTTTCAACTTCTCGACCAGCACCTTGCCGCGCGCATAAGCCTTATCATTGTGAACGATGAAAGAGAGCGCGTCGATAGGCTTGCCTGCAAGCAGGATATCGAGCTTCACGAGCTTCGAGGTCTTGTATTCATCGAAGTCGTAGTCGAGCGACGCATAGCCCTTCGTACGGCTCTTGAGCTGGTCAAAGTAGTCCATGATCAGCTCCGAGAGCGGGATCTCCCAAAGCATCTCGACCGTAGTGGTCGAAAGATAGTTCATCGTGATGAAGTTTCCACGCCGTGCCACGGTAAGATCCATGACCGCGCCCACATAATCAGGCGGAATAAGGATCTTCGCCTTAAGGTAGGGTTCTTCTATATGATCGATCTCGGAAGCATCAGGCATATCCTGCGGTGAATGGAGCGAGAGCATCTCGCCGTTGCTCTTGAACACGTGGTATTCCACCGAAGGTGCTGTCGCGAGCAAGTCGAGGTCGAACTCGCGCTCGAGACGCTCCTTGATGACCTCCATATGGAGCAATCCAAGAAAACCAACGCGGAAGCCGAAACCGAGTGCGTGCGACGTTTCCGGTTCATAGATAAGAGCAGGGTCGTTGAGCGAGAGCTTTTCGAGCGCATCCTTCAGCGGCTCGTACTGGTCACCATCGATCGGGAACAGACCCGTATAGACCATCGGTTTCACATCGCGATACCCCGGGAGCTGTTCGGTGCAGCCACCTGTGGCATTCGTGATCGTGTCGCCCACTTTCACCTGCGCGGGATCCTTAAGACCCGTGACCAAATAGCCCACTTCGCCAACGCCAAGCTCATCGACGGGCACCTCGGTGGGTTTGCGCACGCCCGCTTCTTCAACGAGCGCGGTGGTATTGGTAGCCATCATGCGGATCTCTTGGCCTTTTTTGAGCGATCCATCCACGATACGCACGAGCGCGACTACGCCGCGGTACGCATCGAAATAGGAGTCGAAGATGAGCGCACGCAGTGGCGCATCCTTCTCTCCTACTGGAGCTGGGATCGTATAGACGATCGATTCGAGCAAGTCCTCGATGCCCGCACCGGTCTTGCCACTAGCAAGGATGGCATCATCGGCAGGAAGGGCAAGCGAATCCTCGATCCCGGCGCGCACGCGCTCAGGATCAGCTGCTGGAAGATCGATCTTATTGATGAGCGGGATGATCTCAAGGTTAGCATTCATCGCCATCATGGCGTTCGCGACCGTTTGCGCTTCGACGCCCTGCGTGGCATCGACCACGAGCACCGCACCTTCACATGCCGCAAGAGAGCGGGAAACCTCATAGGTGAAGTCAACATGACCAGGGGTATCGATAAGATTGAAATGATAGAGCTCACCGTCTTCGGCGCGATAGTCGACGCGTACCGCCTGGCTCTTGATCGTGATGCCGCGCTCGCGCTCGATGTCCATCGAATCGAGCAACTGCTCTTTCATATCACGCGAAGAGACCGTTTCGGTAAGTTCGAGGATACGGTCAGAGAGCGTCGATTTGCCATGATCGATGTGGGCGATGATCGAGAAATTGCGGATATACTTCGGGTCGATGGGCATGGATCGTTCAATCCTTCTCTTATAAGAAAACGGAGGGTCATTCATTCATCGCCAAGCGCCTGCTTACCAGTGTTCAATGAAGCAAGGCCGCCCAAGGCACTTCGTGATTCTATCAAGCACTGCCAGGATTCAGGGCGCGCAAGCACTCATTCTTCGCTAAAAGCGCAAGAAACGCCTGCGACCTCTTCCCCAGTCCGATCAAGCACTGACAAACATTTTATCGAAGCGCACTACACGGCTTTGAAAAGTTGTGATACGATTCTAAGGCTTTCGTCTACAACTTGTATTTCAATGGAGGATAAAACGTGGCGAACATTAAAAGTCAAAAGAAGCGAATCATCACCAACGAAAAAGCTCGTCTGCGCAATCGTGCAGTACGCTCTGAGCTCAAGACCGCAACGCGTGCAGTCCATGATGCAGTAGAAGCAAAGAACGGTGCAGAGGCCTACGCTGCTGCGCTCGCTGCTTGCCGCCTGCTCGACCGCGCTGTTACCAAGGGTGTTATCCATAAGAATCAGGCTGCTAACCGCAAGTCTGGCATCATGAAGCTTGCTAACACGGTCGTCACCGCTGAAGACATCGCCGCATATAAGCCAGCAGAGAAGAAAGCTCCTGCTAAGACCGGTTCCAAGAAGGCTGCTGCAAAGGCTGCTCGCAAAGAGGCACAGGCTGCTGCTGAAAAGGGAAAGGATAAGCGCCGCAAGAAGACGCAAAAGGAGCAGGCTGCTGCCGCTAAGAAGAAGGCAGAAGCTGAAGCTGCTGCAGCCGCAGAAGACGAAGCTGCCGCTGCTGAAGAAGTCGAAGAAGATGCAAAAGAAGCAGCCGAAGAAGCTGCGGTTGAAGAAGCAACTGACGAAGCATAATCTCGCCACTCTATCTCGGATTCGTCCGCATATCGAAAAAGGTGCCCGGCTCAATGCCGGGTTTCTTTTTGCCTTGGAAAGATGAAGCCAAGATTTTTGATAACGGCTGAACTCCTCTAGAGAGCCATCGTTTTGGTCTGCTCTCACGAACCTCTAGAGATATGTAAGACGCCTGGCTCTATAAGATTTGATAGAATAGTTCCACATTGAACAAGAGTAAAACGAGGTACACATGAAAGCGCTCATTCCTGCTGCAGGTCTTGGAAGTCGATTCCTCCCTGCTACCAAAGCACAACCAAAAGAAATGCTGCTCGTTGTTGACAAGCCAGCTATTCAATATGTTGTTGAAGAGGGGCTCGCTTCTGGTGCTGATGAAGTGATCATCATCAACAGTCACGATAAGAAGTCGATCGAAGCGCACTTTACTCCCGATCCCGATCTGGAAGCGGAACTGCGTAGCCGCGGTAAGGACAGCTATGCCGATAAGGTAGCACACGCAGGAAGTTTGAATGTTTCCTACGTTTACCAAGATGAACCGCTTGGCCTTGGTCATGCCGTTCATTGTGCTGCTGATAAGATCGAAGGCGAACCATTCTTCGTTCTGCTTGGCGATGTGCTTGTTCCTGAGAACAACATGCTCACGCGCATGAAAGAGATCTCGGATGAGCATAACGGCGCCAACGTAATCGCCGTGCTCCCTGTTCCTGAGACGCAAGTCGATCGTTTCGGCGTGATCGCAGGTGAGGAGATCGCAGGTGATGTCTGGAAGGTTTCAGCGCTCTGCGAAAAGCCGGCCCCTGAAGAGGCACCGAGCAATCTTGCAGTGTTTGGCCGCTATCTCCTCTCCCCGCGTGTTATGGAGCTTCTTGCCGAAGCAAAGCCCGGCGCAGGCGGAGAGATCCAACTCACCGATGCACTCGATGAAGTGCTCAAAGAAGAAGAGATGTATGCGCTCGTCATCAATGAGGAAGATGGCTTCGATACTGGCACGGTAGAAAGCTGGCTCGATACCAACAATCGTCTCTTCGCGCGCCTGAAGAACGCCTAAAGATGACGAACGACCGGGTAGTTTGTCATCTTTTGCGGGACGGGAGCGCGAGGGCGAGCAGACTCAAGACGATACCTGCAAGCGCCACCCATACGAATGCTTGAGACTGCTCGTTCCAGAAGCCCGTTCCCAAATACATGATCGAACGCAAACCATCGCCCACGTAGTGTTGCGGTGCCCAAGGGAAGACCCAATCCTGCCAGAAGACAGGCAACGCCTGCACGGGAAGCACACCCGTCATCATGCCGAACGCGACGATACACACTACCGCAAGCACAGCCAGGCCAAAGGCAATGTTCGCCAGACCGCCAATCAGCACCATGAGCGCAAAGCTCACGATCCAGGCGAACAAGACAAGCGACCAGAAATCAGCCTCCCCACCTGCAACAAGTGCGAACATCGCATACGCCGCAAGCGCGATGATGAACGAGAACACCAGCGCGAGCACGACCTGCTTCGCAAGCTGACGCACACGTTCTTTCTTCGCCTCCGGCTCTTTCAGACGCGCCACCCTCGTCAAAATAAGGCCTATGATCAGCGAGAGCATAACGGTCGGGATCAGAAGCAATTGCTGGGACATCATGGCTCCCATGGGATTGGCGGGAGCTTCCTCCCCTTCTGCAGAAGAGCTCTTGAACGCCTGCTCAGCCGATGCGATCGTGGTTCCTTCAGGAGTTCCATCGTGAATGTTCACGATATCCGCCTGCATGCCCGTTTCGGCAAACATGGCCTTAAGCGCTGCCTGCATCTGGTTAGCTACAAGCGGGCTTTTCGCCATATCTAGGAACACGAGGATGCCCGCGCCTGCGTCTTCTTCGCCGGTTTCTTCTGTGCTATCTGTGCTTTCCTTTAGCTGATCGGCGATGTTCACGAAGGCCTTCGCAGCAGCTGTTTCACCCATGTCGGCGAACTTCTCTGAAAGATCCATATCACCAAGGCTGCTCAGCTTCTCCTTGATCGTTCCCATAGCACTCGCGAGCATCTTGCCCTGGGTCGCAAGAGCAGAGCCTGCCACCGCAGTTTTCTGGACACCCATCGCGTTCGCTGCTGCTGTTTTCGCGTTGTTCTGCGCTGTTGCTAGGTTCTGCTGCGAAGCGGTCGCGTTCTGCTGGGCCTTCTCCACCGCTTGTGAGAGCTGTGTTATCTGAGCGGAGACCTCATCGTACTGCTTTTGAGCAGTGTCTATCGAGGTGGCGAACTGCGCGATCTGGTTGGTGAGCTCGTTGATGCGCGCTTGTTCGGCGTCGCTTGGCGCTGGGTTGGCCTTGAGCGTCTCCAATTCGGTTTCGAGCTTCGCGCGTTCGTCCTTCGAAGTCTGGATGTTCGCCTGCAGCTGTTCGGCTTGCGCCTTCGCTGCCTCGAGCTGCTTTTGCGACTGAATGAGCGCCGCCTGGTCCTTCTGGAAGTTGGCGGCTGCGCCTTGCGCATTCTTCGTTGCCCCGGCAACTGCCGCCTGAGCTGCGGAGATCATCTTCTGCGCCTCAGCGGAGAGCTGCTGAGTTCCACCCGCCATAGCGCCCGCACCCGCACTCATCGACGGCAGGGAAAGACCGTCGGAGGCGCTGGAGCCAAACGACAAGCTGTCGGTCACGTTCGCTTGCATTTCGTCTATCTGGTCCTGCATGGTTTGAACGAGCGCATCGTATTGACGCTGCGAGAAATCGCGCGGAATGACCATGGCGCCATAGAGTTCGTTATTGCTCATGGCCTGGTCAAGCTCTTCTTTGCTGGAAAGGCGCGTCCACTGGATGGGGCTTTCCTCCCCTTCTTCCGCGGTGCTTTCGGTGATCTTGTTCACCACCAGATCACCCAGGTTCACGTCACCCTCGTTTGTCTCGACCCCTTCATCGAGACAAACGATCGCGAACGGAAGATTCTTCATCTCCATGTTCGCCATCGGATAGAAAATGAGCGAAAAGATGCACGCTACAGCAATGATGATGCCCAGCGGCAAGACGTATTTGCGTTTCCCCAGTTTTTCGATCATCGTTATCCCCTCGTGAGCCCAAATGCGCGGTCGCCACCTTCGAAGGATCGCAGCGCACAGACGATTCCCCTCTTTGACTGTAATCAAAACGGCGCTGTATTAAAATAGAACAAATAGAATGCTGTTCTATTTTTACCAATACGAAGGAAAAGGAGTAGGGATGGGACGACCGCCCAAAGAAGAAGAAGGAAAAGCGCGCCAGGCGCTCATAGACGCTTTTTGGGAATTGCTCGCTGAGGACGATTACACGCAGCTGAGCATTCGCTCGCTTTCAAACCGTGCACACGTGAATCACAATACGTTCTATCGCTATTTCGAGAACATCGATGACCTGGCAAGAAAGGCGGTTGAGGAGGTCGTACCCAAACATGCGCCCGACTTTCTTAGGAAAGCCGCAGCTGCTGAAGACATCAATCCTTTCGCTTTTTTCAATTACGCGATGTTTCGCGATTATTCCCACTTTGCGCGCCTCTTCATCATGAGCGATTCGCTCTATCTTAATCAGGTTATACAAGATACCATCAAGCGGATATGGCTCGACTATCTTAATGTT
>OLQL01002374.1_pt1 | contig 13101 bp, 21 predicted proteins | sample 1672971 | NCBI WGS metagenome assembly OLQL01 (sample SAMEA3136742, study PRJEB25190) | human gut metagenome | biome: human gut; feature: human-associated habitat; material: faeces | place: Austria | collected 2013
GGATGCAGCGGATAAATTTGGCAGCCAGTGTGTAGTGGTGGCGATCGATGCCAGAAAGAGAGAGGATAGAAGCGGCTGGAATATTTATAAGAACGGCGGACGCGTGGATGTCGGGATCGATGCCATTGAATGGGCGAAAAAGGTGGAAAGTCTGGGCGCAGGAGAAATTCTTCTTACAAGTATGGACTGTGACGGGACAAAAGCAGGATACGATTTGGAGCTGACCAAAGCGGTGGCAGAGAGCGTGTCCATTCCGGTGATTGCATCCGGCGGTGCGGGGACCGTGGAGCATTTCAAAGAGGCGCTGACAGACGGCGGCGCAGACGCAGCACTGGCGGCATCATTATTCCACTATAAGGAACTGGAGATCCGGCAGGTCAAAGAATATTTGAGAGATCAGGGGATTTCCGTCAGACTAATATAGAACAAAAGAGAGGAAGTGAACATCATGTCTGGAATCAATGGAGACTGGTATGAAGCATTAAAGGGGGAATTTAAGAAACCTTATTATAAAACATTATTTAACTGTTAGAGCAGATTATACATTATTATATAAAATATTCGACTAAAAAAGAAGAAGAATATCCTATATCAAAGCTCTAATGAGAAATGTTTAACAACTCTGTTTTTGTGGTAAATATAGACCTATCACCGAAACGAAGTACACAATTTAGTTTATATGAAAACAGAAAGAGAAAGAATTTCGTGTATCATATCGCATTTTTGTAAATCCAAAGCTGAGTTTGCAAGGCTAATGGACGAAAAGCCTCAAACTGTTAGTAATTGGGTTGCTAGAGGAGCTGGGAGAAACGTTCTTGATAAGATAATATCCAAGTTTCCACAGATTAATGCCAATTGGCTAATTACTGGGGAAGGAAAAATGTTAAATGAAGTAACTACAACATATCCTTCTGAAAATATTGATACTGACACTTATATAAATGATGAAAACATTAATGAAATTCCTCAATACGAAATGCCAACTATCAACGAGATGATAAAAGTAATATCTTTATTGTCCGAACAAGGAAAAGAAAATGCTCAGGCTAACAAGATTAACGCAGAGGCTAATAAAATAAATGCGGAAGCAAATGATCGAAACAGTAAGAATATGGAACGAATGATGGAAATGCTTGAAAGAATGCTCAATAAAGAAAAAGCTTTTCAGGAAAAAGAAAGAGCATAAATAATGTATATTTATAATATGTTCAAAAACATCTGATAAAATAATAATTTTTATAGAACAAATGAACAATCCATATTGTTGAACAAAAACACTAAATTTTAAAACAATATGGAAAACTCTTTTCAAAGAAGATTCGAAGAAATCATCAGAATTGCAAACATTCTGTATCCAACACTTCAAAAAAGTACAATGGAAGTAATTAAATGCAACGGGAGAAACAGTAAAATTGAATTTGACTTGCGTACACTAAACACAAAGTTATTGTACAAACAGAAGAAAAATGATATTTGAAAAAACAGTTTAATAAAATAAATTATGATTATCAAAAGAAACTGTATATTTCTTCTAGACAAAGAGAAGAGTAAATCAGACGCTAAGCTTCGTTATAGAATTAAATGGAACGGAAACACAGTATCCTTTAACGTAGGATATCGTGTAGACATAGATAAATGGAGCCCGGATGGTCAAAGATGTAAGAATAATACAACGCATTCGACTAAGAAGGTGCATTCTTCTGTCATAAACAAAGCTATACAAAGCTATGAAGATATATGTGATAACATATTCTTTATATTCGAACAGAAAGAGATTATACCTACTCCGGACGAATTTAAAGACGAATTTAATCAAAGATTAGGAAAGAAAGTTAAGAGACAACGAACGCTCTTTGAATACCACACAGAGTTTATGATAGAGCAGGGAAAGGAAAGTCAATGGGAAGAGTCTACGTATAAAGAACACAGGACAATACATAGAAGACTCAAGGATTTCGCTCCTGATCTTGAATTTGAAGACTTGACAAAGCAGGGACTCTCAATGTTTGTTGATTACATGCATACTGTACCTATCAACTCCAAAAAGAAAGGACTTAAAAACTCAAGCATAAGAAAAAATTTAGATAATCTTAAATGGTTTCTTCGCTGGGCTACAGAGAAAGGGTACAATAAAGAACTTGCTTTTACTACATTTCAGCCGAAACTGAAAGAAGTAAAAAATACTGTTGTATATTTGACATGGGATGAACTGATGTTAATATACAACTTTACCCCATCATCTACCAGATCGAATTTGGAAAAAGTTAAAGACGTATTTTGTTTTTGCTGTTTTACATCGCTACGATATTCTGATGTAGCAAATTTAAAAAGAAGCAATGTATTTGAAGACTACATATTAGTAACGACTATTAAAACCTATGATACATTGAGAATAGAGCTAAACAAATACTCAAAAGCGATCCTTGAAAAATACAAGGATGAAGAGTACGAAAACAACCTTGCTCTCCCTGTTATATCTAACCAAAAGATGAATGACGGTCTTAAAGAGTTAGGAGAATTATGCGGCATAAATGAGCCTGTATCTATCACTTACTACAAAGGAAGTGAAAGAATAGATGAAGTATACAAGAAATATGAATTACTCACTACTCACTGCGGAAGAAGAACCTTCATAAGTAATGCGATAATGCTAGGTATTCCTCCAGAGGTAGTTATGAAATGGACAGGACACGAAGATTACAGAACAATGAAACCATATATAGCAATAGCAGATAAAGAGAAGAAAAATGCAATGGATTTATTTAATAAGAAATAGTCCCTGATTAAAAAAACGGGGACCAAAACAGGGACTATTTACGACTATGTTCGAATATTACAGAGCATAAAATAAATTATAAGAGTCGCTAATATAATATATGAGGACGATGGAATATATGAGAATATTTCTCAGTATTCTCGTACCCACTACATACTACATTGAAAATAAGAGGTTTACAAAAAGAAAGTACTAAAACAGGGACTATTTCATTATTAGTGGACCTATTTTTAATATAATTCCGGAAAACCATAAGAAAAATAATCATAAAAGTAAGGCAGCCTAAAAAGCTGCCTTTTTTACACAAAAACTAGATAGATAAGCGGAAGTATCCCCTGCTTTTAGTAATTTCATTGTTGACACTGCAAATATATTATATTTCTTCCAATTTTGCTCTAAACTTCCGGAACATATCAATGGTCGGGTAAAAGGTTGGATTCTCCCAGTTCTTTGAGATCATCTGGATCATTGCCTCTATATGACTTTTGCAGTCTATTACTTTGATGCATTTATCCAAGACCAGTCCGCCTTCCGGGTAGGTCTTATTCTTTAGAGTATCCTGCGCCCACGAGAGCAACTCTCTGATTGATTCTTGGTCGTATTTATTATCTTCTGCCATCTTATTGAGTTATTACTAGCTTTATATTCAAAAAGTCCAGGATCTTTTCAATCTTTTCTTGCCCTAAGTTCGTTTTTCCGTTCAGGAACAAAGACATGGTACTCTTTGTTACTTCTACATGCTCCGCAAGATCCTTTGATTTGACATTTCGGAGCTTCATTGCTTCTTTGACTGTTTCCCTTATCATCATTCCATTTTCCAATTAATTTGATCTTCGATAGCTTGGTCTAAAGTAAAGTCACATTTAGGATATTCAGCCTCCCCTAGGCCTGTACGGAGATCAACAAACCAACTTTCTTCATTTTCACTGATGATTGCATTTTCAAATCCTTCTACTGTTTTTTCAATGATTGTTTTCATAATTTTTTATTTAATAAATATCATTTTAAAATTTTAGGCATGCCATCAAGTATCACTGCCATCTGTCCATCTTCCGTTATCCAGTCATAATCTTCAATCTCCTCTGCGGAGTGTGGGCATCCTCCCTGCCAATCCCTTAAATGGAACAATGTTCCGTTGTTATATATAATAGCCGAAGCCTCCAGACAGTCATTAAATTTATAGATATACATTTTAGCTCCATCTAATTTTATCTCATCGATAACTGATACTTCGCAATTATCATCTGACAATGAGCTGATTCTTGCTTCAACTTCAGAGATTGTATCGTTGCTTTTTTCAGTTTCAACTTCTTCGTTTTCCTCAACAGCTTCCTCTTCGATGATTTCAAATACGACTTTGCTGTGATATCTATTAACAATCTTACAACCCCAATAGGTAACATTCATAAAATGATCCATGAATTCATTGTAGGATTCCATTGAGTCAAATTCCTTTTCCCAAACCTTATCTTCTTTGTTCCAAACAAAACCGCAATCTCTTAAATCGTCTTTTGAATCGTAAGTGTTTCTTGTAGCTTTAACAGTTATCATAATCTTTATTTTTAGTTGTTATTACTTTGTTTCTTATTTTGATGTTACAAAGATACGAATAGTTTTTGTAATACCAAACTTTTAAAGCTGAAAAGTTTCGATTATATCAAACTTTAACATTTAGACATAAAAAATCCCTGGTTACATAACCAGGGACAAACACAAAGATATAACCCTTGCAATAATCGCAAGAGGAATCAGCCAGTATAGCCACCTTTCTAGGCGTTCCATAGCATCACCAGCAGAAGACGGCAGAAATCTGAATGATACCGGTCGTCGGCTTGATCAAGCAATATGTCCAGCTTAACGTTTCTCATTTTCGAGCACTGTTTTTATTCGTTCTTCAGTAAATCCAAATCGGGCGGCAAACTTTTTGAAAGCCTGCATCCTATTATCTGGAATAAGAGAGTATATACTATTAATGGGAGTATCACTCTTTAATGCTTTCTGCACTTGCTTCTTTTTCATGGAATTAATGTATTAAATGTTTGACCTTGTTTTTACAGCAATTACACTCACATAGTAATGACTTCGCGTATTCCCATGTCTTTTCGATGATATCATCACCAATATACTGAATTTCTTCTCCATATGGATCAATGCCAAACGCCTGGCAGATATGGGTGGCCATGTGCCCGCATTCATGCCGCCAGGACTTGGCAAACTCCTTTGGTGAAGAAGTGATAGCAATAACCATTACTGTTTCCCTGGTGCCGAAGTTGGAGTAAGTAACTCCGGTATTTAGGCTGCCGGAGTTTATGTTATCGTATGCAGTACGGAGCATATCACCGTCGCAGCCGATGGAATGCATATTATCGAGTATCTCTTCTGTATAATATGTATCTACCGCATAGTAAACCATGCAGTTCCAGTCATACTTGGGTAATGTAAACCGTTGCCTTATCATTTATCAAAGCATTTCGTCCCACTCTACCGGTTCTCCGGCTCTGTTCATCTTAGCGTACCACATACACATTGCCATGCCGTCAGGAGCATCCGGATCGTCGACCATGTCTTTTATGTATAATGCCATGTGTGCTTCATCCGGCACGGAGGATTTGAATGTATCAGCCTTGCATTGATTAGCCCAATATACATAATCATACAACACATTGTTTTCAAGCTTTATTCCGTAACGGGCGAGCAATTCGTCAACCTTCTCTTTGGAGATTGGTTCAATACGTTCCTTCTTTCCAGTTTGAGGATTCATCTTTTTCATTAAGGACACGGCAAACTCACACATTTTCTTGTTGAAATGCCATCCAAAGTGTGAAAGATATGCTTCCATCTCTTCCGGTCTTCTATCTCTTATATCCAGCGGTTCTCTTCTCATGATTTAATAAAGTTATAGGGAGTAGAATCAATCCACTCCCTAATTAAACATTAACGGTAACGGGAATAGCGTCCTGTACCACGTACGCCACGTCTCTCGCCATAGCCGCCACGACCAGAACCACCACCATAATTATCACGTTCGCCCATCTCGTCATAGCGGTCGTCGTCATCGTCATAATAACGTTCACGTCTTCCCATGCTTTCACCACCGGATAATTCTTCGATGCATTGCATCAGCTTACCACCGTATTTAAGCATCTTTTCAGCGTAGTCGGACATTTTCTCGACCTTGCTCTCGGAAATCTCAATCATCATCATACTATTGTTTTTTAGAATTGTTACTACCAGATGCCTTTTCAGAAGACTTGAAGAAATCAGCCATCATAGCCTTCAATTCGCTAAGTTCTTGCCGAAGCGCTTTATTTTCCGCTTCCTGACGCTGGCGTTCTGCAAATTCCGGATTAAGTACCTGAAGCATCTTGTCGCATGACTCCATGACGGAACGATGATGATCGACACTGCCCAATATCTCCGAGGAGCGGTTGCGCATGGCGGCAACTTCTGCATTCATCGATTCCCTTGAGCCGGATATTACCATATTCCCGCCTCCGGGAAAGTTTGCATCAGCAATGTCGGACATTGCAGGTATTTTCTGAAATGTAACAGTTTGCTCACCAACCTTGATGGTCACATCAACCACCATTCTAGGAGGCTGTCCATAAGGGAGAGGCTGCTGCATAAACTCAGCAACCGGTGTAGAAACTCCGGAGACGGAGCCAACTTCTATGTATGGAGTGTTATCCTTGTGTAGGATAAAAAACTCGCTGTTTACTCTTAGATTCTGAAAAGGCATAATTTATTAACTCTTTAAAGAGCGGGATTACTCCCGCCCATTATTTTAAACTACTCCGGTAAGAATTTGCAATGTGTTGCTACCTGATTCGTAGTAGCACAGATAAATTCCGGTACCGGTAATATCCGAAGCAGTAACATCTGCGCCGGCGATCGTAGTCAGTGCTTGAGTAGCACCGTTGGTATCAAACACTACCGGCAATGTACCGGTAGTACCGGAAGGGATCGGCTGTGCCAAACGGAACAGAATCAATCCGCTAAATGGAGCAGAAAGGAACGGATGATTCCGGAAAGAGAAACGTACGTTGGTAGTACCTACGGTAACACCTGTACTTTCCAATCTGGGAATACCATTCTTATTTGCCATGATAAAAGGACTAATGAATGCCATATAATGCCTCCTTCCTTTTATCCCCAACCATTAAAATTGCCCCATGCCCCAATACCATTGTAAAGACCATACTGAGCTGCAACGCAAGAAGGAATCCCTACAACCGGACTATAAGGCACCTTCGCTACTTCCGGCTGGTTACATTCGATTTTTGCAAGACGAGTACTCAAATCATTTAAAGCTGCACCAAGAGGAGCCGTTGCCTGTCCGACAATCTGAGAGGTCATAGCAGAACTCTTAAATGTGCTATTCTCCTCACGAAGTTTATCAATCTTGTTCTGCATTTCACGCATTTCAGCCGCACGCTGGCCGGCAAGAATCTGCTGGGTGCTATCCTTGATGGAATTTTGCAGATCACAAGTCTGACGTTGAGTTTCATATGCAACAGAAGCAAAGCCTCTTTCCTGACCAGTCGCAACACCGTTAATGGCATTTTGCAATGTGTTTGTTTGCTGACAGATCGCCAGACGGTTTTCGCAGCAGCATGAAGCAATCTGTTGAGCGATCTGACAGTTACCCTGCTGGATAGCATTGATAATCTGCATTGAGCTTTGACCAACCTGATTTCCTACCTGTTGCACCTGTGACATCACCCCATTGATAGCATTCTGAACCTGACCGATTGAACAGTTCAAATTAGTAGCCAGATTGTTGATTGCCTGTCCGTTCCCCTGAATTGCACTCATAAGTAACTCCCTTCCTGCATCGTTGTTAATTAAGTTAGGGATACCGGCTCCGGCAAATCCGCCACCGTTTCCGCCATCTCCATTGTTTCCCCAGCCATTGCGTCCAAACAATGGGAACAGGAAGAACAGGAAGATTATCCAAAGGAAAGAAGAGCCATCACCACCAAATCCGTTGTTGTTCTTTCCTTGCATAGCAACCAACAAGTTCGGATCAATACCTTTCTGTTGCAATAGTGGGGCAAGCATAGCCATCATTCCACTACCACCACCGTTCCCGCCTGACTCCGGGAAAACGTAAGTCTTTGTTTCACTCATATTAATATACAATTATAACACGGTCAATATTAACCGCATCACAAAAGTATATAATAGGGACTGTGTAAATCAGAGCTCATTTTCAAGCGATTTGCGAATATTTTGCAGATATATTGCAATCATTTTGTTCGTTGTTTTTCGACTCTCAAAAGTAGATATCAGGTAACGTATACTAGCTGATGTTTTGTGAAGCAAAGCGGCGATCTGTTCAGGGTACAGACCGAATTCAGTAAGAAAGAATACTACGATAGAACGGGCATCAACAACTTCCGTTACTTTACTTGTAGATAGGATCAATTCTTTAGAAACCTCAGTTTCTTTTCCGACAAGGTTTAGTATTTCGGCAAAAATCTCTGACTTACACATAGTAATTTAATTTTTTATTGTACTTTTGCCTTTGCCAATCAAACTTACGGTTATTGAAAGAACAAAAGCATGTATAGAAATGTTAAGGACATTATACCCCTGGCACTATCTATGCATGCTTTTGTATGTTTAAAAGTTTGATTGGCGTCAACTTTTAGTGTCGGGGGTTCTTTTTTACTCTATCCCCCGAAAGAGCTACATTTGTTATGATAACCGGCCTTCTACTTTACCGGATAACTTAGTGCTTAATAATCATTTCGAGATGTTCCTCGATTTGATAAATAATCAATGAATCATTTTAGCCTCCTTTCTTTACCACATAAACAAGTTATAACTTACTCCACCACCGACATACAATCCACCGGGATAGCCGTATCCAAATTGCAGACCAAGGCCCCAGCGTTTTTGCTTCGGTTTAAGAGTGATGATTTCCTTTTCTCCGTAGACTTCCATAAAATCAATACTGGGCTTATAACCGCTAACCACTGCACGGTAATTATCAGTCTTATACTCCTTTCTTGTAATCGGTATAATCACCGGAACCGAGTCGCCTTCTACGATTCTGTCGGTAGTGGTATCTACTATTATCGGTAAATATACCGTATCGGTACGCTTTAAGGTCTCCTTTACCGGCATAAGCACGATGTCAACTATAGTGTCCCTTACTCTTATCGTATCGCCTTTTACATAGACAGTCGAAGGATCGTGCGGATTACAACGCATCCACACGACCATGCATACAAGCAGGCAGACTAATATCCAAGGAAGAGATTTCATATGATACTTTCACTTGATGACCAATCCGGACCGGACAATAAAGTATTCAACTCTTCGCCTTCGTAGGTAGGATAAGGATAAATCGGATTTTCCGTTTTTTCCTCGTCTAGTAATGGCAAGGTCATGATACTTGGGAACAACTTTTCATAGTGATCCAATTTCATTATCACCTGCATGCCGTCAACACTCTTTCTCGGAACTAGGTGCAGTTCGTCGAGGACCTCTTGCGGTATAGCATTTAGATTTTCTGAGGGGAATACAATGTATTTCATAATTGATTTTTATAAAAATGTGGATAACACGTCTAATATCTAGAAAACTAACCGCATTAATCGGTTATCATTTCATTGCAGAACTTATATTCTTCACAGTTGGCATTAAGATACTCCTTATACTTATTTCCACAGAATATTAATCTGCCTTGTTGTCTGTCGAGGAGTTGACCTACTCTAAAGCTCGGAATATAACTATTCTTTATAGCAAAGTTAATATATCCGTGCAATTCTCCGTATGAATCATTAGATGCAGCATGATAAGTAACAGTATAAGGTTTATTTCCTCCACTTGGTCTTTCGCCGACAAACTTAAATGTGCATCCCTCTATCACAATGTTACTTGATAACGCAAGACCACCTCCAATACACTTTGATAGAGCGTTATCCATTTTTTCGTATTCACTCACGAAATGGATGTTATTATATTTATTAACATAACTCTTGGTTACTGCACCTGGATCATCGTGTACTACATAACATCCATTAATATTATGTAGAATAGCATCATGTAATTCGTAATTACCTCCAGTAGATGTGCAACCAAATAAGTTACAATGCTCATTTATATCCACATTTGTACCCGTGTAATGCAGTGTTACTTTTGAATTGTTAAACCAATATCTGCAACCTCCACCAATAGGCAATTCGTGTCCTTTCAACTTATATTTGCTTTCAATCAAATCGAAAACCTCTTGATCGAACAGATAATCTCCAAATTCCCAAACAACATCCACATTACCAATTTTATACGCATCAATCAATTTGCATAGTATTTCCTCTTGCGTATCAGATGCCATGATATAACACTTTCGCAATTTATTTTCTAATTTATTTTCTGTGACCGCATTATCTTTTATTGATCTGGTTACAACCTTATTCTCAGCTATCACATATTCTTTTCTATGTGTAATTTTGTAACATGATTCGTAAGCATAGTTATAAGATATAATGACTTTGGATATTCCCTTTGGTACAATATATTCCCGTGTAACAACATTGCTAATGCCTTTGTCAGTGATGGCATTTCCATCGACATCATAGGCGCACAAAAATTTAAATGTAGCTCGACCACCTTCTGTTTCATTCAAGTCGGTTACAGCTATGATATCATTTTCATTTACTATTATTTCTTGATATCTATATCCAGTAGATGATGCTCCAGAAAATGTGCCATTATTGTTGTAAAATCCTATATTATTGTCATCTTTCGGATAAATTATTTTTTCCTCCGAAGATACGACTTCAAAATTTCCTTTATTGATATCAATCTCTGTGTTTACTTCCTCAAAATTCCCATCTATCCCTTGCGCAATGACTCCCCACGACTTTTCGGAGTCTTTTGCTATGTCAAATATCTTTTCCATATTATTCGTTTTTAATTAATGTTTCATTTGAAATTAAAGTATCGTTGCCTAACATTGTCAAGTAGCTGGAGATAACTATGCTGATCTTCTGAGGTGACTTGGTGACCTTTCCGGTTATCTCATAGATACCATCACCTCCCGAAATGGATATGTCGCTGATGGCGTTAGATGATACGCCTATTAGTTTATCAGAAGCGTTTGACAAGGTTATGGTGATAGTTATCATGCTACCTTCGGCTACATACACTCCCGGATTAACTGAGTAGGAGATTGAAGAGTAAGGGATGTTACTCTTTACAATCGGTCTAAACTCAACCATGTCTGGATAAAGAGTGCCTGCCTTGTATTTTCTCAATTGACGTTCAAGGAGGAACTCGGAGAGGCTGTAGGGGAAGAGCATGAGAGACCATAATGCTAATTTAGCAAATCTAGTATCTTTGTCTCTCAGTGTTCCTAACCACATAGAATTACTGTCAACGCCTGTACTTGCCTGTATGGAATTACCATTATAACTATATCTAGTTTGATAAACATAGTTTTTATTAAATAGATCGGGATTAGAGAGACCTGTATTATTAAGTCCGAATGAGTAAGTATGTATTCCGGAAGTCACATTAAAGACTGATTGTTCGATAATAAAAGCTCCATCATTACTAATTTTAGATTTAGAGATAAGTCCACCTCCGTCTCCTTTTGGAGATAACCATTTACGAAGAGCCGCTACCGTATAGTCCTTCAAAATAGGCAATCCGGTAGCCTTGCCGAAGTCGGAGATACCGTCTAGATGTAAGGCGTCGGGATTCTCTGGGATTTGAGTGATAGTTATATCACACTCTCCTGTATAATTACTAACACGAAATCCTGTATAGTAGTTGTTTGCAGAAGCAATACTAGCAGGCAAGTCATAAATGCCATCCCCTTGAAGACTAAGAAGAATCATATTATCGTCTTTATCTACATATTGATAGAACAATTCCAAAGATTGGCTTCCCTTCACTTCTACCTTCATACTATTTACTTTTACTCTAGTATATAAGATAGCCTGAGGAGCCTTTATACGAGTAACACAAAGTTTGTTTGATGTATGTACATGATCAGCGATATTGAATTGGGGAATCCATGAATCAAAGTCTACATTATATTTACCAATACCACTTTCTCCTTTCCATGCAACATTATTCAACTGGATATTGCGACCTCCTACAAAGTCAATCAACTGATCGTTAAACTCTGCGTGGTTGTCGTTAGTGATGCCCTGCTTCTTTATGTTACAGTACAACTGAGGCTTGATGATCTGTCCGGGACGATCAAGGTTATAGTAGGCGATGATTTGATTGATTTCATCGGTAGTCAGGACCTTGTTGGCGATGAATCCTCCTGCGTAGGCAACGCTAGATAACTCTTTTAACTCTCCGTAATAGTTCTTATAACCACAGACCGAAAATACTCCGTTAAGAGCAATACCCTCGTTATTTCTAACGGCAATATAATCGTTCTTATCTCCCAGTATATTGTTTATGACCGAGTGAGCCGTACCGTTAAAAGTATAACCATATATACCTGTTTTCCCAACATCTTTGACGTTATTTCTAAGATAACCTCTAGTAGTAGGGGAATCATAATAACTAATTTGATTGTTTAGTCCTTTATTGACTTCACTTCCGGGTATCTGTGATATCTGATGAATAATACTCACCACCGTAATCTCATTGCTACCCTCCAACATCTCAGAGACGGGCTTGACGGACTCGATTATGTCGTCTACTCCGTCTGTACATAGCCAGCCTTCGAAGTCGGTTCCCGGTAATCCATATCCACTATTCCCCGCAAATCCGAAGTTCAGCAGGCGCATGTCGTTCCCGTTGCCGGACAAGTCCTTCAAAACAGCCCGGTCGGGGTCGTCGTTGGATTTACCCCAGGTCGAGATGGCCATCTTTACGTGTTTGAGCAATTCGGGGTCGATGTAGGGACGGGCGGAGCCCGAAGAATCTCCCGGAACTCCCAGACGTATCTCATTCATGCGAATAGGATCAAGCCCTATCGCATCAAGCTTAATTGGATTTAATCCTATTGCGTCCATTATTCTTCTGATTCAAAAATAGAAGCCTTTACCGGTTCTGTTTCACATTCGATTTTGAGATATTGCCCGGGGATAAGGCCGACGATCGGACGAGCGAATTTCTGATCGTAATTTCTACTCTCTGCAACAGGGAAGTTTTCTCCGTCGTAGCTTATATACACCCAAAGCTTACCGCCTTTTTCAAATGTAATCTGCAATCCCACTTCCGCAGAATTTACCTGAACGGCATCGCTTACATAGTTCTTCTCACCCTTCGTAAAGGTTATAGATGTTTCTTTCATGATTATTCCTCCTCTTATTATGATTCAAATTTGATATCGTTAACTCTGTTCA
>OLQL01002375.1_pt1 | contig 13083 bp, 10 predicted proteins | sample 1672971 | NCBI WGS metagenome assembly OLQL01 (sample SAMEA3136742, study PRJEB25190) | human gut metagenome | biome: human gut; feature: human-associated habitat; material: faeces | place: Austria | collected 2013
TGCAATTCCCTACCGGTGGTACAGCCCACGAGCCGCAAGGCATGATTCGGTGCAATTCCGAAGCCGACAGTACAGTCTGGATGAAAGAAGATAAGCGATAGAAACACAAGAGACCGTATACGGCTGTGATGGATATTGGAATATTTGCTCTGGAATTTATTTCCAGAGCTTTTTTATTTTCCAAAAGAAGCCCAAGCAGCAGAACACATCCGAAAGAAGCCCTGAGCAGAATTGCCCGGGGCTTTTTTGCGAAGCAAAATTTTTATGGGCCTGCCACCCGAAAAGGGAAGGCGGAAAGCAAGGAGAAACTTATGACAGATGAAACTTATATGCGACGTGCACTTGAACTGGCGGAACAAGGAGCGGGATGGGTATCCCCGAATCCGCTGGTGGGAGCCGTGATCGTAAAAGATGAAGAAATTATCGGGGAAGGATATCACGAACGGTACGGACAGCTGCATGCGGAGCGGAATGCGCTAGCACATTGTACCAAATCTCCCAAAGGGGCAACCATTTATGTCACATTGGAGCCGTGCTGCCACCACGGAAAACAGCCGCCGTGTACCGATGCCCTGCTTGCCGCCGGAATCCGCAGAGTGGTGATTGGTTCGAAGGACCCGAACCCGCTGGTACATGGAAAAGGCATCCGGATTTTGCGGGAGCATGGTGTGGAAGTGACGGAACATGTACTGGAAAAGGAATGTGATGCGGAAAACGAGGTATTTTTCCATTACATGCAGACGAAACTGCCGTTTGTCATTTTAAAATATGCAATGACACTGGATGGGAAGATCGCAACATACACAGGGGCATCACGCTGGGTAACCGGGGAGGCAGCGCGTGCACATGTACACCGCATGAGAAACCGTTACCGTGCCATCATGGTTGGTGTGGGAACGGTACTTGCGGATGATCCGATGCTGACCTGCCGGCTTAAGGGAACAGAAAACGGGGCAAATCCGGTGCGTATCATTTGTGATTCCACACTGCGGACACCATTGGAATCACAGATTGTGCGCAGTGCGAAAGAAATTCCAACGATTCTTGCAACCTGCAACAGACAGGAAGCCATGCATATGCCTTATATCGAGGCGGGATGTAAGATTCTGGTTACACCGGAAAAAGACGGACATGTGGATCTTTCAGATCTGATGCGGCAGCTTGGGCAGCTGGGAATCGACAGTGTGATTCTTGAAGGCGGGGGAACCTTGAACTGGTCGGCACTGCAGGCAGGAATCGTGCAGAAAGTGCAGGCATATGTGGCACCAAAGCTGTTCGGGGGGACAGAAGCAAAAACCCCGGTTGAGGGGCAGGGATTTCACACCCCTGCGGATGCCGTGGAGTTAATCCGGACAAAAATCACAGCACTGGGATCGGACTGGCTGATCGAAGGGTATCCGGTGGAGAACAGGAGGAATATGGGATGTTTACAGGAATCATAGAGGAGATGGGAACGATTCTGGAGGTCGCAAAAGGCGCACATTCCGCAGTGCTTACAATTGCAGCCCAAAAGGTGCTTGAGGATGTGCATATCGGAGACAGCATTGCGGTCAATGGTGTCTGCCTGACGGTCACTTCCTTTGACGGTGAAACATTTACCGCGGATGTGATGCATGAAACATTAAACCGGTCGTCACTGGCACAGTGTAAGCGGAAAAGTCCCGTGAATCTGGAGCGTGCCATGCCGGCAAACGGAAGGTTTGGCGGGCATATTGTGGCAGGACATGTGGATGGAACCGGACAGATCACTGAAAAAAAACGGGATGACAATGCCGTGTGGATACGGGTGGAGGCACCGCCGGAAGTGCTTCGGTATGTGGTGGAGAAAGGCTCGGTTACCATAGATGGAATCAGCCTTACGGTCGCCGCTGTGACGGCACATGACTTTTCCGTGTCCGTGATCCCACATACGGCGGAGGTGACAACGCTTGGAAGCAAAAAAGAGGGAGATATTGTGAATTTAGAAACGGATATCATCGGAAAATATGTGGAAAAACTGCTGCATCCACAGGAAGAAAAAAAAGAAAGCCACATCACCCGGGAATTTCTGGAAAACTGTGGATTCTAAAACACCATGGATATAAAAAGAGAAAAAATAACAGGAGGAATGAACAATGGAAGGATTTGCAACCGTTGAGGAAGCACTTGAGGAATTACGAAACGGAAAACTGATTCTTGTCACCGATGACGAGGATCGCGAAAATGAGGGCGATTTTATATGTGCCGCGGAATTTGCCACAACGGAAAACATCAATTTTATGGCAATGCATGGAAAAGGGCTGATCTGTATGCCAATGTCCGCTGAATATGTAAAAAAGCTGCATTTTCCGCAGATGGTGGAAAACAATACGGACAATCATGAAACCGCGTTTACGGTTTCCGTGGATTATGTGGAAACAACCACAGGCATTTCCGCTGCCGAGCGTTCCATGACCGCCATGCGCTGTGTGGCAGAGGATGCAAAACCGGAGGATTTCCGGCGTCCGGGACATATGTTTCCGCTTCTGGCAAAGAAGAACGGGGTGCTGGAGAGAAACGGGCATACGGAAGCAACCGTGGATCTGTGCCGCCTGGCAGGCTTAAAAGAATGTGGGCTCTGCTGTGAGATCATGCGCGAGGATGGCACCATGATGCGCACAACGGAACTGCTTGCACTTGCAAAAAGGCACGGTATAAAAATGATTACCATTGCCGCACTCCAGGAATACCGCAAATGCCATGAAAAGCTGGTGGACGGTGTGGCTGTGACAAAGATGCCGACGAAGTATGGAAAGTTTCGGGCATACGGTTATGTGAACCGTTTAAATGGTGAACATCATGTGGCATTAGTCAAAGGAGAAATTGGGGACGGAGAAAATGTACTCTGCCGTGTACATTCCGAGTGCCTCACCGGAGATACCTTTGGCTCCCTGCGGTGCGACTGTGGACAGCAGTTTGCCGCTGCCATGACACAGATTGAAAGGGAAGGTCGCGGGATTTTACTTTACATGCGGCAGGAAGGGCGCGGTATCGGACTGATCAACAAACTGCGTGCATATGAACTGCAGGAACAGGGAATGGACACTTTAGATGCCAATCTTGCTCTTGGATTTGCCGGGGATGAGCGCGAATATTACATCGGCGCACAGATCTTAAAGGATCTGGGCGTGCACAGCATGCGGCTTTTAACCAACAATCCCGACAAAGTATACCAGCTCGGAGAGTTTGGAATTTCCATCACAGAGCGCGTGCCGATCCAGATGCAGGCCACACCGTATGACCTGTTTTACTTAAAAACGAAGCAGAATCGTATGGGACATGTATTAAACTTTTAAAATGAAGAAAAGGAGAATGAACATTATGAGTACATTGGAAGGAAAATTAGTAGCAAACAATATGAAGGTAGGAATCGTCGTCGCACGGTTCAACGAATTTATCACTAACAAACTGCTGGGCGGTGCCATGGATGGCCTGCTGCGTCATGATGTGAAGGAAGAGGACATTACGGTGGCATGGGTGCCGGGGGCATTTGAAATCCCATTGATCGCAAAGAAGATGGCAATGAGCAAAAAATACGATGCCGTGATCTGTCTGGGTGCCGTGATCCGCGGAAGTACAAGCCATTACGATTATGTCTGCAATGAAGTATCCAAGGGAGTGGCAGCAGTTTCACTGGAGAGTGAAATTCCGGTTATGTTTGGCGTGGTCACAACGGAAAATATCGAGCAGGCGATTGAGCGCGCGGGAAGTAAAGCCGGGAATAAGGGATATGATTGTGCACTGGGCGCTGTGGAGATGGTAAATCTCATCCGCCAGATTTAAAAAGAAAAGGACAATGCAGGCACGATATGAAAATATAAGCCATACTGTATGATACGACTAACTTAAATTAGCTGATAAAAACTATCAGAAAAAATGCTTGCTATTTTTCAATATGTCAGATATAATCTTTCTTGGGTTAGATACAACTAACTTCCTTGTGTAAATCATTGGAAGACTCCTTCGCAAACACATAACTGCTGAGTGTGTTTAACGGAAGTACAGACGACGCCATTACCGCTTCCGGAAGGAGTTCTTCGCATATCGAAAGGAGAACAGAAAAATGAATGATCTGGAGATTGAAAAAGTAGTTGGAAGAGAAATTTTGGATTCAAGAGGAAACCCTACTGTTGAGGCAGAGGTTACATTGATAGATGGTACAATCGGAAGAGGTATGGCACCAAGCGGTGCATCAACCGGTGAGTTTGAAGCATTAGAACTTCGTGACGGAGACAAGAGCCGTTACCTTGGAAAGGGCGTGCAGAAAGCCGTTGAAAACATCAACACCGTGATCAATGGGACACTGCAGGGAATGGATGCATCCGATACCTATGCAATTGACAAGGCAATGATTGATGCGGACGGAACAAAGGACAAGTCAAAACTCGGAGCAAATGCAATTCTTGCCGTTTCCATCGCATGTGCCAGAGCGGCAGCAATTTCACTGGATATTCCGCTTTACCGTTTTCTTGGCGGGGCTTCCGGGAACCGTCTTCCGGTTCCGATGATGAATATCGTAAACGGTGGATGCCACGCACTGTCTTCCGGACTGGATGTACAGGAATTTATGATTATGCCGGTAGGAGCACCTTCCTTTAAAGAATGTCTCAGATGGTGTGCGGAAGTATTCCATGCACTGGCTTCTATTTTAAAGGACAGAGGACTTGCCACATCCGTTGGGGATGAGGGTGGTTTTGCACCGGCACTGAAATCGGATGAGGAAGCAATCGAGACCATTCTTGAGGCGGTAAAGAAAGCCGGATATGAGCCGGGGAAGGACTTTAAGATTGCAATGGATGCCGCTTCTTCCGAGTGGAAGACCGGAAAGAAGGGCGAGTACAAACTGCCAAAGGCCGGAACCGTATATACTTCTGAGCAACTGATTGCTCATTGGAAAAAGCTTGTGGAGAAATATCCGATCATTTCCATCGAGGATGCACTGGATGAAGAGGACTGGGAAGGATGGCAGAAGCTTACCGCCGAGCTGGGGGACAAAGTACAGCTTGTCGGTGATGACCTTTTCGTTACCAATACCGAGCGTCTGGCAAAGGGAATCAGCCTTGGCTGCGGAAATTCCATTTTGATTAAGTTAAACCAGATCGGTTCCGTTTCTGAGACATTAGAGGCAATCAAGATGGCACACAAAGCCGGATACACAGCCATTTCTTCTCACCGTTCCGGAGAGACAGAAGATACTACAATTGCAGATTTAGCTGTTGCATTAAATACCTGTCAGATCAAGACTGGAGCTCCGAGCAGAACAGAGCGTGTGGCAAAATACAACCAGTTACTCCGTATCGAAGAAGAACTTGGTGCAGCAGCTGTTTATCCGGGTATGGGAGCATTTAACGTACAGAAGTAGTATCCGGATATTATAATTGACAATATCAAATTTTTGTTTTACATACTTCAATTTTTTCTTCTTATTTGAGAGAGACCGTAAGGTCTCTCTCATTTTGTGCATATATCTGAAAAAAGCAGAAAATTTTTTAAAAAAGTGCAAAATATTGACGATACAGGCGTAAAAAATTATAATAGGGACAGAAACAAAAGAGGGAGGGAATTGTTTGTGAAAAAGAAGGGTAACATTTCTATTAAAGCAAAATTACTTGGAATTATTATTCCGGTAGTAATTGCGATTATACTGATTCTGGTGTTTACCGCATATCATGTATCATCCGGAATTATCGAGAGTTATTCCAAAAATTTACTGGAATCTTCGGTAAACAGTCAGGCATCAAAAATTGAGGCATGGCTTGAGGAAAATCTGGCTTCCATGCAGATGGCAAAGACCATGATTGAAAAATTGCACCCGGATGAGGCGCAGCTGCAGACTATTTTGGATGCATCCTGCGGATACAGTGAAAATTATCCGGATGGTCTTTTCCTTGCAGATGCCAATGGCAGCTTTTTAAAAGGTACAGACTCCAAAAAGCAGGAGCCAAATCCGAAAGAGAGTATGTGGTATCAGGAAGGAATGACAAGAGTTAATATGGCAGTCGGTTCTGCACACCAGAATCCGGACGGAACGAATGTTGTCAGTGCATCCGGACTTTTGAATGACGGTTTAGATACCGTGCGTGTAATTGCAGCCGATATGACATTGGACCGTATTTCCGTGATTGTAAATTCTTTTATCGAAATGCACGATGCAGAGGCATTTCTTGTGGACAAGGACAGCAGCGTGATCCTTGCAAGCAGGGATTCCGATCTGATTTCCAAGACACTGGGGGCAGACGGACAGAGTGCATTTTATAAAGATGTGGAGAAAAAGGTTTCCGGCAAATCGTATGATTTCTGTACACTTGATGGAAATATGACAGTATTTAAGGAAGTAAACGGAACCAACTGGCTGCTGGTTTCTTATGTTCCTACGCGTGTTGTACTTGCGGATCTGGTAGGATTGCGGAATCTTATGATCATTTTCAGCATTATTTCGATCCTTGTATTATGTGTTCTGATCGAACGTGTGACGCATGTGGTGATTCGTCCGGTGAAGGAGATGACAAGGGTAATTACCAGCATGGCATCCGGTGACTTTACCGTATCCATGAAGGTGAAAGGAAATGATGAGATTGCTGTGATGGGGCGCAGCGTGGAACATTTTATTGCATCAATGAAGGAAATGATCCGGCAGATGGGACATGTCTCCGACCGCCTGGAAAAACAGGCTGGATCAAGCAAGAATGTTTCGGGTGAAATGAATTCTGCTGCAAATATCCAGTCACAGTCCATGACGGAGCTGAATGCAACGGTTGATCAGCTGTCGGTTTCCGTCAATGAAATCGCACAGAACGCAACCCAGCTTGCCGGTGTTGTTGCGGATACCAAAGAGGACAGCGATAAAGTAGAAGATAAGATGCGTACCACTGTGGAAGTATCAGAAAAAGGAAAAGCCGATATGGAGAGTGTTGGAAATGCGCTTCATAATATCGAAATTTCCATACATAACCTCGAAGAAGCGGTTGATAAAGTGGGTACGGCTTCCGGAGAAATCGTAGATATTATAAAACTGATCGGGGATATTGCGGAGGAAACCAACCTGCTCTCCTTAAATGCATCGATTGAAGCAGCGCGTGCAGGGGAAGCCGGACGTGGATTTGCGGTAGTTGCCTCACAGATTGGGGTACTTGCAAAAAACAGTGCGGATTCGGTAGCGCATATTACATCACTCATCAATGAAATCAACGGACTTGTGGATGATGCCGTCAAACAGGGCAGAAGCAGTGCCAGCGATATCGAAAGCAGTGCGGATCTGATTCATACAGCGGTGGATACATTTGACCAGATTTTCCAGAATATCCAGGAAACCAGCCATCTGATAGAGGGTGTGGTAGAAAAAATCAACCAGGTGGATCAGGTGGCAACCAATGTTGCCGCAATTTCCGAAGAACAGGCGGCAAGTTCGGATGAAATTCTTGCCACTTCGGAATCCATGCTCCAGCAGGCAAAGAGTATTTCCAAGAATAGTGAACAGGTCGAAGAGGAAGCCGGAAATCTGGCGGAATCTGCAGACCAGCTGGCGGATCAGGTCAAGCAGTTTCAGATATAGGGAGGGTAAAAGGTCATGAAGAAAGGAATCAGTTGTATGATATGCGCCCTGCTTCTTGTGGGCTGCATGGCAGGATGCGGCAGTACCGGAGGCAAATCCGGCAGTGGAAACGGAATCAAAATCATGATGTCGTTGTCACAGGGAGATGATTTCCGTAACACGATTGTGGAACAGGCAAAAAAGACAGCACAGGAAAAAGGTGCAACACTGGATGTCTATGATGAGGATGGTTCACTGGAGAGTCAGGTGGAACATATCAAACAGGCAGTAAAAGAAAAATACGATGTGATTTTATGTGGACCGGTTAATGCAGATACCGCGCTGGAACTGGAATCACTTGCAGACGGAATTCCTGTTATCTTTTATAACAGTTGTCCGGATGCATCGTATCTGGAGGCCGGAAAATATATGTATGTAGGTTCCGATGAAAATGTAGCGGGAAAGTATCAGGCAGAGTATATTCTTGATAAGTTTTCTTCTTCGGATGAAATCAATGTGGCAATCTTCAAGGGACCAAAGAACCATTCGGCAACGAAAGGACGTACGGGTGCATTGAAGGATACATTGAATGCGTCCGGCAAGAAAATCAATTATGTATTTGAAGATAATGCAGACTGGGATCAGGCAACGGCACAGAAGATGTTTGAACTTTTCTTAAAGACCGGACAGTCCTGTGATGTTGTGGCATGTAACAACGATTCCATGGCGATGGGAATTGTCGATGCATGCAAAGAGGCAGGAATAAACGGCATGCCGATTCTCGGAATTGATGCAACAGCCGGCGGATGTGCGGCAATCGAGTCTGGAGATATGGCGTTTACCGTGTATCAGTCAGGCACCGGACAGGGAAAAATGGCTATAGAAACAGCAATTGCAATTGTAAACGGTTCGGATGTGACAAAACTCGAAGGAGCAACCAAAGATGGACTGTATGTATGGGTACCGTTTGAAAAAGTTGACAGTTCAAATGTAAAAAATTATGAATAGACTTGCAATCGTGCGTGCATTTTGGGATAATAAAAAAAGTTTGAACAAAGGTGGACGTAACAGTGAGTCAAAGAATAAAAATAACGGATTTTATGGCACCGGAGCTGGATGTGTACGCGCGGTTGACCGAAAATCAGCTGCTGAACCGTGCGCATCCGGAAGAAGGAATGTTTATTGCCGAAAGTCCCAAGGTGATTGAGCGGGCACTGGATGCGGGATGCATACCGGTGTCTTTGCTTATGGAAACAAAACATGTTCAGGGAGAAGCAAAAGAAATGATCGAAAGATGCGGGGATATTCCGGTGTATATGGCAGAATTTGATGTGCTGACAAAGCTGACCGGTTTTGCCCTGACCAGAGGGGCACTTTGTGCCATGTACCGGCCGAAACTGCAGGAACCGGAGGAGATTTGTGCCAAAGCCAGACGCATTGCAGTGCTCGAAAATGTGGTAAATCCAACCAACGTCGGTGCTATTTTCCGTTCGGCGGCTGCGCTTCATATGGATGCGGTGCTTCTGACGCCGGGCTGCAGTGATCCGCTGTACCGGCGCGCCATCCGGGTGAGCATGGGAACCGTATTTCAGATTCCGTGGACATACCTGCAGACAGAAAACGGGGTGAAAAATCCACCCGGCCAGGCGGCAGGAGCAGATATTGGACATCTGCACCGAATGGGATTTCGTGTGGCAGCCATGGCACTTTCCAAAGATTCGGTTGGAATTGATGATCCGGCACTTGCTGCAGAAGAAAAGCTGGCGGTTGTGCTTGGCACGGAAGGGGATGGCCTGGCAGGACATACGATTGCGGACTGCGATTATACGGTCTGTATTCCGATGTCGCATGGCGTGGATTCACTCAATGTAGCGGCGGCAAGCGCCGTGGCATTCTGGCAGCTGGGGAATAAATAATTGTACAATTAAGCATTAATGTGGTACACTATATATTGTTTTTATTAGCTTACAATACTTTTCAAAGGAGAAATATATATCATGAAACTCGGCATTGTCGGACTCCCAAACGTGGGAAAAAGTACATTATTCAATTCACTGACCAAAGCAGGTGCCTTATCTGCGAACTATCCGTTTGCGACCATCGATCCAAACGTAGGAATCGTTTCGGTTCCGGATGAGAGAATCGTAAAGCTCGGTGAACTTTATCATACAAAAAAGGTGACACCTGCCACGATCGAATTTGTTGATATTGCAGGACTTGTAAAGGGTGCCAGCAAGGGAGAGGGACTCGGAAACCAGTTCCTTGCCAATATCCGGGAGGTCGATGCGATTGTACATGTAGTGCGCTGTTTCGAGGATACCAATATTATCCACGTCGACGGTTCCATTGATCCGGCGCGTGATATCGAGACTATCAATCTGGAACTGATCTTTTCGGATATTGAGATTCTCGACAGAAGAATTGCAAAGATTGCCAAGCAGGCAAGAATGGACAAGACACTTGCCAAGGAGTTAGAACTTGTTGAGGCAGTCAAGGCACATCTGGAAGATGGAAAGATGGCGAGAACCTTTGAGGTGCCGGATGATGATGACGCACAGATTTGGTTTAAGGGATACAACCTCCTTACTGCAAAGCCTACCATCTATGCTGCAAATGTAGCAGAGGATGATCTGGCCGATGATGGAGCTTCCAATCCGCATGTGGCAAAAGTGCGTGAGATGGCAAAAGAAGAAGGTGCAGAAGTATTTGTGATCTGTGCACAGATCGAGCAGGAACTTTCCGAACTTTCCGATGAAGAGAAAAAGGAATATCTTGATGACCTCGGCGTTTCATCCAGTGGTCTGGATAAGCTGGTAGCGGCAAGTTACAGTCTGCTGGGACTGATCAGTTTCCTGACAGCCGGCGAAGATGAGTGCCGTGCATGGACCATTAAAAAAGGAACCAAGGCACCACAGGCAGCCGGAAAGATCCATACGGATTTTGAACGTGGATTTATCAAGGCAGAGGTTGTCAATTATCAGGATCTGCTGGATAACGGAAGCCTTGCGGCAGCCAGAGAAAAAGGAATCGTTGGCATGGAAGGAAAGGATTATGTGGTTAAAGACGGCGATGTGATTCTTTTCAGATTTAATGTCTAGTCAAGAAATATGTGATAGTTATGTGGGAGCATATGACAGAGCAGCAGTATCAACATGAGGTTATTGTGCCGGACAAAGGCTTTCCGTTTAAACTTTTTTTATTCGAGGGACACAGCGGAAAATATATCAGGGAGAAACACTGGCACCGGTCGATTGAGATTTTTGCAGTGCAGGAAGGAGAACTTGATTTTATTCTTGACACAACGCATTATCATCTCGGAGAAGGCGAGTTCATCATTGTCAACAGCAACGAGGTGCATGCGATCCATGCGAACAGGCCGAATCACACAATTGTGCTGCAGATTCCGCTGAATCAGTTCGCGTCGTACTTTACGGGCGAGCAGTTTATCTGGTTTTCGCATAGTGAACGAACATACGATGAGCAGGTGGCATGTCTGATCTTTCGGATGTATAAGGTGTATCGGATGCAGACAGATGGCTATGATTTTGAAATTTTAAGTATGTTTTATCAACTATTACATATTCTGGTAAAGAAATACAGGAAGCTGGATGTGCAGGATGAATTGCTCAAAAGCAATCAGCAGCTGAACCGGCTCGGTATGATTACATCCTATCTCAAGGATCATTATATGGAAGATATTTCGCTTGGAAAACTGGCGGGAATATTTGGATATTCGCCGTCTTATCTGTCAAAAATGTTTGCACGCTATGCGGGCATCAATTATAAGGATTATCTGCAAAATATCCGGCTGGAACATGCGGTAAAGGATTTGGAAAATACGGATAAGCAGATCGTGGATATTGCATTTGATCATGGATTTGCCAACAGTAAAGCGTTTACCAATCTGTTTCGCAAGCGGTATGGAATGCTGACGAGTGAATACCGAAAGCAGCTTGTTAAGAAAAAGCAGAGGGAATCATATGCCCATCATCGGGCATTGCTGGAAAAAGACAAAAAAGTGACATTGTAAAGACAAAGAAAGGCATGTCTTCATGGTTACCAAGCTGTTATACTCAGAAAAAAATGAGTATGAGGAGGTAATCATGGAGATTTTTTCTGTTAATGATGAAAAATTCCGTAAATACGGTAAGGTTTGGAATAACATCGAATGCACAAAACTGATAAAGGGGATGGAGCACACACCGCTTCCGGAGGATGTTATTTATGTGCCGTCAGTCGAGGAGCTTGAAGCGGTTCCGGAAGCAAAGACATTCAGCGAGCGTGTCTTTGGCGGACTTCCAATCCAGATTGGTTACTGCAACGGAAACAATCACAAATTGAATGCGGTCGAATATCATAGAAATTCCGAGATTAATATTGCAGTAACGGATATGATTCTTTTACTGGGATGGTTGCCGGACGTAACGGATGAGTTTACTTACGACACAGCAAAGATAGAGGCTTTTAAAGTGCCTGCGGGAACCGTTGTTGAGATGTATGAGACGACACTTCACTATGCACCGTGCAACGCAGCAGACGGTGGATTTAAGTGTGTTGTGATCTTGCCGAAGGGTACAAATACACCGATTGATTTTACCCTTGCAGCAGATGGTGAGGACAAACTTATGACCGCGAAAAACAAGTGGCTGATCGCACATGAGGAGGCTGCCATCAAGGGTGCATTTAATGGATTAAGAGGAGAGAATATATCACTTTAACCGTGCTTGCGGATGCGATTGCTTGTCCTTTGACAGAAAAAAAGCTATAATAAAAGAAAGCTTTTGAGGAGAAGGTAGGAGTGCATGAAAAAGAGAATCGTGTCAGCGCTGCTTATGGCGGGACTGCTTATTGGACTTGCGGGATACAGTTACAACGCACAATATGTGCAGAAGCAGGAAATCAAACATTTTACTGCTTTTTTCAGCGTTACGGGTAAGATGTTGAATACGCAAAATGATATAAAGGAAATGATTGCGGACAAAATTGGGGCAGATTGCGAGGAAAACTGGCTTGTCGGGCAATCCAAGGAAGAGGCACTCAATTCGTATATTGCATCGGGGGAATATCCAGATTTTATTCTCGGAGAGAAAGTGTTGCTTGATGCGGATGCACTGATTCCGATTGATGAGTATTGGGATGACTATCCGAATATCAGGAATTATCTTTCGGAGGAACAGTGGGAGCGCTTCCGGCAGGAAGACGGACATATTTACTGGATTCCACAGTTTTGTGTGTCTCAGGGAGAGAATGTTGAAGTGACGCATACGGGCGAGGCATTCTGGATACAGACGCGCGTTTTAAAATGGGCCGGATATCCGAAGATTACAACGGTGGATGAATATTTTGATCTGATCGAAGCTTATGTGCAGGCGAATCCGGTCATGCCGGGCGGAACAAAAAATGTTCCGTTTACCATGTTGTGCGATGACTGGAGATTCTTCTGTCTGGAGAATGTGCCGCAGTTTCTGGATGGATATCCCAATGACGGAAGTTGTATGGTTGATCCCGGGAATGATCAGGTCATTGATTATAAT
>OLQL01002376.1_pt1 | contig 13082 bp, 8 predicted proteins | sample 1672971 | NCBI WGS metagenome assembly OLQL01 (sample SAMEA3136742, study PRJEB25190) | human gut metagenome | biome: human gut; feature: human-associated habitat; material: faeces | place: Austria | collected 2013
GCAGGGACGCTTAACGCTACACGTCCGCAGGTTAGTACATATATCTCAGGTTAGTGGCGTTTTTTTGAAGGGTCAATGTCAGTGCAGTTGCACTGATAAGGTCACGGAAATATTAATGCCTTGTCGATACGGAAAATGTTTTAGGCGGTGTTTGCGATATATTTCACTGTGTTGCTTTAATAAGAACCGGTTTATTCTTCGGTTTTTGTGAATCTGAACGATTTCATATCGAACTGTGTGCCGGGCAGGAATACGAATGCAATGTTGTTCTTGCCTGCGATGTGCTCGATGTCAAACGTTACCGACGTGTACTCGTCTGCGTGGGGGAATTCGAGCAGACGGGTGGTCTGGCTGCCGTTCTCGTCATTTACTCTGAGCTGAATCGTGCAGTTATCGAGCGGTGTTCTGCCTGTAACGGTTATCTTATCCGTACCGCCTGCGAAATCGAGGCCGTTGAATTCGATAACAACGTTGTTGCCTATCTCCTCAACGCACGAGCCGTTTACCTTGTAATCATCGCCGTACAGATTATCGTTGTCTGCCGCAGAGTTTTCCGCATAGGTACGGTCGTACTTTTCAAACTCAAAGCCGCCGAATATGCAGGAATTGTTGATAACAAAGCTGATGTCGTGCGTTCCGCTTATTCTGCACGGCAAGTCGAAGGTCTGGGGGTATGCTCTGTCCCATCCGCCGTTATTCTTTATTGCAAATGTGCCGATATATCTGCCGCCGTTGTCGGCATCGCCGAGATACAGCTCTACGGGATAATCTTCACCGCCGCCGCTGTTTCCGACGCTTATCGTAATCTTCTTTGTTCCGCCGCCGAAATCAACGGAGCTAAAGCCGACGGTCGTTCTTCCGTTAAAGCCGCCGAGCGAGCCTCTGTCTATCGTGATAACGGGAACATTCGAGAAATCGCAAAGGCAGGCGGCAATAAAGATATAAGGATTCTTTTCTGCTTTTCCGAGTCCTTCTGCCGTATATTCAAGCTCGGAGATAATCTTCGGAATGTCGGTACCGTTCTTTGAATATGCTCTCAGGCGGAATTTGCCGTCACCGAAGGCTTTCAGTGTTGCCGTATTCCCGTCAAACGAAACTACCTTTGCAAAGCTGATCTCAACTCCGTTATCGGTACAGCATTTGAACTCTATGTCACGGAAGGTTGCGTTTTCGGGGAATATCTTTACCGAAATTTCGGCAGTATCACGTTCCTTTGTCAGTGTACGAGGCTCACTGTCGAAAAGCTCGATTTTTCTTACGGGAATTTCATTTGTGTAGGGCGTGGTTACTGCGGGGAATGCGTTTTGAGTGACAACGCTTACTCCCTGTGGCTCTGTTTCGGGGGCTACCGCTTTTATAGTTATCGTTTTAGGCTTCAAGCCCTCGCTTTCGGCGGTTATAACTATGTCGCCCGTTTCAAAGGTGGATTCGATTATCGCAAGGAGCTTTCCGGAGAACAGCTTTCTATGATTGCCCTTATAGCTGTCATAGTCGGTGCTGTCGCCGTTATCAAGTCCTACAAGTCTGCCTGCGCCCTTTACGGTGAACTTTATTCTGTTTACCGCATTCTGAACTTCCTGTCCCATTATATCGTCAACGGTTACGGTAATAAACGCAAGCGATCTTCCGTCAGCCGCTATTTCGCTCACATCGGGGCTCATATTTACTTTATAGGGGTCGAGAGAGGTGAAAAGGACCTCCTCCTTTTCGTAATCGTCAACATCGCAATCGGGGCTGAGATAGCCTCTTACCGCAAGCGGCTTGTCCTTATGGAACGGCACTGTGAAGCGGGCGCAGAGCTTGTCTTCCGTGAGGTGATCTATCACCTTGCCGTCATACATCTCTCCGCAGTAATGAAGTCTGATAAACGGAAGATCCGAATAAACAAGCACGTCTATAAGCTGACCCTCGTTGAAATCCCAGCAGCAAGGAGAAACGTGAATGAAGGATTTTTCTTCGGCTATATCCCATACCGATTTATAGAACCAGAACGAGTCTTTTTCAAAGCCTGCGGTATCTATGATGCCGAAGTATGAATTCTTGGTATTGTAGGGGGTAGGCTCTCCGATATAGTCAAATCCTGTCCATACGAACTGTCCCATTGAATATTCTGCGGCGGCATCCATAGCGAATGATCTGAGCGGAGATGCTCCCCAGTTTACAATGCTGTTTCCGAGATCGGAGCATTGCAGATCGTCATATACCAGTAAGCTTGTATCATAGGGGAAGTGGTATATGCCTCTTGAGCGTACCGTCGAGGCGGTTTCACTGCCGTAAATGACCCAGTCGGGATGCTTTTCGTGATGCTCGTCATACAGCTTTTCCGTATAGTTATAGCCTGCAATCTTCAGATAATCAGCTACATTCTGTGCATTTTCCCACTGCATATAGTTTGAGGCTATCGTGGGCGGGGCATTGTGCATAGGGTCGTTCTTTTCGACCTCCTCGCAAAGCATCTTCGCAACCTCAAGTCCTCTGGGGCTTTTATGCGTATCGTATATTTCGTTGCCTATGCTCCACATTATAACCGACGGGTGATTACGGTCACGTTTTATCCACGCTTCAACATCCTTCTTATACCAGTCGGGGAAGAAACGGTGGTAATCGTTCTCGTTCTTGGCAAGCTCCCACATATCGAATATTTCGCTGTCAACGAGGAAGCCCATTTTGTCACAAAGCTCCATAAGCTCTCTTGACGGCGGGTTATGGCTGGTGCGGATAGCGTTTACGCCCATATTCTTCAGTTTTTCAAGCTGTCTGCGGGTAGCATCGTAATTTACCGCAGCGCCGAGTGCGCCTAAGTCGTGGTGCATACAAACACCGTTCAGCTTAAGGTGCATACCGTTTAACAAAAAGCCCTCGTTTGCGCTGAATTTTGTGGTTCTGAAGCCGAATTTTTCAACGGTATCATCAAGCCTGTTTCCGTTATCGTCATAAAGTATCACGGACAGGGTATATAAATTGGGTGTGATTATATCCCATAATTTAGGAGCATCCATATAGAACACCAGCTTATCGTTCTTGCCGCAAAGTCTGCGTTCGCAAACGTAAACCTCCCTGTTCTCGGGATCTCTTAATGTATATGAAATCAAGCCGCAGACCGTATCGGAAAGGCTTATCTGTACAGTAGTCTTCCATTTGCCGTGTTCTCTGCGGTCTGTGTCACTGCACTTTGCGCTGATATAGACACCGTTTTCAACGATGTGACGGCGAGAGGTTTTTCTGAGCCACACGTTTCTGTATATTCCGGCTCCGCTGTACCAGCGGGTATTCGGGGATTTATGGTTTACTCTGACTAAAATGCGGTTTTCGCCGTTTTTCAGAGCATCGGTTATATCAAAGCTGAAGGTTGTATAGCCGTACTTCCACTTGCCGACTTCCTTATCGTTTACATAGACGGTAGTATCCATATATACGCCGTCAAAGATCAGGATATAGCAATCGTCTTCTCCGAGTGCGTCTACGGTGAAATACTTCTCGTACCAGCCACAGCCGGACTTGTAGAGATTTGCCGTATCGCCTATAAGCCAGTCGTGCGGTATCTCAACATTATACCAATGTGCGTTTTCAAGCGTCTTTCCGTCGCTGTCCGGTTCGGTGAGGGTGAATCTCCAGTTATCGTTGAATAAAATTCTGCGTTTTTTCATATCTGTGTTTCCTTTCGGCTTTAAAGCTGAATATGAATTGTTAGTCTTATTGTAACAGTTTGAACAGTGAAAATCAAGCGGTAAACGGTTTATACGCAAAAAGATTTTGCCCCCTCGGTTGTCCGAGGGGGCATAATATATAAGAGAGGAGAATTTGCTGCTATGCAGCGATGTGTTGATGTTATATGATGATGTTAATGCGTTGCAAAATGCTGCGGAATGTTACGGAAAAATTAGTGTGATAAAGCAAGGCGGAAGATATATGCGGTAGTATGATTTTTCTGTGCGTTGCTATAACTGAAATGCGTTGTTTCAAAGCGTTGCGAAATTGTTAGGAAAGTAAGGAAAATTGCAATAAAAGCGTTTAATCCACTCTTACAGCCTTTAAGAAGTTGTCGGTATAATATACCGACTTCATGCTTGCGGTGCGGACTTTCTGTCCCGGATACGGACTGAACACTATCGTGTCATCTCCGGTATATATACCGCCAAAGAACGAGTCGCCGTCCTTTATGAAAACTATATCGCCCTTTTCAAGCTTTTCAAGAGCTATTTCAGTTCCCATTTCTTTCTGTGCGGTAAGTCCTCTGGGACAATCGACACCATTTGATGTCAGCGCATAGTAGATAAGTCCCGAATTATCAAAACCTGTTTCTGCGCTGTATCCGCCCTCAGTGAATGGTTTACCGAGCATATCATAAGCCGACTTTGCTATTGCATCACCTTTTTCTGAGGGAGCGGGCGGCTCGGTGCTGTCTGACGACGTATTATCGGAAGAGTTGTCCTCGCTCGATGTGTTGTCGGAAGAGTTGTCTTCGCTTGACGTATCATCAGAGGAGTTATCCTCACTCGATGTGTTGTCGGAAGAGCTGTCAGAGCTTTCCGCTACGGAACTCTGAGTGCTGTTCTGCGGATCATTTCCGCTTTCATAGGACGGAGAATTGTTTCCGGAACAAGCGGTAAGTGAAGCCAAAGCCAAAACTGTAAACATTGCCAAGATTAACGATAGTTTCTTTTTCATAATATCACGACCTTTGCTTTATCGTTTTATATTGTTCTCTGTCCTTGATTTAAGTATATCACAAAAAAAGCAAAAAGCAATTAAAATTCGGTTACAATATGGTAACAATTTGGTTACAAATGGTTACAAAACGGTTACAACGGTTACAAAAAGGTGACAAAATCGATTCTTTTCGCAGTTATTCCCCAAAATATACAAAAACACCGTCTGCAAAGCAGACGGCATTCCTGTAGTTTTATATGAAGGACAATGTCATAATCGGTTTTAAGCAACTCTTACAGCACGGCTGAAGCAGTTTTGCCAATAAGAGCTGTTAAGGTCGGCAAACTTTACCTTTTCACCCGGATAAGGGCTGTAAATAAGCTGGCCGTTGCCTGTATATATTCCGGCGAAGTCAATCATCTCGCCTGTTTCTGAATCTTTATCGGTAAAGAAAAGGATGTCGCCCGGCTCAATCTCGCTGAGCGCTACGGTCGTACCCATTTCTTTCTGCGCGGCTGTTCCTCTCGGACAATTGATAAAGCCGTTTTCACGAAGGACATAGTATATAAGTCCCGAATTATCGAAACCCTGCTCAGGCGTTGCCATACCGCTGACATAATCGACTCCGACAAGAGCCTCGGCGGTTGACACTATCTGAGTGCGAAGGTCATTTATTGTACTGCTGTTATCAGAGCTTTCCGGGAGCGATATTATATCCGATACCGTTGTCTGCTGTGACGAAGGTTCTGAGTCGGTACTCTGCGGTGTTGTTGATGTTATGTCTGGTGTTGAATTGTCCGATGATGTGTTATCCGAGCCGCATCCGCTTAAAGCCGGCACCAAAGCTAAAGCAAGCGCCGCAATAAACAAAGTGACTGCGTATCTTTTCATTTTTACCCTCCGTGCGACAGTAGAATAACGCTGTACTGCTGTCGTCTGAGATGTACTGTTGTTTCTTTGTACACAATATAGTATATCCCAAAAAGCACAAAAAGTCAAGTGAATATTTTCCATTTTATGCTGATAAACAGGGGGATATGGTGTAGCTTTGCTGAAAGTTTATGTTGATATTGTGAAAAGAAGAACGAGCCTCCTGTGTGGGAGGCTCGCAGATTGTGGGAAAAGTCTTTTATTTGGATATGCTTCTGTTATATCATTCAGCTTTGCCTATAATAGCAAGCTACCGATAGTTCTTTTTGTCGGATAACACTTCTCGGGTTCGCTATTCCATTTAATAACGTTGCTACTATTCATGCGGGAGACAACCAAAGGGACTAGGGTGAGGGACTGCCGCCCCTAACCCTATCCCTTAGGTTTTCTCCCAAATCAGTTATTCCTCTTGAGCGACGTGAGGAGCGGGAGCATTGCTAAAGCAATGCTCAGCGTGGCATCCCTCTTTCCTTACCCACACCCGTACCCCGCTGGGGTGTTGGCGTAACTCGTAAAACTACCTGAACATTGTATCTCCTGTTAATGCCGGGACGCTTAACGCTACACGTCCGCAGGTTAGTACATATATCTCAGGTTAGTGGGTTTTTTTTGAAAGGTCAATGTCAGTGCAGTTGTAATAATGTACTCACGAAAATATTAACTCCTTGTCGGCACGGAAAGTGTTTTCGGCGGTGTCTGCGAAAATTTATTTATACAGCACATATTATAATATGTGACATAGAAAGAACGAGCCTCCTGTGTGGGAGGCTCGCAAAGAAATTACTTATTCTTTTTCTTCTTGCTGATGATGAATGTAATAACACCGACTGCAACTAAAACTACCAGTGCGACAACGCAGATAATGATCGCTGTCATATCAAAAGTCACGCCTGTGTTTGTGTTGCCGCTGCTTGCTCCGACTACTGTGCTTGCGCCGATTTCTTCGGCAAAGCAGGTAATACCCAGTAATATCGACATTGCTGCGGCTGTAACCGCAGAGGTTAATTTCTTCATAATAAGTATCATTCCTTTCTTCTTTTTGTAAAGACTACTATACTACATTTCTTCCGAAAAAGCAAGCGGAAAATTATACAAATTTTTTCAGCCTTCGGCTAAGTTTATTCTGTAGGTGCGGCGGGTGCTGTTGTCGCCTTGGCGCCGTTTATGATTCCCTTGATTATTTCGGGCTGGGTTACTGTGCACTCTGTGCGGTCGAATAAGCCGAAGCCGTGATTACCGTTATAGCCGTTATCCCAGTAAACAGTAACGATATTTCTCTGATGAGCGGCATAATTCACATACTCTGCGAAATAAGCACGATATATAGTATTGCTCTTATCCTTTGAGGTCCTGTCGTTTGCGCCGTACTCGCCTATTACAACGCCGTAACCGTTCTTGATAAACGCATTGTAGAGCTTATCGAACTGTCTGTTTACGAGCGTTTCACTCTGTCTGGGCTTTACAAATTTCTTGACCGAGTCGCCCCATTTATAGAAGGTATCCTTGCCTTCGTCTACGCAGAATTCCCACGGGGTGTAGTAGTGGACGGAAACCATTATCCTGCTGTCATTCGGGATAACGAACTTTGCTTCCATTGTATATGTATCACAGTCGCCTGTTGTGAAGTTTATATCTGTGTTCCAGCCGGGGATAAGCAGATAACGGCTGTTGTTATTGCCGCCTGCTTTTCTTACCGTATCAACGAAAATCTGATTGTATGCGTTGATGTTGTTGTAGTATTCGGGTTTGGGGTTGCCGTATGATCCGTCAAACACTTCATTCATTGACTCGAACACGAGGTGATCGTCATAGTCCTTGAAGCGATTTGCTATCTGCTCCCAGACCTTTTCATACTTTGATTTTATAGTCTCCTGCTCGGAAGCGGGTTCGCCGCAGAGAAGCCAGCCGCCTTTTATGCTGTAGTAGCCGTCGCCGTGAACGTTGATTATAGCGTAAAGTCCGTTATCAATGCACATATCGACTACTTCCTGCACTCTGTCGAGCCACTTTGAGTCGATAGTGTAGTCGGGGCCTGCGCCTATCTTCGAAAGATATGATACGGGGATACGGATAGACTTGAAGCCCTGTGCCTTTACCTGCTTGATGAGATTTTCGGTAATTACGGGGTTGCCCCACGCTGTTTCGCTCGGTGTTCCGTCGGAGTTTGACTCAAGCTGATTACCGAGGTTCCAGCCGGGCATTAAGTTCTGCGAGAACTGAACAGAGTCACCTTTTGTTTCGGCAGGTTCAGGTTCCGGCTTCTGTGTTGCGGTCGTTGTGGTTGTAGTGGTCGCCGCTGTTGTTTCGGCTTTCGTTGTGGTAGTTGTTGTTGAAGCCGAACTATTTTCAGATGATGTTGCTGCATTTCCCGAGCAAGCGGAAATTCCCGTTATCACCATTATGCCGCTTAAAATTGCGGCAAGCATTCTTTTCTTCATAGATACCTTTCTTTCCTTGACTGCCGTTTTTTTGATATGCTGACAGCCGTTTTTTTATTATGTCAATCATATTGTAATGGTTTTCACGGAAAAAGTCAATAGCCAAACAGACTTATCCGCTAATTTTGCTAAAACGATTACACAGCGTTTGCAGAATGCAAAAACCGCCTGTAAAACCGTTAAGTCTTACAGGCGGTATACTATTTTAATATATAGGGAGAAATTTTTACTCGGCTACGTTAGTCGTATCTCCGGGAACAGCATCAGGCGGTGTGACCGGCTCGGTTGTGCTGTAGTCGGGGTAGTAATCGTACTCGCTGCTTGTATCTATCGCAGAAAAATCATCTTTTGAGAAGGAATCTTCTGTTTCAACGAGGTAAACGCCGTCAAGCGCTGTCAGCTTTATAAGGAAGTTGCCGGGGCAATATACCTTTACTGCTGTAATATCCTTAACGTTCTCCTCGAATAATGCGGCGATAGCCTCGCTGCCCTTTACCTTTGTGTTATCGGAAAGATAAACCTCTGTAACACGGATGTTGCCCTTGCTGTCTGCCTTAGCTAAAATGCTCTGCATTTCTTCGGGCGTTACTGAATTTCTGAAGGTAACGTAAAGGAAAACATCTTCGGTGTTCTCTTCCGCCTTGCTGTATGCCTCCATAGCCATTCTGAAACGGTCTTCCGCACTTATCGAGGTTGTCGGTGAAACAACAACAGGACTGCCGGAATTCAGCAGGGCGACGCTTGAAAATGTGATAGCTACGGCGGCTGCGGCACCTGCCACAGAAAGCCAAACCGTTTTCAGCCTGCTCTTTTTAGCCTGTACAGACTTACCCATAGCGGCTTTTCTTATCTTCTCGTAATCAAACGAATACTCGCTCATCAGTTCTTTGTAAAAATCGTTTGTATTCATCTGAAAGCCCCCTTCCGTAAGTCGTTATAATTTGAATTTTTTCTTTTGTCTTTCTATTGTGCGATATAGCTTGTTTTTAACGGTAGACAGCTTGACGTCAAGCGCCTTCGCTACATCCTCCAACTTCATATCACACGCAAAATGAAGATAGAATATCTGACCTGTCAGTTCATCGGTCTTCATTATGTCATCGAAAATCTGTTTCGCAACGATCTTGTTGCTGATAACGTCCTCAAGTCTTTGCTGAGGCTTGGACATCTCCCGTTCGATAGCGACCATTTCTTCTTCGGTATAGTCGGAAAAGGAGGAAACCTTGTCATCCTTCTTCCTGCCAGAAAAATAGGTGCGGCATTCAAACTTCGCTATATTTATAAGGAAAGCCTCGGGGCTTTCGATGTCCTCGTGTCCTTTTTCGCTTATGCGCTTGAAGAAACGTGTATAGACGTTCTGAATAATATCTTCCGCATCTTCTCTGTTTCCGCATTTGCTGACTACAAAACGGGAAACGGATCTGCAGGTTTCGTTGTAGACACGGTTGAAATATTCTTCGTTATTCTCGTGACCTCCGTGAATCTCTGCGCCCATCGGCTCACCTCACTTTGTCACCTACTTTGTAGTAGGCTGAATTTCAGAAAAAGTTTCACTCGAAATGAAAATTCTGTGTATCGGATAAGTAAAAAAATACGAATGTTTTTTGTGCAGTATAACCATATATTGATTTTTGACTGCCGGGAAGCAGAATATATGGCACGAAGTGCGTGCTGTCTGCATATTTCCTCCATTATATTGTACATTAAACGGGGCGGTTAGTCAAGGGGGAACATAATAAACGGAGCAGAATAAAGAAAATGTGTCGTTTGTAACGTTTGCAACACATGCAAATGAAACGGATTTTACAAAAACAGTTAATAACAGAACCGGAGCTTCGCTTAATGCTAAGTTTTTTGTTATACAAATTGTTGTATTTTCAGATTTAATGCTGTAAACGTACAAAATCCATTAATGTTTATATTGTTTCACCAAAACAAAAATGTATTTTTGTGCAAAATGCCACTTGCAAATCTAATTGCGATATAGTATGATTAGAAATAGCTTAAATGCAAAAAAATATTTTATGGAGGACAAAAAAATGAAGTTTACAAAAACTTTAGCTGCAATCGCAGCAGCTTCACTTGCAGTATCATCACTTGCAGTAAGCGCATTTGCAGCAGACGCATTAGTTTCAATGACTGTTCCTGAGAACAGTAAACCTCAGGATGCAGGTCAGGTTAATTTATGGGAACTTCCCTTTGATGACAGCGTTGAAGCATGGGCAGGCAAGGTTGATAAGGCAGTAGCTACTATTACAACTGAGGCTTATGCTAACGGTGCTTTAGGCGGTAACACTGTTGCCAATAACGGTTGGGCTTCATCAGACCAGATCGAAAGCAGTGAAGCCGGCACACATCAATGGGTTTGGGACAGCATCGGCGGTCTTCAGACTAAGGATGCAGACGGTAAGTCAAACGGTTACTTCAAGGTAGAAGTATGGTGGATGAATGCTCTGGGAGAAGAGGGCAATCAGACTCCTGCTACATTAACAATCGACAAGGTTGATTTCTATGATAAGGCCGGCGATTTACTCGCTACATATCCCGCAGCTGCTGACACAGATACAAAGCCTGCTGAGCCTAAGCCTATTCAGACAAAGGCAGATATTTCATTTACCGATAAGAAAACTCCGTCATACACATACACAGTTAAGGGCGACATTGATACGCTTAAGGTTGATGTTGCACTTTCAGCTGATGCAGCAGCAGCTGGATCAGGTTGGAACGATTACTGCTCTGCAGGCGTTGCTGTTAAGAACCCCGACGGTACAGTTAAGTACTATCAGTGGGGCGGTGCAAGCATAGCATGGGCTTGGGATGTAAACGGTGATGGTGTTGGAGATACTAAAGACGGCGTTGGCACCGAAACATGGGTAGGCACTGTCGGCGCTGACGGTGGTCAGCTTTCTATCCCCGTTGTTAAGGGTGCTGTAGTTGATTTCTACTGCTTAAGCTGGGATACATATAATGGCGTTCAGTACACATTAACAATCAACGATGAAGAAGCTGCAGTAGAGCCCGGTGAACCTGAAGAGCCTACTAAGCCCGGTGAAACAGAAGATCCTGCTGAGCCCGGTGAATCTTCAGGCGATGTTAACCCCGGCGAATGCTCAGGCGAGCCCGTTAACCCTCCTACAGGTGCGGCAGTAGCAGTTATCCCTGCAGCTCTCGCAGCAGCAGCAGTTGCTACAACAGGTATCGTTCTTAAGAAGAGAAGCAAGTAATTGCTTTTAAACGGTTTAACGCTTTGAATTAAAGAGCATACGACCCCTCCGCTTATGGCGGAGGGGTTTTTTTATCACATAAGTTGGGATATTTTCAAATTTAATGCTGTAAAGGAACAAAATTGCATTGCTGTTTATATCGTTTCACCAAAACGAAAAAGTCTTTTTTGTGCAAAATGACACTTGTAAAAAAAACTGCGATATAGTATGATTAAGAAAAGCTTAGAAGCTTAAAAAAATATTTTATGGAGGACAAAACCAATGAAGTTTACAAAAACTTTAGCAAGTGTTTGCGCTGCTGCAATCGCAGTTTCTTCACTTGCAGTAAGTGCTTTCGCCGGTTCTATCACATTCAGTGATAAAGTCTGGTGGACACAGAAGGACTTAAAGATTGAAGATATTTTGGAAGGCAACAAGCCCGAAGATGTCGAATCAATCACATTCACAGGCGACACTGCTTTCCTCATCGGTTACAACTCAACAACAGTAACTGATGAAACGAAAGGTAGCACATGGAAGGCATCTGAGACTCCTGCTAACACTTTTACAGTTACTGATGCAGTTCTCACTGCACAGAAAATCGGAGAAAACACAATTTCCCCCGCTTTCAGTGTAATGTTAAGCAAGGGCGACGGCGTTGATTACACAATCAACTGGAAGGTTAACCTTAAGAACAATGATCCCGCTGCGCCTAAGCCTGTTCAGACAAAGGCAGATATTTCATTTACCGATGGTAAAACTCCGTCATACACATACACAGTTAAGGGCGACATTGATGCGCTTAAGGTTGATGTTGCACTTTCAGCTGATGCAGCAGCAGCTGGATCAGGTTGGAACGATTACTGCTCTGCAGGCGTTGCTGTTAAGAACCCCGACGGTACAGTTAAGTACTATCAGTGGGGCGGTGCAAGCATAGCATGGGCTTGGGATGTAAACGGTGATGGTGTTGGAGATACTAAAGACGGCGTTGGCACCGAAACATGGGTAGGCACTGTCGGCGCTGACGGTGGTCAGCTTTCTATCCCCGTTGTTAAGGGTGCTGTAGTTGATTTCTACTGCTTAAGCTGGGATGCATATAAAGGCGTTCAGTACACATTAACAATCAACGATGAAGAAGCTGCAGTAAAGCCCGGTGAACCTGATCCTGTTGATCCTGTTGATCCTCCTGTTGATCCCGGTAAGACAGAAGATCCTGCTGAGCCTGTAGCTCCCGCTGACGTTAAAATTGCTAACTCAGGTAGGACAGTTATCGATTCAGGTCTTGTTCGTACAAACATCATCAATGAATGGACCGGCAACGATGCAGACGTAATCGCTGATAAGGCTGCTTTTGCAGGTGCTAACAAGATTTCTGTGAAGTTTACAGTTACAAACTTCACAACCCCCTTCAAGGCTTGGATCGCTATGGCTGACTCCAAGTGGGAATGCCAGTTCCAGGGCGAAGGTGACAAGCGCAATGCAAACGCTAAGTGCACTCCCGTTGAAGTAACAGGTAATGGTACTTATGTTGTAACAATCGACCTTGACAAGGTTATCGATGGTGTGGCATTCATCTCAGTTTGCACAGACCTCAAGGCTGCTGACGGCGATGCTATCCCCACAATCGCTATCGATCAGATTAAGATCAATGAAGAAATCACAGTAAAGCCCGGCGAACCAGCAGATCCTACTAAGCCCAGCAAACCAGAAGATCCTACTAAGCCCAGCAAACCAGAAGATCCTGCTAAGCCCGGCGAATCAGATCCTGTTAAGCCCGGCGAATCAGATCCTGTTAAGCCCGGCGATTGCTCAGGCGAGCCCGTTAACCCTCCTACAGGTGCGGCAGTAGCAGTTATCCCTG
>OLQL01002384.1_pt1 | contig 13032 bp, 10 predicted proteins | sample 1672971 | NCBI WGS metagenome assembly OLQL01 (sample SAMEA3136742, study PRJEB25190) | human gut metagenome | biome: human gut; feature: human-associated habitat; material: faeces | place: Austria | collected 2013
TGCAGCATCCAGTATTATCTGCGCTTTTGGCTTGGCATCTGCCGCACCTCGCTCGTCGTATCGGCACTTAGAATTATGCGATATTGCCCTATATTCCTGATGGCAGCAATAAGCACAGACACGGAATAGAACAAATAGAAAACCAGCCTCCGGCTTCAGGGATTTTCCCCTGCCCGGCGGCTGGTTTTGGTTTATTTTGCTTTATCCTGCCCGGATAAATATCAGCGGGTCAGCCCGCCTTTGCCGATAAACAGCAGGCAATCAGGCGATGACAAAGTGGTAGATCAGCGACACAGCAATGATGAGCGCACAGACCACTGCGGTGATGGGCGGTGCCCAATGGATGATACGCTCGGCCATTACATCGTCCTCGCTCTCCTCGTCATCGTCCGCATAACGGCCACGGCGGGGTTCTTCGTCATCGTCGCTTTCCTCTTCCTCATCATCGAACATGCGGGTATGCTCGTCCTCTTCATCCTCTTCATCGGCAAACAGATGGCCTTTGGGGACATAGCGGCGCACGCGGTCCATTTCGGCGTTGGTTGCTTCGTCGTCCTCGCCCTCTTCTTCCGGTTCCTGGGCCGGGGCGGGCGGGGTGAACTGTGCGGTGGGCTCCTGGCTGATGGCTGCCTGAGCCGCGGCGGCGGTGGCAGCGGCCTGGGCTGCCTGGGCTGCTGCTGGGTCAACGCCATTGGCCACGGCGTTGATTTCGCGCTGCTGCTGTTCGGCGGCCTGCCGGGCTTCCTCCAGGATGCGGGTCAGGGTTGCCTTGATGTAAGCGCGGTCGCCGCCGCACTCGCTGCAGACGGAAACAGCTTCCTCGTTGGGGTGGAACGCGCCGCAGGCGCAGAACCAGCCGTTTTCGGTATCCTGCGGGACGCAGGTCAGCATCTTATTGTTGGTGCGGGTCTGAAGTGTGCGGGCAATAGAGCCAGGCAGCACACGGGGAGCCTGCAGGCGGACACGCTTATAATTACGCAGATCCACGCCGCGACCGTTCAGGAAAGCACGGTCTTGCTCAATTTCCACGCTGGAAACCGGCGTATCGCTGACAAACACAGCGTCATCGGCACCAAACAGTTCGCCGGGCTGCACATTGAGCTGCTCATAATAGAAATCATCCTCGCACAGGATCTGACCAGAAGCATCTTTGCACTTGAAGTGGATGATAAAGCCGGTCAGCGGTTCTGTGCCAACATTCTTAAAGGTCAGGCAGACCGCAACTTCACCCGTGACATCCCCTTTCAGCAGCTCAACACGGACAAACTGAACCGGGCTGCCGGCAGTGTAATAATTGGCACGGGATTGCGCCATCAGGGAAAAATTTTGATCCATTGTGTTTCACCTTGCCTCAATTTTCATCAGACGGTTCGGAGGGCTGTTCCGGCGCGGCGGGCTGCTCTGCCGATGCAGGGGCTGCGGCAGGCGCGGGAGTATCCAGCCCAAAGGGTGCCAGGTTTTCGCCTTTCATCAGAGCGTCAAACTCTTCGCCGCTGATCTTTTCGCGTTCCATTAGCACACCGGCCACACGGTGCAGCTCAGTCATGTGCTCGGTCAAAATGCGGCGGGCCGTCTCGTAAGATTCATCCATGATATCACGGATCTCATTATCAATTTCGGACGCCGTATTTTCGGAATAGCCCTTGCCCTGGCCAAAGTCTCGGCCAAGGAAGGTTTCGCCAGGGTCGGTGCCATAAACCACCGGGCCCATGCGCTCCGAGAAGCCATAGCGGGTCACCATGGCGCGGGCGGTATCCGTGGCACGCTGCAGGTCGTTGGAAGCACCGGTGGAGATATCATCCAGGACCAGCTGCTCCGCCACACGGCCGCCCAACAGGCAGACAATGTTCTCGTTCATGGCGGTCTTGGTCACATAGCTGGGGTCTTTTTCCGGCAGATACATGGTAAAGCCGCCTGCCGAACCACGCGGGATAATGCTGATCTGGTGCACGGGATCATGCGTTTTGCAGAAATAGCCGGTAATGGCATGGCCGGCCTCGTGGTAAGAGGTCAGGCGCTTTTCGGCATCGGTCACAACGCGGCTCTTCTTTTCGGGGCCAGCCACAACCTTGATGGAAGCTTCCTCGATTTCGGGTTCGGTGATGGCCTTTTTGCCCTTGCGCGCAGCCAGCAGGGCGGCTTCGTTGACAAGGTTTTCCAGGTCGGCACCGGAGAAGCCCGCGGTGGACTTGGCGATGGTTTTCAGGCTGACATCGGGGCCAAGGGGCTTGTTCTTGGTGTGAACGCGCAGAATCTCCTCGCGGCCCTTCACATCCGGCAGACCAACATAAACCTGACGGTCAAAACGGCCGGGACGCAGCAGAGCCTTATCCAGAATATCGGCGCGGTTGGTGGCAGCCATCACGATAACGCCGTCGTTGGCGTCAAAGCCGTCCATCTCAACCAGCAGCTGGTTCAGGGTCTGCTCGCGCTCGTCATGCCCGCCGCCAAGGCCGGCACCACGCTGACGGCCCACGGCATCGATCTCATCAATAAAGATGATGGAGGGCATTGTCTTTTTGGCTTTTTCAAACAAATCGCGCACACGGGATGCGCCGACGCCGACATACATTTCCACAAAGTCGGAACCGGAGATGGCATAGAACGGAACGCCGGCCTCGCCTGCACAGGCACGGGCCAGCAGCGTTTTGCCGGTGCCCGGAGGGCCGACAAGCAGAACGCCGTGGGGAATGCGCGCCCCCAGGGAGTTGAACTTTTCCGGTGCTTTCAGGAACTGAACCACTTCCTGGAGTTCAGCCTTTTCTTCATCCGCACCGGCAACATCGGCAAAGGTTGCCTTGCGCTGGCCTTCCTGCTGGTCCTTGACCTTGGCACGGCCAACATTCATCAGGCCGCCGCCACCGGCACCGCCGCGGTACATGGACATGAAGAGCAGCACCACGCTGCCGATCATAAAGGCGTACAGGATGATCTCAAACCAGGGCACGTTGGTCTTAACGGCGACCATATCGTACTGCATGGGCGCATCCAGGTTGGCTGCATTATACTGGTCGATATAATCCTTGAGGTAGAATTGCAGGAAATAAGAAGGATATGGCAGCTTGTAGGTAATGACCGCTGCCCCGCCGTTCTTGGGGGCGTAAGCATCGGTGCCATCGCCGTAAATTTCTGCAAGCAGGCCGTTGGATGTTTCGCTGGACGTGCCGGATTCCGGCAGCGGATGTTCACCTTCTTTCACGCTCATCTCGATAACGCCGGTGTTCAGGTCCAGGTTAAAGTAGGTGACCTGATTGGATTCAAAGTACCCCATGGCTTCGGACAACATCATGGTGCTCTTGCTGGAGGCAAACAGGCTGGAATAGCTGGAGATCATCACGAGTGCTGCCACCATCAGGACAGCGGCAATGATAATGCCGCTGAAACGCGGTTTGTGCTGCAAAAAATCAACTCCCTGTCAAAATCCGCCAAAACGGCGGGCGATTGGTTATTCTGCCAAGACAGAATTTTATTTGGAATATACTTCCGGTTTTAACACGCCGACATACGGCAAGTTGCGGTACTTTTCGTCATAGTCAAGGCCATAGCCCACAACAAATTCATCGGGCACTTCAAAACCGCAGTAGTCCGGCTCAATATCCACCTTGCGGCGGCTGGGCTTGCTGAGGATGGTGCACAGGCGCACGCTGTTGGGGCGGCGCAATTTCAGCATGGGCACCAAGTGAGACAACGTGACGCCAGTATCCAGAATATCCTCCACGATCAGAACATCCTTGCCGGAAAGATCCTGATCCAGGTCCTTGACGATCTTGACAAGGCCCGTAGAAGTGGTGTTGGCACCGCCATAGCTGGAAACCACCATAAAGTCAATGCTGCAGGGTTCCGTGATGGCGCGCATCAAATCGGCCATGAACACCACGGAGCCTTTCAGGATAGACACCAGCAACAAATCTTTGCCCTCGTAATCGCGGCTGATCTGTGCCCCCAATTCAGCCACCTTGGCCTGCAACTGCTCTTCCGAAATCAAAACCTTGGCGATATCATTGTTCATATCATGCATGATCTGTTCCTCCAATATTATGATCTTGTTCCTGCTCCGGGGCCGCAGGCTGGCGGCTTTGCCGAATCAACAGGATCTGCTTTGTCTCATCATCCGGGGACAAACCGTCCGCAAAGCCTGCCCCCCACAGCCAAAGCACCTGGCTGCCGCAGGCCAGCAGCGGCATCAGCGTCCGTTCAGCCACAGGAACTTTTGCCTCATTCAGATATTTTTTGAGCGTTTTGCCAACGTGACGTCCCGCCGGGCGGAACGTATCGCCGGGTTGGCGGGTCCTCACAAAAATATTCTTATTTATTTTAGCATAATCTGCACAATAGGTGTAGTCTTTTTTCAAAAATGATGGATTTTTCAAAAAAACTTCATAATTTAGTTGTTGAATCTCCAGCTCATAGCCCCCTGGCAGGCAGTAAACGCCGGTTTTTAGCAGCTGGTGCGGCGCGGGAATGGCTTCCGGCTGCATTTTTAGCACTGAGCGGCAGTACAAAATGCCGTTTGCCGCGGTCCAGCAGGCATCCGGCGTCAGCTGTACCGCACCGCTGCCCTGCCGAACAATGGCCGCAAGAGCCTGCACATATTTTTCTTCAGGGTCACGCGCGCGGGCTGCCAGCATGCGCAGGGCAGCAGCCAGCACCGGGGCATCCGCCGCGGCAAGAATCGGGATGCTGTACCCGCCCCCGCAGGCAGCCTGCGCCAGCAGTTTTTCGGCCAGGTTTTCCAGCCAGATGTTCAGCTCCTGCAGCTGGTTGCACAGCCGCCCCACGGCCCGCTCTGCCGCCGGATTGATGGTTTGCAGCGCCGGAACAGCATAATGGCGGATACGGTTGCGGGCATAGGCATCGCTGAAATTGCTTTCGTCCTGAACATAGTGTTGCCCAAGGGCGGCGCAGTATGCCGTGGTATCGCTCCTTGTCAGGCACAAAAATGGCCGGCGGTACACGCCCCGTACCGCCGGAATACCCGCCATGCCGTGCAGGCCGGTACCGCGCGCCATGCGGAACAACACCGTTTCCGCCTGGTCAGATAACGTATGCGCTGTGGCAATGCAGGCATGCTGCTGTGCGGCCAGCGCATCAAACCAGGTATAGCGCAGGCTGCGCGCCCAATTCTCGCTGGGGTTTGGGGGAATCTGCACCCCGCTGGCAGCGGCATCGTACAAAAAGAACGGCACATGATGCGTGCGGCAGAACTCCGCCACAAAGCGGGCATCCGCATGGGCAGCTTCGCCCCGGATTCCGTGGTCCACATGGGCCGCCATGACGGTGATGCCAAGTTCCGCTTTGCAGCGCAGCAGAAAACAGAGCAGCGCCATCGAATCCGCCCCGCCGGAGCAGGCAACGATGACACGGTCCCCCAACCGAAACAAACCCTGCCGGCGGCAATAGGCCAGCAAGGTTTGTTCCATCGTGTTTACTGGATTTTGCAATGAATTGTCTGCGTCAGTACTGTTCATGGATCTCGTCCAGATTGCTGAACCGGGTATGGGCGCCATCCCAGCCAAGGCGGACCACACTGGTTTCGCCATGGCGGTTTTTGGCCACGATACATTCGGCTTCGTTTTCGTTCGCCTGTTCGGTTTCGCCGTTCTGGGAATTGTAATAGGCAGCACGGTACAGGAAGAGCACCACATCCGCATCCTGTTCGATAGAGCCGGAATCACGCAGGTCTGAAAGCTGGGGGCGGTGGTCCGAGCGACCCGCTGTTTTTTCGGCAGCACGGGAAAGCTGGGACAGCGCAATGACAGGAACGTTCAGTTCCTTGGCCATAATTTTCAGGTTCCGGGTGATATCGCTGATTTCCTGCACGCGGCTTTCGGTGCGCTTGGCGGACTGCATCAACTGCAAATAGTCGATGATGACCAGACCGATCTTATCCCGTTTGGGGTCCTGGTTGATCTGGCGGATTTTTGCCTTGATTTCCGGCACCGAAATACCGGAGGAATCATCCATGTAAATGGGAACGTTATACAACAGTGACGTTGCATTGGCAAAGTCGTTCCAGTCGGAGTTGTTCAGGCGGCCAGTGCGGAATGCCTGGCTGTCAATGCCTGCGGTGCTGGAAAGGATGCGGTCGGTCAGCTGTTCGCAGGTCATTTCCAAGCTGAAAATGACGGTCGGTATCTTTTGCAGGCGGGCCACATTGGTAGCAATGTTCAGCGCAAAACTGGTTTTGCCCATACCGGGGCGGGCCGCCAGAATAATCAGGTCCGAACGGCCAAGGCCGGTCAGGATATTATCCAGATAGTTGAAGCCTGTGGGGATACCGGCAAATTTATCGCGGTCCGCACCGGACAGCTTTTGCATGGTATCAATAACTTCCAGGATAGACTCCTGAATGGTTTTAACGCCGGAGCGGTCCTGGCCGTTGCGGATATCGTACAGCTTTTGCTCGGCGCTTTCCAGCAGCAGGTCAGAATCGGATTCCTCGCTGGACTGCTGCAGGATATCGCGGGCTGCTTCGATCAGACGGCGGGTTTGATATTTTTCCTTGACGATCTTGATGTAAGAATCGACGTTGGAAATCGCCGGGACAGTTTCCGCAATGCGGGTAATGTACACTTTGGCATCATCTGCGCCCTTGAACACACCGTTCTGAGCCAGAGAGTCCACCAGAGTGATAACGTCCACCGCTTCGCTTTCGCTGAACAGGCGGCGCATTTCCTCATAGACGGCCCGGTTCTGCTCCGAATAGAACATATCGGGGTCCATCTCGGTGATCAGGCGGTTCAGGATGGTTTCATCCATCAGCGCTGCGCCAAGCACGCTTTGTTCCGCCTGCATGTTATACGGCAGCTGAATGCCCAGGCTGGACAAGCTTAATTCATTGTTTGCCATTCAGGCACCTCCCTGCCGTTTTTGTTGGAATGTAATTACAAGACCCCCTGCCAATTACAGCGGAGCCTCCTCGACCTTGACCTTGAACGCGGCCACAACACCCACATGCAGGCGGACTTTGACATCATAACTGCCAAACTCCTTGATGCTGGCGGGCATTTCGATTTTTTTCTTGTCGATTTCGGTGCCGGTCAGCTTGTACAACTGTTCGGCAACTTCCTTTGCGGTCACTTTGCCGTGCAGCTTGCCGGAAGCGCCCCCCTTGACCTTGACAGAAACGATCTGGCCCTTGATCTTGGCAGCCAGTTCTTCAGCAGCAGCCTTAGCTTCGGCTTCATGGTGGGCTTTGGCTTCGCTCTTGGTGCGGGCGGTGTTCACAGCGTCAGCATCGGCCACTGCAGCCAGACCGCGCGGGAACAGGAAGTTGCGGGCGTAACCGTCCGACACTTCATGGATTTCATCCTTTTTACCAATGCTCTTGACATCCTGTTTGAGAATAACTTTCATCGTGGTGGTTCCCCTCTCTATGTAGTAATTGATATAATTTTCTGCCATTGGCAGGAATTCGCTGATAATTTAATTTGTTAAACTGCACCCACCAGTTCTTCCTGGCATTCCTGGTTGGCGCGGTATTCGTCGATCTGCGCGCGGATGCGGGCTTCGGCTTCCTTTACGGTACAATCACGCAGCTGGGCACCAGCCATCGTCAGGTGGCCGCCGCCGCCCAAGGGCTCCAGAATGACCTGTACGTTCAGCGCACCCATGCTGCGGGCGGAGATGTTGACACCGCCGTTTTTGGCGATTGCCACAAAGCTGGCATCCACGCCGTTGATGGTCAGCAGGTCATTGGCTGCCATGGGCAGAACCACACTCATGGCGGGGTCAAGCTCATCCGAAGTGGCGATAGCGCAGCCTTTGTAGAGGTAAGCGCCCTCCACAATAGCGGCGCGGGCTTCGTATTCTTCTTTGGAAATATTGAACAGGCGCTTGGTCGCGGCGGTTTCGGCCCCGCGGCTGCGCAGCCAGGCGGCAGCCTCAAAGGTACGCACGCCGACATGCAGCGCAAAACTGCGGGTATCCAGCATGATGCCAGACAGCAGCGCCTGGGCTTCCAACTGAGTGATGTTGTTTTGGGCGGGCATGAATTGCAGCAGTTCACACACCAGCTCGCTGGCGCTGGAAGCAAAGGGTTCATGATACAAAAGGATCGGGTTATCAATATGCCCTACCGCCATGCGGTGGTGGTCGATAACAACCACGCGGCTGCATTTTTCGTAAATCTTTTGGTCTTCCAGCAGGCGCTTTTGGTATGTATCGGTTACGATCAGCAGGGTTTTGGGGGTGATGAGCTTATAGGTTTCTTCCGGCTCAATAAAGTTGTGGTCCTCCCCCGCCTTGTTGAACACATCCAGCAGCTGGCCCGCCAGCGTTGCCTTGCTGCGCACTGCGATGACCGAAGGCACATCGCACATTTTGCACATGCGCAGCAAACCGATGGCGGAGCCGATGGCATCCAAATCGCTCTGGCGGTGGCCCATGATGATGACGCTGTCGCTCTGGCGGATCTGGTCTGCCAGGGCGTTGGCAATGATACGGCTGCGCACATGGCTGCGCTTTTCGACACCATGGGAAATGCCGCCGAAGAACTCAAAGCCATCGACTGTTTTCACGGCAGCCTGGTCGCCGCCGCGGCCCAAGGCAATATCAATGCTTTCGCGGGCCATCTCCTGGCATTCCTGCATAGTAGCGCCGCCATGGCCTACGCCGATGGAAAGGGTGAGCATTCCGCCGGGGTGCAACGCACGCACTTTATCCAGAATATCAAAGCGTTCTTCCATCATCCAGCGGATATCCCGCTCTTCCACCACCGCAATATAGCGGCTGTTGGACACCTTGCGCAGGAAACCGGTCGTGCGGCCGATGTATTCTTCCAGCAGGGTGTTGATGGCCTCCAGCTCGTGCGCCTGCTCGGAGTCCTTCATATCGTTGAACAGCTCGTCATAGCTGTCCACCCCAATAATCAGGTAAGCCGGGCGGCTGGCAGTGTATTCATCCAGCGTGTTTTTGTAGAACGTATCGTTGACCAAAAACAGCAATGTGCCCGTTTTGCTGCTGCGGCTGGTTGTGGCATAGGCCGTGTAGCGGTTTTCGTCAATGGTCAGGTCCTGGCCGTGGGCGCGGGCACAGACGGAAAGGTCAATGCCTGTCATCAGGCGGTCCGGTGCAGCCAGCAGGGCATCCTGCCCCGCCAGGATCTGCTCCCGGAAGGCCGGATTATACCACACCACGGAGCCTTCGGTAATCAGGGCAGTGGGGATGGAAAAATCCGCCAGCGGATACTGGGTCTTGCTGCCCTCAAAGTTGGTCCCGCACAGCATATCGGCCACAAAGCGCCGCAGCCGGCGGATGCCAAGCACCGCCACCACAAACGCAAACACTACAAGCAGCGCCGGTGCCAGCAGCCAGCGCGGGTTGCTGAACGCCAGCGGCACAGCCAGAGCGATGCACGCAACGAGCAGCAAAAAGATAATGACAAAGATATCACGTCTCAGCTTGTTTTTCATCATCGTTCCTCGGTGCCTGCAATGTGGGGCAGGCGGTCACGGTCAGATATGGTTTGGATCAAACTTCCATCAGAATGGGCAGAATCATGGGGCTGCGCTTGGTTTTGCGGTAGATATAGCTGGAAAGCGCCTCCCGCACGCGGGATTTCACGCTGGCCCAGTCGTGCATGTTATCCGCCATACTGCGGTCAAGGGCCATTTCAACCTGCACGCGGGCACCGTCCATCAGCTCCTCGCTTTCCCGCACATAGACAAAGCCGCGGGAAACCAGGTCCGGGCCGGAAAGCAGCTGGCCGGTGCTGCCATCCACAGCTGCGGTAACGATGATGATACCGTCCTCCGACAGGTGGTGGCGGTCACGCAGGACCACATTGCCCACATCGCCCACGCCATAGCCATCCACCATCACGGCACCGGCGGGCACAGTGCCCTCCACTGCCATGCCATCGCGGGAAAGGCGGATGTTCTGGCCATTTTCAGCAATATAAATATTCTGCTTGGGGATATAGCCCAGGTGCTCCGCCGTTTCGGCGTGGCGCTTGAGCTGCTTGAACTCGCCGTGAACCGGCAGGAAATACTGCGGGTGGGCAAGGGTCAGCATCAGCTTCTGCTCTTCCTGGCAGGCGTGGCCGGAAACATGGGTATCGTACATGTTTTCGTAAATGACCTCTGCGCCCAGGGCCAGAAGGCCGTTGACCACCTTGGTCACGGTCTTTTCGTTGCCGGGGATGGGGCGGGCCGAGATAATGATAAAGTCAGTGGGGCCGACCTTGACGGTACGGTGGCTGGCCTGCGCCATACGGGACAGAGCGGACAGCGGTTCGCCCTGGCTGCCGGTGGTGATAAGGACAACCTTTTCCGGCGGGTATTTGTTGATCTCCTCGATATCGATCAGCACATTATCCGGCGCATGCAGATACCCCAGCTCCCGCGCCATTTCGGTGTTGGAAACCATGCTGCGGCCATTGACGGCCACCTTGCGGCCATACTCAATGGCCAGGTCAATGATCTGCTGGATGCGGTAGATGTTGGAAGCAAAGGTTGCCACGATAATGCGGCGGTTTTTGGCGCGGGCAAACAGGCTGCGCACCCCTTCGGCCACAGTCTGCTCGGTTGCCGTAAAGCCGGGGCGCTCCGCGTTGGTAGAATCCGCCAGCAAAGCCAGCACGCCGCGGCGGCCATACTCCGCAATGGTGGAAAGGTCGGTAACGGCATCGCCGGAAAGCGGCGTGTAGTCGATCTTGAAGTCGCCGGTATGCAGCACGATGCCTGCCGGGCAGTCAATGGCAAACGCCAGAGAATCCGGGATGGAGTGGTTGACATGGATGGGCTCCACCGTAAAGCAGCCAAGGCGCACTTTCTGGCGGGGACGGATCTCATGGAACTCTGCACTGGAGGCAAGACCGTGCTCCTCCAGCTTGTTTTTGATCAGGCCAATGGTCAAACGTGCAGTGTAAATGGGCACGTTGAACTTTTTGAGCAGATACGGCAGGCTGCCGATATGGTCTTCGTGGCCATGGGTAATGAACAGGCCCTTGATGCGGTCCTTATTTTCCAATACATAGGTGAAATCCGGAATGACAAGGTCCACGCCGAACATATCGGAATCCGGGAACACCAGGCCGCAGTCCACCAGGATCATATCGCCCTGGCATTCATACAGGGTGATGTTTTTGCCAACTTCGCCCAGGCCGCCCAGCGGGCAGATGTGCATGGGAACAGCCGGGGTGGAAGCATCATAATAATGCTGCTTATAGCTGCGGCGCTGCGGGCTGCGGGGGCGCTGCAGCGGGGCCGGAGCTGCTGCATTCACCGCATTGCTCGCTGCAGCCTGCTGGGGCTGCGGGGCACGGCGGCGCTGCGGCTTGCGGTGCTGGGGCTGTGGTTTTTCCGCCGCTGCCTGCGGAGCGCTGGCCGCGGGGGCAGGCGCACCGGGTTTGCGGTTCTGGTTATTATTATTTGCGCGCGGAGCACGGCGGGTGTAATTGCTGCGGCCCTGCTGGCGGGGGCGTTTTTCGTTGTTGTGATCTTCCATTGCATAACCTCCATATTGTATTCGGCCAGGGTTGGTGGTTACACACACGGTAAGCACCGTACCCCGGACGTGATGTTTTGTCGCATGTAAAATTTGTACGGCACTGTGCCGATTTACTGAATCAAGGTTGGACGCGAAGAGTTCAGCCGAAAGGCTGCAACCGGGTCCTGAATCAAACTACGACATTGCAATTAAATCTATTATAAGGCGCAGCGGGGGCATTGTCAAATAGTATGCCGGACGCATTTATGGACAAATTACACAAAAGCTTGCAGGGCTGGGCAAAATCGCGTATAATTATTTTTATAGTAAAGCGGCAGGGTTCCGGGCATTGCGGCTGGCCGATAAGGTACAGCGAAAAGCAAAGAAAAGGATGCCATTTTCCGGCACGCCCTGATTCCAGTATTGCCGCAGCAAAACGAGGGTAACATGAAACACATCGAAATTTATACCGACGGTGCCTGTAGCGGCAACCCCGGCCCCGGCGGTTGGGGCGCGATCCTGCGCTTCCGCACCGGAGAAAAGGTGTATGAAAAAGAGATTTCCGGCGGCGAGGCCGGAACCACCAACAACCGCATGGAGCTGACCGGCCTGCTGGAAGCCCTGCGCCAGCTGAAAGAGCCCTGTGACATTGACCTGTACAGCGACAGCCAGTATGTGATCAACGGGCTGGAAAAGGGCTGGGCCAAGGGCTGGCGCAAGCGCGGCTGGAAAAAGGCAGACAAATCCCCCGCCTTGAACCCCGACCTTTGGGCACCGCTGCTGGAAGAAAGCGAGAAGCATGTGATCCACTACCACTGGCTGAAAGGCCACGCAGGCCACCCCGAAAACGAGCGTTGCGACCGCTTGGCCGTGGAGCAAAGCAAAAAATACGGCGGAAAGCAGGCCTGACGCACTGCGCACCGCTGATACAGGAGGATATTATGGACGGAGCACTGGGTTTTAATACATTTGAAAAGCAGGATAAGGTTCTTGTTGGGCTGAACGGCGGCATGGACGCTGCCGTTACTGTGCGCATTTTGCAGGAGCAGGGCTTTGCCGTACAGGCCGCCCTGGTGCATTTTGCCGGGATGGCCGACGATGCCGTGGAGACCGCGCAGAACGCCGCCAAGGCGCTGGATGTAACCCTGCACGTGATTGAAGCAGCGGACACTGCCGCGGACGAACTGCTGAAGTTCCAGCTGCTGATGCAGACGGCTGATAAGCTCGACTGCCGTTTTATCTCCACCGGCCATTATGCCCGCGTGGAGCAAGACGCCGACGAGTGCCGCCTGTGCGCCCCAGAGCACGCAGAGTGCGACCAGACCGCCCTGCTGGAAGTTCTGCCACAGGAAATTCTGGCACGGCTGATCCTGCCGCTGGGTGAATTCGACAAGGAATCCGTGCAGGAAATTGCGCAGGATATCGGCTGCGCGGAATAAATTACCGCAAACGAACGCAGATGTTTGGATAGAAATGCAGAGCTGCGGACTCCAATGGTTCAGAGATTATGAAAAAGGCATGTGCTTGAATAATAGCACATGCCTTTTTGTTTTAGGCAATACCGCATAATTCTAAGTGCCGATACGGCGAGCGAGGTGCGGC
>OLQL01002387.1_pt1 | contig 13024 bp, 10 predicted proteins | sample 1672971 | NCBI WGS metagenome assembly OLQL01 (sample SAMEA3136742, study PRJEB25190) | human gut metagenome | biome: human gut; feature: human-associated habitat; material: faeces | place: Austria | collected 2013
ACACTTGCCTCCCTTGTCAAAGGGAGGTGGATTGACGGCAAGGCACAAACTGTTGCTTTGTTGCTTTCTGCTTGTGATATGCCCATCCTTTTAATATTGCAAACTTTTCTGCCGTCAAGACAGAGGGATTGCCTCCCGTTGCACCGAATACTGCCATTCCCACAATCATCTCAAAAGTACAACCATCCCTCGCTCCGCACCACATTCTTTCATCCCTTGTCAAAGGTGAGCTGCTGTCCGACAAATAGCACTATCGGTAGCTTGTAATTATATATAAATGATTAAAGATATATCAAAATGCTTATCTTCAAACAATTAGTATACCTCTAATGTTACATAACAACTTTACGCATTCAATTGCATTCTAACTATAACGTTACACTTCCACACCATATTTTAACATTTCCACATATTTAATCATCTGTTTTACTATCATTATTATATATCACAATTTAATTATATCTGCTTTAATAAATCTCGCTAATATATTTTAGAACGCCCAAAATTACCTTTATCAAAATTGTTGCTATTTTTGCACTTTTGTTGTATAATGATAAAAAGACTGATTTTAAGATTAAGGAGGAATATTATGGCAAAAAATGCTCCGAAAACCACTGCAAACGCCAAAAATAACGTTTACAATCAGCATAAAACTACAACCTGTCGCATCACTGATGAAGATGAAAAAAATGAAAATACCGAACCCGAAAAGCTGCTCTATGCACAGCAGGCTCAGGAATTTTACCACGAGCCTATCGAAAATGAAAACTCGGTATTCGCTCTTATTGCATCAGGTGATATTAACCAGTTATTAGAAGCTAAGTTAAAATATGACGCTGATATTGAAAGCGGAAAAGGTCAGCTTTCAGACGATCCACTCCGCAATCAGATTTATCACCTTGTAGTCTGCGCCGCCGTAGTCGCCCGTACCTGCATAGCCGCAGGTATGTCTGAGGAAACCGCATATACTCTCAGCGACATATACATAAGGCGAGCAGATATATGCACATCGATTGAACAGGTTATAGATCTTAATAACGAAATGGTAATGGATTATGCCGTCCGTATGCAACGGCTAAGACGTGCGAAACGGCTCTCAGTGCCGGTTCGCACCGCTATAAAGATGATTTCCGAGAACACAGGAAAGCGCCTTACCGTACAGCAGATAGCCGATGAAGCAGGATATGACCGCTCCCATCTGCACCGCCTTTTCAAAGCTGAGATCGGTATGGGCATCCACGAGTACATCAATGCCTCCCGTATAAATGCCGCAAAAGGTATGCTTAAGGATGGCACTCACACCATAGCTGACATCGCATCATTACTGGGTTTCTCGTCACAGAGCCATTTCTGCCGTGCGTTCAGCGAGGCGGTCGGCGTTACCCCGAAGGAATACAAGAACGGTAAGCTTCCTTGACATGATTTACAAATATTCCGGATTTATGCAGACAAAATTTCAACACATTTTCCTTTTTCTATTGAATTTTACTTGTGGATTTGTTATAATTAGCTTATGCGGATTAAATTCCGCCATAATCAAGATTAAATTTAGCTAAAATGAAAGGATTTTTTCAATGAAAAGAACGCTTGCGGCAATTTTAGCCGTGTCAATGATACTGTCAGTGACAGCCTGCAATGACAGCACCGCATCAGGAAACGGGGATAATTCCGGCAATACTACCTCGTCTGCAACCGACGACGGAAACACAGAGCAGAAGCTCCGCTCAAATCCCATTGCTGTCGACGCTGACGGCAACATAGATATGGATGTTGCGTTAAAGTACGAAACCGATGTTGACGCACTTATCAAGAAGCTCGAAGCAAAGACCCCGGACGGCTCCAAGCCTGTATCCGAGAACACAAACGAAGAAACATTGGAGCTTTTCAACTACCTTAAGAGCGTCTACGGAAAGCAGATTATCGCAGGTCAGCAGTATTCCGACGCAAGCCAGTTCGAGAATATAATGTACTACAATACAACAGGCGATATGCCTGCTATCATGGGCTTTGACTTCCTTTATGCTCAGGGTACGGACACGCCCGATTACACACAGATTGAAGAAGCGATAAAGTGGCACAACGAGCAGAACGGCATCGTTGCTTTCTGCTGGCACTGGAAGGTTCCCGTTGATATGAGCGACAAAAGCGTCAAAGGCACAGCGTTCTACAGCGATGAGATACGGGACTTCAGCCTTGAAAAAGCCGTAACTCCCGGCACCGATGAATATAAGGTAATAATCAAGGATATTGATACTATTGCACTTTATTTACAGCGCCTTGAAACAGCCGGCGTTCCTGTTATATGGCGACCTCTGCACGAGGCAAGCGGCGCTTGGTTCTGGTGGGGCGTTAAGGACAGGGATACCTATGATAAACAGCTTTATCAGAAGCTATGGTATATGTTATATGACCGCCTTGAGAATTACCACAAGCTGACAAATCTTATCTGGGTATGGAACGGTCAGTCGAAAAAAGCAACTGTCAACGCTAACACCTATGATATAGGCGGTATGGACGTATACCCGTCCTCAGAAGATCACTCGGCGCAGATTGCTTCATACAACACGCTTTCCAAGTACACCGATGACATAGGAAAAATGTCCGCTCTGTCTGAGGTAGGATACATACCTGACCCCGAAGAAGTGTTCAAGGCTGACAGCAAAGTAAAATGGCTTTATTACGCTCCGTGGTGCAAGGAATTCGTATGCGCCTCAAACGGCTCGGGAGCTGTTATAACACAGCTTGGCGGCACTCCGTCGGTAAATACGGAACGTATGTCTGAGGAATTCCTCAAGAGCGTATATTCAAGCGAAAAGGTTATCACACTGAGCGAATTACCCGATTTTAAGGGTACGACAAAGAAAATACCCGAATTTATCAAAAGCTGGAAGTTCAACAATCCGAAACTGACGATCGAAAATGATAAGCTGACAGCTTACGAGCAGTAAAAGACGAGGTACTTAAATGACAACTGAGCTGACAACAAAAAACGCCAAAGCCGTAATAGCCTCGGAGGGCGCAGAGCTTAAGTCGCTTGTAATAGGCGGCAGAGAGATAATGTGGTGCGGCGACCCTGCTTTTTGGGGAAAGACTTCACCCGTGCTTTTTCCTGCGATAGGAAATGTAAAAAACAACAAGACCATAATTGACGGGAAGGAAATCTCTCTTACAAAGCATGGATTCGCCCGTGACAATACATTTACAACAGTAAGAAAAAACAGCAACTCGCTCATTCTGCAGTACAAGTACGCACCCGTAAAAAACGGCTATCCTTATAGCGTTGAGCTTAGCTTACAGTACAATCTGTTTGACGACAGGATAGAAATCTGCTACAGCGTTTTCAACCCCGGGTTTCACAGCATACCGTTCTGCATCGGAGCGCATCCTGCCATAGCCTGCGATGATCTTGACAACTGCACGCTGGTATTTGAAAAGCGTGAGAAAGCGTCAACTCCGGTTATGGATCTTGATACAAGGCTGTTCAGAAGCAAGGAACGCATACAGCGTCTTGACGGCTCGTCAAAGCTGCCGCTGAGCTACGATATGTTTGATAACGATGTGGTTTATTTCGATAACATAAAGTCAAGAGCCGTAAAGCTCGTTCAGGGCAAAAAGACGCTTGCCTGCATAGCTTTTGAGGGCTTTGAAACGCTCGGGCTGTGGACACCTGCGGGAAAACATGCAGGATTCATCTGCATTGAGCCGTGGTGCGGCAGTGACGATTATGATGATGACAGCGGAATTTTCAAGGAAAAGAAGGGTATACAGATACTCGAAGGCAAAAAATTCGCAAGATACAAGATGGTTATCAGCGCACAGTAAGCTGTTGCCGTAATCTCTGCGGTTAAAGTCATAATGCCACAGAACTAAGCACAGGAATATGTTGCCGTAAGCAATTATATCGGACATTTTAAGCAGTACAGAGCATATCGGAACGGATAACCGATATGCTCTGTTTTTTCTGCCTGCGAAATCCGGCTTTACGGTGCTTTTACGCACAAAAAGCCCACGCACCGAAATGCGTGGGCTTTTGCTACATATTAATGTAATTTACCGTGAACAGAAATTACTTTCTCTTCTTAGCAACTACTACAGCGCCGGCTGCGAGAAGTGCAACGCCTGCAACTGCTGCAACACCTTCAACACCTGTGTTTGTGTTGGGCTTTGTAGAATCGCCTGTTGTGGGAGCTGTTGTATCAGCGGGAGCTGTTGTGTCAGCGGGAGCAGGTGTAGGAGCGGGCTTAATGTTTCCACCCGTGATAGCGTCGATACCTGTGATTGTGAATGTAACATTCAGGCTATCATTGAAGAAGATGTCCGAAGTATTTAAAGGAGCATCCTTCGATGTGTCACCGAACTGGTTGTAAAGCTCGATACGGAGCTTGCCGTTATTTTCGATATCACCGAAGAGGATCTTGCTTGAATCAACAGCAACTTCTGTTGTTTCGCCGTCCGTAACCACTGAGATCTTAACGTCGGTTACGTTAACGCCCTTAGACTTAGCAAATGCCATCTTTTCAGCAGGTGTCATATTCGCATCAAAGCCTTCGCTGTTTCCGCCGATACCTAAAGTTGTAGCGAGGTCAGGGATATCAACGTTGAATACTGCAGCACCTTCGCACGCTGCAGGAAGCAGTTTTTCTTCGCCTGTTTCTTCATCAACACCTGTACCCTTGATGTTAGAGAGAGATACTGTGTATGTACCGTCCTTAGTAACTTCTGCAGTGCCTGATGTCCACTCTGTGACTGCGCCTGAATTAGGGTCCTCAAAATGACCGCTGGCATCCGCAATAAGTGCGGGATACCAGTTGCCTGATGCGTACATAACGAATGCATCATACTGTGCTGATGCTGCAACAGCCATTGTACCTGCTACTGATGTAGCAACAATACCTGCCATAATTTTTCTTAACTTCATTTTAATGTCCTCCGTTAATTTCGTTTTGCGATTTCGCAAATATCTTTATTTGCTATCTAAATTATAAATGAAAACGATTTTATAATCAATAGGCAATGTTAACAAAGCAAATTCAATTTTTTGTTAGTTTTGCACAAACTGCACACAACATTTTCCACATATTTACCTATTGTAACATTGTTACACGGCTATTTAGCCGTAAATAAAGTAAATTTAAATAAAAATCGGTTGTATGCCGTAAGGGATAATCTATTTTAAAAAGTATAAAACCGTAATTAAGAACTGAAGCAAAAGCGAAAAGCAAAAAAATTTAAAAAAGGTTTCAAAAAGGTATTGCAATTACGGCGGGAATAATGTAAAATATAATAGATAGAATATGGGGCTGAGAGATAAAAAACAAAAACGGCTTTCAGCGGCGGTATTTTTCCGCATAAACCCGATAAAATATACGGAGGTATTTTAAAATATGATCACAGCAGGCGATTTCAGAAACGGTATGACCTTTGAAGAGGACGGCAACGTAATGCAGATCATTGAGTTCCAGCACGTAAAGCCCGGTAAAGGTGCCGCTTTCGTCAGAACCAAGATCAGAAACGTAATTACCGGCTCGGTAGTTGAAAAGTCCTACAACCCCACAGCTAAGTTCCCCACAGCTTATGTTGAAAGAAAAGACATGGAGTACACCTATAATGACGGCGATCTCTATCACTTCATGGATTCAGAGACATACGAGGACGTGCCGATAAACAAGGCAGAGCTTTCGGACAACTTCAAGTTCGTAAAGGAAAATATGGTATGTAAAGTTCTTTCATATAAGGGCAAGGTTTTCGGTGTAGAGCCTCCCAACTTTGTAGAGCTTGAAATCACAGATACAGACCCCGGCTTCAGAGGCGATACAGCTACAAACGTAACTAAGCCCGCTACTCTTGAAACAGGCGCTGAAATCCGTGTTCCTCTGTTCGTTGAGATAGGAGATATAATCCGTATCGATACAAGAACAGGCGAATATATGGAGCGTGTAACAAACAAGTAATCATATAACGGTTGCTTGAAGTAATTGCAGACAGTAAAAGGAGGATTTTTACTATGACAGTTGCAGAAAAGGTATCATACATCAAGGGACTTGCAGAAGGTCTGGGTGTTGATGATTCAACTAAGGAAGGCAAAGTGCTTGCAGCTATCGTTGACGTTCTTGACGATATTGCACTGACACTGGGCGATATTGACGAAGAACTGAACGATGTTGCAGACGTTATGACCGATATGGAAGAAAGCGTTGACTGCCTTGAAGATGTCGTTTACGGTGATGAAGAAGACGATTACGATGATTGTGATTGTGACGAATGCTGCGATGAGGACGATTACGACGATGATATGTACGAAGTAACCTGCCCTAACTGCGGAAACACTATCACAGTTGATTTCGACGTTATTCAGTCGGGTGAGATTCCCTGCCCTAACTGCGGAGAAAATCTTGAATTTGATCTCAGCTGCTTAGAGGACGAGGAATGCGACTGCGGTTGCCACCATGATTAATTAAAAGCGATCTGAACCGCCGGAACGGTCCGGCGGTTTTGTTTTGTTCAAAAACGGACTGATTTACTCTTTTAAGGCAATACCGCATAATTATTGTCGTGCGATTGCTTAGTAGATTTTTCGTCAGATTGTATAAATTGAGTGCGGGCAGGCTGACGCCTGTCAAGCGAAATTTGTGCAAGATGGCGGAAAATATGCAAGCTTAGCGTGCGGCAAAGGCGACAGCCGTTAATTGTGCGGTTTTGCCTTGATATCCGCCTTGATTTTTGAATGCGATAGTGGTATACTATCAAATAACAAATAAAGCCGGATAAAGCGCAGAATAAACGGCTTTCGCCGATTGAAAGGAAACGATTTTATGAGCGAATGTACTCACGATTGCAGTTCATGTTCACAGCACTGCGGTGAAAGAACGACACCTCAGAGCTTTCTTGAAAAGCCCCACGAGCTGTCACATATAAAGAAGGTTATAGGAATTGTCAGCGGTAAGGGCGGCGTAGGTAAGTCTATGGTCACATCTCTCCTTGCCGTAGCTATGCAGAGAAAAGGCTTCAAGACGGCAGTTCTTGACGCAGATATAACAGGTCCATCTATCCCGAAGGCGTTCGGTCTTCACGGAAAAGCTACCGGCGACAACAACGGCATCTACCCCGTTATGACAAAGACCGGCATTGAGGTCATGTCTGTTAACCTGCTTCTGCCCGATGAAACCGACCCTGTTGTATGGAGAGGTCCTGTTATCGCAAATACCGTAAAGCAGTTCTGGACAGACGTAATCTGGAACGATGTTGATTATATGTTTGTTGATATGCCTCCCGGAACTGGCGATGTACCGCTTACCGTGTTCCAGTCACTTCCCGTTGACGGAATTATTGTTGTAACCTCTCCTCAGGAGCTGGTTTCGATGATTGTCGGCAAGGCTGTTAAAATGGCTGAAATGATGGACGTTTCCGTACTCGGTATAGTTGAAAATATGTCATATTTCGAATGCCCCGACTGCAAATCACGTCACAGCATATTCGGTGAAAGTCATATAGACGAAGTTGCCGCAAAATACGGCATAAAGAATATAGCAAGAATGCCCATCAACCCGAAATTAGCCGCCGCCTGCGATAAGGGTCTTATCGAGCTTTATGACGGAAATTGGCTTGACGAAACGACCGATATGCTCGAAAAGCTGTAATTGATACCTCTGACCGCAGATATATTCTGCGGTTTTGAGCATCCGTATTGTCAACCTTAAAACCCGCAGGGTGACAGCGAAAGGTAAAAACTTATTATGAAATTGAAAGAACAAGTCCTGCTTATACTTATGAGCAGTAAAGGGAAATTCGTTTCCGGCGAAGAAATATCAAAGCAGCTTTACGTCAGCCGTAACGCTGTCTGGAAAGCCATCAACTCTTTAAGGGCGGACGGGTTTATAATTGATGCGGCGCAAAACAAGGGCTATCTGCTTTCGGGCGGCGAAACGGACGATTTCACACGCTACGGTATTTTGCGCATAAAGCAGCTGCTTAAAAAATCTGCCGCCGACGCCGATATTACGATAAAGGATACTGTCACATCCACAAATACCCTGCTCCGCATATCCGCCGAAAACGGCGCACCAAGCAAAACCGTTCTTATCGCAAACGAGCAGACCGAAGGCAGAGGCAGACACGGAAAGAGCTTCTACTCGCCTGCCGACACAGGCATTTATATGTCTGTGCTTCTCCGCCCCGATTTCAAAGCCGACAAAGCGTTCTTCATTACCGCAGGTGCGGCTGTATCGGTTGTAAGAGCCATCAAAAAGGTATGCGGAATAAAAGCCGGTATCAAGTGGATAAACGATATAATGCTGAACGGCAAAAAAATCTGCGGTATCCTCACTGAAGCGGTCACCGACTTTGAAAGCGGAAGCCTGCAATATGCCGTAATGGGACTCGGTATCAATATCAGCCGTCCGAAAGGCGGTTTCCCGTCCGAAATTTCCGATATTGCCTCCAGCCTTTATTCCGAAGAAGCGGCAGGAAACGAGCTGAAATGCGCTCTTGCCGCCGAAATACTGAACAACTTCTTCGATATATGCGAACGTATGTCTGTTGAAAAGCTGACAGACGAGTACAAAAGCTACTCGGTCGTGCTTGGAAAGCGGATAAGGGTCATATCGTCAAATGCGGAATATTATGCTACCGCCGTTGACATTGATAAAAATGCAAGATTGATAGTAAGAGATGAAAACGGGGATATGCACACGTTGTCATCTGCAGAAGTTTCCGTCAGAGAGGGTCAGATATAATTATGAACAAACTGCTTAATCATCTGCGTATCCGCAGTGAAAGGCTCTACATAACGCTTAAAACATTTTTCAAGTGGCTTTTGCTGTCGGGGATAACGGGCATTTGCTGTGGCGTTATCGGCTCGCTGTTCCATCTTTGCATGGAGTTTGCGACAGAATTCCGCACAGGGCATTCATTTATGGTATACTTCCTGCCGGTCGCAGGTCTTGTAATAGTTTTCCTCTACAGTATCTGCGGTCTGAAAAACGACCCAGGCACCAATATAATAATCACCTCAATCAGAACCGAGGGAAAAATACCGGTCAGAATGGCTCCTCTTATTTTCATATCCGCCTTTATCACTCATCTGTTCGGAGGTTCGGCAGGTCGTGAAGGTGCGGCGCTCCAGATAGGCGGAGGGCTGTCGGCGGAAATAGCAAGAATTCTCAAGATGGATGAACGCAACGGCAATCTTCTGGTAATGTGCGGAATGAGCGGACTTTTTTCGGCACTGTTCGGTACTCCTGTCACTGCAACATTCTTCGCTATGGAGGTTATCAGCGTAGGAGTGTTTTACTACTCGGCTATCGTGCCGTGCTTTTTCTCTGCGGCGGTTGCACTTGGAATATCGCACCTGTTCGGAATAGTGCCGGTGACATATAAAGTAGTGATACCGGATATTTCCGTTATGAACATAGCGTTTGCGATGATACTCGGCGTAGGCACGGCATTGCTAAGCATTGTCTTCTGCTATTCGCTCCATAAGCTGTCAAAGCTGTTATCGGCAAAAATCAAGAACAACTATATCAGAATTTTCATATGCGGCTGTGCGATAGTAATACTGACCGCTGTATTCGGAACGGATTACAACGGTGCGGGAATGAATATCATTGCTGACGCTATGTCCGGCACTACACGCCCCGAAGCATTCGCACTGAAGCTGTTATTCACCGTGATAACCATTGCAGGCGGCTACAAGGGCGGAGAGATAGTTCCGTCATTTTTCATAGGCGCTACATTCGGAAATCTGTTCGGAACACTGGTCGGTCTGCCGCCTCAGTTCACTGCCGCACTCGGACTTGTTTCTCTGTTCTGCGGCGTGGTAAACTGCCCTGTAACCTCGCTTTTACTCAGCATTGAGCTTTTCGGCGGAGAGGGCATAATATTCTTTGCCGCCGCCTGCTCGGTAAGCTACATTTTATCGGGCTACTACGGACTTTACACGGGTCAGAAGATAATGTACTCAAAACTGCACAGCAAGTACATCAACAGGCATACGAAATAACAGCGCAAACCGAGCAACGATAAATATGTGCAGAATAAACAATTCCACGGTATGATTTTTATTGCAGTTGTGAAAACTGCCGTGGAAAATGCTTCAGTTATTTGACTTTACTCTTATAATGTGGTATGATTTAGTAATAACATACAACATAACAAATCCGGGAGGACAGGCTAATGTCAGCTAAAAAGGATATATCAAAAGAATTTGACAAAATCTCCGACGATGCAAAGCAGGTGCAGAAAAAGCGTAAATCGCTCACAGGCAGGATATTCAAATGGATGTGTCTTGCGGTAGGCGGCTCGCTCCTTATCGTCGGCGGTGTGAATATAGGCATAAACTACAACTTTTTACAGGAGTCGCTGAAAAATCAGCTGACCGAGGTTGCGGATATGTCTTCGAATACCGTTTCCAATCAGCTAAGCTCCATCACTGCGGAGCTGCAGCAGATTGCGTATGATTCGGGATTTGACGATCTGACGGATACGGGTGCTCTTTCCGCAAAGTGCCTCTCGATACTTTCAAAGAACCCTATGCTGACCGATATAAAGATTGTGAATACAGACGGCAAGTGTTTCTATTCCGAAACGCTTGATTACTCGGAAAACGAGAGCTTCAAAAAAGCTGTTGAAACCAAAAAAACAGCACAGGGAGAGCCTTATGCCGCAAAGGATCTGAAGCACGTTCTTATGGATGTTGCGATACCTATGTTCGACAGTGACAATACAACGCTCAGAAGCGTACTTATGGCGTGTGTTGATATGAACACATTCTCAGCCGTGATAGGTCAGACGAAAATAGGCGAAACAGGCTATACCATGGCGATAGACCAGACGGGTACGATAATTGCGTATCCCGATGAAACCAAGCTGACAGAGCGTATAAACTACAAGACGCTTGCTCAGGCGGACAGCTCATATCAGGGCATAGCGGACTGCATAAGCAATGCCATAAAAGGCGAAAAAGGCTTTGCGGAGGTTACGCTTGACGGCGTGGATAAATATGTCACCTATGCTCCTATTGCGAATACGGAAGGATGGAGCTGTCTTGTTGTCGCTACCCCGTCTGAATACACAGACAGCTTAAAGATGTCGCTGTATATAGGAACTGCGGTAGCCGTTATCTGCTTTGTCGTATCGGTACTGGTAATCCTCACGATAGTCAAGAAGGTAATCAAGCCCGTCAAGCTCTGCTCTGACAGGATAGTGACGCTTTCACAGGGAGATCTTCATGCCGAGCCGCTCGACTTCGGCAAAAATATCGACAATGAAATAAGTCAGCTCAGTGAAAGCACGAATCAGATAACAACACAGATAAACGCAATTATCACAGACCTTGACAATATGCTCGCCGCACTCGGAAACGGCGATCTTACATATTCTCCCGCCGATGTTTATATTGGTGATTTTGCAAAGCTGAGAGCTTCATACGAAAGAATAATGCTCTCACTCAACAAGACGATGAGTGGTATCAGCACAGCAGGCGTTCAGGTATCGAACGGTGCGGAGCAGGTATCATCTGCCGCCGCAAATCTTTCGGAGGGTGCTACAAGGCAGGCGGCTTCTGTGGAAGAACTTTCCGCTTCGCTTGCGGAAGTATCCGAAAAGGTAAACCGCAATGCCGCAAGAGCCGGCGACGCAGCCAAGAATTCCGAACAAGCCGCAAAGCTGGTTGATTCGGGAAATGAGAAGATGAATATTCTGCTTGAGGCTATGCACAAGATAGACGATACTTCAAAGCAGATAGCAAATATCATAAAAGCCATCGACGATATTTCGTTCCAGACGAATATTCTTGCACTCAATGCCGCCGTTGAAGCGGCAAGAGCGGGAGAAGCCGGCAAGGGCTTTGCCGTAGTTGCGGACGAGGTAAGAAATCTTGCAGGCAAGGTTGCACAGGCGGCAAGCGATACCACAACGCTTATCGGAGATTCTATCAAGGCGGTAGAGGACGGTACCGCAATCGCAAACGATACGGCGCAAACGCTCGCTCTTATCGTTGAAACTACCACGCAGACGGCTGATCTGATTGAGGATATTTCAACAGCCTGCGAAGAACAGGCGACAGCTATATCTCAGATAACAGCAGGTGTCGATCAGATTTCCTCCGTTGTACAGACAAACTCCGCTACAAGCGAAGAATGTGCCGCATCAGCAGAAGAACTATCTTCACAGGCGACTATCCTTGACGGTATGGTAAACAAATTCAAATTAAGCCAAAAGGCGATTGCGGAAGAACCTGTGAAAGCCGCAGGCAAGGCTGCCGAAAGCGAGAAAACAGCTTCAGCAAAACCTGAAAAAGCAGATAGTCCGGAAGCTAAAAAGCCGACTGAGCCAAAGCGTGACAAGGAAAAAACGGTGAAAAGCAAGCAGGAAATAAAGAAAACCACTGCGGAGGCTAAAGAAATAAAAGCCGAGAAGCCTGCTGTCGCAAGCAAGCCTGCCGATATAATCACAGATAAAAAGGCACCTGAAAGCAAGCCGCTTGCAAGTATGCCGATAAAGAAAAACGAAAGCAAGCCGGTTGCAAGTACGCAGATAAAGAAAACCGAAAGCAAGCCGGTTGCGAATACGCAGATAAAGAAAAGCGAAAGCAAGCCTGTTGCAAATACGCAGATAAAGAAAAACGAAAGCACAGCCGAAAACAAGAAGAAAAACAGTGAATCGGCAATAAAAGCCATATCTGCCGACTTCAAAACGGAAGCTCCTGCACAAAAGAAAACGAAAGCTATAGGAATATCGCATTTTGACACGGCTGTAAATTCGGAAAATGAGTTTACAGAGGACGCAAACGATAAATATTAAGAATTGAGGTGCCGTTTTTGCGGCACCTCGGTTGGTATAAAAAGTCTTGTATTTGATGTACTTCTGTTATAACTTTTAGTATTTGTCTATGATAGCAAGCTACCGATAGTTCTTTTTGTCAGACAGCACTTCTCGGTTTCGCTATTCGAATTAATACACCTGTCAATATTAACGAGGGAAAGAACCAAAGAGACTAGGGTAAGGGACTTGACAGCCCCTCTCCCTA
>OLQL01002388.1_pt1 | contig 13022 bp, 10 predicted proteins | sample 1672971 | NCBI WGS metagenome assembly OLQL01 (sample SAMEA3136742, study PRJEB25190) | human gut metagenome | biome: human gut; feature: human-associated habitat; material: faeces | place: Austria | collected 2013
CAACCGGGTCAAAGCTTGCAAACATTCCAATATCCGGAAGGATCGGTGCATCATTCTCACCGTGACAATCACAGTTTGGACTGATATCCTGAACCAGTGCGATATGGAAATGCGGGCGTCCATGACAGACTGCCTGTGCATATTCTGCCATCTTACGGTCAAGCAGCTCGTTTGCACTGCTGTTTGGATTATAGACAGCATCAAAGCTGCAGGCTCCAATACATCTTCCACAACCCTTACATTTATCATAATCGATCACAGCTTTTTTGTTTACATATGTAATTGCGTCACTTCCACATTCTTTGGCACAGCGATGACATCCACGACAGACTTCTGCATTGACTGCCGGCTTACCACTTGCATGCTGCTGCATCTTTCCTGCACGGCTTCCACAACCCATACCAATATTTTTAAGGGCACCGCCAAAGCCTGTTGTTTCATGTCCCTTAAAATGACTCAGGCTGATAAAAACATCTGCATCCATGATTGCATGTCCGATCAGTGCGGTCTTGCAATACTCACCATTCACTACCGGTACTTCTACTTCATCCGTACCTCTCACGCCATCACCGATAATGATCTGGCATCCTGTTGTAATCGTATTAAATCCATTTAAGTTTGCACAGTCCAGATGTTCCAGTGCATTTTTCCTGCTTCCCGGATAAAGCGTATTGCAGTCTGTAAGGAATGGCATTCCTCCCTGCTCCTTACACAGATCTGCCACTACCTTTGCGTAGTTCGGACGAAGAAAGGCCATATTTCCCAGTTCTCCAAAATGCATTTTGATTGCCACAAATTTCCCATCCATGTCAATGTCTTTAATTCCTGCTGCAATGCAAAGCTTTCTCAGCTTATCTAACTGGCTGGTGCCTACCTTGCAACGAAAATCTGTAAAATAAACAGTTGATTTTTCCATAATATACAAACCTCCTGAAAAGAATATTCCAGACACATGATCACACAAACATCCCATATCTTCCACATAGTGATCATATTCTCTACTAAATAGCATACCAAAAGTATGTTTGAAGTCAAGTTTTTTCACGAAATTGAATTGTGTAAAATATGAATTGTCCCCGATAGCAATGGCTCAAACTATGAGAAACACGCTCCGCGAGTTTCTCAAGTTATCGCGGCAGTCGCCAAGGTCTCGTGCAAGCACGGACTTTGGCTCGTTGCTCGCGTAAATCAAAAAAAGCGGCACCGGAACCTTTTTCCTGGTTCCGGGCCACTTTTTCTTTCCTGTCCACTATAGGGCAACTAAAATCAATGCAAGGATAAAGATCAGGAGGATCACAGCCAGTACGGCAAATCCGTACAGCGCGCCCTGCTTGCATGCTTTGTAGTTGTGATAGTACTGTTTCTTTTTGTAAACACAAGCTGCAATAATACCGATGATCGGAAGGAAGAACGACAGCACTTTGTACCAGATGCTTCCGGTATCGTGAAGCGGAGTTTTCAGGAACTCATCTTCTGCCTTGGAGAAATGAACCTCGTGGTCCTCCTCTTTTACTTCCTCATCCGGCTTGCGGATGGTGATCGGCTGCAGCGGCTCTCCCTTTTCACGGAGTGCCTTGTACTCTTCGATCTCTTTCTTGTTTCCGTATACAAAGTGATTGTGTCCGATATCCACGAACTCCGGTTTGTCCACGGAATAATCGTGAATGGACGGATCGTAGGTGTACAGCACTTTGTTCTTCTCAAGCTGCGGATCCGGAATCGGGATCGCAGAGATCAGGGAATGGGTGTATGGATGCAGCGGGAAGTTGAACAGCTCCTCTGCGTCCGCAACCTCTACGATATTTCCTTTGTAGATAACACCGATACGGTCGGAAATGAACCGTACGATGGAAAGGTCATGGGCGATAAACAGATAAGTAACCTGTTTTTCTCTCTGGAATTTCTTCAGCAGATTGAGGACCTGGGCACGGATCGATACGTCCAGTGCGGAGATCGGCTCATCGGCTACAACCAGCTCCGGCTCCATAACCATGGCACGGGCCAGACCGATACGCTGGCGCTGTCCGCCGGAGAACTCATGTGGGTAACGGGTCAGGTGCTCCGGCAGAAGACCAACTTCGTTGATCATGTTCTCTACCTTTTTCACACGGTCTGCCTCGTTCTCGTACAGATGGAAGTTGTAAAGACCCTCGGATACGATGTAATCGACCGTCGCACGCTCATTTAACGATGCGGCAGGATCCTGGAATACCATCTGAATGTTTCGGATAACCTCCCGGTCCAGGGAATGCGGAATCTTGCCGGAAATTTTAACACCCTTGTACAGGATCTCTCCTGCGGAACACGGGTTGACACGAATGACCGCACGGCCGATCGTGGTCTTTCCGGAACCGGACTCGCCTACGAGGGAGAAGGTTTCTCCCTTGTAGATGTCAAAAGAAGCATTTTTTACCGCTTTGACTGCGTCATCGCCCTTGCCGAAAGTGATATCTACATTTTTTACCTGCAGTAAGATTTCTCTTCCATTTTCGTCAATCGGACCATGCTCCGGCAGATGCGAAACAGTGGTCTTGCTTTCCTGCTTTGTAGACACTTTCAAACTCTCCTATAAGTTGTATGCTTTTAATAATTTTTCGTGAATATTCTGAATTGCCTCCGGCTTCTCCGTCTTCGGTGCTCTCGGATCCAGCAGCCAGGTTTTGGCGTAATGGGTATCCGTTACTTTGAACATCGGCGGCTCTTCCAGTGTGTCGATTTTCAGACAGTACTGGTTACGCGGTGCGAACGGGTCTCCGATAATCTTGTTGTACAGAGACGGCGGGGTACCGGTAATCGAGAACAGCTTTGTATTCCGCTCCGCAAGCTGCGGCAGGGAAGAAAGCAGCGCCCAGGTGTACGGATGGCGCGGATCGTAGAATAGCTCTTCTACCTTCGCAAACTCGATGATCTGTCCTGCGTACAGAACGGCAACACGGTCTGCGATATTCGCTACGACACCAAGGTCGTGGGTAATAAACACGATGGTATAGTTGTACTCTTTCTGAAGGTCCTTGATCAGCTTCAGGATCTGCGCCTGAATCGTAACATCCAGCGCAGTTGTCGGCTCATCGCAGATGAGGATCTTCGGACGGCAGGAAAGTGCAATCGCGATAACGATACGCTGTCTCATACCGCCGGAATACTGGAACGGATAATCATCGAAACGCTGCTCTGCGTTCGGAATACCAACCTTTTCCATCAGCTCAAGCGCCTGTGCCCTTGCTTCCACTTCGCTGACATGCTGATGCTTCATGATAACAGACGTAATCTGTTTTCCGATTGTGATGATCGGGTTCAGGGAAGTCATCGGATCCTGGAATACGGTTGCAATTTTCTTACCGCGGATCTGACCCCAGTCATTCGGATCCTGGATTTTTGCCAGATTGATGATACAGGTTCCATGAAGCTGCTCCGGTGTCTCATCCAGATAGCGTACGCGGAAGGTAGCCTGGTCAAAAACGCCGTTTCGCTTCTGCTCATCGTTCAGATCCACACCGCGCTCCATTGCAGCTTTGAATGCCTCGTGCAGCTTTTTGATCATGCGGACTTTTTTGCGCAGTTTGTAACGTCCAACGGAAAGATAGATCTCTTTGGCAAGAATCTCATTTCTCTTTCTTGTCTCGTCCGTAATTTCTTTTGCTGTCAGGCCGGCATACTCTTTTTTGTACTCTGCCATCTTTGCATCATACGCCTGATTGTAGGCCGTATCGTTCATGGCAGCCTGTTTGTGTGCCTTGATTTTTTCTTCTTTTGCTTTCTGCAGAGCCTTAATCTCTCCATCCAGTCTGGAAATCTCCGCGGATGTCTCTTTGATTTTCGCTTTTTCTTTGGAAGTATCGAGTGTCTGCTTATAGTTGAAAAGTTCGGTTCTCTTTATTATAAGTTCCTTGATTTCAGCATCTGCTTTCTCACGCTCTTCCTCGCTCAGCGTCATTTTTTCTTCTTTTTCCTGCTCCAGCGCCTTCATTTTCAGGAATACTTCTGAACCATATTCCAGTTTGGAATACTCATTCAGTTTTTCCCAGGTGGATGCGATGGTCTTTTTCGCATAAGAGTTCAGCGGCACAACGGTATCGCTCAGCTCGGCATCGTTGAAAATGATATCTCCCTGGTCAATGAAGCCGTTGCTGTCCAGCATGCCCGCAAACGCTTTTGTGAATACGGATTTACCGGCACCGGATTCTCCTACGATAGCAATGGACTCATTCTCGTAAATATCCAGCGTTACGCCCCGGATTGCCGTCAGGATACGGCCGCGGACACGGAATTTTACCTGTAAGTCCTTAATCGATAATAATACTTTTTTATCTTCCATGCGGCTTTCCTTCCTACATATGTGTTCTCGGGTCGGACGCATCTCCAAGGTTCTGTCCAACTACATATAATACTACGGTGATAATTGAAGCGACAACAACCGGACTCCAGAATTCGAATCCCCATCCCGGTGTCAGCATGGCACCCTCAGCCTCATAGATCAGTCTTCCCAGAGACATGTCAGAAAGTCCCATACCGATGTAAGCCAGGAACACCTCGTAAGAGATGTAGGACGGAATCTCAGTTGCCGCCAGAGTAACAATGACAGATGTCATAAACGGGAGAATATTCTTCATCGCAATGCGGAAAATCGAAGTTCCAAGACATTTTGATGCCAGATTATACTCTCTGTCACGGATGATAACGACCTGCGTACGGATAAAGTACGCGATGGCAAGCCATCCGGTAACGGTCAGTGCAAATACCATGGTCCAGAAGCTCGGAGAAAAGATAAGCACCAGGACGGAGATCAGAAGTACATACGGAATATTTCCGATGATGTTGTAAACCTCCATCATGAAGACATCAACCTTCTTCGAAAATCCCCAGACAGATCCGACAATCACACCAATCGAAAGGTTGATGAGCGCACAGATAAATGCCAGGGAAACTGAAATTCTGGAACCAAACCAGACAGCATCAAAGGTCGACTGTCCGGAAGCACCGGATCCTAAAATCCAGTGAATATTGAATCCAAGCTGCTGCAATGCTTTGCTTGGAGACAGATGTTTTGTCGCGCCGTTCATCAGATTGGCGAAACGGTCGTACTCCACAAAGAGCGGATACACATACGTCATCAGCAGAATCACACCCAGGAGGCAAAGTACGGCAATGTTGATTTTTTTCTTAAAAAATACGCGGAACACGGAATGCCAGTAGGAATATCTCGGAGCCGTAATTTTCTCAGACTCCAGAGAGCTGTTATCTACAGGAGAAAACAGTTCTTCCTCAGACAGACCGAATTTATCTAAATCATAATTCATAAGTCCCTACCTGTCTTTCGTTGAGAATGAGATTCGCGGATCCACCATGGACATCAAAACGTCGCCCAGGATGATGGAAATCACGGAGAGCACTGCGTAGAACAGTGTAACACCTACGATAACACCATTGTCATATTTGCTGATTGCTTCCGTCAGCAGATTACCGGCACCAGGTACTACGTACACACGCTCGGTGATGATGGCTCCGGTCAGTGCGAACAGTACGCTCGCCGGAACACCCTGTACGATCGGAATCGCTGCGTTCTTCAAAATGTGTTTCGTAAAGATTTCTCCCTCTGTCAGTCCACCGGATCTTGCGAATTTTACGTAATCGGAGTTCATCTGGTCGATCATGTATCGACGCAGCCATTTCATCAGGTTTGCCACCTGCGGCAGTGCCAGAGAAACGATCGGCAGAATATACATCAGCTTGCTCTTCGAATCCATGTCAAAGGTGGTTGGCAGACCCATTTTTCCTCCGATTGCCTTAAACAGGAAGATATAGGCCAGTGAAGGTACTGCTATAATGAATACAATATAGATGGTTCCAAGCTGGTCAACCAGTTTGTCTTTCTTTCTCGCCATCAGAATGCCAAGCGGCACTGCGATGAGATAGGAAAGAATCACGGCAATGATACCGATCACAAAGGAATAGCCGATTTTTGATTTACCACTCTTAACTGTATCCACGTTGGTATAGTCATCTGTGAACCGATCGGAATGAACAGCGCTTGCATCCTGAGATTCGCTCATATACGTTGCGCTGTGCAGATCGTCTGCACTGTATTCCACCAGACCGCTTGGATAGGTAATCTCCGATTTTACGTAGGATCCCTGCGCGCGGGTCATGGTCAGTGCTACATCCACACCCTCATTTACGGAATAGGACTTTCCTAAATTTATGGTGATTATATTCTGATGGAAATATGGGAATTTTGAGTCAAAGTACATCAGGTACTTGTGTGTTGTGCCATTTCCCATGATGGCCGGTGAAAATTTCTTTCCCCCATATACCGGATCGTGTAAGGTAAATGTAATCCCCCTCTTACCTTCTACCTTTGCAGCATCGTGAATGCTGTCGATGTCAATCAAACCGGAAAAATATTTTCCGAGACGTGTTGCAAGCGGAATATCCCTGTATGCAAACAGCTGCTGCTGTCCGCCGTTGGCATATTTTTTCTTACCCATCATGATCGCATCGTATCTTCTTACGGTGTAACCTTTTGCTTTATAATAAGCTGTAAATTCCTTTACATATTCAGATACCAGTTCTGAATCCTGGTCTTTCGTTCTTCCGAATGCTACTGCTTTGGATCTCGTATCCTCGTCAATTTCGCCTTTTGCTTTGAGAGCGTTCAAATAATCTGCATAGGTTACATAATCAAGATATCCGTATGTCTCCCACTTCTGATATTTGTACACCTTTTTCTGGTTATTGCTCTGATGGGAATAGGTGGTATCCTGTGCGAAAATCAGATTTCGGTCCATCAGAGAATAGATCATAGTCATAACGCATCCAACGACGATTACTACGGAAACAAGGCCATGCAACAAACGCTTAAAAAGATATTTTGTCATATTCTCTCATTCCTTAACACAATATGACAGGGGAATGGCTTTTTTTGTCCCCATCCCCCTGCCGGTTTATTCATTGGCTTTCAACTGTTCTGGTCTTTCCAATTTTACCTTTTCCAAAATTAGAAGATACCGAAACATTTGGTCATGTATCCTTCGTAGTCCGGAAGCATGGTATCCAGATAAGAGCACGGATCACCAAAGTCCGGACCCCATCCGGAGACATCATATACGTCGTAGTTTTGTTCATAACCATAGTTTACATAGTATCCTGCATAGTACCATCCATCCACATCTACGGCATCAACCAGATTGATCACAACTTTTCCGCCAAGGGCAGCCTCTACTGATTTCTTGTAGGAGTTTGCTTTGTTGGTGTAAACTTCTACTGCAGACGGATATGGATACTCAATCTGGATCGGGTTGCTCTCATCGATGGTGATACCGTCTTCTGCGAGCTCCTCGATTGCGGTATTCAGTTCTTCTACTGCGTTTTCCGGATTGTACCATCCATCAAAACCATCGCTGGTCTTGTTTTCGGCATCCCATACTTTGATCTTCACGCCGTCGGCGTCGATCTGTTTCTGTACGATTTCACCATAGTAGGTGCCTGCCGGGAAGGTTGTGTCGGTTCCGTTGATCTGAATGGTAGTGTCTTTTGACAGGCTTACGAAATATCCCGGGGTAAAGGTATTTCTAAGGGAAGTATACTTCAGATCCTCGCCAACCTGCTGTGCATTGTAAGCGCCACGATCTGCTGCAAAGCTGATCGCTCTTCTGAAGTGAACGTTCTGCAGTGCTTTGTTTGTTCTCTGGATTTCTTCGTCAGACTTTGTACTCTTTGCTGTTGTTCCGTCGTTGGCATTTGCAGTCGCAGTACGGTTGATATTGTAAAATCCCATGTAGGAAGTAGCGTCGGTATCTGAAACTACTGCGTACTGGTCGTACAGACCTTCGGATTTTGCTGTCTCCATAGTGGAGGTGTTCAGGTTTACATAGTCAACGGTACCTGCTTTTGCATCTGTGTACATTTTGGTAACATCAGACTGGTCATTGAACAGCCAGGTCAGGGTTTTAATGTTTACGTTGTCTTTGTTCCAGTAAGAATCGCTCAGTTTGAATACGATGGTATTTTTCGCTGTAGCGTTGGTTACCAGGTACGGTCCGCAGTATGCGATGGAGTTGGAATCTTTTCCGTACTGATAATCTGCTGCGGAAGAATCGTACTCAGCACCGAATTTACCACCCTGGGACTGATAGTAGCTTCTGCTCATCGGCATGAAGATGGTGTAGCCCAGCATGGTCATGAAGTAGCTGCATGGCTCTTCCAGTGTGTACTCTACGGTATAGTCATCAACAGCTTTTACACCAACCTCGTCGAAATCGGTAACTTCACCGCTGATGTACTGGGATACGTTTTTGATCACGCCCTGTACCAGGTATTCCAGACCGCCCTGTGCATCACACATGTGCTGCATTCCGGCCACGAAGTCATCTGCTTTTACAGTATCCACTTCACGTCCCTGGGAATCGGTCCATTTTACATCTTTACGAAGGTGGAAGGTATAGGTCAGTCCGTCATCGGATACTTCATAGGATTCTGCCAGTGCCGGCTGCAGAGTTCCCTCTACATCGTACTCCATCAGTCCGTCATAGGTATTGATGATCGCATCGGTATCTGCCGCACGGGAAGTTGCAAGTCCGTCCCATGTTACCGGATCGCTCGCATACGGCATGGAGAAGCTGTCTTTTAAGGTGTAACCTTTTCCTGCCAGATATTCTTTTACCCAGCTCTCATAGGTTCCTGTTCCTTTAAGCTCATCCCATTTTGCTCTCATTTCGTTGTAATCTTCTGCCTTGATAAAGTCAGTTGTTACAACATACTGATGATAACGGTCGTTATCGCTTCCCCAAAGTGTATAGTCCTTGGTGCGCGGAGCCATTCTGTACATCGCGTACATACCACCTCTTGAGATGAGCGGGTATGCCGGACGGAACGCTGGATGATGCGTTTGCAGCGATGGCAGAGAAAGGCGAAATGACCGCCGAAGAATACAAGACCTACTATCAGAACGGCTACAAAACGGACATTACCAACATCGATATTGAGGGTGACCACATCGAGTTCACCTACGATGATGGCAAGAAGGTCGGCTCTAACTACAAGTATGTCGGCTATTACATTCAGAACTGGTCTACCGGCACGAAGGCGGCCATGTATCGCTTTGAGGCGGAGGACAAGGATTCCGGCGCGCCGGTCTACATTGAGTTCAACGACCACATGATTGAACCGGCCGCCGCCGAACACTTCCACATCCGGATGAGCAACGAGAGCTTCGACGCGATCGTCGATCCTGAAAACTCCTGGCCTACCTTCTTCCCGGCTGATATGACCGGCGAAGAGATCTGCGAACACATGGAAGGGCATGACCACGACGAGGACGAAGACCACGAGCATGAAGAAGGCGAAGAGCACGAGCATGAGGAAGAAAAGGACGAGCACGTTTGGCTTTCTCTGAAAAACGCGGAGGTTCTTGTAAATGCCATTTCCAAGTCTTTGCAGGAGCTGGACCCCGACAATAAGGACACCTACGCTACCAATGCCGCTGCCTATATTGAAAAGCTCTCTGCGCTGGACGGCGAATATCAGGCTGCCGTGGACGCTGCGACCTATAAGACCGTTCTGTTCGGCGACCGTTTCCCGTTCCGCTATCTGGTGGACGATTACGGTCTGAGCTACCATGCCGCTTTTGTAGGCTGCTCCGCCGAAACGGAAGCCAGCTTTGAGACCGTTTCGTTCCTTGCCAAGAAGGTGGATGAATTGAAACTGCCCTGCGTTCTGACCATTGAGGGTGCACAGCATAAAATTGCCGAAACCATTGTCCAGAACACCGCTGAGAAAAATCAAAAGGTGCTGACCATGGATTCAATGCAGTCCACCACTTCTAAAGATGTGGCAAACGGTACGACCTACCTCTCCGTGATGGAGAAGAACCTGTCCGTGCTGAAAGAAGCATTGGGTTAAGGAGGTAGGTTTATGGCTCAGCTCACTTGTCAAAATCTCCGCGTCGGCTATGATGGGAAGTCCGTTCTGCAAGATCTCAGCTTTGAGGTCTTTGCAGGCGACTACCTCTGCATCGTAGGGGAAAACGGCTCTGGTAAGAGTACACTTATGAAAACGATCCTTGGCTTGCAGATGCCCATCAGCGGCAGAATTTTGACGGGCGACGGGCTGAGGAAAAATGAGATCGGCTATCTGCCGCAGCAGACCGTTGTCCAGAAGGACTTCCCGGCATCCGTGAGAGAGATCGTTCTCTCCGGATGCCAGGGGCGCTGCGGCAGCCGCCCATTTTATAACAAAGAAGAAAAGCAGCTTGCAGCAGAGACTATGGATAAGATGCAGATCACACAGCTTGCCAGGCGCTGCTACCGGACGCTCTCCGGCGGGCAGCAGCAGCGGGTACTGCTTGCCCGCGCGCTGTGCGCTACCCGGAAAATGCTGCTTCTTGATGAGCCTGTTTCGGGACTTGACCCCAAGGTGACGGCGGAAATGTATGCGCTCATTCAAAAACTCAATTACGAAGATGGTATCACCGTTGTGATGATCTCCCATGACCTGAACGCGGCGCTGCAATATGCGAGCCACATCCTGCACATCGGGGACACGGTCTTCTTCGGCACCAAGGCGGCTTACCTGAACGAGTTCCCCCAGGTATGGCAGAAGGGTGGTGTGGCGCAATGATGGCGATCTTTGAAAAAATCGCGTTCTACTGGATATATCCCTTTGTCCGCTACGCACTCATAGTCGGCGTGTTGATCGCGCTGTGCTCGTCGCTTTTGGGCGTGACGCTGGTGCTGAAACGGTTTTCCTTCATCGGCGACGGGCTTTCCCATGTGGCCTTCGGCGCGATGGCTATTGCCGCTGTGCTGGGGCTGACAGACGATATGCCCCTGACGCTGGGCGTCACGGTGCTCTGTGCCGTCCTGCTCCTGCGCACGGGGCAGAACACGAAGATCAAGGGCGATGCCACCATCGCCATGATCTCGGTGGGAGCGCTGGCCATTGGCTATCTGCTGATGAACCTCTTCTCCACCTCGTCCAACCTCTCTGGCGACGTGTGCAGCACGCTGTTCGGCTCCACCTCCATCCTGACGCTGTCAAAAAGCGAGGTCTGGCTGTGCGCGGGACTGTCCATGGTGGTCGTGGCGGTGTTTCTGCTCTATTACAACAAGATCTTTGCCGTGACCTTTGACGAGGATTTTGCCAAGGCGGTGGGGACAAAGGCTGATCTGTACAACCTGCTGATCGCCGTCATCGTTGCTGTGGTCATCGTGCTGGCGATGAATCTGGTCGGCTCGCTGCTGATCTCCGCGCTGGTGATCTTCCCGGCGCTGTCCGCCATGCGCCTCTTTCAGAATTTCCGGTCCGTGACGGTCTGCTCGGCCGTGCTGTCAGTGAGCTGCACGGCGCTGGGGATTCTTGTCTCCATTCTGGCGGGGACGCCGGTGGGTTCCACCATCGTGGCGGTGGATATTCTGGCATTTTTGGTTTGTTCGGCCCTTGGCCGCGCAAGGGGAGGGGAAACGGGATGAAACGGATTTTCTGTCTGCTGCTGGCTGCCTGCATGGCGGTTTCCCTCTGCGCCTGCGGGAAAGGCCGCGAAAAGGACGCAGGAAATGATACGCTTTCTTCCAATGAAGAAGCGTCTGCATCGGCTGAGAGCATTCCAACGCCGAAAGAACAGGAAACGCCGGGGGAATCTAAGCCGTCGCACCCCTCTGCCGGCAAAGTGGATGTGGATCTGACGGTGCTCAGCAGCACCATGGTCTACTCCGAGGTCTACAATATGCTCTACAATGACCCGGCGCATTACCTCGGCAAGACCGTCAAGGCAAGGGGGACGTTTTCTATCTATCAGCTCGTGACGGACGGCGTGCTGCAGCCTGACCCAGTGGCTTATGCTTGCATTATCGCCGACGCCACCGCCTGCTGCGCCGAGGGCATGGAGTTCGTGCCGGAGGGTGATCTTACCTACCCCGAGGATTACCCGGAGCTGGGGGCGGAGATCACCGTCATCGGTGAATTTCAGTCCTATGAGGAAAACGGGATGACATGGTATCATCTGGTGAACGCAAGGCTGGCGTGATGCCGCGATAGCGCTGCGTACATAGTAAGCGTGACGATTTCAGGGAGAATAGGCAGACTTAACATAAACTTTATTCCTGTTATGGTAACATAATCTATAAATACCCTGCTCTGGACGGAACACTTCTGCAAGGAACCAGACAGGCTGCAAAAACAAAAATGATCAACGATGGAGAATATGAATGACTTTTGAAATTTACAGCGATATCACGAATCGCTCTATGACCATAGCCTCCCGCGCGATGCGCAAGGTGCTGCAGCGAAAAAGCAGCATCCTTTGGGCCATTTTCGGCTGGAGCGTCTTTTTCATCAACGCATTGTTGCTGATCCCATTCGACGGAGAGCCTTTTACGCTTGATGCCAGTACGGTGATTTCCCTGCTGGTAGAGGTGATGCTGCTGTCCGTTCTGCTGTTTCAGGATCGGTTCAACGGCATGATCGCCTGCAAAAACACGCTGGCAGGCACAAAGAACTATCATATCGTGTTCGGCGAGGAGTCCTATACCGTCATTACGGAGGTCACCACCTCCACGTTCCGCTATGAGCTGATCGACGCCATGGCGGAGTCGCAGGACTACATGATCCTTTTGATGAAAAAGCGGTTCGCGCAGCCCCTGGACAAGCGTACCCTTACCGGCGGACGGTGGAGGAATGCAAACGATTTCTTGAGGAGAAGACCGGAAAGGAATTCCGGCGTGTGAAATGAACGAATTTTCTATAACGCCCTTTCGCGGGCTGCATTTGATTCTGCTTTTGCTTACGGCAGCGGCGGCGCTGCTCCTATTTTTGCTGCTGCGCGGAAAACCGGAAGCACGGCGCTCCCGGTATCTGATCGGCGTTTGCTTTTTTAATCTCGCGCTGTTTGCCGGCTACAAGCTCTCGCTGTCCATGGACGCAGCGTATATCGGTGCGTACTATCCCAATGGCTTCAGCATTTTCAATGAGCTGCCGCTGCACCTGTGCAACATCGATCTGTTTCTGATCCCGCTGGGCGTGTGGAAGAG
>OLQL01002391.1_pt1 | contig 13013 bp, 7 predicted proteins | sample 1672971 | NCBI WGS metagenome assembly OLQL01 (sample SAMEA3136742, study PRJEB25190) | human gut metagenome | biome: human gut; feature: human-associated habitat; material: faeces | place: Austria | collected 2013
TGTTTCGCTTAAAATTTTCTTGCATCACCTACTTGACTTCATACCATTGGACTTTCACACAAATCGGAGGCCATAGGATTTCTGCTGTCGGCCTCCTTATAGTATCACCTGTCACCCAGCAATGCAAAAAACACAGCCTTAGATAAGAAAGGCCCGTTTCATTCCGGTCGGATTACTTGCAGATATTCCAACAAATTGATTTTCGGAATGCGATATGCACGGCCTATTTTCAAGAAACGAATCTGGCCAGTCTGTAATAGCTTGTATCCAGTCTTTTTGCCAATTGACAAAGCCCTGCACATCTCATCAATAGACATTACATCAGGGTAATCATTTAGCATAAAACGAATTGCATTTTTTCGCATGACTACCTCCTATAATTACTTTTGATTTAATGAAAGCGACAAAACCGGATGGCCGCTGGCAGCAGCCCACGGGAATCTCACCCCGGCCCATGCTGATGGGTGCGCCGCGCAATGCTTTGAGGGCGTTCAACGCGGGAGTATCGTTAGCTGAACGGAGGTCATGGCCATCTGTGATGCCACACACAGATGCAAACTGGCTGAATCGCTCGCCTAAATCCTCCTTTCCGTGCGGATCATGGCGCGCCATTTGCTGGGCTTTGCTCCGTTCAGGTTCGTTATCCGGTTGCCTATGAAATTTTCAAGGTACAGCAGATCCGCGCTTTCGGGCGCGTGTGATATTTGGCTGTGGATCAGCCGGGAAAGGCTCCTATCGGGTGATAAGAACCTTTCCTCGCGGATGCACGAATGGCCCGTTGCAGAAGCGTGGAAAGGGGGACACGCTCCTGCACGAGCTACTATGGGTTTTAGGCTGTTTTGTTTACCTTGAAGTCAAGAATCTTGGTAATCAGCTTGGTTCGCATCCTGCATACCTTTTCTTCATCGAGGCAAAGGTGCGGAACACCGTTTTCGTCATACAGGGTTCTGGTTGCTAGAGCCGCAATATAACGCTCATAGTGCTTCAGCACAGCATTGATCGCGTCCACATTGCCGGACGCTGCCGCTTCGATGGTCGAGTAAGGCAGCAGAGATGCAGCGGCATTACTCAGATTGCGCGCCATCTTCAGTAACCTCCATTTCTTTTTTCAATTCCTTGAGCGACTGAGCGCGTTTGTATTGCACGGTGCGGCGTACCATGTCCAGCTTGTCCGCAATTTCCTGATCGGTCATATCAAGGAAATACGCAAGCAGAACAATGTCACGCTTATCATCCGGCAGCACCGTCAGGGCGTTGGCGAGATTTTCGTTTTCGATTGCCACATCATAGCCCCGCACATGAAAATGCGTCTGCTCGGACGGATACTCGTCCAGCACATACATTTGGCGCTCCTGCTCCTCTGACAGCTCCGAAAGGGATACCTCATGGTCGGAACGCCACGCGATATGACGCTCATAATCGCGGGCTTCTTCGCGCAGAACCTTCCTGCAAAAGCTGTCGAACTGATGTCTAACGGTTTTCTTTTGGGATGGTGTCAGCTCCAAGAGTTGTTCACCTCCTCTCATGCACCGAGAGGCCGGCTTTCTTCCCCTTTCGCTTCTATCCCGAATGGAAGGTGCGGTTTTGGCAAAGTTTCGGCAAAAATTTTCAAAAAAATTTTCCAACGGCATAATGAGCCGATGGAAAAAGAAAATATGGTACTTTGAGCAACACAAAGCGGTGTTCAGTCATTACACATCCAGATAGTTTTCTTAGCGGCATAACATGACCAGGACAATCATTTCCTTAACTGAATCAGTCGCCGTTACTCCATGTCGCTTGCGCGCTGATCCGTCGATGCTTGAAATGTCCGAACAAACGGCTTTGTTGTAAAAAAATAAAATCTGTGCTAAAATCTATCTAATCTCCGGGAGGTGATGAGCGATGTATACAGTGGCGGTCTGCGAAGATCAAAAGGATACGAGGGAGGAAGCGGCGGCACTGTGCGGCGAAGTCCTCACCGACCTGGAAATCGAACATCATATCGCTGCATTTTCCTCGGCAGAGGATCTGGAAACACAGCTGCTGTCCGGTGAACGGTTTGACCTGCTCTGCCTGGACATTCTTATGGATGGCGAGAGCGGCATGGAACTTGCAAAAAAACTGCGCATGACGGATGACCGTACCAGTATCCTTTTCCTCACAGGTAGTTCGGAGTATCTGAAGGACGGCTATGAGGTCCGCCCGATTCAATACCTGCTCAAGCCGGTAAAGAGGGAAGAGTTGGCACGGGCCATTGAAACCGACCTGCGGCTCCATCACCGACCGAAAACCTTTTCCATTAAGGTGGGCGGGCGCATGGCGGTGCTGCCGCTGGAAGACATTCGCTATGTGGAGAGCCGCGACCACGGGAGCCTGTTTCATATGGAAAGCGGGGAGCAGTTTTACCCTCTGAGCCTGACCGAAATCGAGGGAAATCTACCGGCAGAGCAGTTCTGCCGCTGCCACAACAGCTTTCTTGTGAATCTGGCGTGTGTGCGGGAAGTCAGCAGCCGCACTGTTTCCCTTGAACATTTGAAACTGCCCATCGGGCGGAAGTATGCCGAACGATTCAGGGAACAGTTTGTGCGATATCTGAATGAGCGATGAAAAAACGGACGTATGGGAAGTCTCCCCATGCGTCCGTTTTTTTGTTTTAAGGCAGCTTGAGGGCGGTCATGACTGTGAAACGCTCCGCATTGTAGCTGACGGAAAGGGTGCTGCCGTATTTGGCAGCAATCCTGCGCATTTGAATTAGTCCGTAGCCGTGGTCGGCAGATGCAGTCTTTGTGGTCAGCAAATTGTTCTCCTCGTCGAGGGCAACCACACCGCTGAATGTGTTCTCGCAGCGGATGGCAAGGTAGCCTTGGCGAATTTGCAAGGAACAACGAATTTCCCGCGGCTTGCCCGATGGTGTTCCGGCTGCGCCCTCCGCGGCATTGTCCAGCAGGTTGAAGAGAAAGCTGCACAAGTCATCCTCATCAATAGACAGCTCGGCAGGCAACGGAGCCGTTGCATGGAAGGCAGCGCCAATCTCTTTCGCCTTGGCTACATAGCGCTGCAAAACGGTGTTGACAATGAAGTTCGCCGTATAATGGAGGGGTGAAAGCTGCTCCAACTGGTCATCCAACTGCGCAAGATATTCCGTCAAACCTTCGGTATCCCCCTTGCGCTGCAAGAGCGACAGCACGGAGATGTGGTTTTTCCACTCGTGGCGGAAGGCCGATACATTCCGAAGGGATTCTTGGGCTTGCTTGTATTGCTCCTGTGCCTGTTGGCTGCGGCTTTGCAGGGCTATCATCTGCCGCTGGCGGGAGAAGGCGGTGCGGATGAACTCCGCCACCACCTGTGCCGCGCAGAGAAGGCCTGCCACAGTACACAGCAGGGTATATAGAGCCGTGGGGCTGCCGTAGAGCAGGGAGGTGATGGGATTGCTCAGTGGATAGAGATATTCCACGCCCACGAATCGGCTGACGCACCATGCGGCAAACAGCACGCCTGCAACACCACAGAGGCAGAGGCTTGTCCGGCGGAGCATCCGTTCATGAGAGAGCAGCATCAAAAGAACCGTCAGCAGGAACAGACCAAAGCCAAGCCAGTCCACCAGCCTGCCGGAAAACAGAGTGACCGACGTAAAGCACCGCAGGGCCGAGCACAAAATGTGCGCCGCCGCTCCGATCAACAATATCCGGCGCTTCCAACCATGCAGGGAAATAGCCAGAAAGCAGAACAGCAGGTCAATATAAATGAGACAGAGCCAGGCGGTCAGGCTGCCCGTTGTATCCAATCCGGCAGAAAGTGCGAAGAATGAGCCGCATGTCACAGGCACCGCCGCCAGTAGAAAATAGCCGCTCAGCGGCAGCAGTTTCCACAGATACGGCCCCGTCTGGGCGCTGAAAAGGAAAACCAGCAGCAGGAAAAGCGCCAGTATGACCTGTGCTGTGATGGCCGCCATGGGCCAGACAATGCTGGAAACAGCGGTCACAGAGTCGGAAAAGCGACTGACCAGAGATGGGAAAGCAGGGTAAAGTAAACCGTTGAGGGCTGTGCCGTAGGTGACGATCCGCAGCGTCTTCCCGGCGCAGTCTATAGGAAGCGGGATGCGCAGATCGTCATAGGAAATGCTGCTGAAATCCACATCTTCCAAAAAGGCATCCGCACGGTTTTCTTCGTTCGGAAAGTCAGTGTAGAGCAGTTCACCATCCAGAAACACCTGTATCCCCGCACCAAAGCCAAAAAATTGCAGCAGATCCCGTTGACCAGGTTCCTCCATGACCCGCTCCGCCGCCACCGGGCTGTCTCCGTCCACCGGAATACCATCCAGATAGCCGCCTAAGCCAAATACAGGTTCCACCGGACCGCTTTCTGTCTCAAAGGTCCAACCGTTCCGGTTCGTCTGTGTGCAGTTTAAAAGAAGCGATGTCTGCATCCTGTCTGGCTGAGACAGGCGGAACAGGCAGAAGACCGCTGCAGCGGCAGCAAGGATCAACAGAGTGGCTGCGGGCCAGATTTTTCTGTGCTGAGGCTCCATGATACCGCCTCCTTTCCTGTTTGCCATTGTAACAAAGTGTGTTCCTCTGCACAAGCGGCAAAGGGTTCTTTTTCCTAAACGACACGAATTTGCCCCTAAACAACACAACACAGCACGGTATGGGAATGGTAAAATAAAAGTGCAACATCATGCTGTGGAGGGGCTTGCGTGCAAAACCCTCTCAGGCGTGCGCCTGAGAGGGAGGCGTACTTTCCGCACATCCAATTAAAAAATGAGGAGGGGTATTGGATGAGGAGAAAATGGAACCGGTTTGTGGCCGGACTGCTGAGTATCGTCCTGCTGGTAACGATGCTGCCCATGGAGGTACTTGCCGCAGGCAACGGCGGCAGGGCGGAGCAGCCCAGCCAGACAATGCCATTTCAGGATGTAAAGTCCTCGGACTGGTGTGCCAAAGCTGTGGAGTACGTCTATTCCCACGGCATATTCAACGGCACCTCAACTGCCACCTTTAGTCCCAGCGGCACCATGACCCGTGGAATGTTCGTTACGGTGCTTGGGCGTATGGCCGGTGTAAATCCAGATGATCACAGTGGAGAGACGCCGTTTTCTGATGTGCCGCAGACGATGTACTACGCCCCCTATGTGCAGTGGGCGGCGAGGTACGGCATCACAGTAGGCACAGGTGACGGAAAATTCTCTCCCGATGCGTTCATCAACCGGGCACAGATGGCAGCATTCTTCGTGCGGTATTTTGAAGCGTTCCAAGTGGACTATGCGACCGGCGCAAATGTCACCACTACGCCTGCGGATCTGGAGCGTACCCCCGCCTACGCACAGGATGCTGTGCTGAAGCTCTGGAAACAGGGGCTTTTGAACGGTGACGGCACACGCTTTGCCCCCGAAGGCAATGCTACCCGCGCCCAGATGGCGATGCTGTGTATGCGTGCGGACGAGGCGGTGGAGATTTGGTATTCAGCACCCGGCATCGTGGGGCGTAAATCGGGTGAGACACCCCAGAAGGAAGATCAGAGCAAGCCGAATAGCGGCAGCAATTCCTCCGGCAGCAGTTCCTCTGGCGGCAGCTCTGGTGGAAACGGTTCTGGCAGCACAGCTCATACCATCACGCTGTATCTGCCCGATGGAACGACTTCTACCTTTACACAGACAACTTCTGCACTTTCCCTTGCCAATCTTCCCACGCCTTCGGTAGCGGGGAAAGCCTTCGTCGGCTGGTATTATGATGAAAGCTATAACAAGGCCGTTGCCGACGGTGATCCGCTCAGCGAAAATCTGTCCCTTTACGCAAAGATGGTGGACTACGATGCAATCGAGGGCGTGGAAACACCGACTTACGCCGGAGCGACGGATGTCGGACCGAACTTTACGATCCGCGTCAACAGCGATTCCGAAAGCGACCTGACGGGCAAGATCAGTCTGATCGGCACGGAGCAGCCCACCAGCGAAGTGGACGCGGACGGCAATACGATCCTCGTTGTCGGCAATGTCAGGAACAATAACAATGGCACCTACACCGTTGCGCCGCCCGCAGGCGGATGGGCAGAGGGCGGCACTTATAAGGTGGTACTGGAGGATAACAGTCTCTACTTTAACGGCGAAGCGCCTTCCGTGCGGGAATACCACTTCACCGTGGAAGCGGGCGATCCGGTGCTGAACTGGCATCTCAGAGAGGAAGTTAAATCCATCCCGGCAACCGCCATCGGCAATGCCACCCAGAACGGCAAACGGGTCAAGGCACTCAGTATGCCGGTCGCTGCCCTTGACAGCAGCGGCGCGGCTATGGATGCCGTCTCCGACAGCACAGGCAGCTTTGTTTACGACGGCAACTTGGCAGTCGGCGACACCGTGGCCATTTATGAGGGTACTGCGCCTGAAGAGCGTGTGGCAGTCGGAACCACTGATGCCAACACCGGCGATGTTTCCTATGTAAAAATCACGGGGGTCAACAAGACAACCAATACCTATTCTTACCAGTCAGCCGCGGTGGAGGATGTTCTGTTCGTTCCCGATGTGCTGCCGGTGAAGGCAAAGTGTAAAGAGGATCAAACAGCGAACACTTCCGACGGCTACACCATCCTTGTTCCCGTGGAGGAACTGACCTTTACCACTGCATCGGGAGTGGAAAATCTGGACGAAAACACCACCGTTGATGTGGGTGATTTCCTTGCGTTCTATACGGGTGAAAGCTATACAACCGGAAACGTAGAGTCCGATGGCTACGGCCGCATCACGGCTGTGGACTATACCACGGATGAACTCGGTTCTGACTATTATCAACTCACCTATACCGATGCCACTAAAGATGATGTGCTCTCCTCCATGGATGTGGACACCACTGACCCTATCAGCGGTGATGCCATGCTGGACGGTGTTGACACCCAAAAATTGGAGGAACAGATTGCCCAGCAAGCCATAGAAAGCGGCTTTGCCCAGACTGTGGCGGACCGCATTTCCGTGGCGATAGACGAGATGGATCTGAGCGGCCTGACGGCAGGTGATGAGATTGACCTGCGTTCCATTGACATCGACCCGGAGGGCACTCTCGGTATTTCTACCCTATCCTTGAATGATGCAAGAGGCTCCGGCGCTGTCTCACCGGCGAGGGCAAATGCCAACGGCGGGGGCAAGACCAGTGTGAAGGTCAAAAGCGCTCAGATTACAAAAAAATTGCAAAACTTTACGGATGCGTCCGGAAACCCGCTGTCCGGCGTGCGTCTGGAATTGCAACTGGAGGTCACGAAAGAGGTTAAAAAGGACGGCGGCAGCATCGTCATCACCGTCACGCCCACCTTTATTCAGGAGCTGAAACTGGATCTGAGCACCCACGGCAAGCTCGTTTGGAAACACAAGTTCATTTTCTACTGGATCAGCGATGTGTATCTGGAGGCCGGTCTGAATGTTTATACCTACACCGCCATCAACCTCGACGCCACCGTTGTTTCTGAGGGCGAAAAGGACACCGTGACGAAGGTGAAGGACTTGGTGAACAAACTGGGAAAGAAACTGGATGCTTTGGAGGGCAAGGACACCGGCGGCGAGCGAGAAGAAATTGATACTTCCAAGCTCAGCTTGCAGGAACTGTACAACAGTATGCTGGAGTTGGACAGCGACTGGGTGGAATTGTACCGCAAACAGATTTTCAGAACAAAAAAGACCGTCGCAAAGATCATCAAGTTTGAGCTTACGGTAGACTTTGTGGTCGAGCTGAACATCCGAATGACCATGGGTATGAACTTCAACTATACCAATGCCAAGCGATATGTGTTCGGCGTTTACATCTTTAAGCACAGGACCACCACCCGCACCTACAATCTTGTGAACGAGCAGTACAATCTGCGCCTGTACGCGATGGGTGCGGTGGGTTTGCGAGCCGGTGTGGAAATATGGCCCAGCGTCAGCCTCATATCGCGGAAGGTGGCCACGGTGGGCATTGTGGCCAAATTGGGCGCATACTTAAAAGGCTACGGGTATGTGCTGTATGCGCTCCACTATGAGGCAGGGAAACCAAAAACCTCCAACGCCTCGGGCGCGCTGTATGTGGAAGTCGGTATGTTCATGGACATCAGCGCCAACCTCTCCGCGTTTAAGGGCAAGGTTTCGTGGACACCGGAGATATACGCCGATGAAACGCCTTTGTGGTCGGCAGGCAGCACCCACGCCATCACGGCATTTGAGATGGAAAATGCGGACGGCGAGGGAGACACACCGACGGTTTATCTGAAAAACGGCGGCCTTGATGTCGTTTTGCCCCAAACGGTGCAAGCGCTGACCGGCTTTGACCTCACAACGGGCAAAGACCGCACCGAGACGTATGATTGGAACAAGTTTGACATCAGCTTTGACGATCCCCGCTTTACTACCTATCACACCGGCCCCGACAGCGGCAATTATAGTCAGCAGTATGTGAAACTGAATCTCTCCGACTGGCAGAACTGCAACGAGCCGGAGATCGACTGCGTGATGACGCTCACCTACAAAGGCTCAGACCTGAGCTTTTCCACCACCCCGGTGCAGCTCAAGGTCAAGGTCCATTGGGACCGCCTGCGGGACGGTTATCCCATTCATGAGCTGAGCAGCACCGGCGGTTACATCGGTTGGGAGCAGCGGAAATTCCGCGAGGCTCTTGATCTGAAAACGCCCGACCGCACCGGCTATGAGTTTACGGGCTGGACGTATTATCTGCTGAAAAACGAGAGCAACATCTTCTCTTATACCGAGGCAGATCGGTATGACGGCACCACCATGCCGGAGAGCGCATTGGTAGCGGTGGCAATGTTTGAGCCCAAGACCGACATTCCGTACACCCTCAATTTCTATTTGCAAAACGAGGACGGAACCTATCCCGAAACGCCGACCGAGAGCAAGGTTTATTATGGCACCGCCTACAACTACTTTGTGCCGGATGAGGCCCTTGTGCCGGACAAAATCGGCTACCACCACCCCGGCTATGCGGGCATCCACATCCGTCCGGACGGAACGGGCGGGCAGAATTACTATTACAGCCGCGCACCCTACACGCTTATATTAAGAAACGATGGTCAGGTAAGCACTGTGCCCTATCGCTATGGCGATCAACTTGGCCGGCTGAACGATGCCCCCACCCGCCTTGGTTATATCTTTGACGGCTGGTACACGGACGAAACCTACCAAAACGAGTTTACCGAAACGACCATGCCCGCCAAGGATCTTACCCTCTATGCCAAGTGGGAGCCGGACGACATCAACTATTTCCTTGTGCTCCGCAAGGAGGGTGCAGACGGCAAGTGGTCGCAAACAACCGAGACCCGAACCGGAGAAACGGACGAAACAGTTACCATCAATCCGGCGAAGTTCCTTACGGAGGCGGAGAACGACACCTATGACATCCCTGAATCGGTGAGCTACACCGTCAGCGCGGAGGACGGCGGAACGGTTTCCATCAGCTACGCCCGCAAGCGGTACAGTCTGACCTATGACTTGAACGCCGCGGATGCAGCATGGGTTTCGGCCCCCGGTGTTAAATCCTATCGTCTGGGCGCTGCGCTCAAGCTCCTGACGCAGAGCTATGTGACGAGAGCGGGTTACACCTTTGATGGTTGGTACACGGATGCAAACTGCACGACTGCGTTTACTGCGACCACCATGCCCGACCATGATGTCACCCTCTATGCCAAGTGGACAGCGCAGGGCGGGATCTCCTATACTGTGGAGCACTATCAGCAGAATGTGACGGACGATGACTATACCCTTGCGGACAAAGAATCCAAGACCGGCGCTACGGGTCAGCCTACTGCCGCCGAAAGTAAGCCCTACCCCGGATTTACCGCGCAGAGCTTTGAGCAGCAGACTGTCAATGGCGACGGCAGCACGGTGGTCAAGGTGTATTACACCCGTAACGAGTATACGCTGACCTATGACCTCAACGGCAACGATGCAAGCTGGACGGATAGCGCAGAAAACAAATTCCACACTGATCGTTATGGCGCGGCTGTCACCGCCCCGAGCGCCAATGACCTGAGCCGAGCGGGTTACGCCTTTGGCGGCTGGTACACGGACAAATCGTGCTCAAGCGAAAATGAGTTTACCGCGACTACCATGCCCGCCGAGAGCATTACACTCTATGCCAAGTGGAACGCGGGGCAGGTCAACTACACCGTAAACTACTATCTGCAAAACGTGGACGGCACGACCTATCCGGATACGCCATCTGATACTGTGTCCGGTTCCGGCGTGACCGGTCAGATCGTGGATGTGCAAAAGTCTTTCGAGGGATTTGTACCGAAAGCTGATTCGTCCACCTCAATCACCCTCAAAGCCGACAGCGCGCAGAATGTGGTGAATCTCTACTATACCCGTAATCGGTACACACTGAGTTTCAATCTGGGCGACGGAGTATGTCTGGACGATGGCTGCGCCCCCAACGGCGGAAGCATCTATTACGGCGCAGAGATTTCTACGGACATGACGAATGCCAAACGCACCGGCTATACCTTCGTCGGCTGGTACGAAGATGAAGCATATCAGACTGAATGGAGCGGCACGACCATGCCCGCCCGTGACCTCACGCTCTACGCCAAGTGGGATACCATGACCTATTTCCTCCGATTCGACTGGGACGGCAATGTGCCGTTGAAAGACTGGCTGTTGGATGAACGTGTTGGCGGCAAGTTGCTTACGGCTGAGTACGATGAGGCGAATTATGTGTATATCAACGCCAACGACCACGGCATTCCCTATATTGATGTGAGCGTAAAGTACGATCAGGTCTTTACCCTGCCCACCAGCATCCCCGGCGCCGAATATTTCGGCTATTATAAGGAAGAGCTGAACCAATGGGGGAATCTTACCGAGACTTTTGTAAAAGTGGAAGATACCAAACTAACCCAAATGGCCGCAGAACAGGGAGCCATCGTCAAGGTCGGTGCCCAATGGAAATCCGAAACTGATAGCAATGGCACAGAGCTGCTCTATAATGCCAACGATTTTCTGACTAAGGTCGTGCAGGATTACTCCTATGAGGCTGCAAGTTACGCACTGGGCGTTGATTTGGATCTCTGTAATGTGAATATGACGTTCAATGGAGACATTGTCGGCGGTATCACATTCGATGGAAACAATCACACGATCTACCATGTGAAACGCGGCGAGACGATTGACAAATATGCCGAAGGCAGCATCTACGGTTACGGAGATAACGTGACGGTGAAAAATCTGACCATCGACGGCATGACAATCGACTACACTGCCCAACCCATTGCCGGCGGCAACTACTATCAGGCTTTCGGCGCTCTGGCGGGTTTTGTGGGCGACGGGTTCACGGCGAAAAACGTGACGGTCAAACATGTGACCATGAACTTGAACCTGCTGGGTGAGGAAGCGTATGCTTATACCTCCGCCCACCGCTTGCCTGCGGAGTGCATCGGCGGCCTTATCGGCTATGCCAAGGGCAGCGTGACCTTGACCGGCTGCACCGTGGAAAACATGACCGTCAATGTCACCGATAAGAATGACAGCGGCGGGACGCAGTTCCTGATCGGCGGACTCATCGGCTACGCAGATGCGCTCTATACGCAGATCCAGGGCGAGAACGAGTATTCTTCTTCCAATGATTACAATGGTAACGGCAGCGTGACCATCACCGGCTGCACGGTATTGGATATGACGGTCGACAAGAATGGTGCAACCGGCGCGTCGGTCGGCGGTTTCCTCGGCGGCATCGGAAAGCACGTTGTTTCGAAAACCGGAGCAGCATACTCCGTGACAACCACTATTGATGAGGTCAGCGCGTTCCCCGAAGGATTTGAAAGCATCGGCAAAGAACTCACAATAAACGATTCCACTGGCAGCAATTCCACGGCGCAGTCGCTCGATGCCACGCCCGCTGCTGCTTTCGAGGATGAGTCCGACGAGGAAAACACTGCGGCTTGAGCCACGCATCACGAACGCACGATCACACAGAGGAGGGCAGGCAAGCGTACAATCACTTTACCTACCGCACCTACAAGAAAGATGGAGAAGCCTGCACAGGCCACTACATCCGGGAGTACGTTCTGAATGAGATCGTACTGGAGGACCTGCACCGGGTGACGAGTGCGGCGCGGGAACATCCGGAAAAGTTCGCCGCCTACATTGGCAGCAAGCAATCCGCCGAGCTTCAGCGGGAGATCCGCAGGCAGGAGAAGAAACTGGCAGCCATACGGAAGCGGAAAGCTGAACTGGACGCGATTTTCAAAAAGCTGTATGAGGACAGTGTGCTGGGCCGCATTACAACAGAGCAGTTCCAGATGCTGTCCGACAGTTACACGGAAGAACAGAACCTCATCACTGTCGGCATCTCACAGAAAGAGGACGAGATCCAGCGCCTGCGGGAAACGGCGATTGGAACGGACAGCTTCCTCGACAAAGCGAAGCGGTATACGGATATCACGGAGCTGACGCCGGAACTGCTGCGGCTGTTTATTGAGAAGATCGTGGTTCACGAGAAAGAGGTAAAGTGGTCTAAGCACGCGCCGCAGACCGTGGAGATTCACTACAACGGCATTGGCTATGTCGGCAGCGGCCAGCTGGATGTGGAAGAAACGATGGAAGCACCGGACCCCCTACAAACCCAGGAAACGGAAGAACCCCGGCAGGCATCGTAGATACGATGACCTGCCGGGGTATCCCAGGAATCACTTGTTACCCCTGTCAGGGGGGAACAAAAGGTAAAACTTTTTTACTCTGCGTAGTACCTCGGTCTACTGATAGATGTAAAGCCCTCCAGACCAGTAACGACCACATTGTTATAGCCGCTGGCGCAGTGGATGATCAGTAGCTCTCCGTTTGCGTCCCTGCCGCCAACAATGCCCACATGGGAATTATCCTGGTAGAACACCAAGTCACCGGGCTGTGCATCCGCCCACGAAATATTGGTACAATGGCTGTGCTGCATGGTGGCCCCGCCGCCGTGACCGATAACATAACTGCCGCCAGACTGATTGTAGAAAACCCAATCGACGAATCCTGAGCAGTCAAGTCCGTAGGGGCGGTAGGTCCCCGTGGTGGA